>Ga0335076_10000739_pt1 | contig 30597 bp, 25 predicted proteins | sample Lox_Sample_25_FD_206717 | JGI IMG/M metagenome (GOLD analysis project Ga0335076, IMG submission 206717) | Soil microbial communities from Loxahatchee National Wildlife Refuge, Florida, United States - Lox_Sample_2.5 | ecosystem: Environmental > Terrestrial > Soil > Wetlands | place: USA... | reverse complement strand
CAGAAGCTGGCGTTCAGCCTGGTAGAGAAGGACTTCTCGGCCGCCGACATCGTCGTGCTGCCGCCGTTCACGGCGCTGCGCAGCGTGCAGACGCTGATCGAGGGGGACAAGTACCAGCTGCAGTGGGGGGCCCAGGACGTCTCCCCGCACGAGGACGGCGCCTATACCGGCGACGTCTCTGCCCGCATGCTGGCGAAGCTGGGCTGCCAGTACGTGCTGGCCGGGCACTCGGAGCGGCGCCAGTACCATCACGAGGACGACGCGCTGGTCAACGCCAAGGTCAGGGCGATCCTGGCCCGCGGGATGACCCCCGTGCTGTGCGTCGGCGAGCCGCTCGAGGTCCGGCAGGCCGGCGGCCATCTGGAGCTGGTCCTGGCGCAGCTCGACGGCGGTCTGGACGGCATCCCGGCGGAGCAGGTCGGGGGCCTGGTGGTGGCCTACGAGCCGGTCTGGGCGATAGGAACCGGCGAGGTGGCTACCCCGCAGGACGCGCAGGAGGTCTGCCAGGCGATCCGGGGACGTATTTCCGCCGTTCACGGGACCGCGACGGGCTCCGGTACGCGTATTCTGTATGGCGGATCAGTGAAGCCTGACAACATGCCCGCGATCATGGCCGAGCCGGACATTGACGGTGCTCTGGTGGGGGGCGCGAGCCTCGATCCCGGTGAGTTCGTCAGAATCTGCCGGTATCGTGATCAGGGTACGGCTGCCTGATTTCGGTGTACCTGCAGCAACAGGACAGGTAGGGCCCGCGGCCCGGAGAGACGAGAAACCCGCAGTGACTGTCGCATTTTCCGTGATTCTGATCATCACGAGCCTGCTGATGATCCTGCTCGTCCTGCTGCACAAGGGCAAGGGCGGCGGACTGTCCGACCTGTTCGGCGGCGGCATCTCGTCCTCGCTGGGCTCCTCTTCGGTGGTGGAGCGGAACCTGGACCGGATCACGGTCGTGACCGGGATCGTCTGGTTCATATCCATCGTGGCGCTGGGGATCCTGGACAAGTAGAAGGCCGAGCAGCCGAGTGCGGTCGGCCAGCGCGTGTCAGCGGTAGGTCTGGACAAGGGGTGAGCAGTGAGCAGTGGCAACGCCATTCGCGGCAGCCGGGTCGGCGCTGGGCCGATGGGAGAGGCTGAGCGCGGCGAGGCGGCACCGCGGGTGCGGGTCGCATTCTGGTGCTGCAACCAGCACGAGACCATTCCGAGCTTCGCCTCGGACGCGGCCATCCCGGAATTCTGGGACTGTCCTCGCTGTGGCCTGCCCGCGGGGCAGGACCAGGCCAACCCGCCCGCGCCGCCGCATGCCGAGCCCTACAAGACGCACCTTGCCTATGTGAAGGAACGGCGCAACGACACCGATGGCGCGGCGATCCTGGCGGAGGCGCTCGACCGGCTCCGCAAGGGCGCCTGACGTCGCGGACCGATGGGACGAGCCGGCCGCCGCGATCGCGTGACTACCAGATGAGGGTCCGGTGATGGCTGAGATCACCGTCTGGAGCCTGCCGAAGGCCCTGCTCGAGGCGCTGCCGGAGACGGCTCCGGTGATCGCCGCGCTGGCGGCGGACGCCTTCGACCTCGACGAGGAAGACCTGGCAGAGGTCGCGGACGCGGCTGCCGACGGTGGTGCCGGGGGCCGGCTGGACCGGATCAACGCGCTCCTCGGCATGAACCTGCATGCGGAATTCGACGCGTACCGGATTCTCGGCGCGGTGCTGGACAAGGTACTGCTCAAGGCCCTCGATACCGGGAACGACGAGCTCGCCGGCCGCTGCCGCGATTTCCTCGAGGCGATACTCGGCTCGGAGGACGGGCACCTGCGGGACGCGGTGGCGCTGATGGTGCTGGAGAACGCGCAGTGGACCGACGACCGGTGGTCCGCACTGCTCGCGATCGCCGGCCCGCGACTCCGCCGGGCGATGGACAAGCAGGCGGGCTCGCGCTAGTGCGCGAACGCGCTGCGGTGGCCCTCGGGGAATAGCGGCACCGGCCGCTGCGGCGCATCTTCCAGCGCCTTGACCTGGGCCCGCAGGTCGTCCGCCAGCAGTTCTGCCAGGTCGCGGCTGAAGCCGTTGCGCACGACGATCCGCAGCACGGCGACGTGCTCCAGGTTCTCGGGGAAGGTATACGCCGGGACCAGCCAGCCGCGCTGCCGGAGCCGCTCGGACACGTCGAAGACGGTGTAGCCCGACGCGTCCGGGTCGGTCAGCCTGAACGCCAGCACGGGCAGGTCACTGCCGTCGGAGAGCAGCTCGAACGGGCCCATAGCCGCGATCTGCGCGGCCAGGTACTGCGCCACCTCCTGGCAGGTGCGCTGCACGGCGCGGTAGCCCGCGAAGCCCAGGCGCAGGAAGTTGTAGTACTGCGCGGCTACCTGACCGCCCGGCCGCGAGAAGTTCAGCGCGAACGTCGGCATCTCGCCGCCGAGGTAGTTCACGTTGAAGATCAGATCCTCCGGCAGCGCCGCCGCGTCGCGCCAGACGATCCAGCCGACGCCCGGGTAGACCAGCCCGTACTTGTGCCCCGAGGTATTGATCGAGGCGACGCGCCGCACCCGGAAGTCCCACTCCAGGTCGGGCGCGAGGAACGGCGCGACGAAGCCGCCCGAGGCGCCGTCCACGTGCACCGGGATGTCGTGACCGGTCTGCTGCTGGTGCGCGTCCAGCGCAGCCGCGATCTCGGCGACGGGCTCGTAGCTGCCGTCCATCGTCGAGCCGAGAACCGCGACCACCCCGATCGTGTTCTCGTCGCACCTGGCCGCCGCCTCCTGCCCGGTCAGGTGCAGCCGGCCCTCCTCCATCGGCACGAGCCGGGGCTCGACCTGCCAGTAACGGCAGAACTTCTCCCAGCAGACCTGGACGTTCGCCCCCATGACCAGGTTCGGGCGCTCCGGGCCTGCGGTGCCCGCCGCCTTCCGCCGGGCGCGCCAGCGCCAGAGCAGCGCGAGCCCGCCGAGCATGCAGGCCTCGCTGGACCCGGTAGTGGAGCAGCCCGTCGCGGCGTCGTCCCCGGTGCGGGCGTCCGGGGCATGCCACAGATGGGCGAGGATGTTGACGCACCGGCGCTCCAGCTCCGCGGTCTGCGGGTACTCGTCCTTGTCGATCATGTTCTTGCTGAAGCAGTCGCGCATCAGCTCCCCGGCCTGCGGCTCCATCCAGGTGGTCACGAACGTGGCCAGATTGAGCCGGGCGTTGCCGTCCAGGATCAGCTCATCCCTGATGACCTGCAGTGCGCTGTCGGCGGCCATGGGGTCCACGGGTATCCGGTGCCGCGGCACCGGCCGGGCGCCCTGCGCGAGGACCGGGCTGACCGGGAGCTCGGCCGGACCGCGGGTTTCGTCGACCTTCTTGTGCAGCGGCATTGCTCGTCCTTTCAGCCCGGCGGGCGCACGTATCTGGACAGCAGGAAGCCCGCGTCCGTGAGCACGTGGGCCAGCTCGAGCCGCAGCACGTGGGCCTGATGACCAGCCTGCTGGGCTGCGTTCACGATGCGGCTCGCGGATCCGGCGGCGATGAGCGGACTGGTCGTCAGGCACAGCTCGTCCAGCAGCCCTGCCCGGGTCAGCTGCCCCAGCAGGTGCGGTCCCCCCTCGGCGAGGATCTGCCGGTGACCGAGCGACACGAGCGCCGCCACCGCCTGGCTGACGTCGACCCTGGTCTCGCCCGCGACCACGACGCGGGCCCGGCCGGCGGCGCCGGCAGCGGCGCGCGCGGCCGCCTCGGCCGTGGTGATCACTATGGTCTGCGCATGGGCCGGGAAGTCCGACAGCAGCGAGCCGCAGTCACTGAAATCGAGGCTCGCGGTCACCACGGCGACCGGCGGCGTCCGCGGCCGGCCCGCGCGCAGCTCGCCCCATGTCTGGGCCTCGGTGACGGGCTTGTAGCGCTCGGCGCGTGCGGTCCCGGCGCCCACGAGGATCACGTCGGCAAGGCTGCGGAGCACGTTGAAGATCATCCGGTCGGCGGGGCCGCCAAGGCCGCCCGAGCGGCCGTCGAGCGCGGACGCGCCGTCGGCGCTGGCGACCATGTTCGCGCGCACCCACGGCCGGCCGGCGGCGCCAGGACGCGGGTCGTTCCGGTAGAGCGCGGCCAGCTCGGCGACGGCCGCGGGCGTCGGCCCGGGCACGGCGGTCCCGGCGAGCTCGAGCTCGGTGCCCGCCTGCGGGAAGATCTGGCGCACGGCAAGCAGTCAATCAGATCGGCTCGCCGGGGCTCGCGGTGGTCACCGGAAGTGACCGATGTGACCAGAGCGAGAATAGCGACGATTATCCATTACCTGCCGGTATTCACAATCAAGCACTAAATGGACTCAGATCGGAGTATGAGCGCGTACCGCAGTGGGATGGTGCAGGATGTAGCCGCGGTGAGATTGCACGAAGGGCCGGCCAGAGCAGAGAGAGAAGATGTCACGTGCGGACACTGGAGCTGGTCGCCACGCTCATCTGGGCAGGCACCGCGTGCTTCGGGCTCTACCTGCTCTTCGTCTGGCTATCGCACGGCGGCCTGCGGCAGCAGGCTGCGCGGATCACGGTCTTTCCCGCCGGGCTGATCTTCGCCCATCCGCTGCTGGCCACGACCGGGCTGACATTCTGGTTATTCTTCCTGGTCAGTCACCACGTCACCGATGCCTGGATCGGCTTCGGCGTGCTCACGACGTCGGCCATGCTCGGCTTCGTGATGCTGACGCGCTGGCTCGTCGGACGCGGCGGCCGCCACGCCAGGGGGGCAGAGCAGGCCTTCCCGGCCCGGGTCGTCGCCACCCACGGCGCGGTGGGGCTGACCACGTTCGCGCTCGTCCTCGTCGCCGCGACGTTAGCCACCCGCCAGCACTAGCGGCCGGAGCGGGTCCCGTCGCGGGCCCGCCCCGGCCAGCGGCTCAGGACAGCAGCGTGCTCAGGAACGTGTTCGAGAACACCCCGTGCGGGTCATAGGAGTTCAGCGTGGCCACCGCGGCGCCGAATACGTCGCCGGACTGGCCGGCATTCACCCCGGCCGGGATCGCGGCCGTCAGCATCGAGGTGTTGGTCCACGGTCCCGCGGTCGTGTAGGCCCAGCCCTTGGACCACTCGGGCCGGGGCGCCGCGTAGCTGCCGGTGTAGTGGCTGTAGATCCACTGTTCCATCTGCGTGTAGAACGCGTTGCACTGCGGGGTCGTGGGAATCGTCAGCATGTCGATCCACACGCACACGTTCCACTGCGGCTGATCGGGCCGCGGCGCCAGCGCGGAGAGCGACGGCACGACCGCCCCGCTGACGCCCGCCTCGGACGGCTGGTCGAGGCCGGTCACCCGGATCTCCAGCGGCCCGTTCATCGGGTACTGGCCCTGCGCCGCGTACGCGGACAGCAGCGACTGGTACTGGGTGTAGAAGTCGTAGACGACCTGCTGGATGCTCGCGCGCGAGGTCAGCAGGGCCCAGCCGCCCGAGGTCACCCGCTCGGTCGTCGGCTGCACGTACAGCTGCGTGTACTTCGACCAGCCCCACAGGTCGGCGGTCCACGTGGTGATCAGGCCCGCGTCCACGATGCCGATCTGCAGGTCCGCGAAGGCGGGCGTGACCGCCACGGCTCCCGCCACGATCTCCTCGATGAAGTCCGATTCCTGCTGGCTGATGCTGTTGGCGAACGTGTAGTTGTAGGGCGAGCCGACCGCCGTGGAGAGGAACGGCTGGCTCGATGCCACCCGCCACGTCTTGACCCACGGCGTGGTGGTGAACGGGAACCAGATCGACTCCACCCGCCCGGTCTGACTGACCAGGCTGGCGAACGAGCTCGAGCCCGCCGAGGCGGGCGAGGCGAACAGGGTGCTGGCCGAGATGGCGGTGTTGCTGACGCACTGCAGCCGCTGCGCCTTCCCGATCTCCAGCGTGACCTCGGTGATGAACGTGCGGCCGAGACTGGTCAGCAGCGGTGCGATGGCCGGGTCGCCGCGCTGGAACGTCCGCAGTGCGTAGCTGCCGCCGTTCCACACCACGGCGGTGAGCGACTGGACCAGGTTGCTCAGCGACCCGTAGCTCATCCCGGCGGGCCGGGTCTCGCCGCTGGCGGGGATCGCGGTCCCGTGCCCGTCGATGGCGAGCACGCCGCCGATCGTGATGTCGCCGGGCGCCGGGATCGAGCAGAAGCCGTAGCCGGCGGTCAGCACCGCGGTCGTGAGGCTGTCCATGGACACGCCGCCCTGGGCGGTGACGGTCGCGGGCGAGGTCGAGGTGCTGACGGTGATCCCGGTCAGGTGCTCGGTGGTGCTCACCAGGACGACGCTGGCGACATCAGCCCCGTCCGGCAGCACGAGCGGCGACCAGTTGTGCGAGAACCCGCTCGCGCGCAGAGTGTACCCGTTCTGCCAGGCCCAGTTCGCGAGCGTCACGACGTCGGCGTCGCTGGCCGGCGCGCACGTCCAGACGTCCTCGATCGTGGCCTGCTCCGACCAGTTCTGGTAGGTCTGCTGGTACAGCGATAGCCCGGCCGGGAAGTTCGGGGGCGGCGGGATCGTCGAGGCCTGGCCTGCCGGGATCCGCATCCCCGGCACCCAGCCGAGAGCGGCCGCGCCGACCCCGGCGCCCGCCACGGCGAGCAGCGCCCGCCTGGACAGATTCTGTGCTCGGCCAGCCTCAGGACCGGCGTTCTCAGCTCGCACGTGCTCCTCCGTTTCCCGCTGGTGGGCATGCGGCAGCACGGAGCGGCATCGCCGGTTAATGCCACGGACAAAGGCTGGGCGCCTTTATCCCGTTAAGGCCGCACTCTTTGCTTCATCTATAACCCCGTTCGGCGGTCTAGGCAAGCAAGCGTTTGGTTCAGGCACGCCGGGCCGGTGCGCAGGCGGTGCTCGGCTCGACATCTCATCGATTCGAGGCATTTTCGCGCCCGCTAAGGGATGGTTTGTGGCCTCGGAACCGATGGAATGTCGGCCCGGACTCGGGCGGCTACCGCCGGCCGGCTGCCTGCAGGACCACCAGCGCCCGGTCGGCGACCGTCAGGCTCGCGCCGGCGGGCTGCGCCGGATCCCCGGCCGCCTGCAGGCCATCGTTGCGCGCGGCTGATCCCGGGACGGCCTCCGGCCGCGCGGTGTCGACGACGACCTGCCAGGACTTGGCGAGCTCAGGGCCGGGCAGCGTGAACGCGACCGGCTCGCTGTGCGCGTTGAACAGCAGCAGGAAGTCGCAGTCGACGATCGCCTCGCCGCGCGGTCCCGGCTCGGTGATCGCGTGCCCGTTCAGGAACACGCCGAGCGACCTGGCGAAGCCAGACCGCCAGTCGTCGATCGTCATCTCGGTGCCGGCCGGGGTCAGCCACAGGATGTCGCGCAGCGCCGATCCGTCCGGGCCGAGCTGCCGGCCGCTGAAGAAGCGGCGCCGCCGGAACACGGGGTGCTCGCGCCGCAGCGCGCTGAGCGCGCTGGTGAACTCGGCCAGGCCCGGATGGCGTGCGGCCTCGTCCCAGTTCACCCACGACACGTCGTTGTCCTGGCAGTAGGCGTTGTTGTTGCCGTGCTGGGTGCGCCCCAGCTCGTCGCCGGCCAGCAGCATCGGCACGCCCTGCGAGCAGAACAGCGTGACCAGGAAGTTACGTGCCTGCCGCGCGCGCAGCCCGCCGATCGCCGGGTCGCCGGTCGGCCCCTCGGCGCCGCAGTTCCAGGACCGGTTGTCGTCGGTCCCGTCGGTGTTGTTGTCGCCGTTGGCCTCGTTGTGCTTGTGGTCGTAGCTGACCAGGTCGGTCAGCGTGAAGCCGTCGTGGCAGGTGACGAAGTTGACCGACGCCACCGGCCGGCGCGCGCTGGTCTCGTACAGGTCGCTCGAGCCGCTGAGCCTGGAGGCGAACTCCGGCAGCGCGGCGGGCTGGCCGCGCCAGAAATCACGGACCGTGTCGCGGTACTTGCCGTTCCATTCCGACCACAGCGGCGGGAACTTGCCGACCTGGTAGCCGCCGTCCCCGACGTCCCAGGGCTCGGCGATGAGCTTGACCTGCGACACGACGGGATCCTGCTGGACCAGCTCGAAGAATGCCGACAGCCGGTCCACCTCGTGCAGTTCCCGCGCGAGCGCGGCGGCCAGGTCGAAGCGGAACCCGTCGACGTGCATCTCCAGCACCCAGTACCGCAGCGAGTCCATGATGAGCTGCAGCGCGTGCGGATGCCGGACGTTCAGGCTGTTCCCGCAGCCGGTGTAGTCGAGATACACCGACGGATCGGCGTCGTCGAGCCGGTAGTAGGCGGCGTTGTCGATGCCGCGGAACGACAGCGTCGGACCGAGCGCCCCGCCCTCCGCGGTGTGGTTGTAGACGACGTCGAGGATCACCTCGATGCCGGCCTCGTGCAGGGCCTTCACCATCGACTTGAACTCGGCCACCTGCCCGTGCGGCTCGGACGACCGCGAGTAGCCGTTGTGCGGCGCGAAGAAGCCGATCGTGTTGTAGCCCCAGTAGTTCGTCAGGCCGCGCTGCGCGAGCTGCTCCTCTGGCACCGACTGGTGTACCGGCATCAGCTCGATCGCGGTCACGCCGAGCCTGCTCAGGTGGTCGATCACCGAAGGTGTGGCCAGGCCCAGGTAGCTACCGCGCAGCTCGGGCGGCACGTCGGGGTGCCGCATGGTCAGGCCCCGCACGTGCGCCTCGTAGATCACGGTCTCGTGATAAGGCGTCCGCGGCGGGCGGTCGTCCGCCCAGCCGAAGTACGGGTTGATCACGACGTTGCGCGGCATGAACGGCGCGCTGTCGGTGTCACTGACCAGGTCCGGCCTGCCGGGCTGGTAGGCGAACAGCGCCGGATCCCAGCGAAGCTGCCCGTCGACGGCCTTTCCGTACGGGTCGAGCAGCAGCTTCGCGGCGTTGCAGCGGTTGCCATCCTGCGGCTCGTACGGGCCGGCGACCCGGTAGGCGTAGCGCTGGCCTGGCCCGACCGACGGCAGGTAGCAGTGCCAGACGAAGCCGTCGACCTCGGTGAGCGGGACCCGGGTCTCTGCGCCCGCCTCGTCGTAGAGGCACAGGTCGACGCCGTCCGCGACCTCGGAGAACAGGGCGAAGTTGGTGCCTGAGCCGTCCCAGGTAGCCCCGAGGGGGTAGGCAGTGCCCGGCCAGATTTGCATCCGTTGACCCTACTTGGTCACGACTACTGCCGAGCGCTCCAGGATGGCAGCTGTGTCCTGGCCGCCGGGCAGCGAGCCGAACGGCGCGCCGGGACCCTGGCCGGGCTCCTGGCCCAGCCTGGAGGCGCAGTAGGCGTCCGCCACCGGCGCGGGCGCGTGCCGGGCGAGGAGCGCGGCCTGCAGCGTGACCGCGATCTGGCCGGCCAGCCGGCGTGCGTGCCGCTGAGCGTCCGGGCTGGTCGCGACGTCCTTGAGCGCGGCCCGCAGGCCGGCCGCGGCGGCGGCCACGCGCGGCTCGCCGGCCGCGGCGTCGACCTCGGCCAGCAGCGCGTCGGCGGAGTCGGGGCTGCGGCTTAGCGCGCGCAGCACGTCCAGGGCGGTGACGTTGCCCGAGCCCTCCCAGATCGAGTTCAGCGGCGAGTCCCGGAGCAGGCGCGGCATGACCGACTCCTCGACGTAGCCGTTGCCGCCGAGGCACTCGAGCGCCTCGCCGGTGATCACCGGGGTCCGCTTGCAGATCCAGTACTTGGCGGCGGGCAGGGCGACGCGCAGCAGGGCGACCTCGGCCGCGTCCCCCCTGCTGGCCCGGTCGGCGGCGCCGGCCAGCCGCAGCGCGAGCGTGGTGGCCGCCTCCGACTCCAGGGTCAGGTCGGCGATCACCCCGGTCATCGCCGGCTGGTCGATGAGGCGCGCGCCGAACGCGCTGCGGTGCCTCGCGTGGTGCCCCGCGAGCACGACAGCCTGCCGGATTGCGGCCGCGCTGCCGAGCACGCAGTCGAGCCTCGTCGCGGTCACCATCTCCAGGATGGTCGCGACGCCGCGGCCCGGCTCGCCCACCAGCCAGGCCAGCGCCTGCCGGTACTCGACCTCCGCGGACGCATTCGAGGTGTTGCCGAGCTTGTCCTTGAGGCGCTGGATGTGCATGGCGTTCCTGCTGCCGTCGGGAGCGACCCTGGGCAGCAGGAAGCAGCTGAGCCCCTCCGGCGCCTGCGCCAGCGCCAGGAACAGGTCACACATCGGCGCCGAGCAGAACCACTTGTGGCCGGTGAGCACGTAGCTCCCGTCCCCGGTCCGCTCCGCCCTGGTGGTATTGGCCCGCACGTCCGAGCCGCCCTGCTTCTCGGTCATCGCCATGCCGGCCAGCAGGCCCGCCTTGCCGGCCGGCGCCCGCAGGCCCGGGTCGTAGGCCGAGGCGGTCAGCAGCGGCTCGAGGCTCGCGGCGAGGCCCGGCGCGTGCCGCAGCGCGGGCACGCAGGCGTACGTCATCGAGATCGGGCAGCCGTGGCCCGCCTCCGCCTGGGTCCAGACCATGAACTTGGCGGCCCGGGCGACGTGCGCCCCCGGCGCCTGGTCGGCCCACGGCGCGGCGTGCAGCCCGCGGGAGACCGCCGTGCCCATCAGCTCGTGCCAGGCGGGATGGAAGTCGACCTCGTCGATCCGGTTCCCGCGGGCATCGTGCGTCCGCAGCACCGGCCTGCAGACGTTGGCCAGCCTGGCCAGCTCCTGCGTCCCGGCCGCGCCCGCCAGGTGGCCGAGCTCGTGCAGCTCCTGCTCGGCCCCGGCGCCGCCCTCGCGGTGCAGGCCGGCCAGCAGCGCCGGATCGGCCGCGACGTCGTGCCCCGCTAGCGGGGGCACCTGATTGAAGACCTCGTGGGTAGCGCCCGGCGAGCTGGTCACATGTGGATGCCGCACTCGGTCTTCGCCGTGCCGGCCCAGCGTCCGCTGCGCGGGTCGGCGCCGTCGGCCACCCGCGCGGTGCAGGTGCGGCAGCCGATCGACGGGTAGCCGTCGTAGGTCAGCGGGTTCACCAGCACGCCCTCGGCGGCGATGTAGTCGTCGACCTGCTGCTGGGTCCACTCGACGATGGGGTTGACCTTGATCATCTCGCGCCGGGCGTCGTAGGAGACGACCTTGGTGTCGTGCCGCGCCTCGGTCTCCTGCCGGCGGATGCCGGTGAACCAGGCGTCGTAGGGCGCGAGGGCCTGCTCGAGCGGCACGACCTTGCGCAGGTAGCAGCACAGGTCCGGGTTACGGCTGTAGAGCCGGGGGCCCAGCTCCGCGTCCTGCTCCTCGACCGTCGTCGGCGGGGTCACGTTGACCACGTTGACGGGGTAGACCGCGGATACCGCGTCCCTGGTGCCGATCGTCTCGGGAAAGTGGTATCCGGTGTCGAGGAACAGCACGTCGATGCCGGGCAGCTGCTTGGAGACGAGGCTGACCAGTACGGCGTCGCTCATCGACGAGGTAATGCAGATACGGGGTCCGAACGTCTTCGCGGCCCAGCCGATGACGTCCTCGGCCGGCGCTCCCGCCAGTGCATCAGCCGCCTCCGCGGCGAGCCTCTCCATGTCGCTGGGCTCCTCCTTGGGCTCCTCAGTCACGGCATCCTACCGGGAGGATGCCCGACTTTCCGGCACCGACAGCGGGAAAGCTTCCCACCCACCGTAAGGGCTATGGCGAGTAACCGCACGCTCTGTCGCCTAAATCACATAAGACCAGAGCGTACCGATTAGCCGTCCCACGTCGAGTGATCTGCCCGCTGTCATCGAGCCCAACCGCCGCCGGGACCGCCCTATTCCGGTCCCGGCGGCGGCCCGCCGCGGGCGCTACTGGACCACGCAGGAAGCGCTCCGCCCGCCCTGCGGGAACGCCCTGGCCAGCCCGTCCGCGATCACCCTGGCGCGCTGGGCGTACCCGGCCGAGGTGTAGTGGATCCCGTCATTGATGAACCACGGGCGCCGGGCCAGCGCGGCCCAGTTGAGGACGCGCATATTCGGGTAGCGCGCGCAGGCCGCCAGCAGCGTCTGGTCCCATTTGCGCATGTTCGCCTCGGCGTACGGGCCCGATGACAGCAGCGAGATCACGTTGACCCACATGACCGGCTCGCCGTGCGCGGCCGCCATCATCCGCTGAATCCGGGTCATCAGGCCGACGTTGGAGCCGACCGCGACGTCCGCGGTGTCGTTGGTGCCGAGTGCGAGCACCCAGCAGCCGCGGAAGCCGCCCCGCCGCAGCTGGAGCGCCGCGTCGTAGCCGTTCGTCGTGCCGGGCAGTACCTCCACGACCGAGCGCGCACCGGTGATGTTGGTGTACACGGTCTGCACGCCGACGTCCTCATAACGCGCCGTGATCCGGTCTCGCCAGCGCGGCAGGTAGTCCGGCGACACCAGGCCCTCGGACGTCGAGTCGCCGATGTGCGCGACCGAGCGGCAGGACGTGCGCAGCGGTCCGGCGGTCGCGGCCGCGGGCTCGCTGCCGCCCTTCTTGGCCGTGCCCGCCTTGGCGGCCGACGGCTTGTGCGCTCTGGTCACGGTGTTGGTGGACGCGGCGAGCGCCGAGGCGCCGCCGAGGCCGGGGCTGGTGCTGGCCGGCACCGGCAGGGCCCCGGCCAGGCCCACGCAGGACACGACCAGGATGCCGGCCGCGCTTCCGGCCGCGGCCAGCCCGGTCCAGCCGATCTGGCGGGCCCTGCCGGTGCGCAGCCGCGCCCACAGCCGCCCGAGCGCGCCGCGGCGCACCGGCTCCTCGACGAACCGCCACGACAGGGCGGCGAGCGCGATGCTGGCCGCGGTCTGGGCGGCGGCCCGGGGCAGGTCCTCGGTGGCATTCGCGGGCGAGGTCAGCACGATCACCGGGTAGTGCCACAGGTAGATGCCGTAAGACCGGACTCCCAGCCAGCGCAGCGGCCGCCACCCGAGCAGCACGCCGATCGCCGCGCCCGGCACCGCGGCGCCCGCCAGCACGGCCGCGGTGGCGACGGCGAGCACTACCAGGCCGCCCTTGTACAGGAACGGCGAGTACTGCCCCACCCGCCAGATCATGAGCAGGATCACGATCAGCCCGGCGAACGCCGGTATGTCCAGGCCGATCCGGGCCGCCTTGCCGGCCTTCGCCGCCTGCGCGCTGGGCCAGAGCATCGCGAGCGCGGCGCCGATCAGCAGCCCGGCCGCGCGGGTGTCGGTGCCCTCGTAGATGCGCGTCGGGTCGATGCCCGGCTGGTAGACGGCGAGCATGACCGCCGTCGAAGCGGCCGCGAGCCCGAGTGTCGGCAGCGCGAGCCAGGGCAGGTACTGGCGCTTGCGGCGGACCAGGAGCACGCCCGCTAGCAGCAGCCACGGCCAGATCAGGTAGAACTGCTCCTCCACGGCCAGCGACCAGAGATGGTCCAGTGGCTGCGGTGCCGCGAACCGGCTGAAGTAGGAGGCGTGCGTGCCGATCAGGTACCAGTTGCTGTAGTAGCCGGCCGCGGCCGCCACCGCCCCCCGCAGCGCGCCGAGGCGAGCCCTGTCGGCGATCGTCACCCACGCCGTGACGACCGCGAGCATGACGAACAGGGCCGGCAGCAGCCGGCGTGCGCGGCGCAGCCAGAAGTCGCCGAGCCGCATCCTGCCGTGCGCGCGGAACTGGCTGAGCAGCAGGTCGGTGATCAGGTATCCGCTGAGCGTGAAGAACACCCCGACGCCGAGCAAGCCGCCCGGCGCGAAGCCGAGCTGCTCGTGGAAGGCAATGACGGCCAGCACCGCCAGGGCCCGCAGGCCGTCAAGGCCGGGCATGTAGCGCTGGTCCGACTGCATCGGCTTAGGCATCTGCGTCCCCTCGGTGCGGTGAAGCTACGGAGGGCAACTACCCAGCGTGATCTAATGACTACGTATTGTCGGCTCAATTGTTGGCACAAGGAGCCGGCGAGATTGCATCCGGAATGCGTGCCAAGTCGGGCGTAACTTCGCCAGCCGGGATTGCCGCGCGGGCGCTTCGTGCGCGGCTCGCGCCCGCAGCGGGGCGGCGGCGAGACGGCAGCGGTGATCGCCGGGGCGTCGGTGCTGGCGGATCTGATCAGGAATGGCCCTCAATCGCCGGTCATATCGGCCCGGCCTTTGCCAGCGCCGGGTGGCGTGGCTAGCTGACCACGCAGCCGGCGCTGTGCCCGCCGCGCGGGAAGGCCAGGGCGAGCGCGTGCGCGATCGCGGCAGCCCTGATGGCGTAGCCGGCTGAGGTGTAGTGGATGCCGTCGGGAAGATGCCAGCCGGGCTGGTCCATCCCCGCCCAGTTGAAGATCCGCATGTTGGGGTACATCGCGCAGGCCTGCTGCAGGTCGGCGTTCCACGCCTGCATGCTGGTCTCCGCGTACGGACCAGCGGACAGCAGCGTGCGGGTGTTGACCCACATGACCGGCTGGCCGTGGGCGACGGCCATCATCTGCTCGATCCGCGCCAGCTGGCCGACGTTCGAGCCTGCCGCTATGTTGGCCGCGTCGTTGGTGCCCAGCGCGAACACGAAGCAGCCGCGGAACCCTTCGCTCACCCAGGCCCTGGCCACGTTGTAGCCGTTGACCTGGCCCGGCAGCACCTCGACGATCGAGCGGCCACCGGAGGCGTCGGCCCACAGATGCCGGACGCCCACGTCGGCGTACCTGGCGGCGAGCCGCTGTGCAGGATCGGGCAGCGAGGCCGGCGACACCATCCCGACGGAGGTCGAGTCGCCGATGTGGCCGACGGTCGTGCAGGACGTGGCGGGGCTGCGCGCCGCTGCAGCGGCGCGCAGCGGGTGCGCCCGGACTACCCGGGCAGGCTGCACGGTCGCCTGGCGGCCGGGTCCGCCTGCCGCGCTGCTCGCGGCCGGGGAGGCGGGCGCCGCTTGCGGCACCGCGGTGGTCGCGAACGCGCCGGCCGCGGCCGCGGCGGTAACGGAGATGACCAGAGCCGACGGAACGCCGACGGCCACCGCCAGCCGGTTCCGGCGCCGAAGCCGCATCCTGGCGATCCTGCCGAGCTGGCCGGCCAGGCCGGTCCGCTCAGATGACATAGGGGTCTCCGTTCGGGGGGGACGGCGCCGCGCGCCGGCGCCGGCTGGCGGGGGAAACTGGCCGCCACTGCCGCAGCCAGCCATGCACGCCGGCGGCCGTTGGCCGGGCCGGACGTCTGCAGCGTGACCTGATGAGCGTCGCTGCCGCGGGGGGACGGGCACCGCGCCCGCCGTCCCTCTGGTCAACGCCCCGGCCGCGGGCGCTGATTCCGCGCGCCCTGGAGTCGGCCGCCGCCCGCGGTGAATATGGTGCAGATCACTAGAAACAGTGACTACTCGACAAAACCGCAGGTAGACCCGCCAAGACTACGGGACGGACCGCCGGACTAGTCATTTCGGGTGGTTTCGGCCTGGCCCGCGCTTGGAGCGAGGGAGCGGCGCGGAGGTCACGGATCGCCGGCCGGGCCGGCGATTGCGGTCACGAACGCCGGTCGCTTCGGGTCCGCTGCGGTGCATAGCCTGACTTGCCTATTCAGCGCTAGACCGACCGAAAACGGTCAATTGTGCTGGCAAACTATCCGGCGGAGTGGACAGGTCCGGCGAGAGGCAGGCGGTCAGTGGCTGAGTAGCCGGACGAGGCGCCGGCGTAAGGCAGGTTGTGAGATCAGCACCCGACGGGTTCCGCAAGACAAGGAAGATTAGGAAGACAGGCCGGCATTGCGCGCCGTGGACGGCGCAGCCGGCGACCCGGCGGATGGGCCTGATAGCGCCCGCCGTCATCGCGGCCGGAGTCGTCGCAGCCTGGCAGTTCGGTCCGTTCGACACGACCGCCGCATCGGCAGGCAGCCTCAGTGCAGGCCCGAGCCACAGCCGGGCGCTCGGCCATCAGGCGACCGGGCGCGCGGGGACCGACCTCTTCGGGACGGCGGAACTTACCGTCGCCGGTCCGGCCAGGAATGGCGCGGCCGCCCGTGCCAAGCCGGCCCGCAAGCCCACCGCGGCGCACCCCGCGGCGCACCGCGCAGCCAGGCACACCGCCGCCGCCAGGCCGGCGGCCTGCACCGGCACGAGCACCGGCGGCCTGCTCCCCGCCAACTACGCGGCGATCGTCAGCTACCTGGCCACGCACGGCTACACGCCGGTCGGCGCGACCGGGATCGCGGGCAACATCTACCAGGAGTCGAGGGGAAATCCGGAGTCCGTGGGTACCGGGGGAGGCGGCCTCATCGGCTGGACCCCGCTGCCGGCCGGATTCGTCACCGGGAACCCGGCGGCGGACCTGCAGACGCAGCTGGCGGCGCTGCTGACCTACAACCAGCAGTGGGCCGCCTATATCCCGGCGCTGAACGCCGCGAAGACGCCCGCCGCGGCTGCCTACATCTACATGACGTACTTCGAGCGGCCCGGCATCCCGGCGGCAGCCAACCGCGAGGGCGCCGCCGCCGCGGTGGCGCAGGCCTGCGGGATCGGCTGACCTGGTCAGCCCTGGCGAATCCAGCCCAGCCGTGCCTCAGCCGGCTGGGCTGGTCGCTTGTGCTGGCAGTCGCACCAGGTGCCGCCCGGGCAGTGGGTGTGGCGCTGAGCGCGGCAGTCGGGACAGACCATGACCCCATTATCGGCACGCGGGCAGCGGGGTCGCGGCCGGGATCAGGCCGCGTTGGCCCGGCGCATCCGGCGGCGGCGCTCTGACGAGCGCTCATCCTCGTTGAGGCCGCCCCAGGTGCCGTACTTCTCCGGCCTGCTGACCGCGTAGGTGAGGCACTCTGCCTGCACCGGGCAGGAGTCGCAGACTGCCTTGGCCTTGCGCTCGCGGATCTCCCGCTCCGGCTGGCGCTCCCCGTCCGGTCCGAAGAAGAGCACCACCTCGCGGCCGCGGCACGCTGCCTGATCCTGCCAGCCCCAGTTCGGCCGTGGCATAAGGGCGGCTTGACGGCGTACCTCAGACATGGATAGCTCTCCTCAACCAGGTAACCGGGGCCCGCTGGGGCCCACGGCTCGTCAATGCGACAAGTTCGTTCAGCGCAGGTACATTCAGTGCTAGCGATCCGATCTGCGCGCCGGGCGCGGCGGACACGGAAATTCTCGTGCGGTGTGTGGCAAATTGCCCCGTCGCATGATGCAACGCGCCGCACCGGCCTGATGTTCCCGGCGGGCGTTTCTCACCGGTCGCGAACGTGGGAGCAGATGCCAGCCCGTAGCGCGCGGACCGCCGGACAATCATGCCACTGATCGGTCTGGTCGCGCAGCCAGGATCGCGAATATGTCCGGCTGCGCCCCGTGGTGCGGGTCACACTAAGTGATCATTAGCTGGACAGATCCCGTGCTCCGGGTTCACCATAGCCTCATGTCCGCGTCCGACGCAGCACCGCTGCCTCGTCTCGGCGAGGTCTTCTTCGACGTCAGGGGCAGTTCCAGGAGCATGCGGCTGAGCTGGTATGCCGACACCGGAGTAGCGGTCTTCAGCATCTGGCAGGGCGGCATGTGCACCGGCACGTTCCGGCTGCCGATAGGCGACCTGCCCAGGATGATCGAGATCCTGCAGCGAGGTCCCGACGAGCCGCAGCCGCGAGCGCACTCGCGCGAGCACCGGTGGGCCGGCCCGGAGCCGGCCGGCACCGGCCAGCGCGAGGTCCCTGCTCGGCTGCATTACCCCGGGCCAGACGGCCGGTATCCGGACGAGCCGCGCACCGGCTACAGCCCGCGCAGCCTGGGCCGGGACATCGGTGAGTATCAGCAGCCGGGCGGCGGGCAGCCCGGCGAGGATGATTTCGGGTCCGGGGCATATCGCGACTACCAGCCGCCGGGGCCGCGATCAGCCGATTCCGCTGGCCATCGGGATGAGGAGGGCGGATACGGCCAGGAGCGCTTTGTGCCGCCGTATGTGCGGAGCGCGGCAGGCGATTACCCCAGCGACATTCCGGCCCGGCCGGCCGGGCGGCCTGACGACCCGATGCGGGAGGCATATCGGCCTGGCCAGCCGGACCCCCTATCCGGTGCGGCTGATTATCCGCAGCCTTCACGGCCGCCGCCCGAATATCCCGACGGTCCGCAGTATCGCTTACCGGAGTACCCGGCGCCGCAATCGCGGGGCCGGCACGGGAAATACCAGGCCGGGGCGAGCCCGGAGGATGCAGAGCAGGATCGCGATCCCGGCTCCGGCATTGACTCCCCGACGCGCGATTACCCGGCCTGGCCGCGGGGCTGAGAACAGCGCCGGCAGGCATTCAGGCGAACGGCGTGAGCTGCCAATCCGGCGCAGAACTGGCCCGGCGGGCCCGCCGCTGCGTGCCGCCGGATACCTGAAGCTGCTGGTAGCGTGTTTGCAGAGTGCCCAAAACGGGCCCGGTAAGAAGTAAGCCCTGCGGCCGTTACATACGTGATGGGGGAGGGAATACATTCGCGGCGGGGGAAGGGGGATACGCACAGTGGCTCAGAAGATCTCGGTCACGTTCGCCTGCGACTACGACTCAAAAGAGATTCCCGATGGCGAGCACTGGACCCGAGCGTTCAGCCTCGATGGTCGTGATTATGAGATCGACCTATGCGAGAAGCACAGCCAGAAGTTCGATGAGGTCCTGCAGCGGTTCGCGGAGAAGGCGCGCAAGGTAACCGGCCGGGTTAGCAGGCCCAAGCGGCGCACTACCGCGCACCGGCAGCGCAGCGCCGAGATTCGCGCCTGGGCAAAGCGCAGTGGCATGGACGTGAGCGACCGGGGCCGCATTCCGGCCAACGTCATCGCCAAGTACGAGGCGAATCACTGACGGCCGAACAGGCAGCCAATCGTCGCGCGGCCGGCTCCCTCGGGAGCCGGCCGCCGGGCAGTTATGTGGGGATCATCACACCAGGCTCGCCGGCGACGGGCTGGCCGGCTCCTCGACGGCCTGCCCTGGCACCAGCAGGACCGCCGCGGCCAGGGCCTGGGCGTTCGGGATCAGCACCCGGCCCTCCTCGGTCTCCAGCCGGACGTAGGTGAGGCTGACGTCGGTGATGATGCCCTCGAGCTGGCCGGACAGGGCGCCGGCCCGGAACCGGACGTGGTCGCCGACCCGGAACGGATGTGCGAACAGCAGCACCAGCCCGGCGAACAGGTTCGCCAGCGACTGCTGGGCTGCGATGCCGAGCAGCACGCCGGCGACCGCCCCGCCGACCACGAGCTGGCCGATCGGCACCCGGATCAGCTGCAGGGCGGCGCCCAGGAAGACGAACAGGCTGATCACGAGCACCGCGTACCGGACCACGCCGGCGTGCGCCTGGCCGAGGGCGGGTCGCAGGCTCCGGCCCGCGAGACCCGACAGGCCGAACGCGGCGGCCATGCCGAAGACGAAGAAGCCCGCGGCAGCGCCGTACGTAATGGCCCAGTCGGCGCTGGCGTCGACCGGTTTGTCATGCGGCCCCAGGTGCTGGTTCTGATAGTCCCAGTGGGAGGCCTGATGGCCCCAGCGGATCGCGACGCCCGCGGCCGCGAGCGCTATCGCCAGCGCGATGATCGCGCGCCAGGGCCTTGCCCTGGCCCTGACCTTGGCCATCGACGAGCTCACGTCCAGCTGGCGGCGTTCTCGAAGATCCACGTAGCTAACTTATCGGGCCACTTCCATGGCTGAGCCCGGGGTCGCTAGCGTCCCCGGGCTCACGGCATGTCCGGCGCTTACAGGTCGAACAGCGGCTTGCCGACCGGCAGGACGACCCTGCCCTTGTGCCCGTTCATCACGCCCGCGGCGGAGGTGTACCAGGCCACGAGCGCCGTGACGACTCCGATATAGCCACCGGTCTGGATCAGCCCGGTGTTGTGGGCGGCGAACGGCGGCAGCGCCGCCGTCTTGGTGGCGAAGTTGCCGATGAACAGGAAGATCTCGGTCAGCTCCAGGGTCAGGAAGACCAGGAACACCGCCATGTTGAGCTGGGTGCTGATGATCAGCATGTAGGTGTTGAAGATCGCGAACGCGAGCAGGATCCAGCCCAGGTCCCTGTTCGCCGCGAGCGCGCCGGCCGGGGTGGCGGCCGCTGGACCACCGATGAAGTGCAGCCACAACCCGGCGCCTATCCAGAATCCACCGTACGTGGAGAACGCCGTCGCGCCGAACACGTTCCTGTTCCGGAACTCCCACATGCCAGCAAGCAGCTGGCACAGCCCGCCGTAGGCGATCGCGTAACCCCACCAGTCGAAGCCGGTGCTGGTCTTCGCCCAGCCCGCGTTGATCGCGGACAGCAGGAAAGTGGTCAGCGCGAACGCTGCGAGCCCGAGCGGCGCAGGGTCAGCTATGCCAGTGCCCGCAGTGGCTACTGCGGGAGCCTCTTCTGTGGTGCTCAAGTGATTCCTCCTGAGGGGCATGCCTGCCGCCCACTAGCACGCTGCGAGGGCAAGGCAGGCGTGGTGGATGATGCGGAAGCAGTGATTACGGCAGCCATGACGTGATTGCCCGCCGGGCGAGCAAACCCGGCAGGAAAGGAGTCGTAATCGGTATAAGCCGGTACGAACATGGCCAATCACTGACCTTCCATTATCTTCACATATGGCTCACCAGAACCAGATGGAAGATCTTGTCCTGAGCGTAACGCGGGCGGCGCGATTTAGGGAGACCCATTTTCACGCCTAGCGCGCAGAATGCCAGGAGTGCCTGCCCGGTTTCAGGCCGCGGCACTGGCCCGCAGCAGTCCGGACAGGCCCGCCCGGGTCGCCAGCACGACCAGCCGGTCGGCTGGCTGGACCGCGTAGCCGGGCGCCAGCGACCAGTCCGCGACCGGGCTGCCGGCGCGCCGCAGCGCGATGACCCGGAGCGTGCCGGGCCGGTGGATGGCCGAGGTCGGCTGGCCGGCGAGCCCGGCGACGCTGCCCGCGAGTACCTCCGCCAGCAGCAGGACGTGGCGGCCGACGGCGATCGTGCGCAGCACCTGGTGATCGAGTACCGCCGCGGCGAACGCGGGCGCGGCCAGGTACGACGCGGACCGCGACACCGTGCCGCCAACCGTGCGCTGCACGCGCTCCGCGAGGTCATCATCGTTGAGGCGGAGCACGATCCGCGGGCCGGCGGCCAGGGCCCGCGCGTTGAGCGCGGTCTCGAGGTTCACGATGTCGCTGTCGGTCACCGACACGATGGCCTGGCAGGACGCGATGCCCGCCGCGCGCAGCGTTTCCGCCTTGTGCGTCTCGCCGATCACGACGCGGACGCCGAGCAGCTGCGCGAGCTGCATGCCGGTCGCTTCCGCGCTCTTGTCGATGCCCACGACGTCGACCCCGAGATCGTGCAGCTGCCCGACGATGCTGGCACCGACGCTGCCGAGGCCGGCGACGATGACATGACCGCTGAGCGGCGGCCGCTCGCTGGCCCTGCTGCCGGGAATGCGGGCACTGACGATGGCCGCCGTGACGAACGGCAGGAACGCCATCCCGTCGAAGGTGAGCAGGAACTGCGCCCACTTCTCCGCGGACGGCAGCGAGGTCTGCGTGACCGCCGTGCCCGCCGCGTCCAGGAACGTCAGGTACAGCGCGTTCAGCGGGCTGATGCCCGCCGCGCCCGCCAGCAGCGCGTACCCGATGGCGAGCACCGCGGACAGCGCGACGAACGCCATTCCCATCCTGGACCAGATCAGCCGTCGCGCCAGCCGGGCGGGCGCGGTAAGCCGCCGCCGCTGCCTGGACAGCGGGTTGCGGGGCGTGCCGTCGGCCACGGCCAGCACCAGGCCGGACGCGCGGTCCTCCGGCGGCAGCAGGCGCGGCGCGTCGGCGTCGGCGCCGGCCGCGAGGCCGCAGATGATGTTGTCCGCGCCGACGTCCGCGCGCCTGGCGACGTACATGGTCCGGCTCGCCATCCGCACGTGGCTGGGCGCGGGCTCGCCCAGCGCGGCCGCCACCAGCGACGGCGCCGCCATCTGGGCCTCCGACAGCACGGCGCAGTCGGCGAAGAACGTGCGGATCCGCTCGCCGAGACCGGCGTTGAAGATCGCGATGACAAGCCGGATCCGCGGGCTCAGCTCCTGCGCGCGCAGCGCGGCGTGAAAGTTGCCGAGATCGTCCTGGTCCACGATGGCCAGGCCGCGGGCGGCCGGGAGCCCGGCGTCGAGGAACGCCTCGGTCGTGAGCTCGGCCCGCTCGATGACCTGCACGCCGGGCATCGCCGCCAGGCGCGCGGCGTAGGCCCGCCCGTGCGGCGGGACGATGGCGGTGACGGCTAACCCGTACCGGGCGGTGAGCTCCTCGGCGATCCGCGCGGCCAGCGCGCTCGCACCGCAGAGGATGACGTGGTCACGGAACTCCGGTGTGCTGGACAGCGGGGCCACGGGATGATCTTAGGTGCGGAACGTCTGCACATGCACGGCCTTGCCCGCTCTAAGCCGGGCCGCCCGCTTCGGTCGCGCCGAGCGGAACGTCGGGCCGTCTCGCCGCGCCGCACGCCCGCTAGAGGCTTACCTCCTGCAGGCCAGCGACGGCCCCGAGCGACTCGCCGTAGATCTCGTCAGGATCGAGGCGCCGCAGTTCCTCGGCAAGCAGCTCGGCTATCTCGCGGCGCTGCAGCGCGACATGCCGGTCGGGCTGACCGGGCCGGCTGAGCGTGGCGACCCGGCCGTCGGGCCGGCTGATCACGACGTCGCCGGCGGCGGTGGTCATCCGCACCTCGGTGATGCCGGGCCCGCCGGACGTCTCGCGCAGGAACGGCACCCCCAGCCTGCTGCCCAGCCACGCCGCGAGCAGGTCGGCGGTCGGGTTCTGCTCCTCGGCGCAGACCAGGCCGCCGACGATCTCGCCCGGCTCCTGGTCGAGGGTCGCGGCGAGCAGGGAACGCCACGGCGTCGCCCGCGTCCAGCTGAGGTCGGTGTCGCCGGGCTTGTAGCCGGCCGCGAGCGCGGCTAGCGCGTCCGCCGGGTTGCGGGCCTGGGCTGCGTCGGTCACCCTGCGCTGCGCCAGCAGGCCGAGCGGCTGCCTGGACGGCATCGCCGGGATCAGCCCGTGCCACCAGGTGACGACCGGGGTGTCGGGCACGAGCAGCGGCACGATGACCGAGTCCGCGTGCTCGCTCATCGGCCCGTACAGGCGAAGCAGGACGGTCTGGCCGGGAGTGGTGCCGTCGCCGGACCTGATCTCGGCGTCCAGCCGCGACGGCGCGCGGGATTCGCGCGCGATGACGGCGAGCACGCGGCACGGATGCTCGCGGCCGGCCTGGCTGGCAGCGCGGACGGCGTCGTGCTGGCCGGACTCGTCGGTCATGATGATCAGGTTGAGGACCATGCCGGTGGCCGGGCCGCCCATCTGATCCCTGGTGCGCATCAGCGCCGCCCTGATGTCGGCGGTGGTGGTGTCGGTCAGGTCTGTCAGCACAGTGTTGGCTCCATCTGGGTTGGCTCCATCTGGGCTCGCGCTCCGTCTGCCCGGGTCAGATCCGGCGCCACGCACGCCCGTCGCAGGCGAGCATCCGGTCCGCGCTGGCCGGGCCGCTGGTTCCGGCCGGATACTGCTCGGGCTTGCTGTGGCCGGCCCAGAAGTCCTCGATCGGGTCGAGGATCTGCCAGGACAGCTCGACCTCCTCCTGCCGCGGGAACAGCGGCGGGTCGCCGATGAGCACGTCGAGCAGCAGCCGCTCGTATGCCTCGGGGCTGGACTCGGTGAAAGACTCGCCGTAGGCGAAGTCCATGTTGACGTCGCGGACCTCCATGGCCGAGCCCGGTACCTTGGAGCCGAACCTGACCGTCACGCCCTCGTCCGGCTGCACGCGGATCACCAGCGCGTTCTGGCCCAGCTCCTGCGTGTCGGTGGCATCGAACGGCAGGTGCGGCGCCCGCTGGAAGACCACGGCGATCTCGGTCATCCTGGTCGGCAGCCGCTTGCCGGTGCGCAGGTAGTAGGGGACGCCCGCCCACCGCCTGTTATCGATCGTGAGCCGCACTGCGGCGTAGGTCTCGGTCACCGTGTCGGGCGGGATGCCGTCCTCCTCCAGGTAGCCGCGGACCGGGATGCCGCCCTGCCACCCGGCCCCGTACTGGCCGCGCGCCGTGCCCGCGGCTATGTCGTCCGGGATCTGGACCGCGGCGAGCACCTTCTCCTTCTCCGCGCGCAGCGACTCCGCGGCGAACGAGAGCGGCTCTTCCATGGCCGTCAGCGCGAGCAGCTGCAGGAGGTGATTCTGGATCACGTCCCTGGCCGCGCCGATGCCGTCGTAGTAGCCGGCCCGGCCGCCGATGCCGATGTCCTCGGCCATCGTGATCTGCACGTGGTCGACGTACCTGCGGTTCCAGATCGGCTCGAACAAGGTGTTGGCGAAGCGCATGGCCAGCAGGTTCTGGACCGTTTCCTTGCCCAGGTAGTGATCGATGCGGAACACGGCGGACGCAGGGAAGACCGCGTCCAGCATCGAGTTGAGCTCGCGCGCGCTGGCCAGGTCGTGGCCGAACGGCTTCTCGATTACGACCCGGCGCCAGGGCTGGCGGTGTCCGGGCCGAGATTCCGGCGCATTGGACAGGCCGGACCGCTTGAGCTGGCGCACGACCAGCGGGAACGCGTTCGGCGGCACGGACAGGTAGAACGCGTAGTTGCCGCCGGTGCCGCGCTCGGCGTCGAGGTCGGAAACCGTCTGCGCGAGCCGGTCGAACGCATCGTCGTCGTGGAACTCGCCGGGCACGAACCGGATGCCCTCCGACAGCTGCTGCCAGACCTCCTCGCGGAACGGCGTGCGGGCATGCGCCTTGACGGCGTCGTGGGTGAGCTGAGCGAAGTCCTCGTCCTCCCAGTTCCGCCGCGCGAAACCCACCAGCGAGAAGCCCGGCGGCAGCAGCCCGCGATTTGCCAGGTCGTAGATCGCGGGCAGCAGCTTCTTGCTGGCGAGGTCGCCAGTCACGCCGAACAGCACGAGCACGCACGGGCCGGCGAGTCTCGGGATTCGCCGGTCCCGCGGGTCCCGCAGCGGGTTTGCCGTCATGTGGTGGAACCGCCTGCGGCCATCTCCCGCTCGATCGTGTCGCTCATCTCGTGCCAGGATGCCGCGAACTTCTCGACGCCCTCTTCCTCCAGCACCCGCACCACGTCGTCGTATTGCACGCCAAGGTCCTCAAGCTGGTCGAACACTCGCCGCGACTCCGTGTAGGTGCCGTGAATCGTGTCCCCGTGCAGCTTGCCGTGCTCGGCCATTGCGTGCAGCGTCGCCTCCGGCATCGTGTTCACGGTGTCCGGCGCCACTAGCTCCGTCACGTAGACGGTGTCGGCAAAGGCCGGGTCCTTGGTGCTCGTCGATGCCCACAGCGGCCGCTGGATGTGTGCGCCGCGGGTGTGCAGAGCTGCCCAGCGTTCGTTGGATTCGTCGAACTTCTGCTCGAACATCTCGTATGCCAGCCTGGCGTTCGCGAGCGCCGCCTTGCCGCGCAGCGCGTGCGCTTCCGGGGTGCCGATCTTGTCGAGCCTGCCGTCCACCTCCGTGTCCACCCGGCTGACGAAGAACGACGCGACCGAGGCGATGGTCGAGATGTCGCGCCCCGATGCCCTCTCCAGGCCCGCGAAGAACGCGTCGATCACCTGGCTGTAGCGCTGCAGCGCGAAGATGAGCGTCACGTTGACGCTGATGCCCTCCGACAGGCACTGGGTGATGGCGGGCAGGCCGGCCTCGGTCGCGGGGATCTTGATGAACAGGTTCGGCCGGTCCACCAGCCACCACAGGGCGCGCGCCTCGGCGATCGACTTGTCGGTGTCGCCGGCCAGCCTGGGATCGACCTCTATCGACACCCGGCCGTTCAGCCCGTCCGAGCTGTCGAACTTCGGCCGCAGCACGTCACACGCCCACCGGATGTCGTAGGTGGTGAGTGCCCTGGCCGCCTCGTTCACGTGCACGCCGCGCAGCGCGAGATCGGCGACCTGCTCCGCGTAGGCGTTCCCCGACGACATCGCCTTGGCGAAGATGGTCGGGTTGGAGGTGACGCCGCTGACGTGCATGTCCCGCGCCAGGCCGGCGAGGTTCCCGGTCGTCAGCCGCTCCCTGCTGATGTCGTCGAGCCAGATGGATACGCCCATCTCCTCGAGCTGACCAAGCGTGTCACTGGATGTCATCGAAATCGTGCTCCCTCGCGCTCTGCTTCGCGCCTAACCCTCCGGGCGGACCCGGGCGAGGCTCTCCCTGGCCGCGGCGGCCGTGCGCGCCGCGGTGATGCCGAACTCCTCGTACAACTTCTTGTAGTCCGCCGAGGCGCCGAAATGTTCCAGGCTGATGCTGGCGCCGGCGTCGCCGGTGAACTCCCGCCAGCCGAGCGCGATGCCCGCCTCGACGCTGACCCTGGCGCGCACCGCGGCCGGAAGGACCTGCTCGCGGTACGCCGCGTCCTGGCTGGTGAACCACTCCACGCACGGCATCGACACGACCCGCGTGCCGATCCCCTCGGCCTGCAGCGCGTCCCTGGCCGCCAGCGCGATCGGCACCTCGCTGCCGGTGCCGATCAGGATGACGTCAGGCGTGCCGTCGGCCTCGGCGAGCACATAGCCGCCGCGGGCGGCGCCATCGGCGCTCGTCAGGCCCGGGCCGGCGGCGGAGCGGTCGAGCACCGGCAGGTTCTGCCGGCTCAGGCAGAGCGCGGCCGGCCGGTCGGTGTGCTCGAGGATGGTCCGCCACGCGACGACGGTCTCGTTCGCGTCGGCAGGCCGGACGACGTCCAGGCCGGGAATGGCGCGCAGCGCCCACAGGTGCTCGACTGGCTGGTGCGTCGGGCCGTCCTCGCCCAGGCCGATCGAGTCGTGCGTCCACACGAACGTGACGGGCAGGCCCATCAGCGCGGCGAGCCGGACCGAGCCGCGCATGTAGTCGCTGAACACCAGGAACGTGCCGCCGTAGGGCCGGGTGAGACCGTGCAGCGCGATGCCGTTGAGGATCGCGCCCATGCCGTGCTCGCGGATGCCGAAGTGCAGCGTGCGGCCGTAGATATTGCCCGGGAACATCTTGGTCTGGTGGATCTCCGGGATGAACGACGGCTCGCCCTTCATCGTGGTGTCGTTGCTGCCTGCCAGGTCGGCGGAGCCGCCCCACAGCTCGGGCAGCACCGGGGCGAGCGCGCTCAGCACCGCGCCGGATGCCTTGCGGGTCGCCACGCCCTTGTCATCCGGATCGAACGCCGGCAGCGCCCGCGTCCAGTTGTCCGGCAGCCGCCGGGCGGTGAGGCGGTCGAGGAGGTCCCGCTGCTGCGGGTGCTGCCGTGACCACTGCGCGAACTGCCCGTCCCACTCGGCGTGCGCCCGCCTGCCCCGCTCGCCGACCTCGCGCGCGTGCGCGACCAGGTCCTCGGCCGCGGGGAAGGAGACATCGGCGTCGAACCCGAGTACCTTCTTGGTCTTCGCGACCTCCTCGGCGCCGAGCGCCGCGCCGTGCGCGGCACCGGTGTTCTGCGCGTCCGGCGCGGGCCACGCGATGATCGTGCGCAGCGCGATGAAGGACGGCTGGGTGGTGTTCTGCCGCGCCGTCTCGAGGGCGTCGTACAGCGTGTGCACGTCCTCGTGGTAGCCCTCGGCCGTGCGCCAGCTCAGCCGCTGCACATGCCAGCCGTAGGCCTCGTACCGCGCCGCGATGTCCTCGGACTTGGCGATGTTCGTGTCGTCCTCGATCGAGATGTCATTGTCGTCGTAGAGCACGACGAGGCTGCCGAGCTGCTGGTGCCCGGCGATCGCGGCGGCCTCGTGACTGACGCCCTCCTCCATGTCGCCGTCGGACACGAAGCAGTAGATGTGATGGTCGAACGGGCTCGTGCCGGGCGCCGCGTCCGGGTCGAGCAGGCCACGCTCGCGGCGGGCCGCCATCGCCATCCCGACGGCATTGCCGATGCCCTGGCCGAGCGGGCCCGTCGTGGTCTCGACCCCGGTGGTGTGCCCGTGCTCGGGGTGGCCGGGCGTCAGGCTGCCCCACTTGCGGTAGTGCGCTATGTCATCCAGTGTCAGGCCATAGCCGGACAGGTAGAGCTGGAGGTAGAGAGTGAGGCTCGAGTGCCCGCAGGACAGGACGAAGCGGTCGCGGCCGAGCCAGCCGGGATCGGCCGGGTCGTGCCGCATGACGCGCTGGAACAGCAGGTATGCCGCGGGCGCGAGGCTCATCGCGGTACCCGGATGGCCCGAGCCGGCCGCTTCCACCGCGTCCATCGCCAGCACGCGGATCAGGTCGACCGTCCGGGCGTCCGTCGCTGACCAGTCAAGAGTTCCCTGCACGTCGCCGCTCACCGCTGCCTCATGCCCCTTCCACCGCGCGAACCCGTTACGCAACGACCCTATCTCCGGGGCCACGGCGCCACATCGCCAGTGCCTGCGGCCCTACCCTGCACCAGCCGGGTTAACGGACAGTTTCGGCGGCGGCCGCGCGAGCGGCAGCGCGCAGCGCGGTGCGGCGCCGGATTACTCGCGCAGCGCGCGGAGGAACTCCAGCATCGCGGCGTTCACCTGATCCGGGTGGCTCAGGTTGGCGGCGTGCGAGCCGCCCTCGACCTGCACGAGCGTGGCGGGCCCGGCCAGGCCGTCCCGGACGACCTCGGCGCGGTCCATCGCGATCGCGGCGTCGGCGGTGCCGTGAATGATCAGTGCCGGGCAGCCGATCTCGCCCAGGCGTCCGGTGACGTCGTCGCGGTCCATGAGGCAGCGGAACGCGAACTGAGTTTCCCCGCGGTCGAGCTCCGCCCACTTGGCGAACCACGGCGCGTAATCGACGGGACCGTCCGGCGGCCCGAGAATGATTGAGGCCACGACGTCCTGCACGGGCGCGGGTCCCTGCTCCAGCCAGACCTGCTCCAGCTGCTCGTATGCGGGCGCTGCCTCCGGGTTCTCCAGGCCGGCCTGGCTGTCGATCAGGATGAGCGCGCGTACCCGGCCGGGAGCCCGCAGCGCCGCGCGCAGGCTGAGGAAGCCACCCTGTGACATGCCGCCGAGCACGGCGCGGTCGATGCCGAGGTGATCGAGCAGGGCAAGGACGTCAGCGGCGGAATCCCAGTAGGTGAACGGACCGGTCGCCCTGGTGCCGCCGAACCCGCGCTCGTCCCAGGTGATCACCCGGTAGTCCGGCGCGAGGGCGGCCACCTGCGGGTCGAACATCGTGTGGTCCATCAGGTAGCCGTGGCTGAGGACCACAGCGGGGCCGTCGCCGCCGCTGTCGGTGTAGGAGATAGCGATGCCGTTCACGTCTGCAGTAGCCATGGCGGAAAGTTACCGGTATCTGCCGCTGGCCGGCCAGGCCGCTGCTGGCTCGCGGCTGTCAGGCCGCTGCTATCAGTCCTCTGTCGCGCAGGGTGTAGGGGATGAGCAGCGCCGTGATCCAGATCGCCACCGAGCCCGTCACGTGCACCCAGACGAGTCCGGCCGGGAGCCCGGTGAAGTACTGGGTGTAGCCGACGACGCCCTGCAGCGCGATGAGCCCGAGCAACAGCCAGCCCAGGCGGACGGCGGTGGCCGGCGCGCGCGCGAGCCTGAGGCCGGCGAGCAGCCCGGTCATGAGGCCGGCGAGCAGCCAGCCGATGTCTGCATGCAGCTGGGTCACGCCCTCGAGCGGGAAGTGATACCGGGCGACGTCCGCGGCGCCCGCCAGCGGCCCGGTCCCGGTCACCACGGTGCCCGCGGTCAGCATCAGCGCGACGCAGCCGATCACGCCGATGGCGCAGGACCGCACGAGCCGGGGCACCAGCGGCCTGCCGGGGGCGGTGCCCTCCCGGGCGCGCGCGTACAGCGCGACCGTCGCGGCGACGAGCGCGACGGACGACAGGAAATGGATCGAGACCAGGGTGGGGTTGAGCTTGGTGATCACGACCAGGCCGCCGAGCACTGCCTGCAGCACGATCGCGCCCGGCTGGGCCGCGGCGAGCCAGAGCAGGTCCCGGCGGCGGGTGCCGCCGGGGGCGCGGAACCGCCACGCCGCGATGAGCACCCCGACCGCGACGACGAAAATGGCGACGGTCACCAGCCGGTTGCCGAACTCGATCCACCGGTGGATCAGCGGGTCGCCGGTGACGCCCGTCGCCGCGATGCTGTGCGCGGTGCAGTCCGGCCAGTCGGGGCAGCCCAGACCGGACTGGCTGAGGCGCACCGCCGCGCCGGTCAGGATGATCAGGGCCGAGGTGATTACCCCTGCGAGCGCCCATCTGCGCAGCGCTGCCGGAGTGGGTGCAAGCAGCCAGTCCGATGCCACCCTGGACCAGGCCGCCTGGTAGCGCGGCGGCGCGGCGGCGGGCATGTCCGGGGCGGTGCGGGGCGCTGACACGCAGTCCATGTTAGGGGGACCGCCGGCGCGCGGAAACCCGGCCGCTACGCGCGTAGGAGTGCGGCGGCGCGGCGGGCCTAGCCAGCAGGCGGCGGCGGCCCGGACCCGGATCCGGCCCTGGAAGCCCCCGCGCAGGCGACGATCACCGCGGCGATGGCCAGCCACTCCCGCGCCGCCAGCGACTCGCCGAGCAGCACCAGGCCGACTACCGCCGCGACGGCGGGCTCCATGCTCATCCAGATTCCGAAGATGCCCGCCGGCACCCGGCGCAGTGCCTCCAGCTCAAGCCGGTAGGGGATGACCGAGGAGAGCAAGCCGATGGCGAGGCCCTCGGCGAGCACGGGCAGGCTGAGCAGCCGGCCGTGCGGCTGCGCGAGCGACGGGCCCGTTACCACGATCGCCGCGACGATCATCGCGATGACCAGCCCGGACGAGCCGCGGAATCTTCGGCCTGTGGCGCGGCTCAGCAGGATGTAGGCCGCCCAGCAGGCGGCCGCCAGCAGCCCGAAGCCGATGCCGGTGGCCTGGACGCTCAGCCCCGGCAGGCCGCCGGGGCGGGCACCGGCCGCCAGGCTGGTCCCGCCGCGGGTCAGCAGT
>Ga0335076_10000738_pt1 | contig 30605 bp, 37 predicted proteins | sample Lox_Sample_25_FD_206717 | JGI IMG/M metagenome (GOLD analysis project Ga0335076, IMG submission 206717) | Soil microbial communities from Loxahatchee National Wildlife Refuge, Florida, United States - Lox_Sample_2.5 | ecosystem: Environmental > Terrestrial > Soil > Wetlands | place: USA... | reverse complement strand
CTCACGCCGCGACCGGCTCGGGCGACGAGCTCCTGCGGGTCTACGAGCGCGTCGACGCGCTCTGCGGCGAGCTGATCGACGCCGCCGCGGCTCAGTACGGCGAGGAGCCGACCGTCCTCCTCTTCTCCGACCACGGCATGAAGCCGATCTACTGGATGTTCCACCTCGACCGTTGGCTCGAGGAGCGCGGCCACCTCCGCTTCCGCAAGCGCTCGCTGCAGCCGTGGCGGCGCGGACGACTCGACTATCTCGCCCGTGTCGACCAGAAGCTCGTGCGCACGCTGCCGTGGTACGGGCGCGCGCTCGACCTGCTTCCCTTCCTGCCGCGGCCGGCGGCCGACCGGCTGTTCGCCGACATCGACTTCGGCACGACGCGCGCCTACGGCTTCGCTTCGCAGGGGCAGCTCTACCTCGGCGAACTGACCGGCGCGCGCGACGACCCGAAGTACATCGACGCGCTCGCAGCCGAGCTTGCCGAGGTCCCGCACCCGCAGACGGGCGAGCCGGCCTTCCAGGTGCTCCGGAAGGAGGAGCTCTTCACGGGGCGGTTCGTCGACAAAGCGCCGGAGCTCATGCTCATCCCGTACGACGAGCGCATCAACGTCGATCCGTCCCGCCGCCGCTGGACAGAGGCCTTCGAGCGGCACGAGCGGCTCGATCCCGAGGTCTCGTACGGCTATTCGGGCCACCACGGCCTCACGGGCATCCTCGCGGCGACCGGGCCGGGGATCCAGCCCGCGGACCTGCCCGCGGGCGCGGAGATCCTGCAATTGCCCGCGACCATCCTCCGGCTGCTCGGCGTCGCGACGACGGGCCTCGACGGTGCTCCACTCGCCGGGATTCTCGAGACAGAGGCACCGGCAACGGGCATCGCGGCTGCGACGGTCCCGCACGAGGCGAGCGAGGAGCCGGTCTACAGCGAGGCCGAGGAGCGGCAGATGATCGAGCGGCTCCGCGACCTCGGCTACGAGTAGCCGTGACCGCCTCGTTGCCGCGCCGCCTGGTCCGCGCCGCCCGAGCGCGTCTGCGCCGAACTCGCAACCGGTGCCTGCACGCACTCGAGGTGCGCCTCGGACGGCGCTGGGCCGACGAGCCGCTCCCGTACCCGCCGATCTTCGTGGTCGGCGCTCCGCGATCGGGCAGCACCCTTCTCTACCAGCTGCTCACCGATCGCTTCGACGTCGGCTACCTCGCCAACGGCCACGCACGCCGGCCCGGCGCGCCCAGCCTCGTCGAGCGCCGCCGCGGGCTGGTGCGGGGACGGCGGGCCGAGCTGAGCGACTACCGCTCGTCGTTCGGCGGTACCACGGGCGACCTAGGGCCCAGCGAGTGCGGCCCCTTCTGGTACCGGTTCTTTCCGCGGCGGCCGCACCACGTCTCCGCGGACGCCTTCCCGGCCGCCTCCCGCCGGGAGCTCCGTGCCGCAGCCGGAGCGTTCGTCGAGGCCTGCGGCAGACCGGTCGTCTACAAGAATCTCTACAGCACCGCGCGTATGGATGCCCTCGCCGCCGCGTTGCCGGAGGCACTCTTCATCGCCATCCACCGCGATCTCGCCGCCAACGCGCGCTCGCTTCTGGCCGCTCGGCTGCGCGTCGCCGGCGCGTACGACGCATGGTGGAGCGTCGAGCCGCCCGGAATCGAACGCCTTCGGCAATTGCCGGCTCACGAGCAGGTCGTCGAGCAGGTTCGTGCGCTGGACGCGCTCGTCGCACGAGTCGAGGCGTCGATCGGCCACGAGCGGGTTCTCCACCTCGCCTACGAGGACCTCTGCGCCGACCCGCGGGCCGAGCTCGAGCGCATCGCGGCGTTCGCAGCCCGGCACGGCTGCGAGCTCGGCGAGCGCGGCGAGGTGCCCGCGAGCTTCCGCCAGCGCGGCGGCGGCAGCACGCTGCCTCCCGGGCTCGAGAAGGCGCTCCTCGGGTACGTGGAGGGGCTCCATCACGTCAGCGCCGACGGTGTCGACGCATGAGCGAGTCGGATGCCCCGTACGACGCCTTCGTTGCCGCCTCTCCGCAGGGCACGTTGTTCTGCCGCTCGTGGTGGCTCGACGCCGTGGCAGGCCCCGGAGGCTGGCGCCACGCCGATGTCCGTGACGGAGACGGACGCCTGGTCGCCACCTGGCCGGCGGCGGTTCGCCGCACCCGTTACGGGGACGTGCTCACGGGCGCGCCGCTCACGCCGTATCTCGGCCCCCTCCTGAGCGCGGGCGACGGCCGGCAACGCCGCTCGCGAGAGGTCGACCAGCTCGAGCGCCTGGTGGACGCGCTGGGACCATACGCGCACGTCGACGCGCGCTGCAGTCCTCGCCTGGACTACTGGGCGCCGCTCGCCTGGCACGGGTTCTCCCAGACGAGCCACTACACCTGGCGGCTCGAGGACGTCTCGGACGAGGAGGCCACGTTCGCCCGTCTGCGAGACTCGGCGCGACGGCAAGTGTCGAAGGCGCGGCGCCTGGGCCTCGTCACCGAGCCCGGCTCCGTGGACGATCTCGTCGCGCTGCAGCGACTGACCTTCGAGCGTCAGGAAGCGACAGGCGCCGGACCGCCGGAGGCAATCGTGCGCCGGATCGCCACAGCCGTCCGGGACAACGACGCCGGAGAGATCCTGATCGCCCGCGACGACGCCGGACAGACGCACTCCGCGGCGATGTTCGTGCACGACGAGCACACCACCTGGTACCTCCTCGGTGGCAGCGAGACCGAGCTTCGCGCGAGCGGGAGCGCCTCGCTGTTGATGTGGGAGGGGATTCGGACGGCCGGCGTCCGCTGCACTGCGTTCGACTTCGAGGGCTCGATGCTCCGCCACGTCGAGCGCTTCGTGCGGAACTTCGGGGGGGAGCCCGTCCCCTACTCGATCGTGCGGCACACCCCCTCGACGGCCTGGCGCTGGCGAGTAGCCGGTGGCCGACTCGGCCGCGGCGCGCTCCGACAGACGTAGCGCAGCGGTGGGTCGAGCCCGGAACGCCACGACCTCGGCTCCGAAGAGTGCCGCCCGCCGAGGCGGCTACGCTTCCGCGGGCATGCCGAGCTGCAAGTGGGCAAAGCGCTGGGGTCCGAGCACGCGTAGACCCAGCCCGGGATCGGACGGCCGCTCGCGGCGTCGGCGCACGACAGGGGCTGCGGCTGCCTCTAGGCTGCGGCCGTGAAGCCGCTCGCCTATGTCGTCTTCCAGCTCGTCGTGCTCGGCTGGGCGTTCTTCACCCACATTCGGCGAGACCCGTCGACGGGCTACCGGCTCCTCTGGGTCGGCGCTCTCGGCGGCGTCATCGGGCTCGACGTCTGGTATTTCGCGAACTACGCGTACCCCGCGGGCTTCAGCTTCTGACCTCGTCCGTGCGCTCGGCCCGGATCCCGTCGCGGGCGAGCCGGAGGCCCACCAGACCGACGAAGACCGCGAAGACGAGACGCAGCGTCGACGCCGGTAGCGCGAGGGCGAGCAACGCGCCGAGCACGCTGCCCGCCGCCCCCACGGTGCCGAAACGGAGTGCGAGGCCGAGGTCGCCGACCCCGCGGCGGCGCAGCGCGAGGCTACCCGCGACGGCCGTCGGCAGGATCACGAGCAGCGACGTCGCCTCGGCGGAGTGCTGCGAGAAGCCGACCGCAAGGGTGAGGAACGGGACGATGAGCGTCCCGCCGCCGACCCCGAGCAGCCCGGAAGCCACGCCGACCACGACCCCGAACGCGACGAGCACGACGTAGAGCGCCGGGCCGGTCATCCGCGGACTCCGAGCAAGACGGCGACGCCGACGAGAAAGACGCCGAAGACGACCTTGAGGAGCCGCTCGTCGATCCGCGCGAGCCATCCCGCACCGATGCGCGCGCCGACGATCGAGCCGGCCGCGAGCCCGATCGCGGTTCCGTACCGCACCTCGCCGGCGACGCCGTAGGTGGCGATGCCGGCGATGCTGATCGGGATGATCGCCCCGAGCGAGATCGCGTGCGCGTCGCGCTGCGGGTACGCCGCCCACAGCACGAGCAGCGGCACCATGACGATCCCGCCCCCCACGCCGAGGAGCCCCGAGAGGAGGCCGCCGCCGAGCCCGATCGCGAGCAGCTTCGGATCGAGCGCGAGCGAGTGCAGGCGTGCGCGCATGGCGCGGCACACTATCGTTGGGCGATGAGCTTCACGACGCGGCCGGAGCTACGAGGGACCTTCGGCATGGTGGCGTCGACGCACTGGCTCGCGTCGGCGGCGGGCATGGCCGTGCTCGAGCGGGGCGGCAACGCGTTCGACGCGGCCGTCGCGACCGGGTTCACGCTGCAGATCGTCGAGCCGCACCTGAACGGGCCCGGCGGCGACCTCCCCGCGCTCCTCTGGCCGGCGGGACGCGAGCGTCCGCTCGTGCTCTGCGCGCAAGGCCCGGCGCCTCGAGCCGCGACGATCGAGCGCTACCGCGACGAGCTCGGGCTCGAGCTCGTCCCCGGCACCGGACCGCTCGCCGCGGTCGTGCCCGGCGCGTTCGGCGGCTGGATCGCGATGCTGCGTGAGCACGGGACGCTGCCCCTCCGCGACGTGCTCCGCTTCGCGATCGGCTACGCCGAGGACGGCTATCCGGCGGTCGCCTCGATCGGCGACGCGATCCGCAGGATCGAACAGCTCTGCCGCGACGACTGGACGACGTCGGCGGAGGTCTACCTCCCCGTCCCGGCGGCGGGCACGCTGCACCGGAACCGCACGCTGGCCGCCACGTACCGGCGCATTCTCGAGGAGGCCGAAGCCGCCTCGGCAGACAGGGACGAGCAGCTCGAGGCGGCCTACGCGTGCTGGTACCGCGGCTTCGTGGCGGAGGAGTTCGTCCGCTTCCAGGAGCGCGAGTGGCTCGACAGCTCGGGAGAGCGCCACGCCGGCCTGCTCGCCGAAGAGGACCTCCGTGACTGGGCGCCGACCTGGGAGGAGCCGCTCTCGGTCCACTACCACGGCTACGACGTGTTCAAGGCCGGCCCGTGGAGCCAGGCGCCCGTCTTCCTCCAGCAGCTCCGCCTGCTCGAGGGGTTCGACCTCGCCTCCATCGACCACGCGAGCGCTGAGTGGGTCCACATCGTCACCGAGTGCGCGAAGCTCGCGTTCGCCGACAGGGAGGCCTGGTACGGCGACCCGGACTTCGTCGAGGTACCGCTGGCCGACCTCCTCTCGCGGGAGTACGCGGAGGAGCGGCGTGAACTGGTCGACGGCCAGGCCTCGGGGGAGCTCCGCCCCGGGTCCCCCGGCGACCGCGAGCCCCGCTTGCCACGGCCCGTGCAGGGGGCGCCGGTCGCGCCGGGGGTGGGCGAGCCGACCAGGCTGCAAGCAGCGCCGGCAAAGCCGCCGCCGCACGGCCGGCAGACCGGGGCCGCCTTCGGCGTCCCGAGGGGCGACACGGTTCACCTCGACGTGGTCGACCGCGACGGGAACATGGTCTCGGCCACGCCGAGCGGCGGCTGGCTCTGGGGCGCCCCCGTCATCCCGTCGCTCGGCTTCTGCCTCGGCACGCGCGCGCAGATGTTCTGGCTCGAGGAGGGATTGCCGAACTCGCTCGAGCCCGGCAAGCGTCCGCGAACGACGCTCTCGCCGACGCTCGCCGCACGCGGCGGGGAGTCATGCCTCGCCCTCGGCACGCCGGGAGGCGACCAGCAGGACCAGTGGACGCTCCACGTCTTCCTCGCCCACGTGCATCACGGACTCGACCTGCAGGAGGCAATCGACGCGCCGAACCACCACACCGAGGCGTTTCCGTCGAGCTTCTACCCTCGCGAGACGCGCCCACGGCACGTCGCGGTCGAGGAACGCGCCGGCGAGGAGACGATCGAGGGGCTCCGCCGCAGCGGGCACGAGGTCGAGGTCTCCGGCGCCTGGACGCTCGGGCGCGTCACCGCCGTCGGCCGTGAGCAGGACGGGATCCTGAAAGCGGGCGCGAACCCGCGTGGCAAGCAGGGGTACGCGGCGGGCCGCTGACGCTGGACAGAGCGGCCCACGGGGGCGGGCAAACAGCCTGCGCCCGAGATAGCCACCGTTGGCGAGGCTCCCGCCCCCGCTCTACCTGTGGGCCGCTCCAGGTACATCGGGCGCAGCGACGCCCGAGAGCACCCTCGGTCGGGACTGCCTTACGACGCCGAGCCCGGACTTGTGGAGGTCGCGACCGAAAGCCACTCGACTCTGGTCGGCTGTGTCGTCACGCCCGCCGCCTCGAGAGCCGGCCTGAGCCGTTCGCCGGCGAATCGCTCCTGAGCGTCCTTCGACTCCCAGACCTCGAACACCACGAGGCCGCCGGGCTTCTCGGCGCCGGTGTGATGGATCAGGCCCTCGGGCCAGCCCCCACCGCTCTCGGGATCGATCCCAAGCTTCTCGTTCACGGCGTCGTAGTCGTCACGAGTGACGCCGTCGAACTCCCAGATGATGGCCTCGGCCATTTCGCCTCCAGAGGTTGTGGATCGCGACTAGACACCCTCTTACGAGCGCGTCATCGTGTCAACCCGCGTCGCGGCTGACGACTCCGCCGGCCGGTCGGCCGCCTGCCCCGCCGCGAGCTTCGCGCTCATCTTGATCGCCTTGACGGCGCCGGTCGCACCGGCCTCGAGAGCGAAGCCGACCACGAGGAGGATGACGCCGAGCGCGAAGAGGGCGTTGGAGCCGAGCAGCAGGATCCCGATCCGCCCGATCACGTAGGCGGGCGTGCAGACGAGCGCGCCGAGGGTTCCGCCGATGGCCGCGGCCGCCAACTTGTCCCGCCGGGAGCCGACCGGTTTGACCCCGACGATTCGGGCCGGGACGGTGACGTAGGTGAGCATCATCACGCCGATCACGATCCCGAGCGAGAGGGCGAACCAGGGGTGTCCCCACCGCGGGACGACGATCACCGACACGCCGAGGGCGAAGCCGACCACGACTCCGATCCCGAGGACGACGCCGAGGTGGCGCCGCGCCAGCGCAAACGCGGGCCGGATCTTCGGCCGGCCGGGTTGCGAGATAGCGAGCCCGAAGACCGCGTTGAGGTAGAAGCAGGCAGCCGTCACCGCGGCGATCCCGACCACGAGCAGGAGCTCGACGCCGCCGTGCCAGGTGTGGAACTTCTTGCCCCTGAGCGTATGGGCCTTGAGGTCGAGCAGTGCGAGCCAGATCCACATCGCGGGCAGCACCTGGATCAGCGTCAGCCGCCAGTTGAAGAACAGCGTCCTCAGCCCCTGGAAGAGCATCACGAACGCGCCGACCGCGAAGACGAGGGGAGCGAAGATGCGGCGCGACCGGCTCAGAGCGAGGACGGCCTCTTCGACCGCGGCTTCGTCGTTCTTCCGGATCGCCTCCAGGAGCGCCCGCCTCTGCCTCGCGGCCATCTCGCGGCGCGACTCGGGCTGCTCGGCAGCGCTCATGCGCTCGGCGCGCGGCTCTTCTCTGCCGAACGCCACGCGAGCCAGACCGGAGAGAACACGGCACAGACGAGCGACAGCGTCACCATGACGAAGAGGTAGCCGACGATGCTCAGGACGATGCCCAGCGAGGCGAACGCCTTCCCATTCGTCGTCAGCGCGGGCGCGAGGAAGAGCGGCGAGAACGCGGAGGTGCCGCCGAGGACGAGCGTCGCCAGGAGGGCGCCGGGGAGCAGCTTGCGCAGGCCGACCCTCCGGTGAAGCAGGAAGTGGGGTACGGCCAGCCAGAACGCCAGCGAGCCGAGGATCCAGGCGGGGACGAGCACGAGCCAGCGGCCGGTGTCCCCGAGCTCTGCCTGCCCGACGAGGGCCAGGGCCCATGCGGCTGCGAAGACGAAGAAGAAGATCGCGTAGAGCGCCTGATCGGCGGCCGACGCCACCCTGATCCCCCACGCCCGTGCGTAGACGTCCTGGTAGAGCTGCCCGATCCCGATCCCCCAGAGGAGGAAGGTCACGACCATGGTCAGCGTTGCCGCGAGTGCGTTGGAGGATGCGCTGCCGAAGGTGTTCTGGACGAGCTGCGCCGTGCTGCCGCTCAGGTTCAGGTGGTCGACGAGGTGCTGCGCGAAGAGATTCACGTTGCCGGCGGCATAGAGCGCGGCGATGAACACGAGCGCGGCGGGGAGCACCGAAAGGGCCGAGTAGATCGCGATCGCGCACCCCGAATTGCGGCTGGCCGCGAAGTACGCACGGAACCACTGCAGCGCGAGCCGGCCGAGCGGACCGTCCGACCGCTCACGCAGCCAACCCAGCACGCGCCGGACGCGGCCGCCGGCCTCGCCTTCGGCGCCGCTGAGCGAATCCTCAGTGGTCACTTCGTCCACCGCAGTGCCGAGCCTCTCGCACGATCGGCCGGCCGGAATCGTCACAACGGGATGAGTTCGCGATGCCGTGGGCGGGACTCGAACCCGCACCGCCCGATGGCCACGACTTTACGTCAGGCCTACGGCCCAGGCGAGATTCGTAAGCTTCGCGGGCAAGCATGATCCATGGGAGAGGGGGGCTCGGTCGATGGCGACACTCAACGAGAAGCAGGCAAAGCTCTTCACCGATCGCAACTGGGGCGTGATCGCGACCATCCGTGAGGACGGATCGCCGCAAGCCACACCTGTCTGGATTGATTACGACGGCGAGAACGTGCTCGTCAACAGCGCACGTGGAAGGGCGAAGGTGAAGAACGTCGAGCGCGATCCACGAGCGACCGTCACCGTCCTACCGGCCGAAGATCAGCAGAGTGGCTACGTGATGGTGAGCGGGCCGGCAGAGATCGTCGAGGAGGGCGCTCTCGAGCACATCAACATGCTTGCCAAGAAGTACCTGGGCGAGGACAAGTACCCCTACCTCGGTCCGGGCGAGCAGCGCGTGATCATCCGGATCCATCCAGAGCTCGTCGACGGCTTCGGCGCAGGCGGCTAGCGAGGCGGGGGTGGCGGACATGTCCGCCACCCTTCAGGTCCTCGTCTAGTGAGTTTGTTCCGAGACTCCCGCCGGCGTCTTTGCGTGTCGCGCGGCCCAGTCGAGGGCGTAGTCCGCGACCTCTTCCCAGCCCGGCGCGCCCGGGAAGTGCGGCCGACCCGCGAACTCGTGGTACTCGACGGGAACGGCCGTGTACTTCTCGGCCATGTGCTGGATCGGCTTCGGCGGGACGACGTGATCCTCCGAAAAGGCGATGAAGAGCATCGGGGCTCGGCTCGCGTTCTCGAAGTCCACGGACATCGCAGCGTGCCGCATGAAGTTCGCGAACGCGCCCTCCTTCAGGACCTCGGTCGGTCCGGGCACGGCATAGCGCTCTCGGATCTTGTCCGACTCCTCCTGGCTCAAGGTATTCGCGAAGGCATAGTGGAACTGCTTCTCGTCCAGCCCGCCGTACTTCTTGAAGGGGTGGGCCAGGAGCGGGGAAGCGGCGCGAACCGTCGAGAGCGGCAGATCGCGCACCCCTTTGACGGTCGCCGGAGCGATCCCGACCCCCACCGCGCCGGCGCCGCGGTCGAGCAGGATCTGCGTGAAGCCGCCGCCGAACGAGTGGCCCATGATGATCGGTGGACTGGAGAGACCGGCGATGATCCCCTCGTAATGGTCGACGATCGTCTCGACGTCGAGCTTCTCGAGTGGAGACGGGTCCGCGTTGATCGCCTCGACCTCACCCTCCATGCCGGGCCAGGCCGGTGCCAGGACGTTGTACCCCTTGCTCCGGTACCTCTCGGCCCAGTGCTCCCAGCTGCGCGGGGTCATCCAAAGGCCGTGAACGAGGACAATCGTGTCCGGTGCGTCGGCCATGGCCAACTCCTTCCCTTGACGTCGAGAGGGACGCTACACCCGACCGCAAGCGTCAGAGCGCGGCGGCGCCCCGTGGAAGGTCGGTTCACCGAAGCGCCGCCGCTCAGCACCTGGAGGGTCTCCCGACCCTAAGCTCGTTCGTGGAGGCCAATGGGCCGCGGTCTGGTTACGGCCTGGCGTCGGGCACTTCCAGACATCGCGATCACAACTCCGACGACAGACCTGCGCAATCTGGCCGAGCGCAGGCCGGCATGAGAGCCTTATTGCGTGGATCTCTTTCGCCTCTTCCCGGGTTACAGGAGCATTGTCTTCGACGAGGGGAAAGAGCCTCTCTTCCTGCTCCTCCTCGCGTTCCTGATCGCCTTCGGCGGGGCCCGCGGTTACGCACGCGTCGCCCGCAACCGAGGTTGGGGAAGTGGGAGCATCGCGGGCGTCCACGTCCACCACGAGATCGTCGGCATCGTGTTGGTGCTCACCGCCGGTCTCGTCGTTTTCACCCGCGCCGGCACGGACAACGTGGTCCGTGACTGCTGCGCGATCGTGTTCGGCGTCGGTGCGGCGTTCATCCTCGACGAGTTCGCGCTCGTCTTCTACTTGCGCGACGTCTACTGGTCGAACGAGGGTCGCGACTCTGTCGACGCGGCGATCCTCGCCGTGCTCGTCTGTGGGCTGTTGCTCGTCGTCTCCGAGCCGTTCGGCCTCTCCGATCCCCTGGCGCGCCACCTCGGTAGAGCCGTTCTGGTGTTCGCGGTGATCAACAATGCCGTCTTCGCCGCCGTCTCGTTCTTGAAGGGGAAGCCGTTCACCGGGGTCGCCGCGGTTGCGTTGCCTCCGTTCGGCTGGGTCGGCGCCGCACGGCTGGCCACGCCGCGCTCTCCCTGGGCGCGCTGGTTCTACACCTCGAAGAAGCTGGCCCGAGCTCAGACCAGGGCGCGAGACGGGTACGCGGCGCGCTTTCAGCGTTGGCTCGTCGACGTGGTCGGCGGCGAGCCGTCGACTCGGTAGCGCTAGCCGGCCGCCGAGCTGCGCCGTGTCCCGAGTCTTCGCCGAGGAGGCGGCGGCGCCGGCGGGTCGTGGCCGAAGACGAGGACGTCGACGAGCGTCTCGGCGGCGGAGGCGGCCGGAATCGCGAGGATCACCGCGAACGCGCCGAACAGGAGTCCGACCACCGACACGGTGACGAGAGTGACGAGCGGCGAGAGCCCCACCGAGCGCCCCATCACGTGGGGGTTGACCACGTAGCTCTGAAACTCCCGGACCCCCACGAGCACGAGCAGCGCAAGTACGGCGACGTGAACGGATTGAGGAAGACCGACGGCCAGGACCAGCAGCGCGCCGAGCGCCGGACCGACGACGGGGATGATCTCGAACAAGCTCACAGCGCCGCCGACGAGCAGCCAGTAGTCCAGTCCGACGAGGTAGAACCCGACCGAGAGGACCGCACCGATCGCGAAGACCATGAGGAACTTGAGCCGAGTGTAGGCACCGAGCCGCCGGTCGATCTCGAGATACGTGCGACGCGCGTTCTCCCGCCGTTCCTCCGGCGCGAGCCGGACGAGCACCTCGATCATCGCGTCGCGTTCCGAGACCCAGTACCAGGTGGCGGCGAGCGTGAACAAGACACCCACAACCGCGTCCGTCGCCTTGTGCCCGTACGCCGCGATCGGGTGGAAGATCGAGCTTCCGGAGGGCAGGTTGCGGAGGTGCGTGTCGACCCAGACGACCACGTCGTGCCGGATGCCGGTCGAGTGCGCGACCGTGGCAGTTCCATTGGCGTGCTGGGCGAGCGCGTCCTTGAGCTGGTGGACGGCGGGGGGCACCGCGAGCCAGAAGAACAACACGAACGTGCCGAGCACGAGAAGGAAGAAGGAGAGGATCGCGAGCGCGCTGGGCACCTTGCGCCGGTGAAGCCACTCCACGCCCGGGCGCATGGCCGCGGCGAATGTGAGCGACAGCAGGAGCAGGATGATGATGCTCCTCACCTTCCACAGACCGAACGCGATCAGGGCGACCGCGATCGCCCCTGCCGCCGCCTTGGCCGCAATCAGCGTGACGTCGGAACGGCCCGCTTTCGGCGGCGCACTTGGCTGGTGCGTCTCCATACGAGAGGATGATGCGTGACGCCCACGACGGAGGACCTGAAGCCATGACCCTCGGACGACGGCTTCATAAGTTCGTGCGGCCGGTGCCCAGGCTGCCGGCCCCCATCGATCCGGCGCTGCTTGCGCACGAGCGCGCGCGGGCCGACGCCACGCAGAACCGGATCGCCGACGTGATCACCGCCTTCAGTGGGTCGATGCTCTTCGTCTACCTCCACGTCGCCTGGTTCGCCTGCTGGATCGGGTTCGGCGTCGAGAAGTACCCATACGGTCTGCTGACCATGATCGTCTCGCTCGAGGCGATCTTCCTGTCGACCTTCGTCATGATCAGCCAGAACCGGGCTGACGCCAAGCGCCAGGTGATCGCGGACGAACAGTGGCGGATGGTCAAGGAGGAGGATCAGCAGAACGTCGAGTTGCTCGATCTCTCGCGGCAGATCCTCGACCTGACCAAGGAGGTCCACCAGCTGGCTCGTGCGCTGACGGATCGATCGGCCGGCTGAACGGCGGCGCTTACTGCTCGTATCGCTCGACGACCTCGGGCGGCCTGAGGTCCGACGCATCTGGGTTCTGGCCTGCGTCACGGCGTGCGCGCCGTTGCCTCAGGAGATCCCAGCACTGGTCGAGCGATACCCGCAGCGCCTCCAGTCGCTGCCGGTCGGCGTCGGTCGCCTGACCGGCCGACTCCCGCTGCCAGAGGTCGTGTTCCTCGGCGACCATCCGGTCGATGTCCCCGTGAATCTCTGGGTCTTCCACCAGTTCCTCCTCGGCTCACGCCTGCGCGCGTTCTTCTTCCACGGTCAGTTCGGCGGTAGGCAGGATCTCCAGTCGCTCGTCCGCGATCGGCTCCCCGCTCTGCACTGACAGGCCGTACGTGCCGGCCGCGAGGCGTGCCTCGGCACGCTCCACCGCGGCGAGCTGGGCCGCGAGGTCGTCGCGCAGGCCTTCGTCGAGCTCGTCTTGGTAGAGGTCGGACGCAAGATTGCCCGGGTCCTGGTCGTCGGCCTCTTCCGCGTCGTCCTCGTGCGCGGCCTGGGCGAGGCCACGCTCGATTCTCGTCCGCTCGGCCTGAAGCAGCTCGCGCGCCCGTTCGCTATCCATGGTGGAAGCCTACGCGTCCGCGCCGAGGCAGACCGCCCCCGCCGCCGTTCACCGCGTGGACGCATGCAGGCGAGGTGGTGACGGTTCGGTTTTCCTACTTGTCCGGTCCGAGATGGAGACGTAGGGTGGGCACGCGGGGTCGTGCGACAGGGGAGGTCGCCCATGAGCACCACCGTCGAGACCGCAGCTGCGATCCGGCCGTTCCAGGTCGAGTTCACGGAGGAGCAGATCGACGACCTGCGCCGGCGCATCGCGGCGACGCGCTGGCCCACGAAGGAGCTCGTCGCCGACCGATCGCAAGGAGTGCAGCTCGAGGCCATGCAGGCGCTCGCCCGCTACTGGCTTGACGAGTACGACTTCGCGCACCTGGCCGTACGGCTCAACGAGCTACCGCAGTTCGTGACGGAGATCGACGGCGTAGACATCCACTTCATCCACGTGAAGTCCGCGCACGAAGACGCGCTGCCGCTGGTCATCACGCACGGCTGGCCGGGCTCCATCGTCGAGCTGCTCGAGACGGTCGGGCCGCTGAGCGATCCGACGGCGCACGGCGGGCAGCCGGAAGACGCGTTCGACCTCGTTCTGCCGTCGATCCCCGGCTACGGCCTCTCGGGGAAACCGACCGAGCTCGGCTGGATCCCTCCCATCCGCGTCTCGCGTGCCTGGGCCGAGCTGATGCGTCGCCTCGGCTACACGCACTACGTCGCCCAGGGCGGAGACGTCGGCGCGGCAGTCACCCACGGGATGGGCCAGCAAGCGCCCGAAGGACTGATCGGGATTCACACGAATCTCTTCTTCCCCGCGCTGGCGGGCGCCGCGACGCCGGAAGAGAGCGAGGAGGAAAAGGCCGCCCGCGCCGCGATCGACACCTTCAAAGCGGGCGGCTTCGGCTACTTCCTCGAGCAGGCGACGCGGCCGCAGACGATCGGCTACGCGCTGCTCGATTCTCCGATCGCCCTCGCAGCATGGATGGCCGACCACGACACGGACGCCTATTACAAGATCGCCGGCGCCTTCGTCGACGACGAACCGTCCGGCAACCTCACGCGCGACCACATCCTGGACAACATCACGCTGTACTGGCTGACCGGAACGGGGGAATCGGCCGCGCGATCGTACTGGGAGGGTGGCCCGAACTCACCTCACGACGTCGCCTCACCCCCGCCCCAGCCGGTGACGATCCCGGTCGGCTTCACGACGTTCCCCGGCGAGATCTGGAAGACGCCGCGCAGTTGGGTCGAGGCGGTCTATCCCAACGTCATCTACTTCAACGAGGTCGACAGAGGAGGGCATTTCGCGGCCTGGGAAGAGCCGGAGCTCTTCAGCGAGGAGTTGCGGGCCGCGTTCAGGGCGCTGCGATGACCGAATCGAGCACCGCAGCGTTCCAGCCCGCGCTGACGCGGGACGAAACCGGAACCCTGCTCGGCCAGACGATGGGGCTGGTCGCGGCCACGGCCGGCCTGTTCGCGCTCGGGGCCTATCTGGGGCGCGACCTCTCATATGGCTGGGGCTGGGTTCTGTTCATCGCGGCTTTCGGATGCCTGATCGGCCTCAACGTTGCGGCTCGGCAGTCGGAGGGAGCGGCGATCACGCTGCTGTTCGCGTTCGGCGTCCTCATCGGCTTGGCCACCGCTCCGACGATCGCGTACTACGCGAGCACCGATCCGCAGGTCGTCTGGCAGGCCGGCGGGGCGACGGCGCTCTTCATCGCCGGCTTCGGTGCCGCCGGTTACGCGACCCGCCGGGACCTGTCCGCCCTCGCCCGCTTGCTCTTCTGGGCGCTGATCGCGCTGATCGTGTTCGGAATCGTGCTGATCTTCGTCCGGATCCCGAACGGCGACCTGATCTACGCGATTCTGGGGCTCGTCATCTTCGCGGGGCTGACGGCGTTCGACTTTCAACGGCTCCGCCGCACGCAGGACATCAGAGCGGCGCCAGTTCTGGCCGCTTCGATCTTCCTGGACGTCCTGAACGTGTTCCTGCTGCTGCTCTCGATCTTCGGCAGGAACGACTAGAAGGGAAGACAGCTACCCGGCCGGCGCGTCGCCTGCGAGCGTTGCGATCGACTCGATGGACGGCACCACGTAGTAGGCGCCGGTCACAGGCTTCGTGTAGCGAGTCAACGCATCACGGGCACCGTTCTTCAAACCGGCCATGCTCTCGAGCATCGTCTGCAGGGGCGCTCGGGCGGCGGCGAACCCCACGAACATCGTCCCGTGGTCGGTGACCGTTCCGTATGCCATGTTCCGCCGGAGGATCGTCCCGAAGTCGTCCTGGTCCGTGCTCGCTACATGTGAGTCGGCGGGCCTCGGATCGAGCTCGACGCTGTCGGGCTTGGTGCGGCCGATCACCTGCTCCTGGCGCTCGACACCGAGCCCCTCCCAGGCCGTGGCGTCGTGCTGCCACTTCTGCAGCAGTAACACCGACCCACCGGCGCCCGGGCTGCCGTCGGGCACTACCACGAGCTGCAGCGCCTCGACGAGCGTCGGGTTCTCGGTTCCGTCGATGAAGCCCGTCAAGTCGAGGTCGTGGTGGTACGGCCAGCTCGAGGTCTCCTCGCCGACGGTGGCAAGGCGGTGCAGAGCCGCGATCGCGGCGCGCGCGACGTCGAAGACGACGTCGTAGCTGGCTCCCGAGATCCACAGCACCGCGTCGTGTTGGGTCGCCGGCATGACGAAGTCCTCGATCCCGGCGATGTCTGCGTTGAAGCCCTCGGCGTCGGCAGGCGTTTCCTCGAGGCGGAGCTCCCGCCACAGCTCGGGCCTGAAGCCGGCGACGAGGTTGACGCCTCCCATCGTCGTCCTCGGCTCACGGAGCGAGGCGACCGCGGCGACGAGCGCGGCTGCATCCCCGCTGGTGTCGAGCTCGAGATAAGCGTGCGACGCGGTGCCGAGGGCGAAGATGCCGGTTTGCGGAGATCCCACCGGAGCCTGACCTACCGCACAAGCTCCGCGGTTGTCAAACCGCCGGAGCGCGGCGAGTCTTGACTGAGCGATGCCGGGGGCGGGACTCGAACCCGCACGGCCCGAGGGCCACCCGGATCTTGAGTCCCCTTTTGGTCTCGGTTTACGACGACGAGGGGATCGAGCCCCAATCGAGACGAGCCCCCATCTCGCCAGCACGCCGCCGGATGACCAGAGCCTCGAAGGCATCGAGATCATCGAGATCGCTTGGGAGCATCGGGCGCCGGTGGAGGCGAAGACGACAAGCACGGTTGATCCCGAACCTGCGGAAGGCCCCGCGAGGGCAGGGTCTACGGGTCTTCGTCTCGCGCCAGCTTGACGACCTAGGCGGGTCAAGGCTCGCTGGAGCGCCGGGCTGCGGGCGTAATCACAAGCTCGGGCGTCTTGGTCACCCTACTTTCGGCTGAGGCCATCACGACCAAGCCGAGCGCTTACGTGCTCCTTCACTCGTCACATCGCCCGCTCCATCTCACGCCCGTCAGAAGCTCGTCGACCGCTGCGAACTGACCCGTCAGAGCCAGCTGCTCTCGCACTCATGTCGACATCGAGGCTGAGCAGCTGCCTCGTCCCGCGTCCGGCCGGAGCAGGGTCGCCAGGATGCGAACGAGGGTGGTCTTGCCGGCGCCGTTCGGGCCGAGGAGCCCGAAGACCATTCCCTCCGGTACCTCCAGATCGACGCCGGCAAGGGCGGTCGTCGATCCGAACTGCTTGACGACGCCCTCGACCCGGACGGCAGGGCGCGAAGACGAGCTCACGAGACGGCCGCAGCAGCGACGCGCTCGGCCGACTCCTCGCACTCCCTGGCGCGCTGCGGCGTCGCGTGGCCGGCGAAGCGGGTGGCAACGCGCACGACCTCGGCTCCCAAAGTCCGGAGCTGCAGCTCGACGCCTTCGTCAGTGATCCGACCCTCGGAGTCGAAGGCGCGAAATGCGGAGGCAACTGGGATCACCAACGGCACGGCCCACCCGCGCAGCGCCCGCACCGCGAACTCCATCGTGTTTATGGCCTGCAGTCCCTGGGTTCCCCCGGCGGCGCTGATCAGGCCGATCACCTCGTCGTGCAGGAACGGCGGCTCACGCGAGCCGAGCGCGTGGAGCCAGTCGAGCGCGTTCTTGAATGCGCCCGAGATCGTCCCCTGGTACATCGGGCTGCTCCACAGCATCCCGTCGGCGTCGTAACAAGCTTCGATCAGGGCGGACGCGGCGGGCGGCGGCTCCCGTTCGTCGTCCGGGTCGTACATCGGGAGCCCCAGCTCGCGCAGGTTCAGGAGCTTGGTGGACGCCCCGGCCGCGGCTGCGCCGTCTAGCGCCACCTGCAGTGCGGCGAGGCTCCGCGACGTGCGCGCGAGCGAGCCCCCGAGACCGACGATCGTGAGTGGCCGCGTCACCCGTCGTACTCTGACGCGAAGAGGTAACTCACGGCGAGGCTCCGGTAGGGACGCCAGCGGTCCGAAATCTCTCTGAGCTCGTCCTCCGTCGGAACGTGGTCGAAGCCGTAGACGCGCTGGATCGCGCGCCGCAGCGCGATGTCGCCGGTGAGGTAGACATCGGGGCGGTCGAGCGCTACGAGCAGGAACCCGTGCGCCGACCAGGGCCCAATCCCCGGTACCTCCGTCAGAACCGCTTCGACCTCCTCGTCGGTCATGCCGGCGAGGCCCTCGTCGCTCAGGCGCCCGTCAGCGAACCCCTCCGCGAGCGCTCGTATCGTCGCGCCTTTCCGCGCAGAGAGCCCGGCGGATCGCAGCACCTGGGGATCGGCCGCCAGCGCCTCGGCCGGCGTGGGCAGCCGTCCACCGAAGTTCTCCTCGATCCGAGCAACGATCGTGCGGGTCGCAGCTACCGATAGCTGCTGCCCCACCACCTGGAAGATGAGCGTCCCGAACGCATCGCGTGGCGGCAGCTCGTCCATCCAGGCCCGCGGGCGGAAGCCAGGGTGGGCGTCGATCACGCGCCCGAGCACCGGATCGGCCCGGCGCAGGAACTCCCGTGCCTTCCGACCGGCGAGCGGCGCAGGCCTACGGGATCGTTGGGCAGCGCTCATGCCGTGAGCCAGTCTCGCTGGACCTCGATGGCCAGGGCAACTCGGGCGACCGGCTCGAGTCGGTCATGCGACGTGCGGGGAGCTCTTCGGCCTGTGCACGAGAAGGTCCCGCACCGGCGACGTCGAGGCGATCGCCCGGTGGCGCTCAGCCACACCGAGGCAGCCTAGAATCGGCCGCGATGCCCAGCTTCGCAACCGACATCAAGCCGCTCTTCCGGGAGCGCGACCGTGGCTCGATGCTCAGTCATTTCGACCTCTGGTCGTACGAGGACGTGGTCCAGAACAGGGACGCCATCCTTGATTCGCTCACCGCGGGAGACATGCCTTGCGACGGCCCCTGGCCGGCCGAGCAGGTCGAGCTCTTCCAGGCCTGGGTCACGGCCGGAACCCCCGCATAGCTCGGAGCGGCTGGTGCCAGCGATCGTTGAGTGCGCCTGACCTTCGAGCCCGTGCGGGCCTGAGCCTCGGCGGCGGTCGCCGGCTCACTCGTACCGTCCTGGACTGCGCCCGCATTGCAACGAGCCGGATTCACGATCGCCGACAACAAGCTCGTGCCACCCCGCCGAGCCGGAGGAAAGGCCTCACGCGCGCTCCAGGTCGTGACGACTGGCGGCTCGGGCATGCGAAGATCGACCCGACGTCGCGGCTCCTCACCGGATCTCGAAGGAGGACTGATGATCGGCTTCATCGGCCTCGGGAACATGGGCGGGAACATGGCGGCGCGTCTCCTGGCCGCCGGTCACCCGGTCTCGGGCTGGCAGCGAAGCCGCGAACACGCCCGGCACCTGATCGAGCAAGGACTTCAGTGGCGAGAGACGCCTCGTGTGGTCGCGGAGCGAGCCGACGTCGTCGTCACCTCCCTTCCCGACGATGCAGTGCTCGACGAGGTCGCGACGGGCGCAGACGGGATCCTGGCCGGGCTGGGCGAGGACAGGATCTGGATCGACGTGAGTACCGTCAGCCCGCAAAAGAGCAGGGAGCTCGCGGCCCGGGTACGTGCACAGGGTGCGTGGATGCTCGACGCACCCGTGTCGGGGAGCGTCCCGCAGGTGCAAGCCGGGACCCTGACGATCATGGTCGGCGGCGACGAAGACGCCTATCGGCACGTCGAGCCGCTGCTGCAGGAGCTCGGGACGCCCAACTACATCGGTGATAACGGGCAGGGCCTCGTGCTCAAGCTCGCGATCAACATCAGCCTCGCCGTACAGATGCTGGCGTTCGCCGAAGGGCTGCTCCTGGCCGAGCGGTCGGGCATCGACCGCCAACGGGCGCTCGACGTCATGGAGGAGAGCCCGATCGGCTCCCCGATGCTGCGGGCACGCGCCTCGATCATCCTCGACCCACCCGAAGAGGCGTGGTTCGACCTGCGCTTCATGCACAAGGACATCGAGCTCGCCCTCGACGCGGCCCGAAGGCTCGGGATCCCGCTCCCGACCGCTTCGCGCGCCGACGAGGTGCTCGAGCAGGCCGTCGCGCTCGGCTACGAGCGACGCGACCTCGCCGCCCTGTTCCAGGCGCTCGAAGCCATCGCGGCCGGCGACTCGTAGATCCATTGTCCGTACGGCACGACCTCACGGAGACGCTCTGGCCGCCCGCGGCCGCGAAGGAGGACGGACTTCCGCCCCTCCTGATCGTGCTCACGGTCGTCACGGGCGTCGTCGATGCGCTCGCCTACCTGAGGCTCGGGCACGTGTTCGTCGCCAACATGACGGGCAACGTCGTCTTCCTCGGCTTTGCGGCCGCCGGAGCGAGCGGCCTCTCGGTGCCCGGATCGCTGCTCGCGCTCGCTTTCTTCCTCTGCGGCGGCCTTGCCGCCGGTCGACTCGCCGGCCGTCTCGGCGACGACCGGCGTCACGGGCTCCGCGCCGCCGTCACGGTCGAGCTCGTCCTGTGCGCGGTGGCGGTGGCGGTCGCGGCTTTCGCCGGCCAGCACATCGGAACCGGCAGCCGCTACGCCCTGATTGCTCTCCTGGCGCCGGCGATGGGAGTGCAGAACGCGACCGCCCGGCGACTGGCGGTCGCCGAGCTGACGACCACCGTCCTCACCCTGACCCTGACCGGCATCGCCGCAGACTCGTGGCTCGGCGGCGGCAGCGGCGCGCGGACCGCCCGTCGCGTTCTCGCCGTGGTCGCGATGCTGCTCGGCGCAATCTTCGGCGCGCTGCTCCTGCTCCACGTGGCCCCGGTTGCGCCGCCCGCGCTCGCCCTTGCCCTGCTCGCACTCGTTGCCGCCGGGGCTCGGCCGAGCCGCCCGGCACTCAGGTGACGGGCGGCGGGTCGCCTTCCATGCTGGCTGCGAGCCCGGGGTTCCAGCCGCAGACCCGGCAGCCGTGCTCGACCGCCGAGCGGGCGAAGCTCAGCGCGGCCTCGTAGGGATCCGGACGGGCCCGGACGTCGTCCCAGTCGAGGATGAACTCGCCGAGCGTCTCGTCCCAGCGTGCGCTCGCCGGTGGGAGCGTCCCCTCGGCAAAGCCTTCCCGCGCGGGGTACACGTAGGCGTAGAAGGCGGCGCCCGGGTAGCGGTGATCGCCCGGCCACCAGCCGACCTCGATCTGCTGGGCGTCGCCCGCGTTGCGCACGATGAAGTCCTGCGACGGCGGCTGCGCCGGTTCGCCGGAGAAGAGGCTGACCGCGAGGTCGAACGACCCCCACCAGGCATTGACCGGCGTCGAGCGGCCGCGATACGGAGCTCGCAGGGCCGCGAGCACGAGCGCAGCCTGAGTCGCGGCGGCGAAGTACGCGGCGATCTGGACCGGGTTGTAGCTCGCGTGCTCGGTGTCCTCGTCGAGCGGCGTCGTCCATGGCGTTTCCTGCGGAGTGGTGTTGATCTCGACGGGACCGACGAGGGCGCGGACCGCCGCGAGCACGTCGCGCGTGACCTCGCCGACCGCCCGATCCGGCGCGAGCGCGACCCGCCGGACGCGTCCGTCGCTGTGCTCGACGACCGCTTCGTGGCTGTGGAGGTCGAGCGCGACCACCAGCGCGCCCGAGCCGTCGGGAGCCGGCAGCGGCAGCGTCTCCCAGCCGCGCGCGCTCAGCCGCAGAGCCGCATGCTGAAGCTGCGGCTCCGGCGGAGCGAGCCCCACCGCCAGCTTCCCCAGCACCTGCGTGTGCGCGTGCAGGGTGTCACACGTCGCACGCCAGGCCTCGAAAGGAAGCGCCGGCCAGCTCATCGCACAACCGCGACAGCCATCGGCTCACCGTACCCGTCTCAGGCACGGTGACAGCGAGACGGGCCTTCGACCCAGCTCCGGCCGATATGGGGGCATGAGCTCCAGTCGGACATGCCCGAGGGGAATACTTGTGCGCGCAATCTTCGTTTCAGTCTTCGATGGACCTCGGGCTAGTTACCTTCGCCGACCTCCACCCCGGCCTCAGTCCCGCGGAACGGATGCGCGACCTGCTGGAGGAGGCCAAGCTCGCGGACGAGCTCGGCTTGAAGGTCTTCGCAGTCGGCGAGCATCATCGTCCCGACTACCTGGTCTCGTCACCGACGACCGTGTTGGCCGCGATCGCGGCCGTTACGAAGCAGATCCGCCTCTCGAGCGCCGTGAGCGTCCTGTCCTCGGACGATCCCGTTCGGGTCTTCGAGCAGTTCGCGCACGTCGACCTGATCTCCGGCGGTCGAGCGGAGATCATGGCTGGGCGCGGCTCGTTCATCGAGTCGTTCCCGCTGTTCGGCTACGACCTGCGGGACTACGACGAGCTGTTCACCGAGAAGCTCGAGCTGCTGCTCGCCATCCGGGACAACGAGCGCGTCACCTGGCAGGGAAAGCATCGCGCCGCCCTCGAAGACGCCGCCGTTTGGCCGCGACCCGTGCAGGATCGACTCCCCGTCTGGGTCGCGGTCGGCGGCAGCCCCGAGTCCGTCGTGCGGGCCGCAAGCCTCGGCCTACCGCTGGCACTCGCGATCATCGGCGGCCAGACCGCGCGCTTCGAGCCGTTCGCCGACCTCTACCGGCACGCCTGGGCGGAAACCGGCCAGGCCGGCAAGCCGCGCATCGCCATCAACACTCACGCGTTCGTCGCAGACTCGCGCGAACAGGCCGACGTAGCCTTCTCCGCGCCGTACCTGGACGTGATGAACCGGATCGGTCGCGAGCGCGGCTGGCCTCCTTCGGGACGCACCGAGCTCGAAGCACTCGCAGCCCCGTCCGGCCCGCTCGCACTCGGCTCCCCCGAGGAGGTCGCCGAGAAGATCATCTCGTTCGACCGGACCTTCGAGCCCGAGCGCTACCTCGCGCACATCGGCATCGGCGCCGTCTCGCATGCCGACGTCATGCGCGCGATCGAGCTCTTCGGAACCCAGGTGGCGCCGCTCGTCACGTCCGAGGTGCGAGTTGTGACCGAAGTTCCACAGACCCGGCGCTAAGACGACTACGACGGCGAGTGTCCTTGTCAACAGCGCCCAAGGCCGGGCGAAGGTCACCAACGTCGAGCGCGGCCCACGAGCGACCGTCACCGTCCTCCCCGCCGGCTAGAGCTCCGCACCGACCGACCAGAAATTCGCCGAGCCGGCGGCGGTTGCGTCCACCTCCGACCTCGGCCGAAAAATCGCGACGACGCTGGATCGGATCCCCCTGCGCGACAGTCTTGGCGGCGGGCGAGGTCGTACGTGTCATCGATTTCCTCGTCGATTTCGGCGAGTCGAGCCCGGTCAGCGGCGAGCCGTTCCGCGACGTCGCGCGCCTGCGCGTCGACGTCTTCCGGCGTCGCGACCGGCTCCGCGGCCTTCTGGCGGCCGCGCATCAGGCCGGTCGGATCGCGGGACGGCCGGTGACGGTCGCGCAGAAGTCCCTGATCGCCTGCTCGGCGACGATCCGCCGCGGATCCGGGCCGAGCTCGCGGTCGACGACGACCATCGCTTCCGAGAGCTCCCGTTCCGCCTCCTCGTAGCGCCGAACAGCTTCTCGTGCGCGCACCAGGACTCGCTCGCGCGCCTCCGTTGCTGCGTCAGCCCGGACCCAAACCTGTCTCTCCATCTTCGACCTCCCGTCGATTAGTGGTCACCCGAAGTATCGGCGCCCCTCGAAAAAACGCTACGAGCCGAACGGGGCCGGAGAGCTAGTCCCCTCAGTTCTCATGGGAGGCCGCGAGCGGTCTACCAGCCGCGTCCGCCTTCCTGCGGGCGCGAAGCTTCCGATAGCGGCGGAGCGCCCGCCGCGGCCCGTAGACGACGCTCTCGCCGATGACGCCGAGCCGCTCCCGGGTGAGTTCGCGCCGTAGCTCGCCGACCTCGTCCGGGAGGGGACCTCGCAGAGGGCCATACGGCTTTCCGGCCTCGATGACCGTGAAGATCGCCGAGAGACGTCCGAACAGGCCCGGGTTCGATTGCAGCCGCGTCGCGAGGTAAGCGCGGTTCTGCCGCCATCCTTCCGTCGGGTAGACGATCCGCTCGACGTCGGCCGGGTACGACGACGGCATCGTGAGCGCCTTGGAGAGCGATGCGATCGCGGCGAGGTCGGCGAGGACGAGTAGCCGGGCCGTCTCGTAGGCGCGGAGTCTCGCGAACCACGATTCAAGGACCGAGGCGACGATCCCGCCGCCGAGCGCCGCAGCGATGATCGCTGCGACCGTCACCGGCCCCTCTCGTCCGGCTCGTCGCGGAGCCGCGCGATCTCGGCGTCGAGCCGCTTCCGACGCCGGTCGAGCTCGCGCGCCTCCGCGGTCGGTGTCCCGTCTGCATTCGTCAGGACGATCGGCGGCTCCTTCGCGACATCGCGCCACCGTTCGCCGAGCGCCCACGCCGCCGCCTGTAGCCACAAGCTCCCGCGGAAGACGTCCGGGCGGAGGAGGTCGTAGTCGTCGCCGAACCTGGCCCGGAGCGCGTCCTCCATCTGCTCGACCTCCGCCTCGACATCGTCGCTGCGACGGCGGAGCGTCCAGACACCGCCGTCGACCGTCAGCGTGTCGAGTTCGGCGACGGTGCCGCAGCGCGGGCAGGTCGCCGTCGACGCGCGTCGCAGGTAGTCGTCGTCGAAGTCGTCGAGATCGAGGTTCACGCTCGGCCGATACCAGTCGTCGTACTGGTGGCGGCACCGAGGGCACTCGACCCGAATCTCCTCGACCGGAGACGTCATCGTGTGGCCCCCTGCGTGGCCCCATCGCCCGGATCCGTCCCGCCCATCCCGCTCCTTCCGCCTAGCGAAGCCATGCCGGGGGCGGGACTTGAACCCGCACGGCCCGAGGGCCACCCGATTTTAAGTCGGGCGCGTCTGACCAGTTCCGCCACCCCGGCGGGGGTGAGGGTACCGCCGACTGCGGCGGCCGATACCCTGCCGCCGGATGACGCCGCGGGTCCACGACACGATCGTCGCCCTCTCCGTCCTCGGCGTCGTCGGACAGATACTCATCGCGGTGGGGATCGTGTTCGGCCTGCTCGCGCTCGCGGGTGTCCGCGGGCCGCTCGACGGGCTCCGGAACCTGCTCTGGGGCTACGAGCTGTGGGGTGCCTTCGTCGTCGCCGCGATCGCGACCGGCGGCAGCCTCTTCTTCTCGCAGATCGCGCACTTCCCGCCCTGTGAGTTCTGCTGGTTCCAGCGGGTCCTCATGTATCCGCTCTCGATCCTCACGCTCCTCATCGCCGCACGCGGCGACAACCGGGCGGCGCGCTACCTGCTCCCGCTCCCCATCGTCGGTGCCGGCACCTCGATCTACCACATCCTGATCGAGAACGGCGTGATCAGCGAGCCGAAGGCCTGCCTGGTGTCCGCGCCCGGCGGCTGCGGCGTGAAGTGGATCAACGAATTCGGCTACATCACGATCCCGACTCTCGCCCTCACCGCCTTCCTTCTTCTCATCGGATTCTTGGTCCTCGCCTCTTCCGGGGAAGCCGAAGTGCCCGCTACCCTTCCCGCTCATGCCGAGCGGTAAGAGGGCCAGACAACAGCGGCAAGCGGCGGCGACCGCGGTACGGACGCCGCCTCCTGTGCGCTCCAAGGGCGGCGGCGGAGCTCGCGCACGCCAGGCGTCGCCCCGCGCCCTTGCGATCGCCGGCGGCGTCGCTCTGATCGCGGTGATCGCCATCGTGCTCGGCGTCGTCATCAGCGGCGGAAGCGGCGGATCGCAGGTCGTCTCGAACTCCGACATGCAAGGTCTAGGGACCGTTGGGAATGCAAGCTCGCCAAACGCGCTTCCGGGTGCGGCCGACGCGAACGACCTCTTCAAGGGCATCCCGCAGCACGGGCTCACGCTGGGCAAGCCGAACGCGCCGGTCACGATGGAGATGTTCGTCGACGTCCAGTGCCCGTTCTGCCAGGACTACGAGATCAACAAGCTGCCGACGATTGTCCAGAAGTACATCCGGACCGGACAGGTGCAGTTGCATCTCAAGCCGTGGGCATTCCTCGGCGGAAACGGCTCGCAGTCGTTCAGCGGCCGCCTCGGCCTCATCGCCGCCTCCTTCCAGAACAAGGGCTTCGAGTACGCGAAAGTCCTGTACGACAACCAGGGACAGGAGGAGAGCGGCTGGCTGAACGGCCAGATGATGGCGAACATCGCCGCCAGCGTCACCGGCCTCGACCTGGCCAGGTGGCAGGCCGACACGAACAGCTCCGCCCCGAAGACGGTCGCGAACCAGGTCGACACGCTCGTCGCCCAGAACAAGAAGGTCGTCGGTACGCCGACGGTCTTCGTCGGGCACACCGGCGGCCAACTCGGCTATGTCGGGACCCCGGGCGTCGAGCCGACCCTGCAGCAGACCGAGCAGGCCATCAACCACGCGCTCTCGGGCACGTAGACAGCCCGTCCCCGGCGAAAGTGCGCAAAGAGCGCGCTTTTCCTGCTTGACCATTCGCGCCGACCGCCAGTAGGCTCTGCGAGCCGGTTCCGATGGACTTACGGGTTCGTTGGGGCCGGCGTTTTCTTTGGTCCGTCCGACGGGCGCTGTACATTCCCGCGCCCGATGCTCGGACTGCTCCTCATCCTTTTCGTCCTGCTGGCTGCAGTCGCCGCCGGTGCCGTCTTCCTGCCACGCCTGCTGCGGAGCGAGCTCGGAGAGCTGCAGGAGCGCACGGCGAGCGAGCTGTCAACGAGGAATGCAGAGTTCGAGCTGCGCCTGCAGGGGCTGGAGCAGACGCTGAACACCCGGCTCGCCGCGACGACCCAGACCGCGACGCAGATCCACGACCGGCTCGGCCAGATGACGCAGGCGACTGCGGAGATGATCGACCGCGCTAAGGAGCTCGGGAAGCTCGAGCAGGCGCTGCGGCCGCCCAAGGCCCGCGGCGGCTTCGGCGAGCTCCTGCTCGAGAACCTCCTGCGTGACCGCCTCCCGCCCGACGCCTACGAGCTCCAGTACACGTTCGACAGCGGCGAGCGCGTGGACGCCGTGATCCGCGCCGGTGGACGGCTGCTGCCGGTCGACGCCAAGTTCCCGCTCGACAACTTCGAGCGCATGACGGCCGCCGACGGCGAGGAGCAGCAGCTCCACGAGCGGGCGTTCGCCCGCGACGTGAAGGGCCACATCGACGCCATCGCGTCGAAGTACATCCGTCCCGAGCTCGGCACCTTCGACCTCGCCTTCATGTACCTGCCGGCCGAGGCCATCCACTACGAGCTCGTGAGCGGCAAGACCGGCGCCCTGCTCGCCTACGCGCACGAGCGCCGTGTCTTCCCGGTGTCGGCGACGACGTTCGCCGCCTACCTCCAGATGATCGTGCTGGGCCTGAAGGGAATGCAGATCGAGCAGCGCGCAGAGGAGGTCATGCGCTACTGCGCCGCGCTCCAGCAGGAGTTCGGCAAGTTCAAGGAGGACTTCGACCTCGTCGGCACGCACCTCTCGCGCGCCCACGGCAAGTACGCCGACGCCGAGAAGCGGCTCGACCGCTTCGAGACGAAGCTCGATCAGGCGGCAGACGAGCAGGCGGAACTCGAGGCCGAGCCGCCGCGCGCGCTCGACGCGGCCTAGCTCCTAGAGCCTCAGCAGGGCGGCGACGCCGCCGGCCGGCTCGAGGTCGCGCTGCTCCTCGTCGATCACCTCGACCGTGCCGCCGTGCGTCAGCGTCTCTGGTGAACGGGCGAGATCGAGCCCGGTTTCGGCCAGCTGCGCCACTCGTCCGGCTGCCTTCTTCAGGCCTCGAACCGTGTCGCGCGGGGAACGTCAATCCGGCCCGAATCGTTTAATACAGTGGACAAGTTTTGCGAGAGAGGAACTGGATGAACGACGTACGTGATGTGATCGTGATCGGCGGCGGACCGGCTGGTTACACCGCAGCCCTTTACGCTGCGCGCGCGAACCTGCAGCCCCTCGTGATCGAGGGCTTCAGCTGGGGCGGCCAGCTGATGATCACGAGCGATGTCGAGAACTACCCGGGCTATCCCGACGGGATCATGGGGCCAGAGATGATGGCGGAGTTCCGGCGCCAGGCAGAGCGTTTCGGCACCGATTTCGTGACCGACGACGTGACACGCGTCGACTTCTCGGAGAGGCCGTTCCGCGTCTGGGTGGAGGGCGTGGAGTACCGCGCCCGCTCGGTCGTCGTCGCCACGGGCGCGAGCGCGCGCTGGCTCGGGCTCGACTCCGAGGAACGGTTGAAGGGCCGCGGCGTGTCTGCGTGCGCGACCTGCGACGGCGCCTTCTTCCGCGACAAGCACATCTTCGTGGTCGGCGGCGGCGACTCGGCATTCGAGGAGGCTCTCTTCCTCACGCGCTTCGGCTACAAGGTGACGCTCGTGCACCGCCGGGACGAGTTCCGCGCGTCGCAGATCATGATCGACCGGGCGCGCGACAACGAGAAGATCGAGCTCAAGACGCCGTTCGTCGTCGAGGAAGTGCTCGGGGAGGATTCGATCAGCGGCCTGCGCTTGCGCAACACCGAGACGGACGAGACCGAGGAGGTCGAGGCCGGCGCGCTCTTCGTCGCGATCGGCCATGACCCGAACACGAGGCTCTTCGTCGAGCAGCTCGACCACGACTCGAACGGCTACCTCGTCACGAAAGCGGGCACGACCGAGACGAACGTACCCGGGGTCTTCGCGGCGGGCGACGTTCAGGATCACGTCTATCGCCAGGCAGTCACGGCCGCCGGCAGCGGCTGTATGGCCGCCCTCGACGCCGAGCGGTTCCTCGCCGCCGAGGAGGGCCATACGGGCACCGCACTCACGGCGCCGAGGCCGGAGGCCGAGCCGACGAAGGTGTAGACCGGGCCGCGGCGAATCCGCGCAGCGGTGGCCGCAACCTGGATCGACCTGCTCGACCCGAGTCCCGAGGAGCTGCGCGAGAAGGCGCCGCGCGAGCTCGACGACACCGCGGTCCTCCAGCTCCTGGCGCCGCCGCAACACGAGGACGAGCCCCGGCCGACACTCGTCGGCCACGGTGACTACGTCTTCGGCGTCTTCCTGATCGCGGTCGCAGTCCCCGACGAGGACAGCGTCTACTACCAGGAGATCGACCTCGTTCTCACGCACGACACGCTCCTCACCGTGCGCAAGACGCCGCCCGCGGGCAAGCCTGCCTGCGACGTCGCCGCCGTGGAGAAGAGCCGGAAACCGGGCGACTCCGCCGGCCTCCTGACCTACCGCCTCCTGGACGAGATAGCGGAGCGCTACCTCGACCTCGTCGACGCGCTCGACGACGAGATCGATGAGCTCGAGGATCGCGTCGAGTCACAGTCGGCATCGATCACGCGGTCCCGAGTCTCGGCTCTGCGACACGATCTCCTCCACATCCGGCGCACGCTCAGCCCGATGCGCGACGCCGTGCGCCGCGTGATCGACGGGACGGTCGAGGTCGAGCAGGGACCGGAGGTCTTTCCGCACAACGTCGAGATCGCGTTCAACGCGGCGTACGACAAGTTCCTGCGGGCCTCCGACGGACTCGACCTCGCGCGAGACCTGCTCGCCGGGGTCCGCGACTACGCGCTGGCGAAGATCGCGAACGACCAGAACGAGGTGATGAAGCGGCTGACCGTGATCGCCTCGATCCTCCTCGTCCCGACCTTCATCGTCGGCCTCTACGGGCAGAACTTCGCGGACATCCCAGAGCTCCGGTGGCGCTTCGGCTACGGCTACGTCTGGGGGCTGATCCTCGTCACGACCGCCATACAGCTCTGGTACTACCGCCGCAAACGCTGGATCTGACCCGGCTAACCTGAGTCGGTGCCGAACTTCATCTGCCCGAACTGCAAGGAACGCTCGGTCGACATCGATCGCAAGGAGGGCCTCTACGACGAGGCTATCGCCTGCCACCATTGCGGCTTCGGCTTCCTCTTCGAGTTGATGGACGACTACTACCCGGCGCCGACGACCGGCCTCGTCACCTGCGACCAGGAGGGACGCATCCTCGCCCTCGGGCGGGGCGTGTTCGAGCTGAGCGGCTGGAGCGAGCAGGAAGTGCTCGGCTCCGACGTCGTCTCCGCGTTCGGCCTCGCCGGCTTCGAGGAGGAGAAGAACCCCGTCAAGCTCTCGCTCGAGTGGGGCGTGCGCCGCCTGAACGAGCAGCTGCAGCTGAAGACGCGCAGCGGCCAGGTCAAGCAGGTGATCGGCGACTTCTTCCCGGCACTCGACGACGACGGCGGCCTGCTCGTCGCGCTGACGCCGGCGCACGGCTAGCTCGCGGCCGCGCGCCCCGTAGACGCCGGCGGACTGTTCGAGCCGGTAGGGCCGGGTCAAGGCATCGGCTCTTGCGGCCGATCCCGACCCTGGCCTACTCTTAGACGAGCCAGATGAAGCTCTGGCGGGAGGCTCCGGCCCCCGAACCGCCGTCCCGACGGCTAATGGCTTCTACCCCGCCGAAAGCGACGAGGGAAGGAACCGTCGGGACGAATGCCACAGCTTGGTGACGGCTGGATTGAGTTCCTGCAGGTCGGGACGATCTTGCTCGTCTCGCCTCTCGTTACGGGTCTAATCGCTCGGGGCGAGGCGATCGTGCAAGGCCGCCGGGGGCCGCGCGTGCTCCAGCCCTACCACGACATCGCAAAGCTCTTCCGCAAGGAGACCGTGCTGCCGGAAGGCGCCGGGCCTCTCTTCCGCGCCGCGCCCTACGTCGCGTTCGCCTGCTACTGCGTCGTGCCGTTGGTCATTCCGGTACTGACGGCGTTCCCGCCGCAGGGCTCCTACCTCGCCGACATCCTCGGCGGCGGCCTCATCCTCGGCCTGGCGAGCTGGTCCGTCTCGCTCGCGGCGATTGACAGCGGCAGCCCTTATGCACAGCTCGGCTCGAGCCGCGTGCGCAGCTTCGGCGCACTCGGTGAGCCGATCGTGATCTTCGTCGTCTTCACGGTCGCCCTGATCACGCAGACCGACCTGCCGTACGCGTTCGCGAAAACGCTCGAAACCTCGTCGGTAGAGATTGTCCTCCCGTCCCACCTCCTCGCCGCGGCGGCCTTTCTGATGGTGGTCCTCGCGGAGACCGGGCGGATCCCGGTCGAGAACCGCGGCGGGACGCTCGAATTCGGGCTGATCGAGGAGGGCCGGACGCTGGAGCACTCCGGCCCGGGGATGGCGCTCCTCAAATGGGGCTCGTCGATGAAGCAGCTGATCCTCTACGTGATCCTGCTCGACGCGCTCGTCGTCCCCTGGGGCATCTCGCAGAGCCGCTCGCTCGGCGACGTGCTCCTCGCGATCCTCTACCTGTTCCTGAAGGCGATCGGACTCGGCGCCGTTGTCATCGTGATCGAGACCTCGTTCGCAAAGCTCCGTCTCTACAAGATCCCCGAGTTCACGGTCGCCGCTTTCCTTCTCGCCATCCTCGCGGTCGTCACGTTCGTACTGCAGCGCGACTATGG
>Ga0335076_10000737_pt1 | contig 30626 bp, 29 predicted proteins | sample Lox_Sample_25_FD_206717 | JGI IMG/M metagenome (GOLD analysis project Ga0335076, IMG submission 206717) | Soil microbial communities from Loxahatchee National Wildlife Refuge, Florida, United States - Lox_Sample_2.5 | ecosystem: Environmental > Terrestrial > Soil > Wetlands | place: USA... | reverse complement strand
CCAGGCCACCGCGACCGCCGAGACCGTCGTCCGGTGGCGGACGGCGATCGGCTTCAGGGCGTCGCGGAGGGCGACGTTGCGGCTCAGGCCCGGCTCGACGAACCGGTCGGAGCCGCGGCGCCAGTCGTGCGCGCCCATCGCGGCCACGCGGGCCGCCGAGAACGAGTCGGTCAGGATGCCCGAGGCCATGGGGCTGTAGACGATCACGCCCGTGCCATGGGCGGCGGCCCAGGGAATGACCTCGATGCCGGCGCCGCGCTGGATGAGCGAAAAGGGCGGCTGAAGCGAGTCGACGTGGCGGATCCGCTCGCACCGCTCCAGCAGGTCGACGCCGAAGTTGCTGACTCCGATCGCCCGAACCTTGCCTTCGTCCACGAAGCGGGCCATCTCGGCCCACGAATCCTCGACGGGCACGCCGGTCTCGTCGGGCCAGTGGATCTGGTACAGGTCGATCCTCTCCACCCCCAGGCGTCGCAGCGACCGCTCGACCTCGAGCCGGAGAAACGCAGGCGCGGCGTTGCGGACCGCCGGCTTGAACGGGTCGGCCGGGTCGGGCTCGAGCCCGCACTTGGTGAAAACAAGCGGCCGATCGGACGCGGGGACTCCGGCCAGCGCCCGGCCCACGACCTCCTCGGAGTGGCCGAGCCCGTAGATCGCGGCGGTGTCGATCCAGCCGACCCCGGCGGCCATGGCGTGCCGGATGGCGGCGATCGATTCGTCGTCGTCCTGGGGACCCCAGCCGAAGGCCCAATCGCCGCCGCCGACCGCCCAGGAGCCAAAGCCAACCGTCGTTATCTCGAGTCCACTTGTTCCCAGGGGACGCTTCTGGATGGCCACTTCCTCTCCCTTGCGGTGATTCGAACCGGCGCCTGACGCGCGTTCGTCGCTCTCCGATGACGTCCTATTCTGGCAGCAGCCCGGGCTCGGCGGCCGGCGCGGCGAGGCCCGAGAACGTACGCTTCTGCCATGCCTCGAACAAGTGCCGGGATCCTGCTCTACCGCCGACGCGTGGGGGTCGTCGAAGTCCTGCTCGTCCATCCGGGCGGTCCGTTCTTCGGCAAGAAGGATCTGGGCAACTGGTCGATCCCCAAGGGTGAGGTCGACCCGGACGATCCCGACTTTCTGGAGACCGCCCGGCGCGAGTTCGCCGAGGAGGTCGGTCATCCGGTTCCGGCCGGCCGGTTGATCGAGCTCGGCTCGATCCGCCAGAAGAGCGGCAAGATCGTCCACGCCTGGGCGGTCGAAGGCGACATCGACCCGGCGACCATGAGCAGCAACTTCATCGAGATCGATTGGCCGCCCTTTACCGGCCGCAAGCTGCGCTTCCCCGAGGTGGACCGGTGGGTCTACTTCAGCCCGGACGAGGCTCGCAGCCACATCAAGCCCACCCAGGCGCCGCTCCTCGACCGGCTGGCCGCTGCCCTCCAGGGCCCGACCGGGAGCGAGCCCCTGGCCGAGCGGCGATGAACGATTCGACCCGTCGGGGCGCGAACGAAGCAGTCCTCGGACCGGCCGACGGTGAGGTGATCGGCCTGCGCGGTGTCTCGGTCGTCCGCGGCGGCAGCTACCTCCTCGATGGGGTCGACTGGTCGGTCGAGGCCGGCCAGCGCTGGGTCCTGCTCGGACCCAACGGCAGCGGCAAGACGACCCTCGTCTCGGTCGCGGCCACCTACCTGTGGCCCTCGCACGGCAGCGTCGCGGTACTCGGCCGATCGGTCGGGTCGGTGGATGTCCGCGAGCTCCGCCACGCGATCGGCATCGTAAGCGCGGCCCTGGAGACCCGCATCCCGGCCCAGCTCAGCGCCATGGAGATCGTCGTGGCCGGGGCCACGGGAGCGACGGCTCCCTGGTGGGACAACCCGACCGGCACGACGAAGGATCGCGCCGCCGAGCGGCTCGATCTGGTCGGCTGCCTCGCCCTCGCCGAGCGGAGGTTCGAGCTGCTCTCCTCGGGCGAACGCCAGCGCGTCCAGATCGCCCGAGCGCTGATGCCCGACCCGGCCCTGCTGCTGCTCGACGAACCCGCCGCCGGCCTGGACCTGGGGGCGCGCGAGCGGCTGGCGGTTCTGATTGCCCGCCTCAACGCCGACCGCCGGCTCGCCGCCACGGTCGTGGTGACCCACCACGTCGAGGAGATCGCCCCGGGCACGACGCACGCGATCGTGCTCCAGGCCGGACGCGTGCTCGCCTCCGGACCGGTGGCCGAGACGGTGACCGGCCCGATCCTCAGCCGGGCCTTCGATCTGGAGCTTCGCGTCGCCCGCCTGGGCGGCCGTTTCGTGGCCCAGGCGAGCGCCGACGACCCACGCCGGCCTTCAGGGGCAAACCCTTAGGCCGATACCACTAACGAGCGGGCCGCCGGCCCGAACGTCCGGCCGGCCATTCCTCGGAGGTGCCGCGTGCGCATCGAGCCAGCGCTGCTCCAGCTTCTCGATCGAGCCGAGCGCGCCCATAGAGCCCGCCCGGTCATGGTCGACCGCCGCGCCGTCGAGCGGCCGTCGCCCGGCGCGGCCGGGGTCGCCTCGCTGGCCCGCGACATCGGCCGAACAACCCTGGCCACCGTCGTCGACCTCTCGGCCGAGGCCAGAGCCGCGGCGAGTCAGGCGCCCGGCGGCTTCGAGGCCGCGTTCACGGCCGGGACGACAACCGGCCCGGTAGCGGCCGTGCCCGCGATCGACGTCGCGGGCTGATCCGAGGCACCGCTCCCGAGCCGGCGCGGTGACGCGCCAGCCCCAAGGTCAGGGCCGCAGCCACTCGATGCTGGGCCAGACCTCGTCGCGAGCAGCGTTTCCCGTGGCCGGCGCGCTCGCGTCCGAAGGTGCCTGGGTGGCGTCGGCGGCGATGCTCGCGACCAGCCGGGCTCGCGCACCGACTTTGACTTCGGTGTGGCGCCGGCGGCGCCGGCGCGACGAACGCGATCCGGATCGCGTCGCCAGCCGGGCCGGGCTGCCACGGCCGGGGCCGGGTTCGGTCTGGGCAGTGTGCGCGGCGTCGGGCGAGGCCGGCTCGCCGTGAGCCTCGACTTCGGCGGCGGCCCTGGCCTCTTCGGCCGCTCGAACGCGGTAGGCGTGTGCGACGACGCGGCCCGTTATGGGACTGACGCCGCCCGGCAGCCGCTCGCTGGCCGGTATCGTCATCACCCGCAGGGCATCCAGCCGTCCGACGAGCCGGAGAGCCGAGTCGACCTCGTCCGCCCGGACGTCTCCGGCCGTGACCGCCACCTCGAGGCGGCCGCGTCGCGCGCCGGGGTCGAGAGCGAGCAACTCGTCGAGGACCTGCTGGCGCCGCGCCTCGCGACGATTCCGCATCCAGAACACGGGTCATCTCCCTGGGATTCGGCCTACCCGTCCGAAACCCCTTCGTCGGCTACTTCACGGCACGTTGCCACGCGTTCGGGCGGGCGGACCATCGCAGAGCGCCTGCCGGTACGTGCAGGCCGTACCGCGCAACGGCCGCGCGAGCGCCCTCCCGCAGAGGAGCTCGAGCCGGCGGCGGCGCGTCAGCCGTAGAGAGCGGCAGTGGCCCGTGAGGCTGCGGCCACGCTTTCACGCAGCTCGGCCGGGGCCAGGACCTCGACGTCCGCGCCGGCCTCTAGCAGCTGGCCCTGAGCCCGCCAGAGATCCTCCAGGGTGATCGTCAGGACCTGCCAGCCGGCCTGATCGGGTTCTGTGGCGTCGGCCGACGCCTGATCGACGGGGCCGTGGCCGATTGCCGACGCGAGCCGCTCCAGACCCTCGCCCCGGACTCTAATGGTGGCCACGAATGAGGGCAGGCTGCGGGTGTAGGCGGCCACCGAGCTGCCCCAGTATTCGGCCAGGTCGAAGTCGGGCGGTCGCTCGAAGCGGTCGTCCAGGATCGTCATGTCGACGATGCGGGAGACGCGATACGTCCGCAGGTTGTCGCCGGCCCGGGCGACCAGATACCAGGTCGCGGCCTTGAGCACGACCCCGAGGGGATCTACCGTGCGCTCCACTACCGGGCCGTCGCCGCCGCCGCGCCGATAGTGCATGGCGAGCCGCCGGTCGGCCCAGACCGCCTCGGCGAGCTCGGGCAGATGAGGCGTCGCCTCGGCCTCCTGGAACCAGCCCGGGGCGTCGAGATGGAAGCGCTGCCGCAGCCGGGATGCCCGGCCCCGCAGCTCCGGCGGCAGCGCCGCCAGAACCTTGAGCTGGGCCGCGGCGAGCACGGTGCCGAGTCCCAGCTGGGCGGCCGGACCAGGGTAGCCAGAGAGGAACAGAGCCTCGGCCTCTTCAGTCGTCAGACCTGTGAGCTTCGTCCTGTAGCCCTCCACGAGCTGGAAGCCGCCACCCGCGCCGCGATCGGCGAAGACCGGGATGCCCGAGGCGCTCAGCTCCTCGACGTCCCGGTAGACCGTCCGGACCGAGACTTCCAGCTCCCCGGCCAGCTGGCCCGCGGTCATCCGGCCGCGGGTCTGCAGCAGCAACAACACCGAGATCAGTCGACTTGCTCTCACGTCGCAAGCGTACCCGAATCTTGGGACCGATACATGACACAAATAGTCAGGTATCACGGTTATGTTTGTCGTAGACATGACCACCAGGACCGGTGAGGGCCGAGGCCTTCGCCGACCGGCGATCGATCGCCGGCAGCGCGATGTGGAGGAAACAATGCGTCCCTACGACACCTACGACACCTACCTGCTCAGCCAGGCTCACGATCGAGCCGAGGAGCTCCGAGCCGCCTGGCGGACGGCCAACTTCGACGCCGGGACGAAGCGCTCTTCGAGCGGCCGGTCTGCCGGCCTCGCCCGCGTCACCCGCTCGGCAGCCGGTCGGATCTTCATCGAGCTGGGCCGGCGGGTCCTTCCGGCCGAGACGGAGCCGTGCGCCTGAGGTGAACCGGCTGGCGCCCGATCCTCGGATCGGGCAACCTGGCAGCATGCCAGCGCTCGATCGCGAACCCGACCAGGCCAACCCGCACGACCCCGGGTCGGAGGTCGCCGGGGAGCGCGCCGCGGCCGTGGCCGGGGCCGCGAACCAGGCCTTGACGACGTCGCGGGGCACGGCCATCCGGATCGGAACCGCGTCCTGGACCGACCCGACGATGACCGCGCCCGGGGTCTTCTACCCTCGTGGCGCGGACAGCGCCGAGGAACGGCTGGCCTTCTACGCCTCGACATTCCCCATAGTCGAGATCGACGCAACCTACTACGCCCTGCCCTCGGCTCGAACCGCGGCCGCCTGGGTGGAGCGGACGCCGCCCGACTTCATCTTCGACGCCAAGGCGCACGCCCTGATGACCGGCCAGCCGAGCGAAACGAGACGCCTGCCCAGGGAGATCCGCGAGGCCCTGCCCAAGGAGGCTGCGGCCAAGACCAGGCTCTATGCCCGTGACCTGCCCGCAGAGTTGCAGGACGAGATCTGGCGGCTCTACCTGGCGGGTCTCGAACCGTTGCGGGCCAGCGGCCAGCTCGGCTCGGTGCTGCTGCAGTTCCCCAGGTGGTTCTTCCCCACGTCCGAGAGCCGGGACCTGATCCTCGAGGCCCGCCGGCGTCTTGGCGACGTCCGATCGGCGGTCGAGTTCCGGAGCGAGACCTGGTTCAACGCCCGGAACCGCGACCGGACCCTCGGCTTTCTGGCCGACAACTCCATACCGCTCGTTCTGGTCGATGGGCCGCAAGGCATGCGCAGCAGCGTGCCAGCCCTCGAGGCCGTCACCTCGCCTGAGCTGGCGGTGGTCAGATTCCACGGCCGAAGAGCTGAGACCTGGGAAGCGACCGGCATTCCGGTCGTGGAGAGGTTCCGCTACCTGTACAGCCGGGAGGAGCTAGCCGAGTGGCTGCCGCGCATCAAGGCCGCGGCCGAGGAGACCCGCGAGATGCACGTCCTGATGAACAACTGCTACGCCAACTACGGCTCGACCAACGCCCAGGAGCTGGCCGCAATGCTGGAAGCCGAGCTGTCCGCCGGCGCGGCCTGACAGCTCGCCTGCCGAGCTGACAGCCGGTGCGTGGCGACTCGCGGGACGAGTCCGCCGGCGGCCGGGGACTGGTCCGACGCGGCCGTAGCATGGCCCGGTTGATTCTCACGACCAGACCGCGACGCCCCTGGCGCCGGAACGTGGAGCGGCGATGGGCAGTGCCAGCCCGAGATACCAATTGGGTCGTCCGGAGCGCGGGGGCGCGCCCGGGCCGAGGGTCGTCGATCTGCCCCAATCTCCCGTCGCAACGCAGAGGGTCGCCCGGGCGAGGGGTGGAACGGTCGCGCCGGACACCGCGGCTGCCTCAGGCCGCTATCCGGTCCGCGCCGCCGTGTCCGACGTCGAGGCCCAGGCCGTAGGACGCCGCCGCGGCCCGCGCCGCGAGTTCCTCGCCGCGGCCGCGGGAGCGCTCTTCATCGCCGTGGCTCTCACGAAGCCCTGGTCCTGGTCGGCCGCGGCCGCGGGCTCCGCCAGGCCGTCGACCGCTCCGTCCCCGGCTGCGTCGGTCGTGCTGCTCGCGGCCGCGGCGACACCGGCGCCATCGGCATCGGCCTGGCGGTCGCCCGTGGGCTGGCCGGACGTGCCGCAGTGGGACTACGGCTGGCCGGTCCCTGACGCCACTTTCTCGGCCGCGCCGGGCGGCTCGACGGATGCCCCCGACCCCCGCTGGCCGAGCGTGGACTGGTCGTTGCTCGCGACCGCCGACGAGCACTCCGGTTGGGGCTTCGTGGCGGCAAGCCTGCCCGATCTGTCGCTGCTCCCTGCCGGCGCCGCTGCCCCGCTGCCGATCGCAACCTGGACGTCCGTGGGCGCTTCGCGGTCTGCGACGATAGATCTCGGCCGCGGCCGCCAGGCTTATGCCGTGGCGATAACGTGGCCGTCGGACGTTTCTGTCAGAAGCGTGACGGTGGGCTTCATCGCCGGCCCGGAACGGCCGGCCAATATGCCGCCCCCCGGTTTCGAGGCCTTCGCTCAGGTGAGCCCTCTGCCGGCCGCCAGCATCGTGGCCCCGGGACCCGGTTCGGCGGGAGCGGCGGACTCAGGCGCTACGGCTGCTCCGCCGCGACCCTCGGGCGCTGCAACGGCTCCGGCGCGAGCCGCGGCGACAATCGTCTCCGGACAGTTCTGGATCCCGCCCGTCGACGGGTCGATCTCCGGCTCGCTCGGCGACAGCTGGCGGTCGCAGCCGTGGGCCTGGCCCGACGGCATCTACACGGTCACGGTCACGTCCAACCAGGGAGTGGGTCACTACCTGCTGACGATCGAGTCGACCTGACCCCCCGACCCCGCAAGGCCAACAGGCCCAGACGTGGCAAACGGCCCGGGGAGGGGGGCCCGAGCCGTTGCCGAGGAGGAGCGCGCCGTCACTCGCGCTCACGAAAGATTGACCTGATCGTATGCCCCGGCCGATTGACGGTTGTATGGGCAACGGTCCGTTCCACCACGCGAACCCACTCCAGTCTCGGGGCGCCTGCCCCGGAATCGAAACGCCCGGCGGAGAACCGCCGGGCGTTTCGTTCTTTGGCGAGGGGCGAGCTACTTGTCGCGCTCCGGACCCGCCAGGGCCGCCTGGGCGGCAGCGAGGCGAGCCACCGGAACCCGGAACGGCGAGCAGGACACGTAGTTGAGGTTCGTGTCGTGGCAGTTCTTGATCGAGGCCGGATCTCCGCCATGCTCGCCGCAGATGCCCACGTTGAGGTCCGGGCGGGTCTTGCGGCCCAGCTCGACCGCGAGCTTCATCTCCTTGACGATGACCGGATCGAGCGACTGGAAGACGTTGTAGGGCAGGATCTTCATCGGCTCCTTCTCACCCGGGACGGCAATGCCTTCCACGTATTTGAGGAGGAACCCGCCCTCGGCGTCGTCGCGGCTGTAGCCGAACGTCATCTGGGTCAGGTCGTTAGTGCCGAAGCTGAAGAACGTCGCCCGCTTGGCGATCTCGTCCGCGACCCAGCAGGCCCGCGGGATCTCGATCATCGTGCCGAACTCGTAGTCGATCTTGACGCCGGCGGCCTTGACGACCTTCTCGGCCTCGGCCGCCAGGATGGCGTGGGTGGCTTCGAGCTCGTTCACGTGCCCGACGAGCGGGATCATGATCTTCGGATGCGGATCCTTCTTGGCTTTCTTGACCGCGATCGCGGCGTTGAGGATGGCCCGGGTCTGGATCTTGACGAAGTCCGGGATCATCAGCCCGAGGCGGCAGCCACGCAGGCCCAGCATCGGGTTCTGCTCGTGCATCGACTTGATCGTGGCCAGTAGCTCGAGATCCTTGGCCGTGGCCTTGGGGCCGGCCTTCGTCACCTTGACGAGCTGGTCGTCCAGGTTGGGCAGGAACTCGTGGAGCGGCGGGTCGATCAGGCGGATCGTCACGGGCAGGCCCGACATCGCGGCCAGGATCCCTTCGAAGTCGCCCTGCTGGAGCGCCTCGAGCTTGGCCATCGCGGCGTCGAACTGGGCGACGGCCTTCTTCTCCTCGGCGTCGAGCTTCTGGCCGGCTTCGAGCTTGGCCTTGGCGCGGGTCGCGACGTTGGCCACCAGGATGGCGCTCCGAACGATGGCCAGGCGCTCGCCCTCGCGGAACATGTGCTCGGTCCGGCAGAGGCCGATTCCCTGGGCGCCGTAGGAGCGGGCCTGAGCAGCTTCCTCGGGCTTGTCGGCGTTGGTCCAGACCTGCAGCCTGCGGACCTTGTCGGCCCAGCCGAGAACGGTCTGGAGGTCCTTCTGGTCCTCGTAGCGGGCGTGGACGGTCGGCAGCGCGCCGGCGAAGACCTCGCCGGTTGAGCCGTCGAGGCTGACCGCGTCGCCTTCCTTGATCGTGACGCCGTTGGCTGTCACGGACTTGGTGGCGTAGTTGACCTCCAGCTCTGAGCAGCCGGCGACGCAGGGCTTGCCGATCTGGCGGGCCACGACCGCGGCATGCGACGTGGCGCCGCCCTTGGCGGTCAGGATGCCCTGGGCGACGGCCATGCCGTGGAAGTCGTCCGGTGAGGTCTCCTCGCGAATGAGGACGACCTTCTCGCCCTTGGCCGCCCATGCGGCGGCGACGTCGGCGTGGAACACGGCCTTGCCGACGGCGGCCCCCGGCGAGGCGTTGAGGCCCTTGGCGATCCGCTTCGCGGTCGCCCGAGCCCTGGGATCGAACTGGTCGCGCAGCAGCTGGTCGACCTGGGCCGGCTCGATCCGGGCCAGGGCCATCTCCTGGGTGATCAGCTTCTCCTTGACCATGTCGATCGCGATCTTCACCGCCGCGGCGGCGGTCCGCTTCGCGGAGCGGGTCTGGAGCATGTAAAGGCGCCCGCGCTCGATCGTGAACTCGAGGTCCTGGACGTCCTTGTAGTGCTTCTCGAGCTTCTCGGCGATCTTCTTGAACTCGGCGTAGGCCTTCGGCATGTCCTGGGCGAGCTGGGCGATCTTGGCCGGGGTGCGGATGCCAGCCACGACGTCCTCGCCCTGGGCGTTGACCAGGTACTCGCCGAAGAGAACCTTCTCGCCGGTGTTTGGATCGCGGGTGAAGGCCACGCCCGTACCGGAATCGTTGCCCATGTTGCCGAAGACCATCGTCACGACGTTGACCGCGGTGCCGAGGTCGTGGGCGATCTTCTGGCTGTTGCGATAGTCGGTGGCGCGCTTGCCGAACCAGGAGCCGAAGACGGCCTTGATGGCCAGGTCGAGCTGCTCGTTCGGATCGTCCGGGAAGTCGCGGCTGAGGGTCGTCTTGACGATCTTCTTGTACTCGGCCACGAGCTTCTTCAGATCGGCGACGTCCAGGTCGGTGTCCTTGGCGTCCTTGCCGTGCTTCTCCTTGGCGGCGTCGAGGGCCTCGTCGAAGCGGTTGTAGGCGACCTCGGTGCCATCCTTGCCCTTGACCACGTGGGCCGGGACGTCCATGACGATCCGCCCGAACATGCTGATGAAGCGCCGGTAGGCGTCCCAGCCGAAGCGCTCGTTGCCGGTGCTGGCGATCAGGCCCTGGAGCGTGGTCTCGTTGAGTCCGAGGTTGAGGACCGTGTCCATCATGCCCGGCATGCTGAACTTGGCGCCCGATCGGACCGAGACCAGGAGCGGGTTCTTGGGGTCGCCCAGGCCCTTACCCGTCTGCTGCTCGACGACCTTGACCGCGGTCAGGACGTCGTCCCATAGACCGGCGGGGAGCTGCTTGCCCGCGCCGAAGTAGTCGTTGCAGGCCTCGGTGGTGATGGTGAAGCCCGGGGGTGTCGGGAGCCCGGCGTTGGTCATCTCCGCCAGGCCGGCGCCCTTGCCGCCCAGCAGATCCTTCATCTCCCCGTTGCCCTCGGCCTTGCCGGCGCCCCAGGCGTAGATGTAACGCTTGGCAGCCTTGTAGGTCTTGGTGCCAGAGTCGGCCATACGGATACCTTCTCCTTGACTAGGGAACTCCTTCGCGCCGCAAGGCAGCGGGTCGCACAAATGTCGCTGAAGATTGTACAGGCGCGATCCAAGCCGACTCGCGGCCGACCGGCCCGGGCGCCCGGGAGTTGCGTCACCGAGACGCCGGCCATTCGGCCCGAAACCACACACTCGGAGTGGCGCGATTTCTCACCGGTCGGACATGTATCTGCAAAAGGGCAATCGGATCGTGTGGCCAGCTGGCGGGCGGCTGGCGGGGAGGCCCGCGAGCGTGGGATGCCAGTCCCTGGTTGGCAGGCCGCCGCCCGGTCGTTCGGACCGCATCCCCGCTATGCCGTTCCCCGCTCCAGCCAGGCGAGCCAGGCATCCAGGCCCTCCTCCGTGGTCGCCGAGACGTCGAGGGTCGGGACCGTCGGGTTGAGCAGCCGGATGTCGGCCTGGAACGCCGCGCGGTCGAACGGCACGTAGGGCAGGAGGTCGATCTTATTGAGCAGCAGCAAGTCGGCAGCCTGAACCAGATAGGGATGCTTGGCCGCCTTGTCGTCCCCGTCCGTCACGGCGAAGACGCCGACCTTGGCTGCCTGGCCCAGGTCGAAGCCGACGGGACAGATCAGATTGCCGACGTTCTCGATCAGCAGCAGGTCGACGGTCTCGAGGTCGATCTGGGCCAGCGAGTCCCGAACCTCGCCGGCCTCGAGATGGCAACCCTGGCCGGTCGAGATCTGGACGACCTGATCGCACCAGCGGGCCAGGCGGTCGCCGTCGCGGCGGGTCGCCAGATCGCCGACCAGGACGGCCGGCCGGCGGCGGCCCTTGAGCGCCCGAAGAGTGGCTTCGAGAAGGGCGGTCTTGCCGCTGCCCGGCGCCCCGATGATGTCGACGGCGAAGATGCCGCGCCGCTCGAGCTCCGCTCGCGTCGTCGACGCGACCTGATCGTTGGCCTCGAGCACCCGCTCGACGATCGGCACGCGAGTGGTGTTCGCCGGCTCGCTCATGAGGCCTTCTCCGCCACGCTGGGGTTCGCGCCCGCGTCGACCTCGGACCCCTCCTCCTCTTCGACCGTGAGTGACATCAGGTCCAGCTCGTCGCTGGCCGTGGGCGTCGGAGCCGTCTCACCGCAGACGCAATCGGCGAAGGGCACCGGGCTGTCCCAGACCCGGCCGCAGGTCGGGCAGGTCAAGGTCCAGGGGAGCAGGTCGATCACGAGTTCGGAGCCGGCCAGGACGGTGTCGAGCGTGACCGCCTGCCAGCACATCCGCATGGCCTCCGGCTCGAGGCCGCGCAGCGCGCCGACTCTTATCTCCACCTCGCGAACGCGCTTGCCCGCGGGGGCGTGGAGCTTGACCTGGGTCGACAGGGCGTCGGCGATCGAGAACTCGTGCACGCCGGCCATCCTATGCCATCTGGCCGGCGGCGGCGGCCCTCGGGCTGGTCAGGCCCGGACAGAGGGCCGATTTCCGGCGAGGCACACGTCATAAGGCCAAAGGGCACGTGCCAGATCGGCCTAGCTGGACCGCAGAAAGGGCCGATCCGCTGGGATGTCCATATCGACCGAATCCGTAGAGTTACCTCAGGAATAAAGGACGCGGGCCCCCTCCGCGCACAGTTTCAAAGGATTCAACCGCCTTCAGGTCACACGGAGCGGCTCATTCGTCGCGCCCGGGAAGGGAGCGTATGGGACTCATTCTTATCGTCGACGACGACGCCAGCGTAGTCGAAAGCAACGCCAGCGCGCTTGAGGCCAGCGGCCACACCGTCACGACCGCGGCGACGACTTCCGAGGCCCTGGCGGCCATCGATCGCGAGACTCCCGACGTGGTAGTGCTCGAGGCCCTCCTCGACGGGACCGCCGCGGGCCTCGACCTGGCCCGTTCGCTGGCCAGCGACAACCCCGACCTGCCCCTCATCATGCTCAGCAGCATCGACGATCACGACACCTACCGCGAGCATGCCCTCATCGACCTCGACGACTGGATGCCGGTCCACCTGTTCATGGACAAGCCGGTCGAGCCCGACGTACTGGCCTACGAAGTCGATCACCTGGTAAAGGCCGCCAGCTAGGGAGATGGGCTCTCTCGTCGTCTTCCTGGTCGCCTTTCCGACCCTGACGGGTGGTCTGCTCCTGGGCGTTCGCAACGGCAACGCCCGAAACGCCATCGTGGTCCTGGCCGGCCTGGTCATCGTCGCGGCCTCGATCGTCACCGCCGCGACCTACGGCAACGGCGCGGCCGTCTTCTTCGATCTGCCCGGCGGTTTGAGCCTCGGCCAAGCGCTCCTGGCCGTGCAGATAGCGATTGCCGCCTTCGTGGTGGTCGTCGGCATTCGATACCGCCGCGTCTTCGCCCCGGTCCTGGTTCTCGGCCAGCTGGCCATCTCCGTCTATCTCGAGGTTTCGGGCAAGCTGCCGGAGCCGGAGGCGGGGCGGCTCTTCTGGTTCGACCAGCTGACCATGATCATGGTCCTGATCGTCGGCATCGTCGGCACCCTGATCTGCGTCAACTCGCTCGGCTACATGCGCGGCTTCCACCGCTCCAGCCCCATGATCAAGGGTCGCCGGACGGTCTTCTTCGCCCTGTTGTTCGTCTTCCTGGGGTCGATGTTCGGTCTAGTGGTCTCGAACTACCTGCCTCTCATGGAGGTGTTCTGGGAGATCACGACCCTCTGCTCGTTCCTGCTGATCGGCTACACCCGCACCGACGAGACGGTCGGCTACGCCTTCGACGCCCTGAACCTCAACATGATCGGCGGCCTGGGCTTCTCGGGCGCGATCTACCTGCTGGCCGGCCAGCCGAACGGCCTCGACCTCGCCCGGATCACGGCCGGCCCGGCCTCCGCGGCCGTCATGCCGGCAATCGCCCTGCTCTGCGTCGCAGGGCTGACCAAGGCGGCCCAGATGCCCTTCTCGCGCTGGTTGCTGGGGGCCATGTACGCACCCTCCCCCACCTCGGCGCTGCTCCACTCCAGCACCATGGTCAAAGCCGGCGTCTTCCTCCTGCTGCGCCTCTCGCCGGCGATCGCCGGATCGAACCTGGGCACGCTGGTGGCCTTCAACGGGATGCTGACCTTCCTGTTCGTGTCCTTCGTGGCCGTCACCGAGCAGAACACCAAGAAGGTCCTGGCCTACTCCACTATCGGCAGCCTGGGGTTGATCGTGGGCTGCGCCGGTCTCGGGACGCCCGAGCTGATCTGGGTCGGGGTGATGATCATCATCTTCCACGCCCTGGCCAAGGGCCTCCTGTTCCTGGTCGTCGGAACGATCCAGAACCGCTTCTACACCAAGGACATGGAGAACTTCGACGCGCTCCTGAGCCGGCTACCGCGAGTCGCCGTTCTCGCCCTGGTCGGCGTCTCGGGCATGTTCACCGCCCCGTTCGGCGTCGTGGTGGCCAAGTGGACGGCCATCAGGGCCTTCCTCGGCATGCCCGGAGCCGAAGGAGCGGTCCTGCTCGTGATCATGGCCTTCGGCAGCTCGCTGACGATCTTCTACTGGGGCAAGCTGCTCATCAAGGTCCTGGCCATGCGGCCCGTCAGCGACTACGAGCGAACCATCGAGCGGCGAGTCTCGCGGTTCGAGTGGTTCTCTGAGGCGCTCCTGGCCCTCGGGGTCGTGATCGCGACGCTCGGTCTGGGCGTCCTCTCCGAGCGGGTCGTCGGGCCGTATGCCCTTACGACGTTCCCGAGCGCCAGCCAGTCGTTCCTCCACGTCGACCCGGTCGTGCTGCTGACGATGCTCGTCGCCCTGCTGTTCCTGCCGGTCATGGCGTTCTGGGCCGGACGACACGAGCGCTACGAGATGACGGACTTCTACGCCGCTGGGCGGCCGGTCGCGGCCGGCGGCATGGTCGGCATGGCCCTGGGCGGCAGTCGCAAGGTCAGCCTGCGCAACTACTACCTCGAGGGCGTCGTCGACGGCCGGCTGGCCTTCCGATCGGGCACGGCCGTCTGCGCCTGCCTGCTGGTCACGCTCGTGGCTGTCGGCGTGGTGGGCCGCTGATGAACCCGATCGCGTACGCGGCCCTGTTCGTCCTCCTCGCCCCGCTCTTCGGCGGCCTCCTCGCCGGGATCGATCGGATCGCCAGCGCCCGGATGCAGAGCCGCGTCGGCCCGCCGCTGCTCCAGCCGTTCTACGACCTGGGCAAGCTCCTCCAGAAGGACGCCCGGCAGGTCAATCCGATCGTCGAGCCGCTGCTGCTCGGCCACGCCGGCTTCATGGCGGCGACGGGGGCGATGCTTCTGGGTGGCACCGACCTCATCTTCGTAGCCTTCGTCTTCGCCCTGGCGTCGCTCTTCCTCGTGCTCGCCGCTGGGTCGGTCAACTCGCCCTACAGCTTCGCCGGCGCCGAGCGCGAGCTGATCGTCATGCTCGCCTCGGAACCGTTCTTCATTCTGATGCTGGCCGCTGTCTGCAAGGTGACCGGCGCCAGCTCTTACCAGGGCGTCCTGGGATCGACCGTCATGGTCGCCCCGCAGCTGCCCGCGGTCCTCCTGGCCTTCGCCTTCGTGGCCACGATCAAGCTGCGCAAGTCCCCCTTCGACATCTCGACTTCCCACCACGCCCATCAGGAGCTGGTCAGTGGCCTGACCTCGGACATGTCCGGCCGGCTGCTCGCCTACGTCCAGGTCGCCCACTGGTACGAGTCCGCGATCCTGGCCGCCCTGCTGGTCCTCTTCTTCAACTGGAGCGTGCCCCTTGGCCTGGGGGTCTTCGCGATCGTCTATGCCGCCGAGGTGCTGGTCGACAACTCCACTTCGCGGGCCAAATGGCAGCTGGTCCTGCGCTCCACCTGGGTCGTGACCTTGCTCCTGGTGGGCGGGAACGTCCTGGCCCTCTTCCTCCTGAAGTAGGAGCGGCGCGTGTCTTTCTTCAGCAAGTCGCCCTGGATCCTCCACTACGACGCCTCCAGCTGCAACGGCTGCGACATCGAGGTCCTGGCCTGCCTGACCCCGCTCTACGACGTCGAGCGTTTCGGGGTGGTCAACACCGGCAACCCCAAGCATGCCGACATCCTCCTGATCACCGGCAGCGTCAACGAGCGCAACGTCGAGATCATCGAGAACCTCTACCGCCAGATGCCCGAACCCAAGGTCGTCGTGGCTGTCGGGGCCTGCGCCTGCTCGGGCGGAATCTTCGCCCGGGCCTACAACATCCAGGGTGGCATCGACCGCGTCCTGCCCGTGGACGTCTACGTCCCCGGCTGCGCGGCTCGACCGGAAAGCATCATCGACGGCGTCGTGAAGGGCATCGGGGCGCTCGAACAGAAACGAAAGAAGAGCGCCTGATGGACAGAGAGGCATTCCTCGCCCGAGTCGGCGAATACCGCGCCCAGGGCCTTCGGCTGGCCTTGATCAACGTCACGACTATCATGCCGGCCGCGGCTCCGGTCCACGGCGCCCGGCCGGAGGCCGGCGGGGCCGCGACGCCGGAGGCCGGCCAGGTCGTGCCGGCGGACGACACGCCCGGGGACGTCTTCGAGGTCGCCTGGGTCTTCGAGAACGATCGCGACGCGACCCTGGCGAAGATCCGCGAGCAGGTCGGGCCGGCCGACGTCATCCCCAGCGTCTCGGCGATGTTCGGCGCCGCCTTCCTCTACGAGAACGAGATGCGCGAGCTGTTCGGCCTGACGGTCGAGGGCATCAATCTCGACCTCCAGGGCCAGCTCTACAAGACGGCCACCCGGGTGCCGTTCTCGCACGCTGCGGTGAAGGCCCGCCTCGAGGCTCTGACCGGAGCCACGGCCGCCCCCGCCGGAGGCCAGGCGGCCGCCCAGACCCCGGCGAAGGAGGCCCGGGCATGAAGCGCACCGTCGTGCCCTTCGGGCCTCAGCACCCCGTCCTTCCCGAGCCGCTGGTCCTCGACCTGGTCCTCGAGGACGAGAAGGTCGTCGACGCGGTGCCAACCATCGGCTACATCCACCGCGGCCTCGAGATGATGGTCGAGCGTGTCGAATACAGCGAGATGGGCTTCGTCGCGGAACGCATCTGCGGCATCTGCAGCTTCATGCATGGCATGGGCTACTGCGTCTCACTCGAATCGATCATGAACGTCGAGGTTCCCGAGCGGGCTCGCTGGCTGAGGGTGATCTGGGCCGAGATCTCCCGAATCCAGAGCCACCTGCTCTGGCTCGGCCTTGGCGCGGACGCCTTCGGCTTCGAGAACCTGTTCATGGATTGCTGGCGGATGCGCGAGGAGATCCTCGACATCTTCGAGAAGACCACCGGGGGCCGGATCATCCACTCGGTCAACCGCATCGGGGGCGTCAAGCGAGACGTCTCGGACTCCGAGCTGGCCGCCATCCTGGTCAAGCTCGAGGACCTCGGCAGGGCCTTCGACAGGACCGCCGGCGTCTTCGCCAACGACCCATCGATCCATCACCGCCTCGCCGGCGTGGGCGTGCTCAGCGCCACCGACGCGCGAGCGGTCGACGCCGTCGGCCCGATGGCCCGGGCTTCGGGCGTGGTGATGGACACCCGCCTCTCCGGTACGTCCGGCTACGACCAGCTCGACTTCGAGCCCGTCACCGAGACCGCCGGCGACTGCCTGGCTCGCGTGGTGGTCCGAATGCGCGAGGTCCGGCAGTCGGTCGACCTGGTCCGCCAGGCCATCGCCAGGATGCCCAAGGGCGAGGGTCTGCCGCTCGAGACCAGACCGCGTGGCAATCCTGCGGGCGAGACGTTCACCCGGCTCGAGCAGCCCAGGGGCGAGGTCCTGTACTACGTCAAGGCCAACGGCACCAAGAACCTGGAGAGGTTCCGAGCCCGGACGCCGACCTTCGCCAACATCCCGGCCATGATCAAGCTCGTCAAGGGCTGCGACCTGGCCGACGTGCCGAACATCATCCTGACCATCGATCCCTGTATCAGCTGCACGGAGCGCTGAGATGGCAAATCCCCTTCGGCTCCCGATGGCGCCGCGAGCCCTGCGAAATCTCGTTTCCCGGCCGTCGACGCGGCGCTATCCGGACGAGGTCCGGCCACGCTTCGAGGGCGCCCGCGGAACGATCGAGTTCGACGTCGAGACGTGCAACTTCTGCATGCTCTGCATGCGCCGCTGCCCGGCAGCCGCGATCAGAGTGGCGCGCGAGGAGCGGATCTGGTCCATCGAGCACCTGACCTGTGTCGGCTGCAACGTCTGCGTCGAGGTCTGCGCCAGGAAGAGCCTGACCATGTCGCGCGACTCCAAGCCCGTCCACACCCGCGCCGACGTCGGACCGCTCGGCCAGCGGCCGGGCCACGAGGAGTGGCACGGTGCCGACCCGGCCACGGCCGCGACTCCGTCTCTCCCGGCCGCCGCCGCGGTTTCCCAGCTGCCGACCGCTGCCCCTGCGCCGATCGCCGCCGCCCAGGCCCCCAGCGCCGCCGGCTGACCTCGGGCCGCGGGGGCCCGGACCCGCACCGGCTCTTCGGCAATCCGGCCCGGGCATGGCCGCGGGCCAGGCGGCGGGCGACTTGGCCCCCGACTCGATGGCCAAGCGGCTCTTGTCCGGGGGCCGACCGGCAACAGAATTGCCAATGGGGCGACTCAAGTTTCGACGCCCCGGCAAGCTCGCATGTCGGCGCATGAGTTGCTCCGGCGCCGACCCGGTACGTTCCCGGACGAGAACGTTCGCAGCTCAACGCATATCCGTCATCTTCCGGCCAGATTCCGGCGGTTCGATCGGCAATTCCGCCGCAGTCGGGGTGATCGCGTCCGAGGGGTCCGACCCCGGCTGAGGTGAAGTCGCCGCCTATCGCCCCGACTCCGGTCGGCCCAGCGGAGGACGATTGGATGGTCCTGACCGAAGTCTCGCCTCAGCCGGCTGATGCGAGCCTCGATTTCCTGGCGGACGTGAGCGCCCGCACGGCAGGCGTGTCACGCCTGGAGATGTGCATCCAGTGCGGGACTTGCGGCGGATCATGCCCCTCCGCCGACGCCATGGACCACACCCCGCGGATGCTCTTCGCGATGATCCGGGCCGGTATGAAGGACCAGGCCTTGAAGAGCAACACACCCTGGATGTGCGTGTCCTGCTACCACTGCGTGGTGAGATGCCCCCAGGGAGTCCACATCGCCGACGTCATGTACGCCCTCAAGTGCATGGCCGAGCAGTCGCGAACCTACCGCGACGCCAACGCGCCGCACTTCGCCGGAGTTTTCGTCGACCAGGTCGAGCATTACGGTCGCAGCTGGGAGATGGGCCTCACCGCCCGGCACTATATCCGCCACTTCATCCCCCGCCTGCCCCGTATGACCCCCATGGCTATGGGCCTCTTCCGCCGTGGCCGCATCGGCATCATGCCCCACCGGATCGAGGCCACCGGCCAACTCCACGCCATTCTCGATCGGGCCAAGGAGCTGGAGCGCGAACGATGAGCAGGTATCTCTACTACCCCGGCTGCTCTATGGACCGCAGCGGTCGAGCCTACCGCGAGTCTCTGACACAGGTCTGCGAGCACCTGGGCCTGTCCCTGGCCGAGATCCAGGATTGGAACTGCTGCGGCGCCACCGAGTACGTCGGCGTCAGCCTGAGCCCGGCGTACGCGCTCATCGCCCGAAACCTCGCCCTGGCGGCAAAGGCGAAGCAGGGCGGCGAGCCGGTCGTGGCCGCCTGCAGCGCCTGCTACCTCAACCTGGCCAAGGCCAACCTGTACATGCAGGAGAGCCCCAAGCTCAACGCCAACGTCAACGCGGCGCTGGCCGCGGGCGGCCTTCACTACGAGCCGGGCAGCGTCGAGGTCCGCCACCTGCTCGAGGTCATCATGCACGACGTCGGGCTCGACGCCGTCCGGGCCAACGTGACCAAGCCCCTCGCCGGGCTGCGGGTCGCGCCCTATCTCGGTTGCATGGTTCCCCGCCCCGACCCGGACAAGCGCTGGAGGGACCACGAGCGTCCGGACGAGCTGGACCTGCTGCTGAAGGCCCTCGGCGCCGACGTGGTCGACTTCCCGCTCAAGACCGAGTGCTGCGGCGGCCACATGACCCAGATCGCCCCCCGGGTCGGGTTGGAGCTCATCAAGCGCCTGGTCGACGAGGCGGCCCACCATCAGGCCGACATGATGGTCACCGTCTGCCCGATGTGCCAGATCAACATCGACGCCTACCAGGGCGAGATGAACGCCATCTTCCACACGAAGAGCAAGATGCCGATCGTCTTCTTCACCCAGCTGATGGGTGTGGCCTTCGGCCTCGACCAGAAGGCCATGGGCTTCGGGCGCGAGCTGACGGACGTTCGTCCCGCCCTAAAGAAGATCGTCCAGGCGCCGCCCGAGGCAGCCTCGGACGAGGCTCCTAGCCACCGGCCGCGGCCCGACAAGCGGGCCCTGCCGATGCCGCGGAAGCTCGAGGACGACGCGGCCGCGACGGCGGAGGTCAACCGATGAACGGCAACGGACATTCCCCCGTCGAAGGCGCCGCGCCGGTCCCCGGCGAGGGCGAGATCCGCATCGGCGTCTACGTCTGCCACTGCGGCAGCAACATCGCCGGTACGGTCGACGTCGTCGAGGTCGCCCGCTGGGCGGCCGAAGCGCTCAAGGATCAGGGCGTGGTGGTCGCCCGCGAGTACAAATTCATGTGCTCGAGCCCGGGCCAGGAGCTGATCACCGACGACATCCGCAACCTGGGTCTCAACAGGATCGTCGTCGCGGCCTGCTCGCCGCACCTCCACGAGAACACCTTCCGGACGGCCACGGCAAGGGCGGGCCTCAACCCCTACCTGTGCGAGCTGGTCTCGGTCCGCGAGCAGGACTCCTGGGTCCACACCGACAGGGCGGCCGCGACGGCCAAGGCCAAGGCCATCCTGGCCGGCGGCGTGGAGCGGGTCCGCCGCAACGCCCCTCTCGACGCGATCACCGTCGACATCAATCCCGCGACCCTGGTCGTCGGCGGGGGTATCGCCGGCATCCAGGCGGCCCTCGAGATCGCCGACGCGGGCTTCCCAGTCTATCTCGTGGAGAAGGACCCTTCCATCGGCGGGCACATGGCCCAGTTCGACAAGACCTTCCCCACCCTCGACTGCGCGGCCTGCATCCTGACGCCGCGGATGGTTTCGGCGGGCACTCACCCCAACATCACGCTTATGACCTGGAGTGAGGTCACCCACGTCGACGGCTTCGTCGGCAACTTCACGGCCACGATCCGCAAGAAGGCCCGTTACGTCGACGCCGACCTGTGCACCGGTTGCGGAGTCTGCGCCGAGAAGTGCCCCAAGAAGGTCATCGACGAGGTCTACGAAGCCGGCCTGGGCTACCGCAAGGCCATCTACACACCCTTCGACCAGGCCGTGCCGCGCACACCCGTCATCGATCGTGAGAACTGCACTTACTTCGAGAAGGGCACCTGCAAGGCCTGCGAGAAGTTCTGCGAGGCCGACGCCATCCGCTTCGACCAGCAGGACGAGGAAGTCACGATCAAAGTCGGCAACATCATCATGGCCACCGGCTACGAGCTCTTCGACGCCCGCCGGATCGCCCAGTACGGCTACGGCCGGCTGCCCAACGTCTTCACCAGCCTGGAGTTCGAGCGGCTGTCCAACTCGGCCGGTCCGACGAACGGCCGGATCGTCCTCCGCGACGGCGTCACCGAGCCCAAGACGGTCGGTGTGATCCACTGCGTCGGCAGCCGCGACCGCAACTTCAACAACTACTGTTCCGCGATCTGCTGCATGCAGAGCCTCAAGTTCGCCCACCTGGTCAAGGAGCACACCGGGGCCACCGTCTACAACTTCTACATCGACATGCGAACGACGGCCAAGGCCTACGACGAGTTCTACCAGCGGGTCATGGAGGAAGGCACGCTCTTCGTCCGGGGCAAGCCCGCCGAGGTGACCGAAGCCGGCCGCCTGCCGGGCGAGGAAGGCAAGATCATCGTCCAGGTCGAGGACACCCTCGCCGGTCGCCAGCGCCGGATCCCCGTCGACATGGTCGTCCTGTCGGTCGGGCTCCAGCCCCGGGCCGACGCCAAGGAGCTGGCCACTCGCCTGGGCATCTCCTGCAGCTCGGACGGCTGGGCGATCGAGAAGCATCCCAAGCTCGACCCGGTTGCGACCATGACCGAGGGCGTGTTCATCGCCGGCTGCGTCAGCGGGCCGAAGGACATCCCCTCGTCGGTGGCCCAGGGCGCCGCGGCCGCCGCCCGAGTGCTGGGCCGGATCCAGCAGAAGCAGATGAACCTCGAGCCGATCAAGGCCTCGGTCCATCCCGACAACTGCTCCGGCTGTCGCATCTGCAACACGATGTGCCCGTACAACGCCATCAGCTTCCTGGAGGCCGAGGGCGTGTCGAGCATCAACGCCGCCATGTGCCAGGGCTGCGGCACCTGCGTCGCGGCCTGCCCGGCCGGGGCGATCAGCGGCACGGGCTTCAGCAACGAGCAGGTCCTGGCCCAGATCGAGGGCTTGCTGATGGTCGGGTCCGACGGAACCCCGCTCAAACGGGCCGTCTTCCCCGAAGCCCACCCGCACGGCAACGGTCACCGGCAGCCCGACGCGGTCGAAGAGGCGGTGCAGGCATGAGCGTTCAGACGGCTATCGCTTCCGAAACGACCGGCACCGTCAGCCAGGCAACCACCTTCGAGCCCGTGATCATCGGCTTCACCTGCAACTGGTGCAGCTACCGCGCCGCCGACCTGGCCGGGACCGCCCGCACCAAGTACCCACCCAACGTCCGGCTGATCAGGCTGATGTGCTCCGGCCGGCTGGACCCCACGTTCGTCCTCAAGGCCTTCGCCGAGGGCGCCGACGCGGTCCTGCTGACCGGCTGTCACCCGGGCGAGTGCCACTACATCGAGCAGAACTACAAGGCCCTGCGCCGCTATCGATTGCTCCGCCGGACCCTCGAGGGCATGGGCATAGAGCCGGCCCGGATCCAGCTCGTCTGGGCCAGCGCCGCCGAAGGCGTCCGCCTCGCGGGCGAGATCGCCCGCGTCACCGAGGAGGTTCGGGCCCTCGGACCGCTGAACTGGCCGAAGGATCTGCTGGCCGAAGTAGACGGCGTCGACCTCGAGGCAGCCTGGGCGGCGACCGGCGGCGACTCCGGAGATCCGCCTCCCGAGTCGGACGCCAATCCCGATGCAGCCTCGGAGGCGACCCGATGAGCCCGAGCGCGAAGCCCAAGCTTGCTATCTTCGGCGCCGCGTCCTGCGGCGGCTGCGACGTGGCCATCGTCAACATCCACGAGCACATCGTCGACGTCGCGAACGCCTTCGACATCGTCCTGTGGCCGACCGTCATGGACGGCAAGTACAGCGACATCGAGGCCCTCGCCGACGGCGAGATCGCGGTGACGCTCGTCTCCGGAAGCATGCGCACGGACGAGACGATCCACCTGGCCCGTCTCCTGCGCCGCAAGTCCCAGTTCATGGTCTCGTTCGGGTCGTGCGCCGGCGAGGGTTGCATCCCCGGCCTGGCCAACCTGTCGAGCCGTCAGGAGATCCTGGACACGGCCTTCTCGACGCCCAGCACGGACAACCCCGAAGGGCTCCGGCCCAGCTGGGAGTTCGGGGCGGCCGAGGGCGTCCTGCACCTGCCCGAGTTCGAGCCCCTGCTCCGGACCCTAGACCAGGTCGTCGACGTCGACTACACGATCCCCGGCTGTCCGCCCGAATCCGGCCAGATCTGGGCCGCCCTCGAGGCCGTCGTCAAGGCGCTCAACGGCACTGGTCCGCTACCGCCCAAGGGCTCGGTCCTGGGCGCCGGCGAGTCGACCGTCTGCGACGAATGCGGCCGCAAACGGGACGTCAAGAAGATCGGCCGGTTCGTCCGGATCCAGCAGGTCGCCGAGATCGATCCCGAGCTCTGCCTGCTGGAGCAGGGCCTGCCCTGCAACGGCCCGGCGACCCGAAGCGGCTGCGGAGCCCTCTGCCCGGCCGCCTCGGCGCCGTGCATCGGTTGCTACGGCGCAGCTCCGGGCGTGATCGACTACGGCGCCAGGCTGATGTCGGCCTTCGCCTCGGTGGTCGACGCCACCGAGCCCGCCGAGATCGATCGGGTGCTCGACGGCATCGCCGACCCGGTGGGCCAGTTCTACCGCTTCAGCCTTGCCGGTTCGCTGCTGCGCAGCGGCCGCTCGGCCTGGCAGAGCGACGGGGAGTAGACGCCATGGAACGCATCACCATCGACCCCGTCACCAGGCTCGAGGGTCACGGCAAGATCGAGATCTTCCTGGACCCCGACGGCGAGGTCGCCAACGCCTACTTCCAGATCCCCGAGCTGCGCGGCTTCGAGCGCTTCTGCGTCGGCCGACCGGTCGAGGAGATGCCGACGCTGACCAACCGGATCTGCGGCGTCTGCCCGGAAGCCCACCACATGGCCTCGGCCAAGGCCGCCGACGCGGTCTACAACGTGGATCCGCCGCGAACCGCCAAGCTGCTCCGCGAGCTGCTCTACAGCGCCTTCTACGTCACCGACCACACCACTCACTTCTACGCCCTGGGCGGTCCCGACTTCGTGGTCGGGCCCGACGCACCGGCCGCCGAGCGCAACATCCTGGGCGTCCTGGCCAAGGTCGGCATGGAGGTCGGGGGCCAGGTCATCCAGGCCCGCAAGAACGGCCACAACGTCATCGAGATGATCGGCGGCCGCAAGATCCATCCCGCGACCGCGGTGCCCGGGGGGATGACCCACGGCATCACCGAGGAGCAGCGCGCCGAGATCGAGAAGATCGGCCGCTGGTCGATCGACTTCGCCCAGTTCAGCCTGGGCATCTTCGATCAGATCGTCCTGGCCAACGATGCCTACAAGGACATGGTCCTGTCCGACGGCTATACCCAGCGAACCTACTACATGGGCCTGATCGACCCGAACGGCAAGGTCAACTTCTACGACGGCCGGGTCGGCATCATGTCGCCCGAGGGAACGCGGGTCGGGACCTACGCCCCGGCCGAGTATCGTGACTGGATCGCCGAGCACGTCGAGCCCTGGACCTACCTCAAGTTCCCGTATCTGAAGAAGGTGGGCTGGCAGGGCTTCGTCGACGGCGTCGACTCGGGCGTCTACGCCGCCACTCCCCTGTCGCGGCTCAACGCCGCCGACGGGATGGCGACGCCGCTGGCCCAGGCGGCCTACGAGCGCTTCTACGCCACCCTCGCGCCCCGGCCCGAGGCCGGCGGCAAGCGAATCGTCCATCACCAGCTGGCCACGCACTGGGCCCGGCTCGTCGAGCTCCTTTACGCGGCCGAGCGGATGGTCGAGCTGGCCACCGACCCGGAGATCACCTCGCCGCACGTCCGGACAGTGCCGACGGAAACCCCGAACGAGGGCGTCGGCGTCGTCGAGGCGCCGCGCGGCACCCTGACCCACCACTACAAGACCGACGAGCGCGGCCTGCTGACCGCGGTCAACCTGATCGTGGGCACGACCAACAACTACGCTCCGATGTCGATGTCGATCAAGAAGGCGGCGGAGTCGCTGATCCACAAGGGCACTGTCGTGCACCAGGGCCTGCTCAACCGCGTCGAGATGGCGTTCCGGCTGTACGATCCGTGCTTCGGCTGCGCCACTCATTCACTCCCCGGTGAGATGCCTCTCCAGGTCGCCATCCGCGACTCCGAGGGCCGGGTCATCGAGGTGCTCTCGCAGAACTGCTAGATAGGATCCACGTTGCCCGCCAACCCCGTCGACGACCCGCGTCCCCGAACGATCGTCATCGGTCTCGGCAATCCCATGCTGGGCGACGACGGCGTGGGCTGGCGGGTCGCCGAGGAGGTCGCCCGGCGGCTCGAGTCGGGCGGGGACGTCGCCGTGGCCGGGGCAGTCGATGTCCTGCAGCTCGGCGTCGGCGGCCTGAGGCTGATGGAGTGCCTGACCGGCTACGAGTCAGCCATCCTGATCGACGCCGCCGAGTTCGGCGACCGGCCCATAGGCGAGGTCCGGACCTGCCCGTTCGAGGATCTCGAAGATCGCGGCGCCGGCCATCTCGACTCCGCCCACGACGCCTCGCTGCGCAACGCCCTGGTCCTGGGCCGGCGGCTCGGCGCCGAGCTGCCCGACCGGATCGAAACCGTCACAATCGAGGCTCGGAGCACCGACGTCTTCGGCGAGGAGCTGAGCCCGAAGGTGCAGGTCGCCGTGCCCGTGGCCGTCGCGGCGGTCATGGCCCTGCTCGAGGCGGGACCGGCCGAGAGATAGCCTGTCAGCCGGCGGCGGGCCGACGCACCGCCGCGGCCAATCGCCGGCGGTCGCGGCAGACGCGACCGGCCCGGCGCTGGTAGGCTGATAGCCAGCGACCGGCGGCCCACCCGTAGTGGTGGCGCCATGAAGTGACCTTCGGCTCGGCCCGGTGGTCCGGACCGGGCATGCACGCCGGTTGCCCCACGGAGCACCATTGCGCTAAACGCATACTGACTTACCACACATTCGCCCAGCGGCGTCCCAGCCAACCGGAGCAAGATGCACCCGATCGTCAGCAAGGACCAACTCTCACCCAACGTCACCAGGCTCGTCGTCGAAGCCGCCCGGATCGCCGAGATCCGGCGGCCCGGTCAGTTCGTGATCGTCAGGCGCGGGCCCGGCAGTGAGCGGATCCCGCTGACCATCGCCGATGTCGACAGGACGGCCGGAACCATTTCGCTGGTCATCCAGGCGATCGGCAAGAGCACCCACGAGCTGACGTCGCTGAGTGTCGGCGACGTCATCACCGACATCGCCGGGCCGCTCGGCACGCCCACGCACCTGCTCGCTTCCGGCCACGCCGTCTGCGTCGGGGGCGGCGTCGGAACCGCGGTCGCCTACCCCATTGCCCAGGCGCTGTCGCAGAACGGGGTCAAGGTCACCAGCGTCATCGGCGGCCGATCGAAGGAATGGGTCATCTACGAGGACGAGCTGCGCGCCGTCGGGGACGTGATCGTCTGCACCGACGACGGCAGCTATGGCCGCCACGGTTTCGTCACCGAGGCCCTCAAGGACATCTGCGAGGCCGGCGGCATCGACGAGGTCTTCGCCATCGGGCCCGTGCCGATGATGCGGGCCTGTTCAGAGCTGACGCGACCCTACGCCATCAAGACGACTGTCTCGCTCAACTCGATCATGATCGACGGGACCGGCATGTGCGGAGGCTGCCGGGTCTCGATCGGGGGCAAGACCGAATACGCCTGTTGCGACGGCCCCGAATTCGACGGCCATCTGGTCGACTTCCGCCAGCTCGCGGATCGGCTGAACACCTATCGAGAGTTCGAGCAGGTCGCGCTCGAACGCTGGACGGCACAGCATGCGGAGGCCCACTGATGGCTGACCTGGGCAACTCCGACGGCATGGCCGAGATCGCCGACACGCTGGCCGGTCGGGCCGAGGCGAACCGCGAGCCGCTTCCCAAGAAGGAGCGGATGAAGCTCAACCGGGGGGCGATGCCCGAGCAGGACGCCATGGCCCGGGCCCGCAACTTCGCCGAGGTCAACCTCGGCTACACCGAGCAGCTGGCCCTCGTCGAGGCCGACCGCTGCCTCCAGTGCCCCAAGCCGTACTGCATCGACGGCTGTCCGGTCGCGGTCAACATCCCGAACTTCATCCGATTGCTGGGCGAAGGCAACATCAAGGGTGCCGCCGACTCACTCCTGGGCGACAACGCCCTGCCGTGCGTCACCGGCCGTGTCTGCCCCCAGGAGACCCAGTGCGAGCAGGTCTGCCTGCGGGCCAAGACCGGCACGCCGGTGGCAATCGGCTATCTCGAGCGTTACGTGGCCGATTGGGCGATCAACAACCGCGACGCCTTCACGGCCGCCCGACCGGCTCCCTCTGGCAAGAAGGTCGCCATCGTCGGCTCCGGCCCGGCCGGGTTGACGGCCGCCGGCGAGCTGACCAAACGCGGCCACAAGGTCACCATCTTCGAGGCCTTCCACGCCGCGGGCGGAGTGCTGATCTACGGCATTCCCGAGTTCCGGCTGCCCAAGGACATCGTCCAGAAGGAGGTCGACCGGCTGATCGACGACGGCGTCGAGATCGAGCCGAACTCGATCATCGGCAAGACCTTCACCCTGCCGGAGCTGCGCGAGAAGTTCGACGCGGTCTTCGTGGCCGTCGGCGCGGGCCTGCCGGTCTTCATGAACGTCCCGGGTGAGAACCTCAAGGGCGTCTACTCGGCCAACGAGTACCTGACCCGGGTCAACCTGATGGGGGCCTACAACCCCGACTCCGACACGCCCGTCCTGCGCGGCCACAAGGTGGCCGTGGTCGGCGGCGGCAACGTGGCCATGGACTCCGTCCGGACCGCCCGCCGGCTGGGCGCCGACGAATCTGTCTGCGTCTATCGGCGTTCCCGCGCCGAGCTACCGGCCAGGGTAGAGGAGGTCCATCACGCCGAGCAGGAGGGCGTCCGGTTCGACTTCCTGGTCGCCCCGACCGAGGTCCTCGGCGACGAGAAGGGCTGGGTCAGCGGCCTCAAGTGCATCCGAATGGAGCTGGGCGAGCCCGACGCCTCCGGCCGGCGCCGACCGGTCGAGATCCCCGGCTCGGACTTCGTTCTGCCCTGCGACATGGTGGTCGTGGCCATCGGGACCAGGTCGAACCCGCTGTTGACCTCGACCTCGCCGGATCTGCGGATCAATAAGTGGGGCTACATCGAGATCGACGACAACCTCCAGACCTCGATGCCGGGCGTCTTCGCCGGCGGCGACATCGTCAGAGGCGCCGCCACGGTGATCCTGGCCATGGGCGACGGCAAGAAGGCCGCAGCCAACATCGACGCCTACCTGCGGGGCGAGCTGAAGGACCCGGAGCCAGCGGGCACGGAGGCCGCGCCGGCCCACTGACCCGCGCCGCGCGGTTCGCAGCGGAGGCTGCTCAGGTCGGACCGGTCGTCCTGGCCGGCTCCGGTGCGACCGAGGCGCCGGCGCGGGCCTCGCCCGATGCGTCGGCCGCCCGAGCGGCGGCGATGCCGCTCTCCAGCGGCGCCGGCCCGGCGGTTCGCACATCCAGGCGCTGCCAGCCGGTGATCCAGATCAGGGTCATCGTCAGCACGGCCAGCCCGACGCTGCTGAGACCCGCCCAGAGGCCGACCAGGATCAGCAGGCCGGCGACGCAGCAGGCCACGATCAGCCGCGTTCGGGCGGGTTCGCGGATCCCGGTTCCCAGGCCGCCCATCGTCCACAGGATCGCCGGCAGCGCCAGGGCCGCTTCGTAGTTCAATGAGTGCGGGCTGACCGCCAGACCGACCAGGCACGCCCCGGCCGCGGCCTCCACGATGGGGCTACGGACCAGGCGAGGCAGCGCCGCGACGGCCACGGCCACGGCCAGACCCCAGGCGACGATGGCGGGCACGCCGTTGCCGATGAGGACGCCCGGGATCGACGTCGCCCGGATGGCGTTGAACGAGGTGTTGGGACCGTAGTAGACACCCAGAGCCGATAGGAGGTGGATCGGCCAGAGCCAGTCGCCGGCCGTAGCGGCCACGCTGGCGAGGTACCAGACGGCGGCGACGACGACGGCCACTCCAAGAGCCCGCCAGCGCCGCCGGAGGAGCAGGAGAGCGAGGAGCGGGATCGCGACCGTGGGCTTGTAGAGCAGCAGCCCTACGCCCAGGCCCGTCAGCGCGTCGCTGTCGCGCCCCAGACCTTCGATCGCGACCGCGGCGAAGAGCAGCGCCAGCGGGGCGTTCTGGCCGAAGGCAACCGAGACCATACAAGGTCCCCAGGCGTAGGCCGCGATCAGCCCGACCCGGCCCTGCAGCCCGAAGGTCCGCCCGAGAAGGAATCCGGCGATCCCAACCAGGCTGGTCATGACCGCGGCGTGGAGCCAGAAGCCCGCGGCGACGGAGAAGGGCGAGAAGGGGGTGAAGAGCCAGGCCGTACCGGGCGTGTAAGGGAATAGGTCCGGAGTGATCCCGTGGGCCACCTCCCAGGCGCCATGGAGGCCCCGGTCGAGCAGGTCGACGGTGCCGACGGTCCGGCCGGCCGCCCAGAACTGGGGGAAGTCGACGTAGCCGACCGACGGCGAGTTGGACGAGATGGCCGCCCCCGCGACGCCGCAGACCAGGCCCCACAGCCAGAACCGGCGGGGCTTGATTCGGAGAGGAACGCGGAGCGGCCGGGCCGCGGCCCAGGCCGGCGCCCCACGCAACGCCGCGATCACGCCGCCCCCGCGACTCCACGGGCGGCGGCCGGATCCGCTGCCGGGATGATGGCCTGGGCCGCCGGGGCGGGTCCCCACGGCCGCCAGCGCCACAGCCACAGGACCGTCGCTCCGATCACGACGATCGCGACGCCGCTGACCTGCGTATAGACCGAGACGAGCCACGACAGGCCCATCGGGACGGCCACGAAGACAAGCCGCGTGCGCCACGGCTCGGCCAGCCCTCCGGCCACGGCCCAGGCCAGGATCGGCAGGAGCAGACCGGCCTCGTAGCCCCAGACACGCGGCCCCACGGCCACGGCCAGCAGGCAGGCGGCCGCGCCCGCCTCGACGATCGGGGCCCGGACGAGACCCCGGAGCGACAGCGCCACGAAGGACGCGGCGACGACGATCGGCAGCCATTCGGGGATCGAAGCTATCCGGCCGAGCAGGCCCGGGATGCTGACCGCCTTGTTGGCGTTGCCGATGAGATCGTTGGCCAGCCAGGGCTGGAGCCCGGCCCACCAGACCCCGGGCCAGCTCCAGTCCCCTGCCGCGGCGGGGACGCTCACCAGGTAGCCGGCGGCCACGACCGCGCCCGTGACCGCCAGGGCCCTCCAGCGGCCGCGCAGGACCAGCAGACCGATCAGGGGCAGCGCCAGGGTCGGCTTGTACATCAGCAGCCCGCAGGCCAGACCGGCCTCGAGCTGGCGGTCGCGACGGAGGGCGTCGATCGCCCAGAGGGCCAGGGCCACGGCCAGAGGCGCGTTCTGGCCCATCACGGCTCCGGCGGTGCAGGGCGTCCAGGCGAACGCGAGCAGGAGGGCCACGTCGCGCGATAGCCCGAAGACCCGGGCGGCCAGCAGCCCCGCGACCGCCACCAGGGCCAGCATCAGGGCGGCGTGGATGACGAAGCCCAGCCAGATCGGCAGCGGCGCGAACGGGGCGAACAGGTAGGCCACCGCGGGCGGGTACGGCCAGTCGACGCGGGCGACGCCGTGGGCCGCCTGCCAGGCGATGTGGCGGGCCGGGTCGACCAGGTCCGGGGTCCCGACGGTGGCCCCGGCCGCCCAGAACGACGGCCAGTCCGAGCCGCCGTTGACCGCCGCGGTGTCGATCGGGACGAGACCGATAAGGGCCACCGCCACGCCCCAGAGACGGACGCGTTTGGGCGGCAGCGGCAGCTTGCCCAGCCTGGTCCGGAAGGGCCAGCCGGGTGCCCCGGCCGCTTTGGCCGGGGCAGTCGGGGCATCCGCGGCAAGCGCGCTCACGGCCGCCCGAGCCGGCTACCCGCGGGCCCTGGCCAGCCGG
>Ga0335076_10000736_pt1 | contig 30637 bp, 34 predicted proteins | sample Lox_Sample_25_FD_206717 | JGI IMG/M metagenome (GOLD analysis project Ga0335076, IMG submission 206717) | Soil microbial communities from Loxahatchee National Wildlife Refuge, Florida, United States - Lox_Sample_2.5 | ecosystem: Environmental > Terrestrial > Soil > Wetlands | place: USA... | reverse complement strand
GCAGGCACTGGGACAGGTTGGCGTAGCCCTGCCGGTTTCGTTCGCCGGCACACCGTCGGCCAACCCGCAGCGGGCGGCCGTTGGCCGGCTTGAACGCGCCGGGTATCACGCCGTCTGGACCAATGAGGTCATCGGCAAGGACGCCTTGGTGCAACTGGCCGTGCTGCTGTCGGCCACCGAGCGGATGGTGTTCGGCACCTGCATCGCCAACATCTGGGCCCGGCCGGCTCAGACGATGCATGCCGCGGCCGCCCAACTGGCCGAGGCCTACCCGGGACGGTTCGTGCTCGGCCTGGGGGTCGGCTATCCCGAGCAGGCGGCCAGCACCGGCCAGGAATTCGGCAACCCGCTGGCCACCATGGGCGACTACCTGAACCGGATGGGCAGCCCCACCTGGCCGCCGGCGTCGGACCTTTCCTATCCCCGGATAGTCGCGGCCAACGGCCCGAAAATGCTTGCGCTAGGCGGTGATATTGCCGACGGGGCACTGCCGGCCATGCTGCCCCCGGAGTTCACCGCGCAGGCTCGGCGGGTGCTCGGGCCGGACAAGCTCTTGGTCGTCGGACTGTCCGTAGTCGTCGACGGCGATGGTGGCGCGGCGAAAACCGCTGCGCGGGAGGCAGTGTCGGTCAGGTTGGCGATGAAGTCCTTTGCGGCCAGGGTAGCCGAGCTGGGTTACTCGACCCACGACCTAGCCGAGGTCAGCGACCGGCTGGTGAATGCGCTCGTCGCTCATGGCGACTCGAAGAACATCTGCAACAAGGTGCATGAGCACCTTGCCGCAGGCGCAGATCACGTAGCGCTTCTGTTGCCCGTCGGCAACGAGTTCGCCACTGGTGTAAACCAACTCGAACAGATGGCCCCGTCGCTAGCCGAGATCGGTTAGCCAAGTCAATGTCCGTTCGGCCGAACCGCTGCCTCGTTACGTTGGGTCGTCGGCGGGGACAATGGTCGATACCACCAGCTGCAAGTACGGACGGTAGAGGTCTGCTCCGTCGAGGTGACTACCCAGGGTGACGCCGTCGTTGACGGCGAGGATGACGCGGGCAAGCATCTCGGCGGGCATCGTAAGCGACGCACCTAGCCGCGCCACGTTCTTGGCGATGAACTCGGCAAGCGAGCGGATCGTCTCGGACCGCTGAGCGGCGAGTCGGTCGCGCGCTTTTGGGTTGCGCAACAGGAACAAGGTGAGTTCGTAGTTCAACGCTGCGCGGTGCGGATCCCTGCTGGCTTCGCCCCACCGATCGGCGAGTTCGTCGAGGTCAAGATCGCTGAGTCGATGAAAGGACCGGATGATCTCGGTAAAGGAGTCGAGGAACCGTTGCCTCTGGCGGTCGGTCACCGCAAGGAACAGTTCTTCCTTGGTGCCGAAGTGGGAGTAGATCGCGCCGCGGGTATATCCCGCCGCGTCGGCGATGTCCTCGAGCGCGGCACCGGTCAGGCCCTTCCGCGCGAAGACTTCCTCGGCGGCGTCCAGCAGCAGGCCGCGAGTGTGCTCGAGACGTCGCTCCCTGGTCCATCTTTCCGGCACTGGCTCATCCTCCCACATTGCGGCGGGTTCTATGTTGAACATCGCGGCTCGACTGCCGAAAACGTCTGTGAGGCAAGGGTATCCACCGGCATCGGGTGGCCAGCAACCCCAGAAGCACGCTGCTTCGGCAACAGGCGGCGACTGGCTTATGCGGGCGACAAATGTGATGACGCCCACTTTAATGCAAAGTTGTATATCACATACATCTGCGTATATGGTGACAGTCGTCACAGGACGAAGGATGTGTCGGACGCACGCAGCCGTGCGTTCAATTTCGGCGCGCACTCGCCAGTTAGATCCATGAGGAGATCGACATGAGCCAAGCGACACGACCCGGACAGTGGGTCGAGCAGGATTCGGGTCTCGGTCTCGGCCACCAGGACATCGCCTCGAGCGCCTTCGGCATGCGCATCTCGACCGACCGCTACACGTCGCGCGAATACGCACTGCAGGAGCAGGAGCGCATCTGGATGCGGGTCTGGCAGATCGTAGGCCGTGTCGACGAGTTGCCGAATGTGGGTGACTGGAAGCAGTACCGGATTCTGAACCAATCGTTCGTGATCGTTCGGGGCAAGGACGAGAAGCTGCGCGGATTCGTCAACGCCTGCCGCCACCGCGGCAACATCTTGTGCAACGCCTCAGCCGGAAACGCCAAGCGCGGCTTCCTGTGCCAGTACCACCTTTGGTCGTACGACCTGGACGGCAAACTGCGGGGCATGCTGCGGGAAAGTCTCGCCGGTCCGATCGACAAGAGCGAGAACTCACTGCTGGAGGTTCCAGTCGACACCTTCGGCGGGTTCATCTTCCTCAACCCGGATCCGAACGCGCAGCCGCTGAGCGACTTTCTGGGTCCCGAGGTTCTCGAACTGCTCGCCCCGTACCACCTCGCTGAGATGGTCACCGTGATGAACGTCCGAGAGCCGTTGGACTGCAATTGGAAAGTCGTCATGGACGCCTTCGAGGAGGGCTACCACATCAACGGCATCCACCCGCAACTGCTCAGCGTGCTGGTGATCGATCCGATGACCGCCCGATACCGGTTCTTCGAAAATCACAGCGTCGCGGTGGCTCCGTTCGAAGTGAAAGGCGCTGGCGCCGAGAAGCAGATCGAGGGCATTCTGAACCTGCCCGACACCTTCCCCTCGACCGTCGCGGTCATCCCGCGCTTCCAGGAACTGGTCGCCGAATACCGTGCGCCGGACGGCTCGGTCGAGTTCCCCGAGGGCGTGACCGCGCGCAAGCTGCTTCAGCGGGCCGCCCGCGACACCTTGACCGGCATGGGCCTGGATGTCAGCGGCCTTACCGACGATCAGATGAGCGACAACCAGGGATGGGTGCTGTTCCCCAACTATTTCATGACGATTCGCGCCGGCGAATGCCACGTCATTATGGCCGTGCCGCACCCGGACGGCGACCCGAACCGGTGCATCTGGCACGTCAGCAGCTACATGTACCTGCCGCCAGAGCATTGTGACGCATTCCAGGTCGGGCTGACCGAAGTCGACGAGCCGGGCAGCTACAAGTATTTCGAAGCGCTGCAACAGGATTACGAGCAGATGCCGCGGCAGCAACTCGGCTTGCGCAACAGCAGGCTCGACCACATGTCGCTGGTGAAGGAGGAAGTCGTCATCGGTCACTATCACTCCGTCGTGGACCGCTACATGGCCAACGGTGCATGAACCGGGAGGAAGCCCAATGAACATCGAGGACCGCATCGCCCACCATCGCCGGATGGCCGAGGCCTACCGCGACGCCTACCTGCGCCAGGGTGTCCAGGACGGTGAAGCGTTCGCCGACGCGTGGAAATTCGCCGACGACGGTGTCTACGTCTCGCCGTACTTCACCGGCGACCAGGTGTTCAAGTTCAGCGAGTTCCCCGAGGACACCGCACGGGCCTCGACGATGGAAGCCAAGGCATACTCGCTGACCTTCCCCGACTGGAAGCCCGCCGACTTCAAGTACTGGCCGGCCGAAAACGGCGTCGTCATGAAGACCCGTTGGGAAGGACACACCAAAGACGGCACCCAGATGGGTTTCTACTCATACAGTTTCATCGAGACCAACGCCGCGGGCGAGTTGACCCGCTGGGAGACCCACGTCAACGACGAGTACAACGCCTTCCTGGACGTCGCCATCGGCGTACATGGTCCGTTCCACGGCACCGGCGAGTACATCGAGGCGCTTGAACGTTGCCTGGCGAAGGCCGGGGTGTCGGTGTGACGGCGTTGCGGAGGGTCGAGGACGTCATCGGCAGCCACACGGGCCGCGCTCGCACGGTGCTGCAATACTGCGCGGTCACCAAGCATCTGGTCGACGAAGCGAAGAATCCCGGGTTCTCCGTCGACAGTTGGGGGCCACTGGCCGAACTGGTCGCCGTCGGCGAGTTCGAGCGCGTCGGCGCCTTCAAGGAGGTGATGAAGTGGCCGGACTACGTCCAATTCCTCACCAACTGGGCCACATCGTCGGGCTGGGAGTGCTCGTTCAAACGCATCACCGAGACCGACAGCCACGTGTTCCTCGAACTCGAGGAACGCAGTGAGATCGGCGAATACAGCAGCGTCGTGAACTCCCTTTCGGTGTACGAGTTCACCGACGACGGCAGGATCCGCCACATCGACCTCTATCTCCAAATGGCGCCGCCGCAACCGGAGATGCTCAAAAGCTTCGAAGGAGTTGAACTCTCGCAGTGAAATCCGCCGGTGACGGGGCCATTTCCGGGCTTTCCGGTGGCACTAGATGACCGCGCCGCAGATGACATCACCGACCTCATCGCGGCCCAGCGCGACAAACTGCCGTTCAACGACCATTTGCCCGCCTTCGATCCGCCGGTGCACACCGCGCACCGCGCGTTGCTGCCTCGGATGATCACACCCAAGCGGCTCAAGGAAAACGAAGAGTTCGTGTGACGGCTCGCCGATCATCAGTTGGGGATCGCCCAGCTCCACATCCGGTTCGAATAGCGAGATGCCGTTCGCGAACCGAAGCCGGCTAGCTGTACCCGCCGCACTCGGTGGTCGTCTCGAGCAGTCGCGGGATGGGCGCGGGATCCAACTGCAGGGCATCGGACATGTGTAGCTGGCCGGCGTTGGCGATCATGTTGTCCAAGATGGCCTGCAGGTCGTCGCCCTCGAGCTCGTAGATGGCGACGTAAGGGCCCTGCCCTTCAACTGGACGCAGCCGGCGTGCCGAGACGATTCCGTCGAGCGCCAGCAGTTCGGGTATATGTATTTCGTCGTACCAGGTGTTGTACTCGTGCTCGCGATCGGGCGAACTGGGCCAACTCTCGACGAGCATGATCCCCTTGGCCATTGTCGCCGCCTCTCTGTGACTCCTACTCGTAGCGCACCGTGATCGACGCCGTGTCGGGTACGCCCTGGCACGTCAGAATGTAGCCCTCGGCCACCTCGTCGTCTTCGAGAGCGTCGTTGACTCGCATGGTCGCGTGGCCCTCGACGAGCCGGGCCATGCACGTGCCACAGTTGCCGGCCTCACAATTGAACGGCGGATCCAGCCCGGCCCGCCGCGCGCTCTCCAACAGGGTCTCGCCGGGGACCAGCGGCACCGACACCTTCTTCCGGTCGAGGTGGATCGTCACCGTCCCGACCTCGGCGCCTTCCTTGGTTGCGGGGTTGGATGCGGGATCTGACACCCGTGGAGTCTCCTCGATGATCGCGGTGACCGTCACCTGACCGCCCCCTCCCGTACTTGCATTCTTCAGTATAGAGAATACTATTCTCACAGAACGATAGGGTCTTCTCAAGGCGTTCGGACTGCTGGAAGGAACAGGACGTGACCGAGCCGGCAGCGCTCGTGTTCGAGGAACGGCGATTCAGCCTGCCTCAACTCGACGCGTTGGCCGAGGGGCTGGCCGCGACCCTGACGAAAAGGGGTGTCACCGCAGGTCAGCGGGTGGCGGTTATGGCGTCCAACCGGCCAGAATTTGTCGCCGTCTTGCTGGCGATCTGGCGGCTGGGTGCCACGGCGGTGCTTGTCAGCCCCGCCTGGAAGCGCGACGAGGTCGACCATGCGCTCGCGATCACCGACCCGGCGCACGCGGTCGGGGACCATCCGGTCCTGGCCGGCCTGATGCCCATGCTGCACCTCGACGAACCGGTCACCCCCGGAGCGCCGACGGCCGGCCCCCTGCCGTCCCGAGCCGACGCGGTGCTGGTGTTCAGTTCCGGCACCACCGGCCTGCCGAAGGCGGTCCGGCACACCCACGCCGCGTTGGATGAGGCCGTCGGACAATGGCGCGACGCGCTGCAGCTGACACGGCGCGACCGGATACAGGTCGCGACGCCGCCGTCACACATCCTTGGGCTGCTCAACATCCTCACGGCGCTGCGGACCGGCGCGCGGATGCGGCTGCATCCGCGATTCGATATCGACCGGATGCTGCACCACATCGAAAACGACCGCATCACGGTCGAAATGGCAGTCGCGCCGATCGCGCTGGCCATCGCCTCGCACCCCAGACTCGAGTCTTTCGACCTGTCATCCCTGCGCTTCATCATGTGGGGAGCGACGCCGGTCAGTCCCAGTGTCGCCGAGACCGTCTCCCGCCGCACCGGCGTAGGGTGGGTCCCCGCCTACGGCACCACGGAATTGCCTGTCATTGCTTGTAATCCGCTGCAGGGGGCGCGGCTCGACTCGGTCGGGCGTGCGGTGCGCGGTGTGGAGGTGCGGGTGGTCTCGCTGGAGACCGGGCATCCCGTCGGCCCGGGAGAGGTCGGTGAGATCCAGGCCCGGTCGACGTCGCTCATGGCCGGTTATCTGCCGGCCGAGGCGATCGCCGAGGCGATCTGCGACGGCTGGTACCGGACCGGGGATGTCGGCTGGCTGGACGCCGACGGTTGGCTGCGGATCACGGACCGCCTCAAAGAAATGATCAAGGTCCGCGGCTTCCAGGTCGCGCCAGCCGAGGTCGAGAGGGTGCTGCACGGTCATCCGGCCGTCAAAGACTGCGCGGTTTTTGGGGTTCCCGACGAGGCCAACGGCGAGGCGATCGTCGCGGCCGTCGCGGCGCGCACTCCCGCTGACACGGAGGCCATGGACAGGGTAGCCGCCGATCTGACGGCGCGGGTGGACGAGAAGCTAGCGTCCTACAAACACGTGAGCCGAGTCGTGTTCGTGGACGACATACCGCGCCTGCCCTCGGGCAAGGTGCTGCGCCGAGCGCTCAAGGAGACATATGGATGTACGTCTGACCTCTGAACAGCAGCAACTCCGTGACGCCGCGGCCAAGCTGGCCGACGATCTCGGGCCAGGGGCGGTGCAGGACCTCGACGACGCGAGTCGAATTGCGCGTCTGGACAAGCAGATTGAACTGACGGGGTGGAGGTCGCTACGTTCCGACGGGGCTTCCGGCGTCGAAGTGGCCATCGTCGCGGAGGAATTCGGGCGCCGGCTGGTCGACGCACCTTTCCTTGGGCCGGTATTGGCCGACGACCTGGCGCGGCACACCGGCGCCGACGGCTCGGGCGCGACCATAGCGGTCGATGACCGGGTGATTGACGCTCGGGGCGCCCAGCGCGCCCTGTCGCTCTCCGGAAACACGGTCCTGGCGACGGATGTGGAAGCCCGCCGCAGCTGCGCAGACTTGACCCGTGCCGAGGCGGCGACGGCGGGATCGCCGGTGACCCTCGGCGAAGTGACCTCGGACGTTGCCGCACGGTGGCTGGCTCTCGCGCTGGTCACCACGTCGGCGGACCTGGTCGGCATCGCCCGGGGCGTGCACGCCGTCGCGTGCGACTACGCGAAAATCCGCGAACAGTACGGCAAAACGATCGGGTCCTATCAGGCCGTCGCACATTTGTTGGCCGAAAGCCTTGCGCTGATTGAAGGTTCGGTGAGTGTGTTGCGCCATGCCGCATGGGCGGTCGACGAACTGTCGCCGCCCGAAGCCATCCGGGCCGCCCAGGTTGCGAAGGTCTACTGCGCGCGCGCCACCCGCACCGTGTGCGAGACCGCCGTGCAGGTGCATGGCGGCATCGGCAATACCTGGGACTGCCTGGTTCATGTCTACCTGCGGCGCGCGCTGACATCGACCGAACTGTGGCCCGTGACGCTGAAGGAGATCGACTTTGGACTTTCGTGACTCGCCTGACGAGGCCGCCTTCCGGGAACGGCTGCGGTCGTGGCTTTCGTTGCACGCCAAGCAATATTCCGGCTCCGGAGACGAATACTGGGAGCGCATGGCCGACTGGCATCGGGCCCTATATGACAATGGCTTTTTCGGCCTGTCGTGGCCCCGGGACTACGGCGGCCAGGAATTGCCGCCCGTATACGACGTCATCGTGGACGAAGAGCTGGTTCGCGCCGGCGCCCCGCCTCGCCCCAGCGTGGGCTACCTGGTCTACGGCATCGGCAGGCACGGCAGCGACGAACTGCGGAAACGCTTCCTGCCCGGCATCATCAACGGCACCGAGCGGTGGTGCCAGGGTTTCAGTGAGCCCGGCGCCGGCTCCGATCTGGCGTCGCTGACCACCACCGCCACGCGTGAGGGCGACACCTATGTGGTGCACGGGCACAAGATTTGGACGAGCTACTCCGACGTCGCCGACTGGTGCCTTCTGTTGGCCCGGACGGACCCGGAGGCCAAACGTCACCGTGGCCTGTCGGCGTTCGTACTCGAGATGAAACAGCCTGGCGTCCAACAACACCCGTTGCGCATGATCAACGGGGTCACCAACGAATTCGGCCAGGTGTTCTTCGACGGCGCGACGGTGCCGGCGGACCGGATGGTCGGTGCCCCCGGCGAAGGCTGGGCCGTTGCCATGACCGTCGTCGGCCACGAGCGCGAACCGTCCACGCTGGGGTATGCGGCCAGGTACGGCAAGCTCGTCCGAAACTTGTTCGCCCGCAACGACGGTCCGGTGCCCGAAGAGCTCGCGTGGGCGGCGGTCGAGTCGGAAATGCTGACCCATCACGTCCGGCGGCGGCTGTCCGAACAGCTGGACGGGGTCTCGCACGGCCCGGAAGGATCGCTCGACAAGCTGCTGATGACCTGGGTCGAACAATCCGTGGGACACGCCGCGCTGGCGGTTACCGGTACCCGCGATCCCGACCTGCTCAGCGCCTATCTGTACAGCCGCGCACAGAGCGTGATGGGCGGGACGTCACAGATACAGAAGAACATCATCGCTTCGCGAATCTTGGGATTGGGAGTCTGACGTGTACGACATGCCAAACGAAATCGACGTCCGTGCCGACGGGGCGCTTCGGATCATCACTCTGAACCGCCCGGACGACCTCAACGCGGTCAACGACAATCTCCACGTCGGACTCGCGCGGCTGTGGCAGCGATTGACCGACGACCCTACGGCCCGCGCGGCGGTGCTGACCGGCAGCGGCAAGGCATTCTCGGCCGGCGGAGACTTCTCGTATCTTGCCGAACTGTCCCAAGACGCCGATCTGCGCGCCAAGACCATCCGAGACGGGCGCGAGATCGTGCTCGGCATGGCGCGGTGCCGAATTCCCGTTGTGGCGGCCGTCAATGGGCCGGCCGTCGGGCTCGGCTGCAGCCTGGTCGCGCTGAGCGACATCGTCTACATCGCCGAGCACGCGTTTCTCGCCGACCCGCATGTGCAGGTGGGGTTGGTGGCCGCCGACGGCGGACCGCTGACCTGGCCGCTGCACATCAGCCTGCTGCTGGCCAAGGAATACGCGCTGACCGGCACCCGCATCAGTGCGCAGCGCGCCGTCGAACTCGGACTGGCCAACCACGTGGCAGCTGACCCCGTCGCCGAGGCGATTGCTTGCGCCAAAAAGATTCTGGAGCTGCCCCAGCAAGCGGTCGAGAGCACCAAGCGTGTCCTCAACATCCATTTGGAGCGGGCGGTTCTCGCCAGCCTGGATTACGCGCTTTCGGCCGAGCACCAGTCGTTCACGACCGAGGACTTCCGGACGATCGTCGCCAAGCTGAACGCCGGCAAGAACTGATCGGATTTCTGCGCGCTGGGGGGCACCACCCGCTTGCCGTGGCGTTGCGCCCGCGACGCGCCGATCAGTCGTGTAACCGCAGGAAGTCGCGCATCACCTGATCGAACCGGCCGGGCTCCTCGATGAAGGGCATGTGGGCGCTCGCCTCGAACAACTCGAACCGCGAACCCGCTATGCGCCGGTGCATTTCCCACATATGTTCCGGCACGCATTCGTCGAACCTGCCCGCGAGAATCAGGGTCGGCACTGCAATCTCGGCTAACCGATCGAGCACATCCCAGCTCCGAATGGTCCCGACGATGTGAAAGTCACTCGGGCCGAACATGGTCTCGAAAATCTGGGTTCCCATGTTCCTGAACGCGTCCTCGAGTGCTCTCGGCCAAGGACGAACGCGGCAGAGGTATGTCTCGTTCCAGGTGCGGATGGCGACCTGGTATTCGGCCGAGTAGGTCGTTCCGGCCGCTTCATGACGGTCAATGGCGGCTTGAGTTGCCGGATCAAGCTCAGATTTCAAGCGCGCCACCATCTTCGAGAATTCGGGTATGGACGCGATGCTGTTCGAGATGATCAGGCTCGCGGCCCCCGACGTCACATCGAGCGCGTACTGCTGCGCCAGCATTCCGCCCCACGAGTTGCCAAAGATATGGAAGTGCTCGAGACCCAGCGCCTTTATCACCGAGTCCATCTCGGCAACCGAACGCTCCATCGTCCAAAGTTCGGCGTTGGACGGACATTCGGACTTGCCACAACCGAGCTGATCCCAGAAGATGACCTCTCGATCGTCGGTCAACCGTTCCAGCGAGCTCAAGTAGTTGTGCGGTAAGCCCGGTCCACCATGAATCACGAGTAGCGGAAGACCCGCTCCACCACCGACGCGCTTGTACCAGACGTTTCCACCGGGGACGGCGATCATTCCCTGAGTCACCCACCCACCATCGCAAATTCGCGGCCCTCCCGCCTGATCGCGATCAGCCCCTTCTTGCAACTCGTACTCTCGGCCTGAGAGAATACTGTTCTCGTAGATGTGCGGTTGGCTCTCGGGCCCCGCTCATGGTTGTTGAAGTGCTCGCCGAACTGGAGAAGACCCGTGCCTGAAGCTGTCATCGTGTCCGCCCTGCGCACCCCCATTGGCACCGCCCGCAAGGGGACGCTGCGCGACACCAGCGCGTTTGACCTCGCGCACCATGTGGTCGCCGAGGCGGTGAAGGATTTAGACCCGGCGCAGGTCGATGACGTGATCCTGGGCGAAGGCCTGTACGGCGGCGGTGTGATCGCCCGCCACGCGGCCATCACGGCGGGCCTGCCCCGGGTGCCGGGTCTGGCCAACAATCGGCACTGCGCGGCCGGTCAGGCAGCGGTGCAGAGCGCGGCGGCAAGTGTGCGCGCCGGGATGGATGAGCTCGTCATCGCCGGTGGGGTGAACTCGGCGTCCACGTCGCCGCGGTCGCGGATGCAGGTGGACGGCGAGTGGGTCGACTGGTTCCCGCCGACCCACCCGGACCGCCCGGACGCGCCGAACCTCGACATGTCGATCACCGTGGGCTGGAACGCGGCGGTCAAGGCGGGCGTGACTCGCGAGGAGATGGACGCGTGGGCGCTGCGCTCACACCGCAATGCGATCGCGGCGATCGATGAGGGCCGCTTCAAGGAGGAGATCGTTCCGATCGAGACGCCGCACGGGCTGTTCTCGGTCGACGAGCACCCGCGCCGCGACACCACCATGGAGAAGCTGGCCGCGCTCAAGCCGCTGCATCCGGAAATCGAGGGCTTCTCCATTACCGCCGGCAACGCCTGCGGCGCCAACGACGGTGCGGCGGTGCTGACCGTCGCGAGCGACGCGCTTGGGTTGCCCGCGCTCGCCACCGTGCGGTCGTGGGCGTCCGTCGGTGTCGATCCGGCGATCACCGGTTTGGCACCAGTGGATGCAATACCGAAAGCGCTTGCCCGCGGAGGGCTTTCGATCTCGGATGTGGATCTGTTCGAGATCAACGAGGCCTTCGCGGCGATGTGTGTGGCCACCATCAAGCTACTCGACCTGGATGCCGACAAGGTCAACGTGAGCGGCAGCGGCTGCTCGCTGGGACATCCCGTTGCGGCGACCGGCGCCAGGATGCTGGTCACCCTGGTGCACGAATTGCGTCGCCGTGGCGGCGGAATAGGCGTTGCGGCCATGTGCGCGGGCGGCGGAATGGGTTCCGCCACGGTCATCGAGGTCGCTGCGCCATAATGCGCAAATGACGATCGCCGACCTGATCGCAGGAGCGCGCAACGGATCTCCGCGCGCGGCGGGTCGGCTGCTCAGCCTCGTCGAAGGCGAACGGCGCGACGAGGTGCTGGCGAGCATCGGGCCCGCAGCTGCGCTCAAGGTCCGCGTCGTCGGCATCACCGGACCACCGGGCGCGGGTAAGTCGACGACGGTCGGGGCACTGGTCGGCGCCTACCGCGAGCGCGGCTGCCGGGTGGCGGTGCTGGCCGTGGACCCGTCGTCGCCGTTCAGCGGCGGTGCACTGCTGGGCGACCGGATACGAATGACCGCGCATATCAACGACTCCGACGTCCTGATCCGCTCGGTGGCCACCCGGGGTCACGTCGGGGGACTGGCCGCCGCCGTTCCGGCGGCGATCCGCCTGCTGGGCGCGATCGGTTACGACGTGGTGATACTGGAGACCGTCGGTGTGGGGCAATCGGAGATCGAGATCGCCGCCGTCGCCGATCCGACCATCGTCATCCTCAATCCGGGGGCGGGCGATGCGGTGCAGGCCGCCAAGGCCGGCGTGCTGGAAGTCGCCGACATCGTGGCGGTCAACAAGGCCGACCGGGAGGGCGCCGAACAGACCGTGCGGGATCTGCGCGCCGAAACCAAGGCCCCGATCGTCAGTCTCATCGCCGCCCGAGGTGAGGGCGTTGCCGATTTGGTGGCCGCCATCGACGATCACCACCGCACCGACAGCCGGGAGCGCCGGCTGGCGCGCGCCAGAGCGCAGATCCTGTCCCTGGCGCAAACCCTGCTGCGGACCCAGCCTGATCTCGACAAGCTCGCCGAGGCAGTTGTCGATGGCCACGACGATCCCTACACCGCGGCCGAAAGACTGCTGGCGCCCGGGTTCGACGAACCCGAGTAGGAATAGGTTGCGGGTCCTCTTCGGTCTTGATTTGCTTCATCTCAGTGTGTTGCATGAAAGCATGACACGATCTGCCGACGGGCTGGTGACCGAATTCTGCAAACGGTGGGCATCCCCCGATCCGGACGAGCTGGCGGGCTACTTCACCGAAGACGCCGTCTACCACAACATCCCAATGGAGCCAGTGCAAGGCCGCGAAGCGATAAAGGAATTCATCGCAGGATTCCTCGCCGCATTCGACGGGATCGACTTCAATGTGCATCGGCAGATCAGCGACGGCACACTGGTCATGAACGAACGCACGGACGTGATGCGCCGCAAGGGCGGCGGGACATTCCCTTTGCCGGTAATGGGCGTCTTCGAGGTGCGAAACGACCGGATCGCCGCATGGCGCGACTACTTCGATATGGCGGCCATCACCAGCGCTTTCAGCTAGCTTGTCCGAGCCCTGGTGACGTTATCCAACGCCGCCTACTGCAGGTCGACCGACTTCCCGGTGGCGGCCGCGTTACCGGCGCGGTAGCCGAAAACCATTGCCGGACCGATGGTCCCGCCGGCGCCGCCGTAGGCCCGTCCGGTCGCGCCGCCCATTGCGTTACCCGCGGCGAACAGACCCGGTATCGGCTCCCCGCTGACATGCAGGACTCGGCCGTCGGGGTCGGTGTGCGGCCCGCCCTTGGTGCCCATCGCGCCAATGCGCACCGGCACCGCGTAGAAGGGGGCGGTGTCGATCGGGCCGAGGGTCTTCCCGGCGAGCGTGGTGGCGCTGTCATCACCCCAGTAGCCGTCGTATGCGCTGGAACCGCGCCCGAAGTCAGGATCGGCGCCCGTGGCCACGTGCCGGTTCCAGTCCTGGATGGTGTGGGTGAGGCCATCGGCGTCGATGCCGGTCTTGGCGGCCAATTCGGCAAGGTCCGCCGACTCGCAGAACCAGTCCGGAGCGGGTTGCCCGGGCGCGATGCCCAGAAATCCATAGCGCTGCAGGTGAACTGAATCGAACACCATCCAGCCGCGATCGTTGACGTAGCCACCGCGGGGATCCAGGTATTGGAAAGCGCCGGCCATCGAGTTGTAGTCGGAGGCTTCGTTGACGAACCGCCGCCCCGCGGCGTTGACGATGATGCTCCTCGGACGGGTTCGTTCCAGACGCACGCTGCGGCTGCGCTGCTTGCCGTCAATGGTGTCGCCCGGGATTTGGACGATCGGCACCCACCACGCTTCACCCATGTTGGCCAGGTCGGCGCCGTGCGCCATCGCCATGCGCAACCCGTCCCCGGTGTTGTTCGGCGGGGAGACCGGACCGTGCATCGGGCCGCGCAGAAAGGCTTGCACCAGAACGGGATCCCACTCGAAGCCGCCGGTGCCCAGGATGACCCCGCGGCGAGCCTGCACGTCGATCTTCCGGCCCGGTAGCGCGACGTGTACGCCGGTGATCTCGCCGGCCTCGGCTATGAGCTCTTCGGCCCGCGCGTTCACCTGCAATGTCACACTGGCGTCCAGCAGACCCTTGAGCAGTCCCGCGATCAGGGCGGTGCCCGCCACGCACAGATGGCTGGTCTGTTCGTCCACCGCCGCGTGCAGGCGCGCTCGGGTTTCGGCGTCGAAACCGACGTTCGACCAGTCGGCGGGAAACGACGTGATTCGATCGGCCCAGTCGCCCAATTGAGCGAGATCGTAGGGAGTCGGAATGAGAGATCGGCCCCCGGTCGGCCGTCCGCCCGGCAACTCCGGCCGGTAGTCGGGGAAGCCGGTGGCGATCTCGAAGCGCACGCCGCTGTGGGCCTCGACGAAGTCGAGCATCGCCGGACCGGTTCGCACGAAAGTTTCGACCAACTCGTCGTCCATCGCGCCGAGAGACTGCGCGCGCAGGTATCGCAACGCGTCCGCCACCGTCAATTCCCCGTCGGGGGAACGGTTGTGGGCGGGGATCCACACGACACCACCCGAGACCGCGGTGGTCCCGCCGACTGTCGGGGCCTTCTCGAAGATCTCCACCGAGGCGCCGCCGACCGCCGCGGCCAGTGCGGCTGTGAGCGCGGCGCCGCCGCTGCCGAGCACGACGACATCGACTTCATGGTCCCAAGACATGGACTGCTATCCCTTCAGCTCAATGGCTAACTAAGTAGCTCCGCCAACTGCTTTGCGGCTCTGACGACCGCGTCCCTGCCGCGCATCACGACGTCTTCTCGGTGGGAAATGAGGTTGATGCACGTTGGCGGGGACGGAGCTTGGCGATGGACCGGCACGGCCAGGCCGTAGGTATTCGGTTCGATCTCCCCGTACGTCATCACCCAGCCGCGCTCGCGAGCGCGGGCGACGAGGTCTCGTTCACCGGGGCGCGGCGGCATGCTCGCGAGCAAGGCGATCCCGGCGGCGCCGCGGTCGAGCGGATATCGGCTGCCCTCGTGAAAGGAGAGTTGGTACGCGACGTGGCTGGGCACGATCACCGCGATCGCCACCTGTTGGTCGCCCTCGGCGATGAGCAGCGACACGGTGGTGCCGAGATCGTCGGCCAGCGCGCGCAGCGTCGGCAGGCTGAGTTGGCGCACGTTGCGGTCGAATGATGCGCCAAGCACGGCGAGGCCGGCTGCGGGGCGGTAGCGCCCGTCTTCGCCCTTGGCCACCAACCGGAATTGAGCCAACGTCGAAAGCAGTCGATAGGCGATGGTGCGATGCACCCCGATTTGGTCGGCGAGCTGTTGCACGGTCAGCCCGCCTGGGGAATCGGCGACCATTTGCAGCGCCGCCAGTCCCCTGGCCAGCGTCTGCGAACCCGTCCCAGAACCCGTCACAGCCTTGACAGACCTCGATGCGAGAGCGAAGCTCTATATATAACGCACATCAGTGTGCGATATTAGCACAACACCTTAGCCCAAAACGAGAAGATAATTTCCCGTCTGGAGGCCAGAGAGGAACCGTGGCGGAGTTCGAGAGCATATGGAGCGATCTCCAGGGTGTCGCGTTCGAGCAGGGCTACCTGGAGGCGGGGGGAGTGCGGACCCGGTATCTGCGCGCGGGCGATCCCGGCAAGCCGGTGTTGATGCTGTTGCACGGATCCGGTGGTCACGCCGAGGCTTACGTCCGCAACCTGGCCGCGCATGGGGAGCACTTCTGGACCTGGTCGATCGACATGCTCGGCCACGGCTACACCGATAAGCCCGGCCACCCGCTGGAAATTCGCCATTATGTCGAGCACCTGATGGCCGTGCTGCGCACCATCGGTGTCGATCGCGCCTGCCTAAGCGGCGAATCTCTCGGGGGCTGGGTGGCCGCGCGCGCCGCCGCCGACCATCCCGATGTGGTCGATCGGCTTGTGCTCAATACCGCCGGCGGTTCCCAGGCCGATCCGGTGGTGATGCAGCGCATCATCACGCTGTCGATGGCGGCCGCCGAGAACCCGAGCTGGGAGACGGTTCAAACGCGGATCAAATGGTTGATGGCGGACAAGTCCAAGGATTATGACGACCTGGTGGCCAGCCGCCAACGGGTATACCGTCAACCGGGCTTCGTCGCGGCTATGCGTGACATTATGGCGTTGCAGGATCCGGAGATTCGGGCGCGCAACCTTCTCGGCCCCGACGAATACGGCGCCATCATCGCCCCGACGCTGGTGCTGTGGACCAGTGACGACCCGACCGCCGACGTGACCGAGGGGCGCCGAATCGCGTCGATGATCCCCAATGCGCGCTTCGAGGTGATGCCCGGTTGCGGTCACTGGCCGCAGTACGAGGACGCCAAGACCTTCAATCGCCTGCATCTCGATTTCCTGCTGGGGCGGTGATGGGCGCGCCGGGGCAAGGTACAGATTTCGAAGTCGTCGTCGTCGGAGCCGGCCCGGTCGGCTTGACTCTGGCGAATATCCTTGGCCTGCAAGGTGTCCACACGCTGGTGGTCGACGAACGCGACTCCCTTATCGACTATCCGCGCGGGGTCGGGCTGGACGACGAGGCGTTGCGCACCTTCCAGTCGATCGGGCTCGTCGACCGAATACTGCCGCACACCGTGCCCAACCAGATTTTGCGATTCGTCGACGCCAAGCGTCGCGTGCTTGCCGAGATGGCCCCTCCCGATGCGCGTTTCGGCTGGCCGAAGCGCAATGGCTTTGTCCAGCCGCTGGTCGACGCCGAATTGCTGCGCGGTCTGGACAGATTCGCGCACGTCGAGGTGTGGTGGAACCGCCCCATGACCTCGTGCGCGGAGGCCGACGATGCCGTGACCGTCGAATGTGGCCGCAGCGACGATCACGACGGCGACACCGTCTGCGTGCGGGCGCGTTATGTCGTCGGATGCGACGGCGGGCGCAGCATGACCCGCCGGATGATGGGAGTGTCCTTCGACGGGACGACGTCATCGACGCGGTGGCTGGTGGTTGACATCGCCAACGATCCGCTCGGCCACCCGAACAGCGAGGTCGGTGCCGACCCGGAACGCCCGTACGCTTCGATCTCGATCGCGCACGGAATTCGCCGATTCGAGTTCATGATTCACGCCGACGAGACCGACGAGCAGGCCGAGGATCCGGCGTTTCTGACGCGGATGCTGGCGCGGATGGTGCCGCATCCCGACCGGGTAGACGTGATCCGGCGGCGGGTCTACACCCATCACTCGCGGATCGCCGGCGCGTTCCGCAGCGGCCGGCTCTTGCTCGCGGGAGATGCGGCGCACCTGATGCCGGTGTGGCAGGGACAGGGGTACAACAGCGGCATCCGGGATGCGGCCAACCTGGGGTGGAAACTCGCGGCGGTGGTGACCGGTCGCGCCGACGACCGGTTGTTGGACACCTACGACAGCGAGCGGCGCAAGCACGCCCGGGCGATGATCGACCTTTCCACCATGGTGGGCCGCGTGATTTCACCGACCGACCGCAGGATCGCCACCGCGCGGGATCTCCTCGTGCGGTCGGCGTCAATTGTGCCTTCGCTCAAGCGGTATGTGCTGGAGATGCGATTCAAGCCGATGCCGCGCTACGAGCAGGGCGCCATCGTGCACTCGTCACCCCGTCGCGCCGAATCCCCGGTGGGCACCCTGTTCATCCAGCCTCGGGTCGACACGCGTACCGAACAAGATGTGCTATTGGACGACGTGCTGGGCGATTGGTTCGCCGTGTTGTGCTGGAACAACAACCCGCGCAAGATTCTCGGCGACGAGGCGTTCACGAAATGGAAAGCCGTTGGCGCGCGCTTCGTCGCCCTGCGGCCCTTGACTCAGCTGCACTGGACCGGCCACGACGACCCCGAAGTCGTGGTCGTCGGTGATCGCGGTGGCGCCGTCAAATCGTGGTTTGACACCTATCAGGAATCGGTACTGTTCCTGCGGCCCGATCGGTGCATCGCGGGCGCCTGTATCGCTCAGCTCGCGCCGGAGCTGAGCGCCTCGCTGCTGGACACCCTCACACTGACACCGGGAGGGGGTGATCCTCAAAGTGACACTGGCTCTGTGCTGTATGTCGCACAGCCCGCTGCTAAATCTTCCGGGGCCGTCGCGGGACCTGCTTGACGACATCGAAGGCGCAATCGCGCAGGCGCGCGACTTCGTCGAAGGCTACGACCCGGAACTGGTCGTCATCTTCTCACCGGATCATTACAACGGGTTCTTCTACAAGGTGATGCCGTCGTTCTGTATCGGCGTGCGCGCCAATGGGGTTGGCGATTACGGAACCCACGCCGGCCCGCTCAACGTTCCCGAGGACCTGGCGGCCGATTGCGCGAAGGCCATACTCGGCGCCGACGTCGATGTCGCGGTATCGGCCAGCATGGACGTCGACCACGGCACCGTGCAGCCGCTGGAAAAGCTGTTCGGGCACGCCACCGCGCGCCCGGTGATACCAATCTTCATCAATGCGATCGCTGGGCCGCTGGGACCGTTGCATCGTTGCCGGGCACTGGGTACCGCCGTCGGCACCTACCTGGCCGGCCTGGACAAGCGGGTCCTGGTGATCGGTTCCGGTGGGCTTTCCCACAGTCCGCCGGTGCCGACGTTGGCGACCGCATCGCCGGCGGTGCTGGAGCGGATCGTCGACGGCCGGCCGATGACATCCGAGCAGCGGCAAGCCCGGCAGGCGGCCGTGATCGATGCGGCCAAGAGCTTCGCCGGCGGCCAGAGCGAATTGCAGCCGCTCAACCCGGCCTGGGACCACCGATTCCTCGAGATCGTCGACGATGGGCGGCTGGCCGAGGTCGATCAGTGGTCGAACTCGTTCGTCTCTTACGAGGGCGGCAGCTCGGCACACGAAATCAGAACGTGGATTTCGGCTTTCGCGGCGCTGGAAACCGCGGGGGCATACCAGACCACCGTGCGCTACTACAAACCGGCCGCCGAACTGATCGCCGGCTTCGCCATCCGAACGGCGGTGCCGCAATGACCGCCACGATGGACGGCTTCGATCACATTGTCGACGTGCTCATCGTCGGGTCTGGCGGCGGTGGCATGGCGGCGGCCTTGACCGCCCAGGCGTCCGGACTAAACGCGCTAGTGGTGGAAAAGTCGCCCTGTTTCGGCGGTTCTACGGCCCTTTCGGGTGGCGGCATCTGGGTGCCCGGGGCACCCGCGCAACGCAGGGAGGGCTACACCCCGTCACCCGAAGGTGTCGTTGAATACCTGCTGAAGATCACCGACGGGCTGGTGAGCGAGGCGCGGATACGGCAGTACGTCGTGTCCGCGCCGCAGATGCTCGAGTTCCTCGAAAACCTCTCGGGGTGGTTTGAGTTCGTCTGGAAGCCCGGCTATGCCGACTACTATCCGGAGTTGCCCGGTGGCTCCGAACTCGGCAGCACCATCAATGTGCCGCCCATCGACCTGCGCAAGTTGGGCGTCGACGAGCAGAAGCTGCTCAAGCCGCTGGCCCTGGCCCCCAGGGGAATCTGGCTGGGTCCCAAGGAGTTGCGGACCTTCTACCGGATCAGACAGTCGTGGGCTGGCAAGGGCGTGCTGCTGAAACTGATCTCGCGGATGGTCAGGGCCAGGGTGCTCGGCGAGCGAATGGCGGCGATCGGACAGTCGCTGGCGGCCCGGCTGCGACTGGCAATGAGGGAGCGCGGCATCCCGCTGTGGCTGGACACGCCGATGGCGGAGTTGCTCACCGACGATGACGGAACCGTCATCGGTGCGTTGGTGGAAAGAGACGGCAGGAGTCAGCGGATTGGTGCGCGCCTCGGGGTCATCCTGGCGTCCGGGGGCTTCGACCACGACCTCGCGTGGCGCAAAGAGCTGTTGCCCGAGGTGGACCAGGACTGGAGCTTCGGCAATCCCGCCGCGATGGGCGACGGTATCCGTGCGGGCCAAAGGGTAGGCGCCGCGACGGATCTGCTCGATGAGGCCTGGTGGTTCCCGGCAATCCAGTGGCCCGACGCCCGCATGCAATTCATGCTCAACGAACGGATGATGCCGGCGCAATTCATCGTCAACGGCGACGGGAAACGCTTCATCAACGAGGCGACCCCGTACATGGACTTCGGTCACGCCATGATCGACGGCCAAAAATCCGGGGTCACACATATCCCATGCTGGCTGATCACCGATCACAGGTCTTGGAAACGCTACGTCGTAGCCGGCCACCTGCCGATACCGAAAATCCCCGGAGCGCCGGTCCCCACCGGACGAAAGGTGCCGCAGGCCTGGCTGGAGTCGGGCGTGGTCAAGGCGGCGATGAATTGGGATGAAATGGCGGCCAAGATCGGCGTTCCGGCACACCAGCTCTCAGAAACCGCCGGCCGCTTCAACGAACTCGCAAGCAAGGGCCACGACGACGATTTCAACCGCGGCGATAGCGTGTACGACAACTACTACGGCGATCCGACCCTGCCCAACCCCAACCTGTTTCCGCTGGGCGACCCGCCGTACTACGCGTTCCGCATCGTCCTCGGCGATCTCGGAACGTCGGGTGGCCTGCGTACCGACGAATACGCGCGAGTGCTGCGGCCCGATGACACCGTGGTGCGCGGACTGTACGCGGTGGGCAATGCCGCTGCGCCGGTCATGGGGCGCAGCTACGCCGGCGCCGGGGCGACCATCGGCCCGGCCATGACCTTCGGCTTTGTCGCAGCGAAACACGTTGCGGCCCAAGCCGCCAAGCAGACCCTGTAATTCTCATAGGAGGTAGCAAATGAAAATATCACTGTTCTACGAATTCGCCCTGCCGCGTCCATGGGTGCCGGACGACGAACGGATCATGATGCAAGACTGCCTGGACGAGGTGGAGGCCGCCGACAAGGCGGGCTTCTCCACCGTCTGGCTCACCGAGCATCACTTCCTCGAGGAGTACTGCCATTCGACAGCGCCGGAGATATTCTTGGCCGCCGCCAGCCAGCGGACCAAGAACATCCGGCTGGGATTCGGCATCATGCACCTCCCGCCCGCCGTCAATCATCCCGCCAGGGTGGCCGAACGCATCGCCACCCTCGACCTGCTCTCCAACGGGCGCGTCGAGTTCGGCACCGGGGAATCCTCCTCCGTCGGTGAACTCGGCGGATTCAACATCGATCCCGCCGACAAGCGCGCGCAGTGGGAAGAGGCCCTGGAGGTGGCGATCCGCTGCATGATCGAGGAGCCGTTCGCGGGCTTCAAGGGCGAACACATCCAGATGCCGGCCCGCAACGTCATTCCCAAGCCGCTGCAAAAGCCACATCCACCGGTCTGGGTCGCCTGCACGCGGCCGGCCAGCGTGCAGATGGCCGCCCAAAAATGCATCGGCGCACTGAGTTTCGCCTACACCGGTCCCGGACCGCTGACCGAACGAGTCAACGGCTACTACAAGGAATTCGAAGAGAACGGTGTCCCGGTCACCCCGCAGATCAACCCGAACATCCTGGCCATCGGTGGTGACCTGTCGATGATGGTCGCGAAGACCGACGAGCAGGCGCTCGAACGCCTCGGGCAGGGCGGCGGATTCTTCTCGTTCGGGATCATGCACTACTACATGACGGGTATTCACACCCCCGGGCGGACCGGAGTGTGGAAGCGGTATCTCGAAGAGGTCGAAAAGGACCCCACGCTGGCCTACGGCCCAGGTCGCGGCGCGATCGGATCTCCGGCCACGGTGCGCGAATTCCTGCGCGGCTACGAGGAAAGCGGTGTCGACGAGATCATCCTGCTACTCAACCCGCGCAGCCACGAGGGCACGATGGAATCCATCGAGATCATGGGCAAGGAGGTGCTGCCCGAGTTCATCGAGCGCGACCAGAAGGCGGTGGCCGACAAAGCGGCGCGGCTGGCACCCGTCATCGAGAAGGTCGAGGCGCGTCGGCCGGAGTCGACCGCACCGCAATTCGACGAAAACTACTCCTTCGGCGGCCTGCCCACCGGCCGGGGCGGTAAGTTCACCGCCAGCGAGATCCCCGAAGCCATGGCGGAGATCAACGAGGGTCGCGTGCTCGCGGCGAGGCGCGCAAAGGAGCAGGAGCAGGGCAAGTGATACCGGAAACCCTCCTAATTTAGGAAGAGTGTTGGGACGATTCGACGAGCTGTGGCGCTACGACGGCCGCCGTGCGGTGGTGACCGGATGTGCGTCGGGCATCGGCGAACACGTGGTGCACCAGCTCACCGAACTCGGGGCCAACATCGTTGGACTGGATCAGCGCCGGCCGCCGCACAAGCTCAACGAGTTTCACGAGCTCGACCTCGCCGATTCGCTTTCGATCGATCAGGCGGTAGCGTCCATCGACGGACCTGTCGATGCGCTGTTCAATGTCGCCGGCGTCTCCTCGGGTATCGGCAATCCGCCGCTGGTTGTCGCCATCAACTTCCTCGGCCTTCGGCACGTCACCGAGGCGCTGATCCCGAAGATGGCCGCGGGGTCCTCGATCGTCAGCGTCTCGTCGCTCGCGGCGGCGGCGTACCACGACCATCTGCGGGCGGTCGCGCCGCTGCTGAATACCGCGACGATGCGGGAAGGTATCGACTGGTGTCACGCCCACCCCGATGCCCTGGCCGGCGGAGGGTACCAATTGTCCAAAGAGGCGATCATCCTTTACACCATGCGAAACGCCGCCCCCCTTGGCGCGCGGGGCATCCGGATCAATTGCACCGGCCCTGGGGTCACCGAAACCCCGATCCTCGATCAGCTGCGGACGGCGTACGGGCAGGGCTTCCTCGACGACATACCCAAGCCATTGGGCCGCGTTGCCCGGCCCGCCGAACAGGCCTCGGTCTTACTCTTCCTGAATAGCCGTGCGGCCAGCTACATCACGGGCCAGGTGTTGTGGGTCGACGGTGGAAACGTGGGCGCTGCGATCGCCCGTGAGCTCGAGGAAGGAGCCCCGTGGCCGGCATAACCGATTTCCGGCGGGTCGCTCATGACGTCTCCAACTGGGGGCGGTGGGGAGACGACGACGAGCTGGGCACGCTGAACTTCATCACCGCGGACAAGGTTGCGCAAGCCGCGAGCCTTGTCCGGCACGGTAAGGTCTTTCCGCTCGGCGTGGACTTCGGCGCATCAGGACCGCAGGGAGCCTTCGAGTTTCGGCACAATCCCGTGCATGTCATGACGGTGGACGGCGGCGACGTGAACACGCTGACCAGATACGGGCCCGACTGGCGGCGGAACCCTGTGGCGCACCAGCTCAGTGGGTATATGACGGCCGACAATCCGTTCCGCTTCAACGACGACATGATCATCATGCCGTTGCAGGCGGCCAGCCAGTGGGACGCGCTGTCGCACGTCTACTACGACGGCCACCTCTACAACGGCTTCCCGGCGGATTCGGTGACCAGCCTGGGGGCCTACCACTGCGGGATTGACAAGGTTGACGGCAAAGGCATTACGTCGCGCGGTGTGCTGCTGGACCTGGTTCGCCATCGCGGCGCGGAGGTCTTCCTCGAGGCCGGAAACCCGATCACGCCGGAAGAACTGGATGAAGTGGTTCGCGCCCAGGGGGTGACGATCGGGCGCGGCGACATCGTGTTGATCCGGACCGGTTGGTGGGCAAGGTTTCTCATGACCGGAAACAAGACGGAAGGCTACTCCGGTCTGGACTGGCGATGCGCGTCGTGGCTGCACGATCACGAGATCGCGGCGGTCGCGGCCGACAACCTGCAGGTCGAAGATTTGGTATCCGGCGTCGAGGGGATAACCTTCCCCCTGCATCTGCTTTGCCTGCGTGACATGGGACTGATGTTCGGCGAGTACTGGGACCTCACCGCGCTGGCGGACGACTGTGCCGCCGACGGCGTCTACGAGTTTCAGCTCGTCGCGCCACCCCTGAGAGTGGTCGGTGCCGTGGGGTCCCCGGTAAATCCGATCGCGATCAAATAGAAGGCGGGCGATGGAGATTCATCGCAAGACCATGCTGGTCGACGGTTTGGTCACCAGCTATCTGGAGGCGGGCGAAGGCGACCCGGTGGTGCTGCTGCATGGCGGCGAGTTCGGTGGCAGCGCCGAACTGGGCTGGGAGCGCAACATCGCCGCCGTCGCCGCGCACTACCGAGTGCTGGCCCCGGACCAGCTGGGATTCGGGCAGTCGGCGAAGGTCATCGACTTCGTCGACGGCCGTGGGATGCGGATCCGGCATGTCGCACGTTTCTGTGAGGTGCTCGGCGTCGGATCGGCGCACTTCGTCGGCAACTCGATGGGCGCCATCAACCTGCTTACCGACGCCACATCGGACACACCGTTGCTGCCGATCCGCAGCCTCGTGGCGATCTGCGGGGGCGGAGAGATCCAGCAGAACCGGCATTTTGACGCGCTGCAGCAGTATGACGCGACCCTGCCGGCGATGCGGCGCATCGTCGAGGCGCTGTTCTACGACCCCGGCTACCCGGCAGACGAGGACTACGTGCGGCGCCGCTATGAGTCCAGCGTCGCGCCCGGTGCTTGGGAGGCGGTGGCGGCGGCCCGATTTCGTCGCCCCCAGGACTCAACGGCGAAGCCGTCTTCGACCCCGTCGAGCACGCGTCCGTACGAGCGCATCACCGTGCCGACGCTTGTCGTCGAAGGGGGAGACGACAAGCTTCTTCCGTCCGGTTGGGCCGCTCAGATCGCGAAGCAGGTCGACCGCGGCCGCTCGGTGGTGGTTGGCAAGGCCGGTCACTGCCCGCAGATCGAGCGGCACAGAGCGGTCAACGAGTTGCTGCTCGACTTTTTCGCGACCGCCTGAAAATCAGAAAACGTAGTCCAGCCGGGTTTGCATGCCGGCCTCCTGGTGATAGGTGTTGTGGCAGTGCAACTGCCACAAGCCCGGATTGTCGGCGACGAGCACAGCGACCATTTTCTGCTTGGGCAGCACGATGACGGTGTCTTTACGTGCGCCGGGAGTGCCGTCGGCCTTGATCAGTTGGAAAGTGTGGCCGTGCAGGTGAATCGGGTGATACATCATTGTCGGGTTGTCGAACGCGATGGTGGGGCGTTGGCCCTGTCGGATATGCAATGGATCCGTCTTACTGTAGGGCTCGCCGTTGATCATCCAGTTGTATTGCGTCATATTGCCACCCAGAAGCACCTCGAGGTTGAGGTTGGGCTCCGGCCGGCCCAGGTTGACGGGCGTTGTGGCGGTGAACATTTCGATGGTGCCCACCCGTTTGGTGAGTTCGGCTGGTTGAAACTCCGGGTCGGGTGGGCTGCCGGCCCCGGTGGACAGCAACGCGCGTGCCAGGGCGTCTTTCCCCTCCGCGAAGGCGACCAGCGGGAAGACGCCGTCGGCGGTCGTCACGACGACATCGTAGCGTTCGGCCATGCCGATGAGCAGGGCGTCCACCTGCGTGGGAACCACGGGGTAACCATCGGTGTGGGTGACCGTCATCGAATGGCCGGCCAGGGCGACGCGAAATGTGGTGTCGGAGCCGGTGTTTATGAAGCGGATCCTGATGCGCTGGCCCGGCTTCGCGCTGAAGGTGGTGGGCGCCGCCGGAATGCGACCGTTGATCAGATAGTACGGGTAGTCGATGTCTCCGGCATCGCCGCCAAGCAGGTCGCTGCTACCGCCGCTGTTCCCCATCCCGGACGTCCCGGATGTCGCCGTCGTCGAGGTTGTTGAGCTTGTGGGGCTCTTCGAAGTTGTTGAGCCGTTCCGGTTCGTGGTCCTTGTCGGGCTCGGCGTGCTTGTCGGGCTCGTCGCCATCGGCATGTTCGACTTACTGGGCTTGTTCGGGCTGGTTAGTTCGCTGTAGAGCTGTTGCGGGCTTTTCCCGACGCCATCTGTCCAATCATCAAGGACGACAATCCATTCGGCGTCGTAATTGCCCTCGCTCGGATCGTCGACAACGACCGGCAGGTACAGGCCTTTGTCAGCATCCAGGCCCGTGTGCGGGTGACCCCAATACGTGCCCGAATTCGGCACGGAGAACCGGTAAGTGAAGTCTTGGCCGGCCGGGATGTTGGGCGTGGCGGGCGCAGCGCCGTCCATGTCGTTGCGCAGCGCGATGCCGTGCCAATGCACCGATGTCGGACTATCCAGCCGGTTGGCGACCTTGACGACGAGCTCATCACCGAGCTTGGCGCGGATGAGCGGCCCCGGGATGGTGTTACCGAAGGCCAACGTACTGACGACCGGCCCACCCAGATCGATCTGCACCGGCTGGGGCGTCAGGCTGGCGGTCACCGTGCGCCCACTGTGCGGCCGGGCCGCCTCGGCGGCGGCGATGGCGGCGGCCATTTGGGCGCTCGCACCCGATACTCGGGACTCGGATTGGCTGCAGGCCGCCAGCGCCAATCCGCCGGCGATGCCGGCGGCCATGAAGCCGCGCCGGGTGAGCCGCGCCCTATCAAAGGGAACCCCGCTTGTGGGTTGAGTAGGCATTGACCACTCCTCGTCTCCGGTCGGTTCGCTCCCGGCGTCTTATACCGTGCTCGGGTGTTAGCCGGAGCGCAAGTGCCGGCCCGGCCAGGTAACACCCGGGTATTCATTGAGCGACCTGAAGGTGAGGAATGGGTGCTGCGATATCGCTATCGGGCGGGCTGGTAAATCTCGTCAGCCGATGTCGAGGCGACGCCGAGTTCGGTTGCGACCGCGTCTACCGCGCGCTGGGCGATGTCGAGATCGACTCTGCCGTCCGAGGTGAAGTAAGGGCCGATGTAGTGCTCGTAGAGGCGGTGTACCTCATCGTGCGTCAGCCGGCCGAGAAACGACGCCATGTAATCGATGGCCAGATCGGGTCGTTCGGCAATCGTTTGCAGGGCGCGTTGGTTGGCCCGCACCACCGCTTGCACCGCCAGGCTGTCGAGTTGCAGGCGGGACGCGTCCACGGCCACCCCGACGGTGGGGATCTGGAAATGATCGCCCACCCACGCCAACACGTGGAAGCCCTCCTCCTCGGCGACCTGCTCGGGTCCAAGGGTGCTGCCCACATAGGCCGCGTCGATCGACTTATCCCGCAGCTTACGCAGATCCATCTGGTAGTCACCCGGGGACCGCGCCACACACTCCAGGTCGCGATCGGGGTCAAGGCCATGCTGGCGCAACACGATCCGTGCGAAGCATCCGGGGGCCGTGTGCGCGGCGTGCACCGCGAGCCGGCGTCCGCGAAGGTCCGCCATAGATGACACACGGGCGCCGCCGAGAAACCAGAACAACGGACGGTGGGTATTGACGCTCAGCACCGTCCATTCGATGCCGTCGGTCAGCCGAGATAACACGGCCCGGCCGAGGCCGATCGTCGCGCAGGAGCGCAAACGCTCTGTGTCCCAGCTAATTCCGTCGCGCACGGCGACGTGGACACCTTCATCCTCGAAATAGCCCTCCTGATCGGCGACATAGGCGATCAGTTCCTCGTGAATACCGCGCCCGACGTAGGCCAGGTCGATCGTGTGCATGGCGTGTTCAGTCCATCGCGAGGCCGCCGTTGACCGGCAGGTAGTGGCCTGTGGTGAAACCCGAGTCCTCACTTGCCAAGAACGCTATCGTGTGGGCCACCTCGTCCGGAGTCACGAGCCGTCCCATCGGCGCTGCCTCACCGAGCTGACGCATCCGCGCCGACGAAAGTTGCTCGGTCACAGCCGTTCCGCTCACTGTGGCCGGTGCGACGAGGTTGGCGGTGATCCCGTGCGGCGCCAGCTCGAGCGCCAGATATCGGACGAACTGATCCAGGGCCCGCCTTCGCCGTGCCCAGCGTGATCATCCCGTCACGTGGGCGGCGAGACAGCCCGGTACTGAGGAAAATCAGTCGGCCATACCCGCGGGAAACCATCCCCGGCACAACGGCCTTCGCCAGCGAGCACGCGGCGTGCAGCTCGTTTTCCAGCTTGCCCCCGAGCTGTTCCCAGGTGAGGTCTGCGAACGAGGTGACGGTGAAAGGTATCAACGCGTTGTGGACCAGCACGTCAACCCCGCCCCAGCGCCGTGCGACTTCGTCGGCCATGGCGGAGACGTCACCGGGCACGGTGACATCGGCCTGAATCGCGACAGCTTCGCCGCCGGCCGCGATGACGCCGGCGACCACCTCCTCCGCCTGTGGGCCGCTGGCGCGATGGTTGACCACCACCCGAAACCCGCGCTCGGCGAGAACCTGTGCGGTCGCCGCGCCGATTCCCCGGCTGGCCCCGGTGATCATCGCAACCCGTGGCATCAGTGTTCAACCTCCCGTCCGCTCCGCAGGTGCCTAATGCGCACCACTGGGAGTCCGAGACGCCTTCCAGTCGCTGAAGCGGGTGGGGTAGATCGTCGGGTCCTCGCTGTCGAGGGGAACGATGGTGTGCTCGTCGAGCGCCGTACCGAAATAGCGGGCCGCAGGGTCCCCCACTACCTGACGTGGATCGTTGGATGCCGCAAGGGCGGTCCGGATGAAGTCGTCCATGCCGCGCTTTTCGGGGCCGGCGATATTGGTGACGCCGTTGGTCGGTTCGCTGATCGTTGCGCCGGTGACCGCCGTGGCGACGTCCTTGGCGGCGATGGGCTGGAACGCTCCAACCGGCAGTCGAACCGTGTTGTTGTCAGTTGCCGAATCGGCGATGGCATTGACGAATTCGAAGAACTGGGTCGCCCGCACGATCGAATACGGGGCTCCCGATTCCTCGATCAACTTCTCCTGGGCGACCTTGGCCCGCATGTAGCCACTGTCCGGGGCACGGTCGGCACCGACGATGGAGAGCGCGACGTGGTGCTGGACACCGGCCGCGTGCTCCGCGGCGAGAAGGTTTCTGGTCGACGCGGTGAAGAAGTGCATCACGGGATCGTCGTCAAAAGAGGGTGAGTTGGACACGTCCACCACCGTGTGCGCGCCCGCGACGGCTTCGGCGAGGCCTTCGCCGGTGACAGAGTCGACGCCCGAGCGCGGCGAGGCCGAGACCGCCTCGTGTCCCAGCTCGGTCAGATTGGCGATGACCTGCGAGCCGATGAGTCCGGTGCCGCCGATAACCAAGACCTTCATGATTGAGCCCTCCCGAGAAGCCGATGAACCGGTGAACTCAGCATTCCACTTGTGCTCGAACCCTTGAAGTCCGGGGAAAGTGAATAGATCTGCCCCGCGTCGTCTCGGGCGACTTAAATCAATTGCTTGACTTAACGCGGCCGCCGCCGATTAACTCGTCGTGTGGTCAACGATCTGGCGGGCAAAGTAGCCATCGTCACCGGCGGGGCGTCGGGGATCGGCCGCGGCACGGTGGAGAGGTTTGCGGCCGAAGGCGCGCGGGTCGTCATAGCCGACGTCGAAACCGACAAGGGCGAGGCGCTGGCGGCGGCGCTGGGGCCCGACGCCTTCTTCCGGCGGACGGACGTCTCCGATCCGGAACAGGTCGGGGCGCTGGTGGCCGCGGCCGTCGAGAAGTTCGGCGGCCTGCACGTGATGGTGAACAATGCCGGAGTCTCGGGCACGATGCATCGCCGATTTCTAGAAGACGATCTGGCCGATTTCCATCGCATCATGGCGGTCAACGTCCTGGGGGTGATGGCGGGCACGCGAGATGCCGCTCGGCACATGGCCGCCCACGGCGGGGGATCGATCATCAACTTGACGTCGATCGGCGGGATCCAGGCCGGTGGCGGCGTGATGACCTACCGCGCGTCCAAAGCGGCGGTCATCCAGTTCACCAAGTCCGCGGCAATCGAGTTGGCGCACTACGAGGTTCGGGTCAACGCCATCGCGCCGGGCAACATACCCACTCCGTTGGTGGCGAAGTCGGCGGCGGACATGGATGCCGAGCAACTCGAGCGGTACGAGGCGGGGATCCGCGAGACGATGCGAGCCGACCGACCGCTCAAACGCGAGGGCACACCTGACGACATCGCCGAGGCGGCGCTGTACTTCGCCAGCGACCGATCACGTTATGTGACCGGAACTGTGCTGCCGGTGGACGGGGGGACGGTCGCGGGCAAGGTCATCCGGTCCAAGCCCGAGGGATGAAAGGCGACTGCCTCGGTGCAAATCTCGCCAGACTCGAGCTTGCCGAAGCTCTGTCACTCATGACGCAACGCATGCGTCCCGATCAGTGATCGAGGACCTCAATTCGGCAACCCGGCCCGTGTGCCCGCGCAAGTCGCGCGTCCAGCGTCAGCAGTGTCGCATCGAACGCCTCCGCCAACGCGACATAAAACGCATCCCATCCACGCACCGAGTCGCGCAGTTGCCAAGCTCGCGCCAGCAGCCGGCGGTGCCCGAATCGCTCCCCGGGCCAGTCCTGGAGATCGGCTATCGCCTGCCGGGCTGCCGTACCGTCCAGCCGCCCGCGCAAATGTTGGGCACGGATTACGCCCATCACCTCAACGTCGATCACGTGCGGCGCTACATGGTCGACATCGGCGGCTAAGCGGGCCGCGATCTCTTGCGACCGTGGTGTGTCGGCGACGACCTCGAACAAGCACGATGCATCAACGACCAGCATCTGGCCACTCGCCGCGCCACTCGTCCAACGTCGCCAGCACCTCGGCCGTGGATACCGTCGAGGGCCGCCGGCCGGTGCGCGCCAGCCACTCTGCGACCGACGGCCGCGCCGCCAGCCGCGCCGCCTCCCGGCGCAGCAGCTCCGGAACCGTGATCCCCTCCTCCGCAGCGCGACGCACCAAGGCTGCATATACGTCGTCTTCGATGTCACGGATTTGAACCGTCTTGGGCATCTCTACATGATATCATGCACTGGCGCATGATGGCATGCGCGTGTGCAGCAGAGCATAACTGGCTGCTC
>Ga0335076_10000734_pt1 | contig 30662 bp, 22 predicted proteins | sample Lox_Sample_25_FD_206717 | JGI IMG/M metagenome (GOLD analysis project Ga0335076, IMG submission 206717) | Soil microbial communities from Loxahatchee National Wildlife Refuge, Florida, United States - Lox_Sample_2.5 | ecosystem: Environmental > Terrestrial > Soil > Wetlands | place: USA... | reverse complement strand
TGAAGGAAATTACTTCATTTGCATCGAATAACCTGACACCATTTCATGAGTCATAACAGAAAATTTCCTCTGATTCGTTTGTCTCCATTTGTTTTTGTTTTGCTTGTAGCCTGCAGGAATAATAAGGATTCCGGCGACAAAAATCCGTTGCCTGTGATGACGATGGCGGAACGGGTCAGTGAGGAACTTGAAAAAAATGTTAATCAGATCAAAAAAAGCAAGGGCGAACTGAATGATTCGGCAATCATACAATATCCTGATATTACAGACAGTCTTTATGAAAACAGTCATTACCAGCCTTTATGGAGCATGGACAGCCACTGGCTCCCACTGGAAGACTCCCTCTTCAACTTTATTGAAGGTTCAAAAATGTATGGTTTGTTTCCAAACGACTATCATTATCGCACACTCGCTTTTATTCATCGGGTATTTCTGGCCGATAGCCTGGGCAAAAAGAATGCAGCACTATGGGCAAGGGCCGATATTTTATTAACGGATGCTTTTTTCAGGCTGGTTAAAGATATTAAACAGGGCCGCCTGCAATATGACAGCGTAACATTGAGAACAGATACTATTTTAAAAAGAAAAATATTTATTAATGCATTTACATCGGCCAAACAATCAGGCGATATTATATCGGTCATGCACGCATTGGAACCCCGGTACAAAGGGTATGATTCTTTGAAAACCTATCTCAGCAGGTTCCTTTCCAAGGCAGATTTCAAGCCATGCACTTATTTATCATATCCCTACAAAGATTCTGTCTTTTTTTTCAAACAGCTCGAAAAACGACTGCATGAATTGAACGAGCTGACTCCGGATATGAACAACCTGGATACAATTGCCTTTGCAAGAATTATTAAGAAATACCAGAAAGAACAGGGTTTCAAAGTCACGGGAAAACTCTCAGATCCGCTGGTTGACCAGCTAAACAATACGGATTGGGAAAAATTTAATAGAATAGCAATTAATCTTGACCGGTATAAACTTCTTCCGGACACTTTGCCCAGAACATATTTGTGGGTAAACCTTCCTTCCTTTATGCTTCGTGTGATGAACAATGATACCCTCGTCTTTCAATCCCGAGTCATCGCCGGAGAACCACAGACCCGCACCCCGGTGCTCACGAGCGAGATTTATAATTTTATTACCTATCCGCAGTGGACCGTTCCTTATAGTGTCATTTTTAAGGAAATGTTGCCGAAGATCAGAGAGAATGTAGCTTTCCTTGATAAAGAAAACCTGATGGTCGTTGATAAGAATGACAGCGTGCTTGATCCGCATACTATCAATTGGAAAAAACTAAATAAGGAACATTTCCCTTATTTGATAAAGCAAAGGGAGGGGGACAATAATTCTCTCGGGGTAATTAAATTCAATTTCAGGAATAAATACAGCGTATATATGCATGATACCAACGTGCGATGGCTGTTCGGCAAATCATCCAGGGCATTTAGTCATGGATGTGTGCGTGTGAAGGAATGGGAAAAGCTGGCTGATTTTTTGATACGTAACGATACGCTGAAATACCATCCCGACAGCCTCAGGGCATGGATTGGAAGACAGGAAAAACATACGGTTACCGGGTTCACCAAACTGCCTGTGTATATCCGGTATTTTACCTGTGAAGGCAAAGACGGGGGCATAAAATTCTATAATGATATCTATGAGGAAGACAGGTATCTTCGGGAAAAATATTTTGACAATAAAACCGTTGATTAAGGTTGTAAATAATAATTAATTGCCTGTTACTCCGAAACCGGGCCCGTTCGTTGAACCTTAAACTCATCCTCGTGAAAAAACAAGTTGCATTCTTGTTTGCTGCCCTCATAATGATCAGTTTTTCCTTTGCCCAACATAATAAGCATGCAGATGATAATAAAAAAAAGCCCACTATCCATTATGGGACCGCCAGCTATTATGCCAACAAGTTTGAAGGGAGAAAAACAGCAAACGGGGAAATATTCAGTCAGAAAAAAATGACTGCGGCCTGCAATATTATTTCCCTGAATACCTGGGTTAAAGTCACGAACATGCACAATAAGAAAACAGCTGTGGTCAGGATCACGGATCGCATGCATCATAGCAACAAAAGATTGATAGATATGAGTCATTCTGCGGCTAAGCAGCTGGGTTATACAGGCCGCGGAGTAGCCCGGGTGAAGGTTGAAGTGCTGGGCAAAAAACTCCCTGCTGCATACTCGGTGGGAGGAACTGAATAGTATAGAAATCTTTCAGGGATCATATACACTTTCATCCAATAATTTCATACTAATCTTCACATAGACATGCCTGTTATATATTCAGGAGACGGCTTTGTTTACGAGTGCAGCAGCCTCGCTCAGCTGGATTGCGGATTGTACTTTCAGTCCGCTTTTTTCAATTAATACTTTTGCCTCTTCAGCATTCGTACCCTGCAACCTGACAATGATAGGAACCTTAATTGTACCAATGGAATTGTATGCATCGATTACTCCCTGGGCAACACGATCACACCGGACAATACCTCCGAATATATTGATCAGGATTGCTTTCACTTTGGGATCTTTTAGGATAATACGGAAACCTGCTTCCACCGTTTGCGCATTGGCTGTACCGCCCACATCCAGAAAATTTGCAGGTTCACCTCCACTCAATTTGATCATATCCATCGTAGCCATTGCCAATCCGGCTCCATTGACCATGCAGCCTACATTGCCGTCCAGTTTTACGAAATTCAGATTATATTTTCCTGCTTCCACTTCCGTAGGATCTTCTTCGCTGATATCTCGCAGGGCTTCCAGATCAGCATGCCGCATGAGCGCATTATCGTCGAGATTCATTTTACAGTCCACTGCAATTATCTTTTCATCACTTGTTTTAAAAAGAGGATTGATCTCAAGCATGCTGCAATCCAGTCCCACATATGCATTGTAGAGATTGGTTACAAATTTTACGCAATTCTTGAATGCTTCGCCACTGAGGCCCAGGTTGAATGCAATTTTTCTTGCCTGGAAGGGTTGAAGATTCCCTCCGGGGTAGACCCATTCTTTAAAAATCTTTTCCGGAGTTTTGTGAGCTACTTCCTCTATATCCACTCCCCCTTCGGTACTATACATAATCACATTCTGACCCCTTGCCCTGTCCAGCAGGACTGACAAATAAAATTCTTTAACCGGGTTGGGTCCGGGATAATATACATCCTGTGCAACCAAAACCTTGTTCACCACTTTGCCTGCAGGACCGGTTTGAATAGTGACCAGCGTTCCGCCAAGCAGGGTAGATGCAATCTGCTTGACCTCCTCTGCATTTTTTCCTACAGCTACGCCTCGTTGTTCAGTGCCCTTGATTTTTCCTTTGCCCCGGCCGCCTGCATGTATCTGTGCTTTCACCACAGCAAAACTATTTCCCGTTTGCACTTTTATTTGTTTATATGCTTCTTCGGCTGCACCCGCTGTATCCACAGGAATGCCTTCCTGTACGGGTACGCTGTATTTTTTTAGCAATTCTTTGGCCTGGTATTCATGCAGGTTCATGTTCAGAAATTTTGACGAAAATAACGCAGAAAGAGTGAATAGAAAAATGAGGCCGATCAGATTGGGTGAACTGATGAAATGTAGGCATGAATTCAACTGACCGTCTTCCGCCCGATGCTTTTCTTATATTTGCAACTAATCGGTTTTGCAAACTAAATTTTAGGATCTGTATGCAGGGCACAATGATCAAACAGCTGGAAGAAAGCACAAAAGCAATAAAAAAGATTTATCCTTATGAACCTGTGGCCGGAGTGGTGTTGGGAAGTGGAATTGGAAATCTGGTGAAAGAAATCAAAGTGGAAAAAGAAATAGCGTACACTGAAATCCCGCATTTTCCCAGTGCTACAGTGAAAGGTCATGAGGGGAGGCTGATTTTTGGCGCTATCAATGAAAAGAAGATTGTTGTGATGTCGGGACGATTTCATTATTATGAAGGATACCAGACACAGCAGGTAGTATTTCCGATCAGGGTGATGAAGTTGCTGGGAATAAAGACCCTGCTCATATCCAATGCTGCAGGTGGGATGAACTCTTCGTTTCGCATCGGAGACTTGATGATTATCAGGGATCACATCAGCTTGTTTACTGCCAACCCACTTATCGGGGAAAATATCGATGCGCTCGGCCCGCGATTCCCCGACATGAGTGCGCCATATAATAAAGTACTGATCGGGAAAGCAAAAAAGGTTGCCGGGCAACTGGGCATTACCGTTAGTGAAGGAGTTTACGCGGGTGTAACAGGCCCGACTTTTGAAACAAGGGCAGAATATAAATTGCTTCATATGGCCGGTGCAGATGCAGTAGGGATGAGTACAGTGCAGGAAGTGATCGCAGCCGTACACATGGGCCTGGAGGTTTTTGCCATGAGTATCATTACTGATCTTGGTATCAGGGAAGAAAACAATACCATCACACATGAAGAGGTTCTGCGCGAGGCAAAAAATGCAGAACCCAGGCTGACGGCTATTTTCAAGGAACTGATCGGTTCATTATAATATTAACTTTTTATATGAACCCGGTCAATTGGTGAATCATAAATTTGTCCAGAAATTTTTCCATAGTGAGCAGATTCAGGCTTTTCCCCATCGTAATCCTGGGATATATGTTAACGTTAGGCATTTCAGCGAAATGCCAGGATCCGACGGCCAAGTACAGGAATTCAATGGGGGGAAAAGGTGGAGCGGACTCCACGCTCAAACACCGGGTGGAAGATTCCATCACCATCAATTACCGCTTTCTGGATTCGAGCCGGCTGAGAAAAATAGATTCTTCAGTGTATGATTTTTCGAAGAAAAATCCAATGCAGTCGACCTATATCAACCTGGGTAATTTCGGCACAGCTGCACGTGATTTGGTATTCACTCCCAAAATGAATTCCGGATGGGATCCCGGCTGGCATTCATACGACATATACGTCTTCACCATTGATGAAACCCGACTGTTTACGACTACCAAACCTTATACGGAACTGGGTTACCTTTTAGGTACCAAGGCAGAACAGATGATTAACCTGGTTCATACGCAGAATATCAAACCGAATCTCAATGCAGCTTTTCAGTACCGGCTCATCAATGTTCCGGGAACTTTTGCCAACCAAAATGCCAATCACAACAATTATCGCTTTAGTGTCTGGTACCAGTCAAAAAATAAAAGATACCAGGCTTTCCTGATATTGGTGGGCAGCAAACTTGAAGCAGGAGAAAACGGGGGAATCAGAGATCCCAAGCTCCTTGATTCGATTACTTTTACAGACCGGTTTACTGTTCCTACAAGATTGGGTACTCAAAATAATTATCAGGCCGTTTCCAATCCTTTCTCAACAAATATTCCAACCGGGACATTCTACAGTACGGGCACATATCTTTTGAGGCAGCAATACGATATCATTGGCAAAAAAGATTCTATTGTAACGGATTCCACAGTGACTCAGCTTTTCTATCCCAAGTTCAGGGCAGAGTACACGATTCAATACAGCACCTATCACTATAGGTTTGTTGATAATGTGCCCGATACCGGTTTCTATGTCCATAACCTTGATTTTATTTCAACCCCGGACACAGTTAGGCTAAGTGATTATTGGAAGGAATTAATCAATGATTTTTCACTATACCAGTTTCCCGACAACAAAAACCCGCAACAGTTTTTTAAAGTCGGGGCCGCGATACAAAACCTGAACGGGAGTTTTGCAGCGGGATCGGAGACTTTTTACAATGCTTTTCTGCATGGCGAATACCGAAACAAAACACATAATCAGAAATGGGATATAGAGGCCATCGGGAAATTCTATATCGCCGGTGAAAATGCAGGAGATTACAACGCTTATATCAGTTTGAAAAGACAGATCAGTAAAAATCTTGGCTACCTGCAATTGGGCTTTCAGAATGTAAATCGAACTCCGTCTTTTGCTTTTCAGAGAGAAAGCAGTTTTGGTTTTGGAAATACACAGACGTTTGGCAAAGAAAACACGACAAATTTTTTTGGATCATTTGAGCACCCGAAACTGGGTTTGAAATTGTCGGGCAGCTATTATTTCCTTACCAACTATACTTATTTTTATGATTATTACAAATCAGCACAGGAAAGCACGCCTTTTAATTTCCTGCAGATAAGGGCGGAGAAAATATTTAAACTCTATAAAAATTGGTTGTGGAGAATGACCCTGGTTCTACAGCAAAAAACGGGCGCAACTCCACTCAATGTCCCGGTTTTTGTAACGGCTAATCAAATCGGCTATGAAGGGAATCTTGGGTTTAAAAACCTGCAGATTGCATTCGGAGCAGAAGTGCGGTATTTTACGGGTTATAAAGCTGATGGTTATTCGCCGCCAACAGGCCAATTCTTTTTTCAGAATGATGAGACTATCAGACAAAAACTGCCTGATATCAATGCCTTTGTTAATTTTCGGATCAAAGGATTTACCGCATATGTCAGGACGGAGAATCTCAACACTTTTCAGCTAAATGGAGTGAGCGGAGTAGGATTCACCAATAATAATTTTGTGGCTCCTTATTATCCATATCCGGGCCTGGTCATCAGGGTAGGTATTTTTTGGACCTTTATCAATTAATGGATAATTCAACAGTACGAAGTGACCAAAAATTTTTCCGTATTTATATTAATCATTTGCGGTATGAGTGGATTTTCACAAGTCAGGCCCGGACAACAAGCACCTGAATTGACTTTGCCGGATAGGTCATCAAATATGATTCACCTTTCAGACCTGAAGGGGAAAGTTGTGTTGATTGATTTCTGGGCAAGCTGGTGTGGCCCCTGCAGAAAAAATAATCCCCATCTCGTAAGATTATATAATAAATATCACAACAGGGGATTGGAGATTCTGGGTGTTTCAATTGACACTGATGAGGACGCATGGAGGGAAGCCATCCGCCACGACAAATTAGAATGGTTACAGGTGATTGATAAAAAGGGATGGGATGCAGCTTCTACATTAGTCTATGGTGTCGACGCAATTCCTGCTTCTTTTCTGGTAGATAAAAACGGAGTAATACAAAAGACCGATTTGAGTCCCGGAAACCTGGAGTCAGAAATAAGAGCATTACTGAAGTAATGAATTTTAATAAAACTCTGCAGGGGTTAAATGCCGGCAGGATCAGCGCAGTCAGGCTCGTGACAGGGTGCATTTTCAGTTTCCAATTCGAGCGTGGCATGCTGTATATTCAGGTGTAACAGTTCGTGTTTGATTTCATGTTTTATTTTCTCCAGTTCATTCATGTCAATATCTTTCGCTACAACAACGTGTGCTGTCAGTGCATTTTCTGTTGTACTGAGTGCCCAGATATGAATATGATGAACATCGGAGACACCTTTGATTTCTCGAACTTTGGTCCGGACATTTCGTAAATCAATGTCTTCGGGTACTGCATCCAGTGATAAACGAAGACTGCTCTTTAAGAGCTGCCAGGTACTTATCAGGATTACCGCCCCGATAACCAGGCTTAACACGGCATCGATCCAATACAGGTTAGTATACAAAATCACAATGCCTCCGATAACGAGTCCTGCTGAAACGATTGCATCTGCCATCAAATGTAAAAAAGCGCTTTTGATATTCAGGTCACTGTCTTTATTCCGCAGAAACAGCAAGGCAGTAAAGGTGTTAATAACAATGCCAATAGCGGCGACAATGGATATCGTTTTTCCCGGTAACGGTTCAGGAGAAATAATACGGTGTATGGCTTCATATCCTATCGCCCCAATCGATACCAACAGAATGGCAGCATTCAACAGTGCTACCAATACAGTCGTCTTTTTATAACCATAGGTATATTTCTCATTGGGTTTTACTTTGAGTAAACGGAAAGCAATCAGCGACATTGACAGGCTCGCCACATCGGCAAGATTATGCCCGGCATCCGATAAGAGAGATAGGGAATGGATAGACAAACCAACAATGACTTCAATCAGCACAAAAAGGAAATTGAACGCAATGCCAATGATAAAGGCGTTATTGATATTTTTAAAATTGACAGCATGATGATGATGACCATGCGAATGCCCATGACTGTGAGTATGCTGATGAGTAGTATGTGTGTGCACATGGTCCATAAACCGGATTGGATAAGTTGCAAAATTACTGCATGAAAGGATAAAGACCTTTAAAACTTAGAAAACTGAAACGCAATAAGATTTATCCAGGATTCTTTAATCATCATTCACCATCAGTTAAGTGAAGAATCGCCGGCGATTTCATCAATATTATTATAATTCCTGATCTCGTGGTACAAAGTATCCCGTTCAACAGGCTCTCTTTTCACCTGTTTGATCAGAGCAACCAATTCTGGAGTGGAGAGCGTTGGATGCTGTTCTTCCGAGCCGGCCATTGAATAAATTTTCGTGGAATCATCAATTGTTCCATCGAGGTCATTGACTCCAAAAGCCAGTGTCAACTGCGCATTCTTACGTCCCAGCATGGGCCAGTAAGCTTTCAGATGAGGAAAATTATCAAGGTACAAACGACTGATGGCGTACAGCCTCATATCTTCAATCGCTGAGCTTTCCGGAACATTACTCATATCATTGTTTTTGTTTCGGAATTTGAGCGGGATAAATGTGTTGAATCCGCCTGTTTCATCCTGGAGCCGCCTCAATCTTTCCATATGATCAATACGATGGTAGAAGGTTTCAATATGGCCATACAGCATGGTAGCATTGCTGTGCATACCGAGTTGGTGTGCCACACGATGAATATCCAGCCAGCCCTCAGCATTTACTTTGTCCGTACAGATTTGTTCTCTTATCTCAGGATGGAAGATCTCTGCTCCGCCGCCCGGCAATGAATCCAATCCTGCCTGCTTCATTTTAGCAAGCCCTTCTGCAACCGAAAGTTTTGCTTTCCGGAACATATAATCCAGTTCAACAGCTGTAAATCCTTTGATATGCAATTCTGGTCTGTGCAGTTTTATTTTTTGCAGCAGTTCCAGGAAGAATTCAAGATTCATTTTGGGATGAACACCACCGACGATATGAACTTCAGTAACCGGTTTATCATCATAGCTTTTTACAATATTGAGCATTTGATCCTGACTTAGCTCCCAACCCTCATCCCGATGTGCGTATAAGCGGGAATAGGAACAGAAGGCGCAGCTAAACACACAGACATTGGTGGGCTCAATATGAAAATTGCGGTTGAAATAGGTTTTGTTTCCATGCAATCTTTCCCTGACATCATTTGCCAGCATTCCTACAAAAGAGAGGCTGCCTTTTTCAAAAAGGGTAAGCCCTTCTTCCTCTGTCAGCCTTTTTTGATTGATTATTTTTTCTCCAATCTTTCTGAGCAGGGGATCTTTTTCTTCATCAATGATTCTATCTACATTTTTTCCGGTGAGTAGCATGTATAAATATTTTTCTGACTTCTGGTAAGCAAAATTAGGTCAATAATTCTTCTAAACCTATCCCTGACATTATCAGAAATGACTATAGATGTATGTAACTCGAAGCGGTATTATGCGTGTCGAGATATCTGTTTATCCCGCGCTGTTTTTCTTAGGTTCATAAAATGACTATCTTCCCTTTTTAAAATAAACCAGGCTAACATGCAGCGTTTTCACGGGCTATTAGGAATCGCATTGATCCTTGGCATTGCTTTTCTTTTCTCGAATAACAGAAACCGTATCAGCTACCGGGTAGTGGTCAGTGGACTGTTACTGCAGTTGGTGATTGCTGTATTGGTATTGAAAGTCCCTCCGGTAACAAAAATTTTTCAGTTTCTCGGGCATGGCATGGAAAAAATCGAACTCTTTGCGTTTAAAGGAGCCGCTTTCGTATATGACGGAATCGGGATCCTGAAACCCAATGGAACTATTGGCAATTATGCTTCCGGCGGTTTTGTGTTTGCTTTCAATGTAACGGCCACCATTATACTCGTTTGCGCGCTGGTAGCCGTTTTTTATCATTATGGAATTATGCAAAGGATTGTGGCTGTCATTGCCAGGGCAATGAATTTCGTGATGCGGGTAAGCGGGGCAGAGGCGTTGAGCAATGTAGCCAGCGCTTTTGTTGGACAGGTTGAAGCGCAGGTATTGATCCAACCTTATCTTCCCGGCATGACAAGGAGCGAATTGCTGGCAAGCATGAGCGGTAGTCTTGCCTGTATAGCCGGAGGTATCCTTGTCGTATATGCGAACATGGGTGCGCAGGCAGGATTAGACCTTGCTCCAAAACTAATTACCGCCAGTTTGATGGCTGCTCCCGGTGCCTTGGTCATTTCAAAAATCGTTTGGCCGGAAACCGAAGAGAGCCAGACGATGGGAAAAGTAAAACTCGAAGTAAAAAGCCATTACACAAATGTGATTGATGCCGTTTCACATGGTGCAGGAGAAGGATTTAAAATTGCCATGAATGTAATTGCCATGCTGATTGGTTTCATAGCCGTAATCGCCATGCTTGATTTTATTTTGCTTAAGGCAGGACATCTTTTTAATCCGCAATTCGACCTGAGCCTGAACTGGATTTTTGGAAAAATATTTTATCCTTTTGCCTGGTCAATGGGTGTTCCTTCCGGCGATGTAAATAATGTTGCCACCTTGCTCGGGCAGAAATTAACGATTAATGAATTTGTTGCATTCAAAAACCTGACTTCAAAGTCTGTGCCTGTGATTTCAGAAAAAGGATTGTTGATCGTGAGCATTGCCATTTGCGGCTTTGCCAATTTCAGCAGCGTCGGGATGCAGATAGGAGGCATCGGTGCCATCGCCCCGACAAGAAGAACTGATCTGGCCAGGTTGGGTTTGAAAGCATTGCTCTGCGGAACCCTGGCTTCTTATTTATCTGCTACTATTGCCGGGATTTTGATGTAATATTGGTTTACAGTTGACAACTAACAGTCAGATAATTGTCATCTGTCAACTGTGAACTGTCAACTGTTCGCCAATTTTCATCTTCACATTTCACCATTTCACCGGTACTTAGGATTATCAGTAATTTCAAGTATATTTCTTTACTGATGATTAAAATGAGGTCTGCTATTATATCGCATGTCATCGGGTGGATTATTTTTTTGAGCCTGCCATTGCTTTTTCTAAGTAGCCGGTCAGACAGCCAAAATATATTTTCGATTTTATTTTCAACATCCTATCTCTTATTCTTATTGCCCTATATTTTCCTGTTTTATCTCAACACGTATTTTCTGATCCCGGAATTCTATCTTCAAAAAAAATTCTTTATTTATTTTTTCATTGTGCTGTTGTTTTTGGGAATGATTTGTCTGATGAAGCCATATTATCATTTAATGCCACTGGGCAACAGGCAACCCGCAACATATTTATTGCGTAAACACATAGATATGCTATTATTTAAGCAATTAAGATTTCAGTGTTAGCTGTGAGTATATGGTCATAGCCCTGTATCGACAGGTCTTTTGAATTACCTGGATTATTTTTCTGATTTCATTCAATCAGAAAGCCATGATTCGAGATCTTCCGTATAAATGGATTTTGTTTAACTTTCCATGATGAAAGATATGGGTGTATACAATATCTGTTAACACATTTAGTTACAGTTTGACTTCAGAATATTAGTTGTATATGTAGAACATCGTTGATATTAATCCAAATTGTGTATGAAGAAAATCCTGTGTTTTTTTTTGATGATCCTTATGATAATCGTTTCGTGCAGTAAGAGTGCTGAAACCAAATCCACTACCACAACTACTACGGATTGCAGCGGAGTTCCTCAATCATTTGTAAATGATGTGAATCCCATAATACAAACCAATTGCGCCACCAATTCCGGATGTCATGGTGCAGGTAGTTTGAATGGTCCGGGTCCACTGCTTACTTATAGTGAAATATTTAGTGCGAGGGCGGATATCAGCGGCGCCGTCTCCACAGGAGTCATGCCATTGGGAGGTTCATTGACTACAGCTCAAAAGAACAGTATTATCTGCTGGATAAGCAGCGGCGCCATCAATAATTAAAACTGAATTGATATTTTAATTCTGCGTTTTTACAAGCTTAATAAAATAAAGACCCATCCTACGGATAGCAGGATGGGTCTTTAAAATTTATAAGGATTATAAATGGGCTTCGATCTTCTTTACAAAATTACCTTTGGGTTGTGCGCCTACCAGTTTATCCACCACTTTTCCGCCTTTAATGAAAAGGATTGCAGGTATGGATGTAATACCGTAGTTAATCGATAACTGTGGATTGTGGTCTACATTCACTTTTCCGACATTTATCTTTCCGGCGTATTCTTTTGACAATTCTTCAATAACAGGTCCGATAGCACGACAGGGACCGCACCATTCAGCCCAAAAATCGATAACAGTCAATTTATCGGATGAAATTACTTTTTCCTGGAAGTTCGCGTCGGTGAATTCAGCTGCCATAATAATATTTGTTTTATTTTTTGTTTTGTAAAAATCGTATTAATTCCTGAATTTTTTTGTCGTTTCAGTGACAGATGCCATATCAATCTTATCTTTTTTTTCACATCAGTCAGCCCGAAAGGTTGCAAAAATACGACCAAAACAATTGATGTGATGTTTTGACATTGAATTCATTCAGATCGTGACTACCTGTACCTCTATCTCGGGATTGTTTTCGAGGAAAGCGGCCATTTCGTCATTCATTTCGAAGCCATTTTCCAGGGTGAACAGGCTGATTTTATGATTGCTTTTCGATTCGGTAATGTTGAATTTCAGGCTCGATTTACCGGGAAATTTTTTAACATTTTTTTCCACAAAATACACGAATTGCTCAGTGATGAACCTGGCATCCACGTCAACCACAATCTGCCTGGTAAGAAATTGCTTAACACTCTCGAGGAGCATGATTTTTTCCACTTTGAACTCAAATTCCGAACGGTTAAAACGTGGACGGAAATATCCGGTTATAAACAGGTTTGTACCTTTTTCCAGGTAATTCGAAAATTTTGCGTAGTCCTCACTCCACAGAATAAATTCACTTTTTCCGGAATAATCTTCGATGAAAAAGGATCCAAATTGTTTTCCTGTTTTGGTAACCCGATGCTGGGCTTCCGTTACCAATCCTGCGAGGCGGTAAATTTTACCGGGGTTAGCCTGAAGGTGAACTGCATCTTTTATTTCATTGAAATCGGATAGCCTGGTAATTCCGTAATAATCCATTTCGAAATGGAAATGATCCAACGGATGACCGCTCATAAACATGCCGGTAATTTCTTTTTCATGCTCGAGCAGTTCTGTTAAAGTCCAGGGCTCACAATTGGGGATTTTAGGGGATGCAATATCCACAGTGACAGGCTGATCACTGAATAAAGTGTTGGTATGTTGCATGGTCTGTGCCTGGTACAGGTTCCCGAAACGGATAATCTTTTCCATTCCTGTAGAAGTATCGCCGGCAGGCATATGAAAATACTGGGCCCGGTGCAGCTCTGAAAAACAATCGAAGGCGCCGGCATAGGCGAGGCTTTCCAGTGTTTTCTTATTGACAGCGCGCTGATTGATTCGTTTGATCATGTCGAACACAGTAACATAAGCCCCGTTTTTCTCCCTTTCCTCGATGATGCTGCTTACCGCAGCTTCACCCACGCCTTTCAGTCCACCCAGTCCCACCCGAATCTCACGTTTTTGATTAACCGAAAATCCTTTTTTGGATTCATTGATATCCGGGCCGAGTACTTTTAATCCCATCCGTTTACATTCTTCCATAAAAAAAGTTATTTTCTCGATGCTGCCGGAATGATTCAACACGGAAGCCATATAATCGGAAGGATAATGTGCTTTGAGATAGGCTGTTTGATAGGCTACATACGCATAACAGGTAGAATGGGATTTGTTGAATGCATATTGCGCAAAAGCTTCCCAGTCGGTCCAGATTTTTTCAAGTTTGTTCGAAGCAAATCCTTTTTTCGTGGCTCCTTCAATAAACTGGCTCTTCATTTTATCCAGGATGGATTTTTGCTTTTTGCCCATGGCTTTGCGCAATACATCCGCGTCTCCTTTGCTGAAGCCGGCGAGCTTTTGCGCAAGCAGCATGACCTGCTCCTGGTACACTGTGATTCCGTAAGTATCTTTCAGGTATTCTTCCATTTCGGGCAGGTCATAGGAGATCAGTTCCCGTCCTTGTTTACGGTCAATAAAATTCGGGATATAGGCCATCGGCCCCGGGCGGTACAATGCATTCATTGCAGTAAGATCATCGAACTTATCCGGCTTCAGATCACGGAGGTATTTTTGCATGCCCGGGCTTTCAAACTGGAATGTCCCAATGGTTTCGCCACGCTGATAAAGCTCAAATGTTTTTTTATCGTCGAGAGGGATGGTGTCAATATCTATCGCGATTCCATGATTTTCTTTGATGAGTTCAAGTGCAGTTTTCAGGATATTCAGTGTCCTCAATCCAAGGAAATCCATTTTCAGCACACCTGCTTCTTCAATGATATTTCCTTCGATTTGTGTAACCAGCAGCTCTGAATCCTTGGCCGTGCATACAGGAATAATTGTCATCAGGTCGTCGGGTGCAATAATAATACCTGCTGCATGCAGGCCCGTATTGCGGACGGAACCTTCTAATCGCTCAGCTTCGTGCAGCACTTCGCTGCGGAGATCTTTTCCATTATAAATCTCCCGAAGTTTCTTAATTGATTCCCGTTCATCGGGGCCAATGCCTTCTTTTTCTTCAAGTGATTTTTCCCCTTCTTTTGCACTTAAGGGTGCACGTAATACTCTTTTAAGGGTGATACCTGGTCTTTCAGGAACCAGTTTGGCGAGTGCATTGGATTCGGGCAGGGGAAGATCCATCACCCGCGCCACATCTTTGATGCTCATCTTGGCTGCCATTGTACCATAGGTAATGATTTGAGCCACCTGGTTTTTCCCATATTTTTTGACTACATATTCAATCACTCTTTGCCTTCCTTCATCATCGAAATCCGTATCAATATCAGGCATGGATTTGCGGTCAGGATTCAGAAATCTTTCAAAAAGTAAATTGTATTTGATCGGATCGATATTGGTGATGCCGATGCAATAGGCCACCACACTACCTGCTGCAGAGCCTCGGCCCGGGCCTACGAACACGCCCATTTCTCTCCCTGCCCTGATAAAATCACTCACGATCAGGAAGTATCCTGCAAATCCCATGGTCTTAACAGTGAACAGTTCAAAGTCGATCCGCTCTTTGATTTCAGGAGTGAGTTCACTATATCTTCTCAACGCTCCTTCATGGGTAAGATGTTTCAAATATTCCCACTGGTTGAGATTATTATCAGGATGAATCTGAAATTCTTTCGGAATCGGAAATGCAGGCAACAGAATATCCTTATTCAGGTTCAGCAGGTCGACCTTATCCGCAAGAAGATTAGTATTATCTATTGCTGCCGGAACATCGTTGAAAAGCGTGATCATTTCCTCCGTCGTTTTAAAATAAAACTGATCATTTGGAAATTTAAAACGACGGTTTTTCATGTGTACATCGTCATTCACAAAATCATCGTAGCCAGGCGTGCTTTGTTTTTCGCCTGTATTGATGCATAATAAAATATCGTGCGCATTGTAATCCTCGCGATCGGTATAATGACTGTCATTGGTGGCAATGACCGGGACATTGTATTTTTTGGCCAGTTTCAGCATAAACTGGTTGACCGTTTCCTGTTCAGCGATATTGTGCCGCTGTAATTCGATAAAATAATCATCCCCAAAAAGATCCAGCCACCATTTGAATTCTTTTTCCGCTTTTTCTTCTCCGAGGTGGAGAATGGCTTGTGGTACATGTGCGCCAATGCAACAGGTGGTGGCGATCAGCCCTTCGTGATATTTTTCAATCAATTCCTTGTCGATGCGGGGATATTTGCCATACGCACCTTCTATAAAACCCAGCGAAGTCAGTTTGATCAGGTTTTGATACCCGGTTTTATTTTTTGCCAGCAACACCTGGTGATAGCGTTCATCTTTCTGATCTTTGGTAAAGGCTTTTCTGTGCCTGTCGTACACCACATAAAATTCGCAGCCGACGATCGGTTTTATCTTCAGCGAACCGTCTTCATTTTTATGCTTGTAGGCTTCGGCAACAAATTCAAATGCGCCGAACATATTCCCGTGATCGGTGATGGCCAGGGCAGGCATATTGTCATTCATCGCTTTCCTGTAAAGGCTTTGTATGGATGCAGCTCCATCGAGCAGGGAGAATTGCGTATGTACATGCAGGTGAGTAAATCGGGTCATGCTAAAAACACTTCAAAGTGACGCTGTAAATTAATGTTAAAATAAGTGGAAATGGGAAATCTTCCTGGCAAATTTACTACTAAGTCTTTAGACAAAGATTGAATATTCGATGCCTTTCTATACAATTAACTCACAAAAATTTGTATCTTTGAAAGCCTCTGCCACCAATATCTTAACACTTGACAATGTCGAAAGACCTTTTCATATTAATCAGTATAATTTTTTTTGCAGCAGCTTGCAGCACTACGAAACCAGCCACCTCGGGAAATGCTGCTCCAGGTAATGGAACAAACAGATCATCCGTAACATTTATTGACAATATTTCGCTTACACCGGGTTCAGCCAACACGGATAAAAAAAACTATTCAACAAATTCGACGAAGGCCGGAAATTACGTTTCTACCCCCGGCAGCATAGAGTCCTATTCTGCTTTGCAATTCAAATATGCGATTCTGACGAATGCGAGTGTGGAGCAGATGAATAATGAAAAGTTATTGGATTTCATGGACGAATGGTATGGAGTACCTTATCATTATGGGGGCGGTACAAAGGATGGAATTGATTGTTCGGCTTTCAGTTCTTTATTGATGTCAACAGTGTATGGAGTGAACCATCTTCCCCGCGTGGCCAGGGATCAATACGATCAAAGCAGGAGAATTAAGAAAGATGAATTGCAGGAAGGCGACCTGGTTTTTTTTCATACGATAGGAAAAAACGGGCGGAAGAGCATTACCCATGTTGGCGTTTATCTTTGTAACAACAAATTCGTACACGCATCATTGTCAGGCGTCATGATCAGCGATATGAGCGAAGCTTATTATGCGAAACATTTTGTAGGCGCCGGAAGAGTACGTGATTAATCTTTTTTACAGTTTAAGTCTTTTCCTGATTGTCCCTAAAACCGGAAGGAAATCCGGTGAAAGTTTCAAATAAATTACTCCCGTCAGGTAGATTAATGTAAAGACAAGGCTTCGAATAAATAACCATATAAATCCTGTGTACTGAGAAAAAAGAAAATGACAGACCAGGTAGGCTACCAATGCCAGCAGTAAAGTGTACAAAGATTTTTCCGTGAAAGGCTGCATATTGAATCTTCTCAGAAGAAAAAAATACCTAATGGCATTATATACCAGCATAGAAGCAAATGTCGCAATAGCGGGCCCCACCACGCCGAGCTGTTTGGTGAGAATGTAATTCGACGGAAGAGAAAGCGACAGCAGGATAATACCGGTAAAAAATTCAAAACGCCAGAATGTGGAAGTTGAAATGATCTGCGAGTTGACGCCGGTTCCCATATCTACGATCCGCCACAATCCAAGGAATAGAAAAACATATTTCGCTTCAAGATAAGCGGGTTTTAAGTGGAAGGTCAATACGCTATCCGTAAAATTGATCCAAAGCAATACAAAAATACCTACGGCAAAAATCAATTGGTTAATTGAAGAACGATGATAGATCCTGTTGATTTTTTCATAATCCTTATCCTTCCAGGCCTGTGATAGTGAACTGACAGAAGCCGCGATAATGCCGCGTTGTGGAGCCTGGATAATGCTGGCAATATTCTGTGCCAGTGTGAAGATCCCTGCAAAAGCCAGTCCATCCGGCATCACCGCTGCGATCACAATCGTGTCAAAAACGCTGGCAATATTGTAAATCAATCCCCCGCTCCAAACGAATGCAGCAAGGGTGATTATTTTTTTAAAAAATTTTTTTGTCACCCGACTGATCGTCAGCATCAGGTAAATTTTATGGGTGATGATCAGATACAAAAACAGAATGAGGGCAAGCAGAATATAGGTAAATGCATAAAGCTTTATGAAAATATCAAAGCTTTTTATGATTCCAAAAAATGAAAGCAGAATAAAAACAGAAATGAACAGGCGCCATTGTACTTCGCGCAGATAATTTGTCAATACTGACTTCTTTAATTGCCAGGCATAAGCTTCCAGGAGGGAATACATAGTGAGGCCAAATCCAAATGGAAAGATCCAGTAATAATATTTGACCAGGTCAGCCGAATGTGCTCCGAATTTTCTTATTACAAGATTTTTGAAAATCAAACCTCCGCCCATAACAAGGATAAACCCGACAGTACTGGTGAGCAACGAAAGACTAATCATATCATTTTTATCGGGAGGCAGGTTGTCTTTATAATAAGGATAGAATTTATAGATATAGGCCTGCATTCCTAACGAAGCAAAAGAAAACATGACATTGGCAATAGCAATAAAAGTTCCGGTCAGACCGTATTGAGTTTCGGTAAACCCCCCTTCGCGGGTAAACAGGTAGATATTTAAAAAGCCCAGGGCGAAGCCGAAATATACGATGCCAAATGACAGGATGCTTTGCCGCCGGATAGTGTTCATGTAGAGAGTGAAGTTACTTTACAAAGATGGAGTTTTTTTTCGTTCTCTCATTTTCTAAGAACAACCGGAGAATTTTTCGGAAATAGTCATGCTGTTAATCAACTTTTTTTGCATTGATATAGAAGTTGCGATCTATCGTGAATGTTGAATCACCCTCAGGATATAATGACAATTTTTGCCATTTTTCAGTGGGTATGATCCACCTGGATCCCTTGAAATCAATCTTCAGGGGCATCGCGAAACCTTTTACGCAGTTTGCCCAGCGATATGAAAGCGTATATCCCTCTTGTTTATATTCCAACACAGGTATTTGAACAGTTCGAAGATACTGGTCGAATACTTTCGAGAAATCTATTTTGGAATGAACGCTGATATAATGTTCAACCTGTGCTGTTGTTACCGTCTGGTGGTAAAATGTTTTATTCAATCCTCTTAATATGCTCCTGAACAGGGAATCATTGTTTATTACCTGGCGGATAGTCTGGATCATATTGCTTGCCTTATAATACAGGTCTGTTCCCCTTGGTTCATCGTTGACTCCATAATTTCCGATAATAGGCCATTTGTTTTCAATTTTTTTTCTGATTCCATAATTGTAATCATTGCCGGCTTCCTTACCAAAATAATATTGGGTGAATAGTGTTTCGCTGTAATTCGTAAAGCCTTCATGAATCCATTCATCAGCAATATCCTTGCAGGTAATATTATTGCCGAACCACTCATGACCGCTTTCATGAACAATAATGAAGTCCCATTTTAACCCCCAGCCTGTTCCTGATAAGTCTTTCCCCAAATATCCTTTTTGAAATTTGTTCCCATATGCCACAGCACTCTGGTGCTCCATGCCCAGATGCGGGGATTCAACCAGTTTGTATCCATCTTCATAAAAAGGGTAAGGACCAAACCAATATTCAAAACATTTCAGCATGGAATCCACAACGAGGAATTCTGTTTTAGCTTTATCAAGATTGTAATCCAGCACCCAGAAGTCGCAATCCAGTTTCCCCTTTTCACCCTGGTAATCTTCGTGCCAGGTCACATACTTGCCGATGTAGGGGATAATATTATAATTGTTGATTGGGTTCACCACAGCCCAGGTATACGTCGCTGTTCCATCAACGTTATCTTTTTTTTGTTTGAGTCTTCCGTTACCAACTGCAACCAGGGTATCCGGTACCGTTATACTCAGCGAAGCGCCGTTGTCCGGCTCATCAGACAGATGATCTTTGCAGGGATACCACACACTGGCTCCAAATCCCTGGCAGGTGACGGTCATCCAGGGTCTTCCGAGTTTATCTTTGGCGAAGATCCATCCTCCATCCCAGGGCGGTCGTTTGGCAATACGGGGGTTGCCATGATAATAGATGGAGATGCTGGCATTCGGTTTTTCAGAATGAGGTTTCGGCCTTGGTAAATTTTTAAAATAAACCCACCAGGCGTTGGCATCGATTTTTTTGAAGTCTGTTTTTTTATGCTGATAGATAACGCTGTCGATGACCATTGGCTCCTGCAGGTCGATTTGCATGGTCTGGTCCTGACGATCTGATACAATCGAAAACGTAATGGTATTTACACCTGCAACAAACTTAGATATATAATCAGGTTTAATGCTTATATCATATTTAAGTACATCCCACCAATCTCTCTGTGGATTTATACTGCCCCGCAGAGAGTCCGTGTGTGTAAAACGAAAACTGGTCTGTGAGGACTGAGCTGAACAGAAGCAGAAGAAGCATAAAACAACAGGAAATAAAAGGCTTATTCGTTTCATTTATTAAATTTAAAGGTCGGGTTGAGTCCGAAAAAACCAGGGATCAAAGTGTTGAAGATAAAAAAACATTTTGCATTTGCGATGATTAAATATATAATCGGTTTGGCATGCATGATATGCATGATATCCTGTCATCATACGGCAGATAGCGGGAAAAAAATATTTCGCTATAATGAGGCGACGGGCATTGCTACGCTGGATCCTGCATTTGCCAAAAACCAGTCCATAATATGGGCCGTTCACCAGATTTACAATACGATAGTTGAAACGGATAAGGATTTAAATATAGTTCCTTCTCTCGCCAAAAACTGGGAGGTATCGGCAGACAGACTGGAATATATTTTTCATTTGCGGGATGATGTTTTTTTCCAGGATAATGATGCATTCCCATCCGGGAAAGGAAGAAAGCTCGTTGCAGGTGATATTGAATACAGTTTTAAACGTTTGCTTGATAAGAATACGGCCAGCAGCGGGGCATGGATTTTCAATAATCTTGTGGATATCGAAAATGGGTTCAAAGCAATCGATGACTCCACTTTTAGGTTACAGCTGATAAGACCATTCAGCCCGATCCTGGGATTGCTGAGCATGCAATACTGTTCCATAGTTCCGAAGGAAGTCGTTGAAAAATATGGAAAGGATTTTCGGAATCATCCCTGCGGAACCGGCCCGTTTCAACTTCAATATTGGGAAGAAGGACAGAATTTAATCCTGATTAAAAATGAGAATTATTTTGAGAAGGACAGCACCGGGAAAGGACTTCCATACCTGGATGCGGTCAAGATTAGTTTTTTTGATAACAAAGCCATGGAGTTTTTGCTGCTGAGCCAGGGTCAACTGGATTTTACCAATGATATCGACGCATCCTTCAAAGATGAAGTGTTGAATAAGAAAGGTGAATTAAAAAAAGAATGGCTGGGAAAAGTTATTCTATCCAAACACAGTTACCTGAACACGGAATATTTTGGAATACTCGTTGATTCAACTAATGCGCTGGTAAAGAATTCCCCTCTCAGGCTAAAAAAAATCAGGCAGGCGATCAATTATGGATTTGACCGCCATAAGATGATGATGTACCTCCGCAATTCGATTGGTATTCCGGCTGAAAGCGGATTCATTCCTGCCGGTCTGCCCGGTTTTGATTCCTCTATAGTTAAAGGGTATCATTATGATCCTTCCAGGTCACGGCAACTATTAACCGAAGCAGGTTTTCCTGAAGGAAGAAATTTGCCGGCAATCAAATTATTGACAATTGATATCTATGCAGACCTGGGTAGTTTTATTGCAAAAGAACTTGAGGAACTGGGCATACATTTACAGGTTGAAGTGGTCCAAAAAAGTTTATTGCTCGAAGAAACTGCAAAATCAGAAGCTTTGTTTTTCCGCGGCAGTTGGATCGCCGATTATCCGGATGCGGAAAATTATCTGAGTGTGTTCTATTCAAAAAACCCTGCTCCTCCGAATTACACAAGGTATAATAATCCGGCTTATGATAAGTTATATGAACAGTCGCTCGCAGAAACCAACGACTCAATAAAAAATAAAATGTACAGACAAATGGACCAGATGGTCATTAATGATGCGCCGATTGTACCTTTATGGTATGATGAAGTAATCCATCTTGTCAATCCCTGGGTAAAAGGATTTGAACCGAATGGATTGAACCTCCTCGAACTGAGAAGGGTGAAACTGGAGCGATAAACTTTTTTCAGTTGTTTTAAATTCCTATTTTGTCGACTTCAATTTATTCTTGAAAACTCCGCCGTTGTTGGTTTTTTAAATGAATCCATCATGCAGCGCTACTAACAACACCAACAATGCTTAGAGTAAATAGTGTGTTGAAACCACAGATATCTATTAATGAGATTAAGCCTAGAGGTAATGAAGGCCTTATAATAAATCAAACTCAAACTCAAACAATGAAAAGAATTATCTTTTTTTTAAGTGTCGTTCTTTTTTGCCTTTCGTCCTTTGCACAAAGGAAAGAAGCGCTAATCGATACACTTTACAAGGAATTTCTTTCACCAGGCAATTCTGCTCGTCCCCGTGTGTGGTGGCATTGGATGAATGGCAATATTACTGAAGATGGGATAAGAAAAGATTTGGAATGGATGCATCGTGTAGGCATTGGTGGCTTTCAGAATTTTGATGCAGCACTTGCTACACCGCAGATAGTAGAGAAGCGGTTGACCTATATGACACCGGATTGGAAAGATGCATTTAATTTTACCACAAAACTTGCAGATTCATTACATCTTGAAATGGCAATTGCGGGTTCCCCCGGCTGGAGTGAAAGTGGCGGCCCCTGGGTAAAGCCCGAAGATGGTATGAAAAAAATTGTGTGGACCGAAACACGTGTTACGGGTGGCACATCAAACATTAAAATAGTTGCGCAATCAGGCATTACAGGCCCGTTTCAGAACATCCCAATGCAACCCGGCTTTGGCGAAAACCGTGATGCATCAAAGCTTCCTTTGCTTTATAAAGACATTGCTGTTGTAGCTTTTAAATTACCGGAGACAGACAAATCATTAAGTGAGCTAGGCGCCGTAGTAACATCAAGTGGCGGTAATTTCACGTTACAACAATTAACCGATGGGGATCTTGCTACAGCCAATCTTTTGCCAAAAGATTCTGTTGCTGGATTTGGATGGATACAGTTTGCATTTCCTCGCCCACAAACCATCAAAGCCATAACCATGGTGGGAGGCGGCAATCCCGGTATGTTTGGATTTGGCGCTGATACAAAAGACAGCCGCAAACTCGAGGCCAGTGACGATGGTATTAATTTCAGGGTTGTTTGTATTATTCCCCCTGGCGCTATCACAGAACAAACTATCGATATACCTGCAGCTACTGCAAAATATTTTCGTGTCACTATAAAAAATCCGCCGCCACCGGTGAACATCGGCGCTGCTTTTGGTTTTGGTGATAGGGGAAGGACGAAAGACCCCGGTGGTACCGCCATTGCAGAAATTGTTTTACATACGACCAGCCGTATTAATATGTTCGAGGAGAAAGATGCTTTTGCGCCGGTGGGTAATTTGAACTCAAAGATGACCACAGCAACAAATGATGTAATTGCAATAGGCGATATCATCGACCTCACTGATAAATTAAATGCAGATGGAAACCTGAACTGGACGGCACCCGATGGAGAATGGGATATTGTTCGGTTTGGTTATTCATTGCTTGGCATAACCAACCATCCAGCATCACCTGAGGCTACGGGTTTTGAAGTGGATAAGTTAGACCCTCCTGCTGTGAAAAATTATTTCACCAGCTATCTTGACCAATATAAAAATGCTACGCAAGGTTTAATGGGCAGCAAAGGCGGATTGCAATTTATGATAACAGATAGTTGGGAAGCGGGTGCTCAAAACTGGACGGCGAACCTTCCCGCAGAATTTCAGAAACGTCGCGGGTACAGTATCATTCCGTGGTTGCCCATATTAACTGGTCATCCGATAAAAAGTGCAGAGGCAAGCGAACAATTTTTGTTTGATTTCAGAAAGACTTTGAGTGAAATGGTTGCCGAATATCATTACGATGCGCTTACAAATATTCTTGCACAATATGGAATGAAGCGATATTCGGAATCGCATGAAAGTGGCCGTGCTTTGATAGCAGATGGCATGGATGTAAAACGAAATGCGGCTGTTCCAATGTCTGCAATGTGGACGCCTAACCCCCTCACTAACGGCGGCGACCAGACAGGTTATGAAGCTGACATTCGCGAGTCTGCATCTACAGCACACATCTATGGACAAAATCTTGTTGCTGCAGAATCATTGACGGCCTTAGGTTTTCCTGCAACAGCCTGGTCCTATTGTCCTGAGAATTTAAAACCTACTGCAGACCTTGAACTGGCAAGTGGATTGAACAGGTTTGTAATTCATTGTTCCGTGCATCAACCAACTGACAATAAAATTCCCGGCCTTGGTCTCGGACCATTTGGTCAGTGGTTTACGCGTCATGAAACATGGGCAGAAGAAGCAAAACCATGGATAACTTATTTAGCTCGCAGTTCTTACTTGTTGCAACAGGGGAGGTTTGTTGCTGATGTAGTTTATTATTATGGTGAAGACAATAACATCACTTCTTTGTTTGGCAAAAAATTGCCTGCAATTCCTGAAGGATATAATTATGATTTTATAAACGCGAATGCCCTTATCAATTTATTATCTGTAAAAGATGGAATGCTTGTTACACCAAGCGGCATGAGCTATCATTTGCTGGTATTGGATAGTAATGCAACAAGAATGTCGTTACCGGTACTGCGTAAAATAAATGAATTGGTAAAAGCTGGGGCAACAGTAGCAGGTGTTAAGCCGAATTCAACATTAGGTTTATCAGATGATCAAAATGAGTTCGATAGACTGGTCAGGGACACATGGAATTCATCCAATTCAAAAGTTACGGAAGGTAAATCAACAGGCGACGTACTAAATGCAATAAGTGTTGGCCCTGATTTCACTTACACAAAACCAGAGACTGATACTAAATTATTATATGTACATAGGAGATTACCCGACCGGGAAATATATTGGATCAACAGCCGGAATAACAGGGTAGAGAACCTTGAAGCAACATTTCGTCTTTCGGGAAAATTGCCACAGCTCTGGTCTCCTGAAACAGGCAAAACAGAACCATTGTCTTACAGCATTGCTGAGGGCGTCACGAAAGTCAAACTGCACCTGGAACCCAACGATGCATTGTTTGTTGTGTTCAAAGACAAGGCAACAAAATCTTCTGTTGAATTACCTGCCGTTAAGGTAAAAGAATTAGCAACAATAAGCGGGGAGTGGAAAGTTGATTTTCAGAAAGACCGCGGCGCACCGGCTAGCTCAACATTTGATAAACTGGTTTCATACACAGATAATGCGAATGCAGGTATAAAATATTTTTCGGGCACTGCCACCTATACAAAAACAATCTCGGCTGATAAAGATTGGTTTACAAAAGATGTGGAGCTCTGGTTAAATCTTGGAGATGTAAAAAATATTGCTGAAGTAATTGTGAATGGAAAATCGTTAGGTATTATCTGGAAGCATCCATTCCGTGTTAATATCGGGAGCGCGTTAAAACCTGGTAAAAATACAATTGTCATAAAGGTTACCAATCTTTGGGTAAACCGTTTAATTGGCGATGCACAACCCGGTGTTAGCAATAAGATCACTTATACCACAATGCCTTTTTACCAGGCCAATTCAAAATTGTTGCCTTCAGGTTTATTGGGCCCAGTGCAGGTAATGTCTGTCGGGAGAAAGTAGATTTTTTATGAACCCAACCCTCGAATAAGTATGAACTTCGTTGCGTTGCACACCCAGGTTTCTGTTCATTGACCAACAAAGAACAAAAGCACAAGTGTGCGACGCAACGATGTTGATCTTAGTACAAATGCCGGGTTCATAAAATAAATAACCGACAAACGTTCGCAGTTGTGCAAGATGGATTCCTTTATAACACCAATAACGGCGTGAGAGTTCTTACTCTCCCAAGGCGAGTCACCGTAGCGGCTGCATTATTGAAATCAAAGAGCTGATGCGGGACTCGCAACAGCAGACCAAATGGTGAGCCAATGGCCGATGAGTCCTGCAGTAACAGGTTCTCTATGCTGCGCGCATGGTAGTGACTCATCGGGGGAAAATTGGAGCGATAAGTATTTCTATTTTGTAGTCTTCAATTTATCCTTAAACACTTTTTCAAACTTTTCCACCTTTGGCCTGATCACAAAAGTGCAATAGGGCTGTGAGCCGTGATTGTCATAATAGTGCTGATGATAATCTTCTGCTGGATAAAATTTGGTGAAGGCTGTGATCTCCGTCACGATGGGCTTATCATATGCACCGCTTTTATTGAGTTGTTCCTTATAATGCTCGGCTTTTTTCATTTGTTCTGCATCATGATAAAAAATCACACTGCGGTATTGCGTGCCTACATCATTACCCTGCCGGTTAAGCGAAGTAGGGTCATGCGATTCCCAGAACACTTCCAGCAATTCATCGAAACTGATTACAGAAGGATCGTAAATGATCTGAAGGCATTCTGCATGACCGGTCGTACCCGTGCAAACATCTTCATAGGAAGGACTGGGAACTGTTCCTCCGGAATATCCTGATGTGACTTTCAGTACGCCTTTCAATTCCTGGAAAATGGCTTCGGTACACCAGAAGCAACCGGTACCGAAAGTGGCGGTGTCTGTTTTTAATCCTGCGGGGATTTTAGTTTCTGTCATATTAATATGTTGAGAAGATGATTCTGCACAGGAACCTGCAAACAATACCCAACTGAACGCAATTGATAAAAAATACATGGCTTTCATCGATTTAATGTACAATTTAAGTGAATAGGCCCGGACTTTATTAAATGCAAGATAATTCCTGTTGCAAATCATTTTTTGTAAGATAAATGACAATTGAAGGCATTTAAAAGTTCATTAACATAAGAAAAGGATAACGACTTGCAAGTTCCGGTCCATGAATCTGATTCCCTATTTTTGCTATAACAGATAATGACTGGTCCATAAGCCATTGTCAAAGTTAAATTATGAAGTATTTTCCCGAATCGGCGCTGGTTCAGCTTGAATTTGATAAAGTAAAAGCCCTGCTGGTGGAGCATTGTAAATCGGAGCAGGCGAAAATGAAAGCGGACGAACTGCGCATTCATACGCTTAGGGAATATATTGAACTGGAATTACAACAGGCTCATGAATACAAACTCATTGTTCAGCAGGCTTTGTATTTTCCTAACGATTATGTGCTTAATCTTTCAAAAGATCTAAGGCTGCTTGCCATTCCCGGGGCCGTGCTCAATGGTGGACAATTCATGCAGATCCGAAAGCTCGCCGAAAGTATCCAACGCGTTTTTCACTGGTTTGACCAGGAAAGAAGGATTGCTTATCCGGCTCTTGCCAAAGTAATCGGAGAAACCCATTATGAAAAAATGATCCTGAAATGGATTGATGAAGTGCTGAATGAAAATGGCAACGTGCTCGATGATGCATCTGAAGAACTGGCTGATATAAGAATGAGTCTATTCCGGAAAAGGAATGAATTACGTCGCTTGTTCGACAGGGTTTTATCAAGATTGAATAAATCAGGTTATGTTGCGGATATTGAAGAAGCTTTTCTCAATGGCAGGAGGGTAGTGGCGATTTTTGCCGAACACAAGAGGCAGGTGAAAGGAATACTGCACGGAGAAAGCGACACCAGGAAGACTGCATTCATTGAGCCCGAGGAAACGATTGAACTCAATAACGAAATATTTTCCCTCGAACATTCGGAAAACCGCGAAATCAATCGCATACTTCGTGACCTAACGGCTAAATTATCTGTGCATGCCGGCTTGTTACAGACTTATCATAATATCATAGCCGAATATGACTTTATCCGCGCCAAAGCAATGCTGGCAATCGATATGAATGGGAATCTTCCTTTGCTGCAGGACAAGGCGCATATCCATCTCGTACAGGCTGTTCATCCTTTGCTGTTTCTTTATAATAAAAAAAATCAGAAACCCACGATTCCAACGAATATTGAACTGAATGAAAAGAATCGCATTCTTGTTATTTCCGGGCCCAATGCAGGGGGCAAAACGGTTACGCTGAAAACAGTAGGGTTGTTGCAACTGATGATTCAAAGCGGTTTGCTGATTCCTGCACATCCTGATTCCACAATAGGTATTTTTAAGCAGATCATGATTCATATTGGAGATACCCAAAGTCTCGAATTTGAATTGAGTACCTACAGCTCCCACCTGAAGAACATGAAATATTTTATCGAGAATGCGAATGGCAAAACATTGTTTTTTATTGATGAATTGGGAAGCGGCAGCGATCCCAGTCTTGGCGGCGCATTTGCCGAAGTGATTCTGCAGGAACTGGTCAGAAAACACGCACTGGGTATTGTGACTACGCATTACCTGAATCTGAAAGTCATGGCAAATAAAACTCCGGGCATAATAAACGGGGCGATGACTTTTGATGAAAAGAATTTGCAACCACTCTATAAACTGGCTATTGGCAAACCGGGTAGTTCATATACGTTTTCCATCGCAGAACGGATTGGCCTTGATCCTGCATTGATCCGGAATGCAAGAAAGCTGGTGGATGAAGATCATTTCCGGCTCGACAAATTGCTCAATCGTACTGAGCAGGATTTGCATAATCTCGAAAAAAAAGAAAAAGAATTACAGCAATTGATCAGGCAAAATGAGAAGCTGCACAAAGAAATGGAATCCCTGATGAATAAGGAACGCCATCAGCAGCGGGTAGAAATGCTAAAGCATCAGAACAGGATTACGGAAGATCGTATTACTTATCTCAGGGAAATGGAAAGGAAACTGAAGCAGATTGTTTTTGACTGGCGAAAAGCAGAGAATAAAAATGAGGTCATCAAGCAAATGCAGGCTTTGTTGTTCAAACAAAAGGAAAAACAGGTGACTGAAAAAGTAAAAAAGAAATTCGATTCAAAATATATTGAAGTAGAAGGAAGTGCTAAAGTGGGGGATAAGGTCATGATGAAAAAAAATCACCAGGTGGGTATTGTAAAAGAAGTCAGGGGTAAAAAAGCAGTTGTGCAGCTGGGACTGATGCCAATCACAGTCGGGTTAAACGATCTCACTGTGGTGCGCGACAAAGTGGTGGAACTAAAAGCAGATTGATGTGATCGTGAACAGAATTAAAATAGATAGATCGGAAAAGCAATTTCCGGGTTAAGCAGGTAGTTGAATCCTGCTATTTTTGCTTATGATATTTTTAATTCCTTATTCTTTTTTAAAAAAACTATTATGTCTACGCTATCTATGACTCAACCATTGACAGGCGTCAGGGCCAAACGAATTGAGTCTATTGATCTTTTGCGAGGCATCGTCATTATTATCATGGCGCTTGATCATGTCCGTGATTATTTTCATCACAGTGCATACATTTATGACCCGACTGATTTTTCACAAACGAGTGTATGGATTTTTTTCACCCGCTGGATCACCCATTTTTGTGCACCTGTTTTTACTTTTCTGGCCGGGACCTCTGCCTGCCTGATCGGTTTCCGGAAAACCAGGAAAGAAGTGTCCTTCTTTCTTTTTACAAGAGGATTGATCCTGGTGATCGGAGAAGTCACATTGATTACGCTGGGTTGGACATTTAACCTTGCCTATCCTGTGCTCATTCTGCAGGTGATCTGGTCAATCGGAATCAGCATGATTGCCCTGTCAGCCCTGGTCTATCTCCCACGTTGGGCCATTCTTGCTATAGGTATTTTGTTGATTGCGGGACATAATCTTCTTGATTCAGTTCATGTACAAGGCAAAGGCCTCACATCTTTTTTCTGGTCCCTGCTGCATGAACAAAATTTCTCTTTTGTTTACGGACATTTTTTAGTCATTGTTGGTTATCCCGTCATACCCTGGATTGGCATTATCGCTACAGGCTATTGCCTGGGGAGTTTATACGCTCCCGGATATGATCCGGTTAAAAGAAAGAAAACTCTTTTGTCTGTCGGGATGGCTGTCAGCCTACTTTTCATCATCATCAGAGCAATCAATGTGTATGGCGATCCGCATCCCTGGTCCGTACAGAAAAATTCTTTATTTACTTTTCTTTCATTCTTGAACACAACCAAATATCCACCTTCTCTTCTGTATTCTTTAATGACATTAGGACCTGCAATAGTTTTCCTTGCACTGGCAGAAAAGCCTTTGAATGCCCTGACAGAAAAGATTTCTGTTTTTGGGCGAGTACCGATGTTCTTTTATATCGTCCATATTTATTTTATTCATTTGCTTGCCATGATTGCGGCAACATTTTCAGGATACAAATGGTCGGATATGATCTTACATACATGGGTAACCGCAAATTCACAATTAAGAGGATTCGGTTTTAACCTGCTTGTAGTTTATATCCTTTGGATAGTAGTGATTGTTCTTTTATATCCATTGTGTAAATGGTACGATCAATATAAAAGAACCCATCTGACACAGCAAAAATGGCTCAGCTATATTTAAACCAGGATTGTTTTTTCTATGAATGCTAAACAGGCAGCGGCCGAAAAGGCCATAACATTTGTTCAAAGCGGTATGGTTGTTGGACTAGGGACAGGATCAACTGCTTATTGGGCGATAGAAGGGATCGGCAGAAGAATACAAGAAGAAGGATTGGAAATCCGGTCAATCGCTACTTCGAAGCGATCGGAAGATCAGGCAAAGTCATTGGGAATTTCTCTTGTTTCCTTTTCTGCAATTGATGTAATAGACATTACCATCGATGGGGCTGATGAAACTGATGGAGATTTGAATCTGATCAAAGGCGGCGGCGGCGCGCTTCTTCGCGAAAAAATTGTGGCTTC
>Ga0335076_10000733_pt1 | contig 30678 bp, 29 predicted proteins | sample Lox_Sample_25_FD_206717 | JGI IMG/M metagenome (GOLD analysis project Ga0335076, IMG submission 206717) | Soil microbial communities from Loxahatchee National Wildlife Refuge, Florida, United States - Lox_Sample_2.5 | ecosystem: Environmental > Terrestrial > Soil > Wetlands | place: USA... | reverse complement strand
GCATCTGGCTCCAGCGCGCGGACACCGAGCCGCTCGGCTGGTTCGGGCGGCCTTGGGCCGTGGTGCGGCGCACCGGACTGCTCGCGGAGGTCGGCGAGCACGGGATCGAAGTCGACGCGGTGCTCCCCGACTCGGCCGCGAGCAAGCTCGGCGTGCTGCCCGGGGACGAAATCGAGTTCCACGGCGACCCGCCCCGCGACCAGGCGCTCGAAGAGGCCCTGGCGGCGATCGAGGCGGGCGGCCCGCTCACCGTCGTGCGCGTCGCGAACGATCAGCCCACGCAAGTGAAGCTCGGCACGAAGTGAAGCGGGACTGAGCTAGGCGCGCGCGCCGCGATACGCGGAGGCCACGAGCTCCACCACGGCGAGCGCCTCGGCGCCCGTCACCAGCGGCGGGCGGCGCTCGCGCACGGCGGCCGCGAAGTCGCGGTGCTGGCGGCGGAACGGCTCGAGCTTGTCGAGCGGCGCGGGCGGCGCGTCGCTCCGGCTCGGCGGGCGGACGTCGACCCCGGGCTCGCAGGCGAAGTGCGTCGCGACGCCGCCCGACAGCGCGACCGTCGCGCGCTCGCAGCGCACCTCGATGCGCTCGGGCTCGGCGATGGCCGACGTGGTCGCGAGAAGCGTCCCCAGCGCGCCCGAGGCGAAGCGCAGCGCGAGCACGGCCGTGTCCTCGCATGCCATCTCGTGACTCAACGTGGCCGAGTGACTCGCCACCGACGCCACCGGCCCGCAGAGCCAGAGCATGAGATCGAGACAGTGCACGGCCTGGTTGAGCAGGACACCGCCTTCGGCGCGGTCGAAGCGGCCGCGTCCCGGCGCGGCGTCGTAGTAGGCCTGGTCACGGCGCCAGATCGTCGCGGCCTCGACCGCGATGACGCGCCCCAGCGCGCCCTTCGCGAGCGCCTCGCGCAGCCACAGCACGTCGTCGAAGAAGCGGTTCTGCGCCACCACCGAGAGCGATACGCCGCGCCGCGCGGCCTGTCCCACGAGCGCCGCGGCGCGCGCGGGGTCGACGTCGATCGGCTTTTCCGAGAGCACCGCCTTGCCCGCCTCGACGCAGCGCAGCCCGAGCTCGGCGTGCTTGTCGGCGGGAACGGCGAGCACGACGGCGTCGACGTCGACGCGAGTCAGCAGCGACTCGACGCTCTTCACCAGCGGCGCGCCGTGGCGCTCCGAGAACGCGCGCGCGCGCGACACGTCGAGGTCGACGACCGCCGCGAGTCGCGTCTCGGGCAGCTCGCAGAGCACCTGCGCGTGGCGCGCGGCGATGTTCCCGCAGCCCACCAGGGCCGTGCGCACGGGCGCGTCAGGCACGGCGGGCCTCGGTGCGCGTCGCGCGCTCCTGCGTGCGCATGCGCGCCCCCACGACGGCGCGCTTCTGGTACCAGCGCACGGCGAAGCAGTCCACGAGGCCGCGCCACGCGCGATTGCCGACGCCGTACTTCGAGCGGCCCGTCGTGCGCGGCCGGTGGTGGACGGCGATCTCGCGGGTCGCGAAGCCCTGCGCGCGCAAGAGCGCCGGCAGGAAGCGGTGCATGCCGTTGAACACCGGCACTTCCGTGAGCGCCGCGCGTCGCACCGCCCGGTACGTGCAGCCGGCGTCGCTGACGCCCTCGCGCGTCAGCCACGTGCGCACGCGGTTCGCGACGCGGCTCGAGGCGCGGCGCAGCCAGTCGTCCTCGCGTACCTCGCGCACGCCGCTCACGCAGTCGCTGCCCGTCTCGGCGAGCGCGGCGAGGAAGCGCGGGATGTCCGCCGGGTCGTTCTGCCCGTCGCTGTCCATGGTGATCACGACCTCGCCGCGCGCGGCGAGGAAGCCGGTCGCCTGCGCTGCGCTCTCGCCGCAGTTCACGGCGTGCTCGACCACGCGCAGCTCGCGATAGCGCAGGAAGAGCTGGTGCAGCAGCTCGCGGCTGCCGTCGCGGCTGTCGTCGTCGACGAACACGAGCTCGAACGAGCGGCCCGTCGCGCGCAGCGCCGCGTGCAGCTCGGCGGCGAGCGGCTCGAGCGCGTCGCGCTCCTCGAAGCACGGCAACACGACCGAGACCTCCGGATCGCTCACGAGTCGCGCTCCTTCGGCGGCGCCACCATGAAGTGGCCGAGCGCGGGCCAGTGGTCGAACGCGCGCTGCCAGCGCGTCTCGTCGTAGTCGGGGCATTTCGCGGCCGCGCCGACCTCGACCTGGCGGCGGCACACGTCGATCGAGGCGTAGAACGCGAGCAGCGCCGCGAGCGTACCCGAGGTGAGGATCGCCGCGAACACGCGCGGGTGGAAGCGCAGACCGGCCCAGACGAGCGCGGCCAGCGGCAGCGTCACGAGCGCCGCGGCGGTCGCGGTCGCGCCGCGCGGCGCGCCCGAGAGCTCGATGTGGAAGATCGCCAGGCCGGCGGCGCCCGCCGCCGCCACGGGGATCGCCACGACCGCGGCGCCGACCAGGATCCGGCGCAGCCGCTCGGGCGCGCGCTCGCGCAGCTCGACGAGCGACTCGGCGAGCAGGAGCGCGAGCAGCGGCAGGAGCGGCATCAGGTAGTGGGTGCGCTTCTGCGGCAGGAGCGAGAACGCGACGAAGAGCGAGGCGAAGCCGAGCGCCACGAAGCGCAGGCGGGGCTCGTTCGCGAAGCCGCGGCTGCGCCACGCGCGCAGCGCTGCGAGCGGCAGCAGCACGATCGCCGGCGCGGCGGCGCGCGCGAGCACCGCGAAGTAGAGATAGACCGGGCCGTAGTGAGTCGCGCTCGCGCCGGGCGCGCGAACGCCGACCGGCTCCGTCGCCTCGGCCCACAGCGTGCGCGCCGCGTCCGGCACCGCGGCCAGCACGAGCGCGTACCAGGCGAACCCGGCGACCAGCGCGAGCCCGAGCCAGGCGAGCGTCTCGCCGCGCAGCGACTTCGAGAGCGAGCGCTCGAGCGCGAGGCTCACCGCGATCGGCAGCCCCACGACGAGCAACGCGGCCGTCGCCTTGGCCAGGATCGCGAGCGCGAGCGCCGCCGAGAAGACGGGCAGGCCCCAGCGCCGGCCGCCGTAGTGCGCCCCGTCGAAGCCGAACAGCGCGAGCGTGCAGAACAGCGCGAGCGACATCTCGGCCACGCCGCGGCGCCCGAGATCGACCGTCATGCACATGGCCGCGAACGACAGCGCGGCGAGCAGGCCCAGGTCGGGCCCCCGCAGCGAGCGCCCCCACGCGAACAGGAGCGCCGCGAGGCCGAGCGCGGCGAGCGCCGACGGCAGCCGCACGGTGCTCCACGAGACGCCGCCGGCGAGCTCCGCTGCGGCGGCGCCGAGCCACGCGTAGCCGGGCGGCTTCTCGATCCGCGGCGTGCCCGCGACCGTGGGCACGAGCCAGTCGCCACCGTCCGCGATCGACTGCACCGCCGCGTGCACACGCGACTCCGCGGGGTTCGCCGCCGGGGGCACGCCGAGCTGGTAGAAGAGCACGAGCGCGAAGGCGGCGAGGAGCGCGGCCAGCGAAGCGCCCGTGCGCAGCGGCGCCGCGGCCCGGTCGCTCACGTCCACCTCCGCTCTACACAGAACTGTTTCACCGCTTCGCACACCCAGCTCACCTGCTCGCGCTCCAGGAACGGGTCCATGGGCAGGGACAGGACCTCGCGGCACACGCGCTCGGCGACCGGGAAGTCGCCCGGAGCCGCGCAGCGCGCGAACATCGGCTGCTGGCTCAGCGCGAGCGGGTAGTGGATGCCCGTGCCGACGCCGCGGTCGGCGAGGTGCTTCGCGAGGCCATCGCGGTCCTCGACGCAGACCGCGAAGAGGTGCCAGACGGGCTCGGCCGACGGCGCGCTGCGCCGCTGCAATCGCACGCTGCGAATGCCGGCGAGCTCTTCCGCGTACCAGCCGGCAACTTCGCGCCGGCGCGCATTCCACTCGTCCAGGTAGCGGAGCTTCACCTCGAGCACGGCCGCTTGCAGCCCGTCGAGCCGCTCGTTCGCGCCCATGATCTCGTGGACGAACTTCTCCTTGCGCCCGTGGTCGCGGTACATCGCGGCGAACTCGGCGATCCCGTCGTCGTCGGTGGCGAGCGCGCCGCCGTCGCCGAAGCCGCCCAGGTTCTTCGAGGGGAAGAACGAGTGGCAGCCGGCGCGCCCGAACGAGCCGAGCCGCTTGCCATGCACGCGCGCGCCCGCGGCCTGCGCGCAGTCTTCGACGAGCGGCAGCCCGTGCTGCGCCGCGAGCGCGAGCAGCCGGTCGAGCGGCGCGGGCATGCCGTACAGGTGCACGGGCAGGAGCGCGCGCGTGCACGGGGTGAGCGCGGCTTCGACGCGGTCGGCGTCGATGAGCCAGGTCTCGGGGTCGACGTCGACGAAGACGGGCCGCGCGCCGACGAGCAGGATCGACTCGGCCGTCGGCACCGCGGTGTGCGCGGTCGTGATCACCTCGTCGCCCGGCCCCACGCCCAGCGCGCGCAGCGCGATGGAGAGCGCGGCCGTGCCGCTGGAGACGCCGCGCGCGTGGCGCCGCTCGAGCTGTTTGGCGAGCGCGGCTTCGAACCGCGCGACCGGCTTGCCCTGGATGAACGCGCAGTCGTCGACGACGGCGCGCACCGCCGCGTCGAGCTCGCCGCGGATTCGCGCGTGCTGGCCCTGCAGATCGAGGAAAGGAACCTTCATGAGTCGTGACTCCAACTGCGGGCGTGAGACATGAGTGCCGGACGAGCTATTCGCTCGATTCGGATGAGAAACCTCTCGCGGAGGCGAAGGGAGAGAACCCCCGCTCGAGCGCCTGGGCCCATACGAACGCGATGCGCTCGTCGGTGTCGTCGCGGGCTCGAAACGTGTGCGATCCGGCGGTCAGGAACCGCGGGCCAGCGTATTCCAGCCCGTCGAGCGAGCCGGCGGCGCCCCCGCGCTCGCCGACGATCGCATAGCGGCTGGGAATGCGGACTTCGAAGGAGAAGTCGTGCGCGCCAGACTCGGGCGGATCGAACAGGCCGCCGCAGACGCGCACGCGGCCCACCGGCACGAAGGACGCGTTCATGAAGGCGCGCCCATCTGGAGGAAAGTAGGGATTGTCGAGCACTGCGACACAAGTCTGTGTTGCAGTGAGTCGCGCTTCGATGGCGTCCGAGATTAGACCTTGCTTCAACTCGCGGCGGGTGACCTGCTCGAGCGCGAAGTAGACGGGGCGCGCCCGGAACACGGTCTCGCCCTTCAGGTCCATCACGAGGTCGCCGCGGTCGGTCAGCGCCAGGACGTCGGCGATGACGGCGAGCGTGTGGTCGCCGCGGCTGGCGGGCGCGCGCAGGTGGACGACCAGCACGGCGATCTCGGCCGCCGCGACCGCCGCAGCCACCGCCGCCGTCGCCGGGCGCGGCAGCGCCGCGAGCGCCGTGCCCGCACCCGCCACGCCGAACAGCACGAGCAGCGGGTAGTACGGCAGCCCGTGCTCGGGCTCCCACATGGGCCACAGGCTGCCCAGCACCGCCTGCGCCGCAGCCGCAGCCAGGAACAGCACCGCGCGGCGCGCGCCGAGCCGGCCATCGCGCGCTCCGTACAAGAGCGCGGCCGACACGGCACACGACGCGGCGGCCAGCAGCGCGACCTGCGCCAGCCGCGCCGGCCGGAGCTCCCACAGGCCCAGGCCCGCGAGCGAGTTGTGCGTGACCACGCAGTCGCGCAGCGCCGGGAGCGAGCCGAGCGAGCCGAAGAACGCGAGCACCAGGGCCGGCACCAGCGCGAGGCCAGCGGCGAAGTTGAGCGCCAAGCCGGGAAGCGCGCGCTGGCGCCCGGCGGCGCGCAGCTCGGGCGAGAGCGCCAGCGCGAAGCCGCCCGCGCACGCGAGCGCGCCGACGAGGACCACGGTCTTCAGCGACACCGCGAGCGCCACGCCGAGGATGGCGCCAACGGCGAAGCTCCGGCCGCGCGTCGCGCGCCCCGTCACCAGCACGGCCAGCGCCAGCAGCCAGAGGACCGCCCACAGGTTGTCCGGTCGATATTCGACGGTGCGCAGGAACACGCGCGGCAGGAGCCCGGCCAGCGCCGCCGTCCAGAGCCCCACGCGCACCGAGAACAGCGAGCGGCCGAGCGCGAAGGCGAGCGCCAGCAGCGCCGCCGCGAGCGGCAGCATGGCGAGCCGCGACTCGTACAAGACGTGGGGGCCCTCGCCGGCCGCCGCCAGCGGCGCAGCCGACAGCAGGTGGAACAGCGGCGCGTGGTTGTCGAACAGGTCGCGGTACTGCACGAGGCCCTGTGCCCAGGCCCACGCCACGTGCAGGTGCTGCGTCTCGTCGGTGTCGAAGCGGAAGAGAAACGCGTAGACGAGGCGGAGACCGACGTTCGCGGCGACGAGCCCGGCGAGCGCAGCGCGCTCGTAGCGTGGAATCGCGTCCTCTCCGCCCGCCGTCACGCGCGCGAGGATAGGAACCCCACCCGCGGAAGCATTGAGTCACGCGGTCACTGAGTCGCTTCTAATGTCACCTTCTCATCGTTGGCGGGAACGCACCACGTCGGCGTAGAGGGCTTCGCAGCGCTCGGCGTACCGGTCGATCGCGAAACGGGCGACGGCGCGGCTGCGTGCCGCCTCGCCGCGCGCGCGCCACGCCGCGGGGTCGCGCGCGATCGAGCCCAGCTGTGCGGCGAGGGCAGCGGCGTCCTCTTCGCAGGCGACGCCGGCCTCGTCCGCACCGACCAGCTCGGGCAGGATGCCGCGGCGCGACACGAGCGCGGGAACGCCCATCGCCATGGTCTCGAGCACGGCCCGGCACGAGCCGTCGGAGCCCGGCACGAGGAACACGAGCGCCTGCATGAGCGCGAGCACGTCGAGATACTCGTCGCCACGCCGATAGCCCGCGCGGAGCACGGCGTAGTCGACGCCGAGCCTGCGCGCGGGCTCGTCGAGTACCTCGCGCGCGCGCGTGCCGCGGCCCACGACCAGGAGCCGGAGACCCGGCGCGCTCGCGAGCGCGCGCCGCAGCGATTCGAGCACGAGCTCGACGCGCCGGTGCGGCTGCAGCCGCGCGACGAGACCGACCGCCACGTGGTCGGGCTTCAGCCCGAGCGAGTCCGCGAGGTCGGAGCGCCGCGCCCGCGGCGCAAACCGCGCGGTGTCGACGGCACCCGACACGACGCCCACGCGCTCGGGCGGCGTGCCCGCGAGCGCGCGCGTGGAGTGCGCGAGCCGCTCCGACAGCACGGCCACGCCGTCGCAGCCGGACGGGCCGAACAGCCACCAATTCCACGGCCAGGCCGGGATCGGCTCGCCGTGCGTCCAGGCCGCGACGAGAGCGGTGCGCGAGCGTTCCGCGCCGAGCGCCAGGCGCGCCAGCAGCTGGGCCCGCGCATGCGTCGCGTGCACGACGTCGTACTCGCGCTCGCGCAAGAAGGCGCGCAGCCGCCGCACCTCGCCGCCGTCGCGGAGCGGCAGGTAGCCCTGCCCCGCCGCGGGCTGGAACGCCGGCTCGATGCCGCGCGCACGCGCCCGTTCGGCGAGCCCGTCGGCGTGGCCGGCCGGCGTGGGTGGGAACGCGGCGTCGACGTCGTGACCACGCGCGCGCAGGCCGGTGACCGCGTGCAACATCGGCTCCGCCGGACCGGTCCACTTCCAGTCACTCGTGAGCTGGAGGATCCTCATGCTCGAGCTCCCACAGCTTCGCGTACTTCATGAACACGTAGTACGCGGTCGCGGCCGAGACGACGAAGCCGGGCAGCCCCAGGCGGAAGCCCTGCCGCAGCACGTAGCCCTTGAAGAAACGCGCGAGCGGGCGGAACAACAGGTCGGCGATGCGGAAGCGCACGCCTGCGTCGGCCATCGAACGCGCCATTCGCGCGGAGAAACGGTCGGTGGTCTGGATGTGTTCGGACAGACTGCGGTAGTTCCAGTGCAAGAGACGCCCGTGCAGCTTCTCGACGCGGCCTTCGAGCTCGACGCGGTCGTGCGGGTCCATGCCCGCCCAGCGGCCCCGCGAACGCCGGAATACGCGCAGCTGCCAGTCGGGGTACCACTCGCCGCGGTCGTGCCACACCCCGAGATAGCGAGTCACTCGATCGAGCTCGAAGCCACTCACGGAGTCGCCGGCGCGAGCGATCGCGGCGAGGACTTCCTGCGCGAGCTCCGATGACAGCGCTTCGTCGGCGTCGAGGCAGACCACCCAGTCGTGCTTCGCGTGCTCGAGCGCGAAGTTCTTCTGTTTCACGTAGCCCAGGAACGGCTGCTCGATCACGCGCTCGGTGTAGCGGCGCGCGATTTCGCGCGTGCCGTCGGTCGAGCACGAGTCGACGACGACGAGCTCGTCGCAGAACGCGAGCGACTCGAGGCAGCGGCCGATGCGGTCGGCCTCGTTGAAGCAGATCACGACGCCCGAGATCACGAGCGCACCCGCTCCACCGTCACCACGCCGCGGATCTTGGCGATCTGGCGCAGCACGCCCTCCAGGTGCTTGCGGTTCTTCACCTGCAGGTCGAACACCTGGATCGCGCGTTTGTCGTCGCTCGTGTAGATCTGCGCGCTGTCGATGTTCACGCCCTCGGCGCTGATCTTGTTCGTCACCGCCGCGAGCAGCCCCTGCCGGTCTTCGGACACCACGCGCACCTTGACGCTGATCACCTCGCCCGGTACGCCGTCCCAGGTGACGGGCACACGGCGCTCCGGGTCGAGATGGAAGATCTTCGGGCAGTCACTCGCGTGCACCGTGACTCCGCGGCCGCGAGTGATGAAGCCCTCGACCGAGTCACCCGGCACGGGGGCGCAGCACTTTGCGAAGCGCACCAGCACGTTGTCCATGCCCGACACGCGCACCTGGCCCGGGCTGCGCCCGACGGACAGGACGCGCCGCAGGAGCGACGGCTTCGGCTCGGGCTCGTCCTCCCCCGCGCCGGCGATCTGGCGCGCGACGGCGCGCGCGTCGAGCTTCCCGTACGCGAGCGCCTGCAGCATGCCGTCGAGGTCGCGCACGCCGAGCGTCTTCGCGGTCTCCTTCAGCTCGCCCGACTTCGACAGCTTGTCGTAGGAGAGGCTGCGCTTGTGCAGCTCGCGCTGCAGCAGGTCGCGGCCGAGGTCGCGCGCGCGCTCCACCTGTTCCAGCTTCAGGAAGTGGCGGATGCGGCTGCGCGCGCGGCCGGTCACCACGAAGTCGAGCCACTCCTGGCGCGGCCGCTGATGCGGCGAGGTCACGATCTCGACCGTGTCGCCGTTCGACAGCTTGTGGCGCAGCGGCATGAGCTGGCCGTTGATCTTCGCGCCCGCGCAGTGGTTGCCGACCTCGCTGTGCACCGCGTACGCGAAATCGATCGGCGTCGCGCCCGCGGGCAGCGCCTGCACGTCGCCGCGTGGCGTGAACACGTAAACCTCGTCGGCGAACAGGTCGACGCGCACGGTCTCGAGGAACTCGTTCGGGTCCTTCAGCTGCTGCTGCCATTCGAGCAGCTGGCGCAGCCACGCGAACTTCTGCTCGTCGCTGGGGCGCGTGGCGCCGACGCCCTTGTACTTCCAGTGCGCGGCGATGCCGAGCTCTGCGACGCGGTGCATCTCCTGCGTGCGGATCTGCACCTCCATGCGCTCGCCGAACGGGCCGATCACGGTCGTGTGGATGGACTGATACCCGTTCGGCTTGGGCATCGCGACGTAGTCCTTGAAGCGGCCCTGCACCGGCTTCCAGAGCCCGTGGACGATGCCGAGCGTCTCGTAGCAGGTCGTGTTCGTGCCGTCGACGATCACGCGGAAGGCGATCAGGTCGTAGATCTGGTCGATCGGCACGTTCTGCTGCTGCATCTTCTTGTAGAGGCTGTAGGCCTCCTTCAGTCGGCCCGTCACTTCGCAGTGTAGGCCGCGTGCGGAGAGCTCGGACGAGAGGCGCGTCTTCACGTCTTCGATGTAGCGCTCGCGCTCCTTCTTCGTGCCGGCGATGCGCTCCTCGATCTGCGCGTAGATCTCGGGGTGCAGCACGCGGAAGGCGCGGTCCTCGAGCTCTTCCTTCATCCAGTAGATGCCGAGGCGGTGCGCGAGAGGCGCGTAGATGTCGAGCGTCTCGCGGGCCACGCGGAGGCGCGAGTCCTCCTTCATGTACTCGAGCGTGCGGATGTTGTGCAGGCGGTCGGCGAGCTTGATCAAGATGATGCGGATGTCCTTCGACATCGCGATCAGCATCTTCCGGAAGTTCTCGGCCTGGGCCTCCTCGCGGCTCTGGAACTCGATCTTCGCCAGCTTCGTGAGGCCGGCGACGAGATCGCCCACCTCGTCGCCGAACTGCCCGCGGATGTCGGCGTCGGTCGCGAAGGTGTCTTCGACGGTGTCGTGCAAGAGACCCGCCGCGACCGTGACCGGGTCGAGCCGCATCTCGGCCAGGATCCCCGCCACCGCGAGCGGGTGCGTCAGATAGGGCTCGCCCGAGAGCCGCATCTGCCCCTGGTGCACCTTCGCGGAGTAGACGTAGGCCTTCTCGAGCAGCGTCACGTCGGCTTCCGGCGCGTTCGCCTGGACCTGCTCGACGATTTCGTTGATCCGCGCCATCTAGCGGCCCCGCTCGCGGGCGTCGTGGATGATGCGCAGGAGCTCGACGACCGCCTTGTCCACCGAATCATTGACGATCCGATGATGACACTGCTTCGCGTAATTGAGCTCTTCCTCGGCGCGCCGGAGCCGGCCGCGCAGCACCGCCTCCGTCTCCGTGCGGCGGTCGCGCAGCCGGGTCTCGAGCACCTCCATGGAGGGCGGCTCGATGAACACGCGCACGGCGTCGGGCAGCCGCACCTGCAGCTGCTCGGCGCCCTGCATCTCCACTTCGAGGATCAGGTCGTAGCCCGACGAAGTCGGCTCTTCGACCGCCGCTCGGCTGGTGCCGTAGAAGTGGTCCTGGTAGACCGCGTATTCGAGGAACGCGTTGGCCTGGATGAGCCGGCGGAACTCGGGCTCGTCCACGAAGTAGTAGTCGACGCCGTTGCGCTCGCCCGCACGAGGCTGGCGCGTCGTGTGCGACACCGAAAAGCGTACGCGCGGATCGGCGTCGAGCACGCGGCGCACGATCGTGCTCTTGCCCACGCCGGACGGGCCCGAGACCACGAACGCGATGCCGCGCCTCGTCACGGGCCGTCCTCGTCGTCGACCGCGCCCGCGAGCCGCAGCGCGATGGTCTCCGGCTGCACGGCCGAGAGCACCACGTGGTCCGAGTCCGTGATGATCACCGAGCGCGTCTTCCGCCCCTGCGTCGCGTCGACGAGCTTGCCGCGCGGGCCCGCCTCCTCGCGCAAGCGCCGGATCGGCGCGGCGGAGGAGCCGACCACCGCGACCACGCGCGCGGCCACGACGACGTTCCCATAGCCGACGTTCAGGAGTTTCACTCGACGTTCAGGACCTGCTCGCGGAGCTTCTCTTGCTCGGTCTTCAGCGCCACGACGGCGCGCGACAGCTCGGTGTCGGCCGACTTCGAGCCGATGGTGTTGGTCTCCCGGCCCATCTCCTGCAGCACGAACTCGAGCTTGCGCCCGACGGCGCCCGGTGCGTCGAGCGCCTCGCGGAACTGCTCGAGGTGACTGCGCAGCCGCACGGTCTCTTCGGTCACGTCCATGCGCTCGATCGCGAGCACGACTTCCTGCTCGAGCCGGCCGGGATCGGCTTCGAGCGCCGGCGCGATCGTGGCGAGGCGCTTCTCCAGCCGCTCGCGCACGCTGGCGCGCACGACGTCGACGCGCGCCTCGACCGCGGTGAGCAAGGCCTCGATGCGCGCGAGCCGCGAGCGCAGCTCGCGTTCGAGCGACTCGCCCTCGCGCGTGCGCATCTCGACCGCGGCGGCGCAGGCGCGGTCGACGAGCGCGAGCAGCGCGGGCGCGAGCGACTCCGTCTCGAGCTCGGGCTCGCGCAGGCGCGACACGCCCGGCAGCGCGAGCAGCCCGGCCACGCCGAGCTCCTCGGGCCGCGCGAGGTCGTGGGCGAGCTCCTGCGCGGCGCGCGCGTAGGCGCGCGCCGCCTCCAGGTCGATCTCGAGCCGCGGTGCGAAGGCTCCCTCGCGCGAGAGGCGCACCGCCACCTCGACCTGGCCCCGCTCGAAATGGCGCCCCGCGGCGGCGCGCACCTCGCTCTCGAGCGCGCCGATCTCGCGCGGCAGGCGCGGGCGCACCTCGAGGTGGCGCGAGTTCACGCAGCGCACCTCGACGGACGTGCCGTCCGGCCCGTCGGCGCGGCCGAAGCCCGTCATCGAGCGGCGCACTCGCGCGGCGGGCGTCGCACTCACCGCGTGAGGCCCCGGTCGACGAGCTCCCGCGTCGCGCGCGCCGCGTCGTCGCGCGGCTTCTGGTCGCGCACGAATTGGATCACCTCGTCGATGCCGTCCTCGAGCCGCACCTTCGGCTCGAAGCCGAGCACGCGTTTCGCGCCGCTCGGATCGGCGAAGCAGTGGCGGATGTCTCCCGCGCGGAACTTGCCGGTGACGTCGGGCGCGAGCTTCTTGCCGAGGCGCTCCGCGAGCAGCTCGGCCACGCGGCGGATCGTGGTCGGCCGGCCCGTGCCCACGTTGCACACGCGCCCACCGCCCGCCTCGCAGCGCAGCGCGGCGAGGTTCGCGCGCACGATGTCGGACACGTGCACGAAGTCGCGCGTCTGCTGGCCGTCTTCCGTCACGAACGGGCGGTTGTCGTTCAAGAGGCTCGAGCTGAAGATCGCGGCGACCCCCGTGTACGGATTGCCGAGCGCCTGGCGCGAGCCGTACACGTTGAAGTAGCGGAGTGCGACGGTCGGGATGGCGTACGCGTTGCCCACCGACAGGAACAGCTCCTCGTGGTCGCGCTTGGAGACCGCATACACCGAAGTCGGTTGCAGCGGCTTCGTCTCGGGCGTGCCGATCGGGCGCAGCGGCCGGCCCGCGGCGTCCATGTGCTCCCACTGGCGCTTCTCGAGCTGGGCTTCCGCGCGCAGGCCCGGGCTCGCGATGCGGCCCTCGGCGTCCAGGTACGCGCCCTCGCCGTAGATCGACATCGACGACGCCACCACCAAGCGCTTGAGCTGCGCCTTGCGCGCCACGATGGCCTCGAGCAGCACGGCCGCGCCCAGCGAGTTCGCCGACACGTAGCTCGCGATCTCGTACATGGACTGCGCGACGCCCACCGCGGCCGCTTCGTGGAAGACCACGTCCACGCCGTCGAGCGCGCGCGCCACGGCCTCGGGGTCCCGCACGTCGCCGCGCAGATACTCGGCGCGCGGCGAGGCATGGCTCGGCCAGTCCGCGCCGGCGCCGTGCACCTGCGGCTCGAGCGAGTCGAGCACGCGCACGCTCTGCCCTTCCGCGACGAGCGCGTCCACGAGGTGCGAGCCGATGAAGCCCGCGCCACCCGTGACCAGGATCTTCATGCGTTCTCCCCTCTGGAAATGGATCGGCCGCGGCCTACGCGGCCGCGAGCCCCGAGGTCGCCGGCTCGCCCGCGGCGTGCCACGCGAGGATCTTGCGGTACTCGCCCGCCCGCCGCCCGCCGAGCACGCTGCCGCAGAGGATCTTGATCAGCACGAGCGCGCGCAGCGCCAGGTAGACGGGCCGCGAGCGGTTCTTGCGGAAGAAGATGTAGCGGCTGCGGTAGTACTCGATGCGCGTGCGCAGCGGCAGCTTCTTCTTGGTCGACTCGCCGTACAGGTGGATCACGAAGGCGTCCGGCAGGTGGAACACGCGCCAGCCGGCCGCGCGCATGCGGTGACACCAATCCGTCTCTTCGAGGAAGAAGAAGTAGTCCTCGTCGATCAGCCCGACCTGCTCGATCACCTCGCGCCGCGCGAACAGGCACGCGCCCAGCACGGCCTCGACCTCGACCGGGCCGTCGTAGTCGACGCGCTTGCTCGGCCAGCGGCGCGGGAACACGCGGCGCAGGAACGACTGCCCCACGAGCTCCGACACGAGCGTCGGCGAGTTGTGGATGCAGTTCTGCTTGGTGCGGTCCGGGTTCAGGAGCTGCGGTCCGACGGCGCCCACGTCGGGGTGCTCGTCGAGGAAGCGCACGCACGCCTCGAGCCCGCCGGGCAGCACGATCGTGTCGCTGTTCAGCAGCACCGCGTGGCGGCCGCGCATGACTTCGAGCCCGCGGTTGTTGCCCGCGCCGAAGCCGATGTTCTTCGGCAGCGCGACGATGCGCGTGTCGGGGAACTGGCGCGCGACGCACTCCACCGTGGCATCGGCGGAGCCGTTGTCGACGACGATCACCTCGTACGTGCAGCCGAGCTTCGCGTCGGCGATCGACGCCAGGCAGTCGAGCACCAGGTCGCGCACGTTCCAGGCGACGATGACGATCGAGAGGTCGACCTCGTTCACTGCGCGAGCTCCAGCTCGACCGAGCCCTGCCAGTCGGGCCGCGTGAGCGCGGCGCGCGCCTCGGCGAGCACCCGCGCCGGCAAGAGGCGCGTCATGCAGCGGTGGTCGATCGGGCAGACGCGCAGCTGACACGGCGAGCACTCGACGGGCTCGCGCAGGAGCTTCGTGCGCTTCAAGTTCAGATTGGTGTAGCCCACGGCCGTGGGGCCCATGAGCACGAGCGTGGGCACCTCGAACGCGGCCGCGATGTGGCGGGCGCCCGCGTCGTTGCACACCAAGAGCTGCGCGCGCGCGAGCACGGACTTGAGCAGCGAGAGCGACATGCCGTCGCCGCCGAGCAGCGCGAGGCCGCCGCCCGCGCGCGCGGCGATCTCGTCGGCGAGCGCCGCCTCGCCCGGACCGTGCACGAGCGCCACGTCGGCGCCGTCGCTGCGCAGCGCGCTCGCGACTTCGGCCACGTACTCGAGCGGCCAGAGCTTCGACGGGCCGAAGCCCGCGCCCGGCGCGAGACACACGAGCGGGCGCGCCCCGAGGCCCGCCGCGCGAAAGCGCGCGTCGCACTCGCGCTCGGCATCGGGCTCGAGGAAGAGCTCGACCTGCGTGCCCAGGTCCGGCGCGCCGAGGCGGCGCACCAGGTCGAGGTAGTAGCGCTCCATCGCGGTGGGCACGAAGCGGCCGTTCGAGCGCGGCGCGGGCGCGGCGTCGGTGAAGAGGAAGCCGCGCGCGCGGCGCGCGTAGCCCACGCGGGTGCGCGCGCCCGTCGCGAACGCGAGCAGGCTCGAGGCGAACGAGTTCGGCAGCACGACGACGACGTCGGTGCCACGGAGCTCGCGCGCCACACGCAGGCGCGCGCCGAATTGTGCGAGCTTGCCGGGCTTCTTGTAGATGTCGTGCGCGACGATCCGGTCGAGCCACGGGGCGCCGCGCAGCACGCCGGCGAGCGCCGCGCGCACCACGCCCGTGACCTCCGCGTCCGGCCGGCCGCGCCGCAGCGCGCGCAGGGCGGGTGTCGCCATCACCACGTCGCCCAGGTGGTTCGGCAGGACGACGGCAATTTTCTCTTTGTCTACGCCCACTTCGGCGCGCAGCTCCGAGCGGTTCCCCCGCCTCCTAGATACCCCGTGCGGGACCGTCTAGCAACGCGAGCGCGGCCTGGCTCACGGCCTCCGGCTCGACGGCGCGCATGCACGCGCGCGCGGGGCAGCCTTCGCGGCAGGGGTTGCAGCCGACGTCGACGCGCACGATCCGGTGCGGGATCGTGGCGCTCGGGGCGTTCTCGACCGGGTCGGTCGGCCCGAAGATCGCCACCACGGGCGTGCCCGCCAGGCTCGCCAGGTGCATCGGGCCCGAATCGCAGCCCACGAACAGGCTCGCGCGGCGCAGCAGTGCGAGAAACTCCGCGAGTGACTCGGTCGGCGGCGCCAGCTCCGCCGCCCCGCCCGCCGCGGCGACCACTGCGCGCGCGGCCTCGCGCTCGCCCGCGACCGGCCCGAACGCGACGCGCGTCTCGACCCCCGCGCGCGTGAACAGCTCGCGCGCGACGGCGGCGAAGCGGTCGGCCTCCCAGCGCTTGTAGCCCGTCTTCGGGCTCGTGCCCGGGTGCACCAGCGCGAACCGCGCGGGCAGGCCCGCGAAGAGCTGCTCGCGTGCGGGGTCGAGCTCGAGCACGTGCGGCTGCGCCGGCACGGCGCCCCCGAGGAAGCGCACGAGCGCCGCGTTGCGCTCGAAGCGCGACACGTGGCGCGCCTCGACCGGTGCGCTCGTCGTCTGCAGCCAGTGACTCCCCTCCTTCGCGATCGGCGCCGCGTAGCCGACGCGCACCGGGATGCGCGCCGACCAGGCGAGGAACGCGCTGCGCAGTACCCCGTGGAAGTCGATCGACAGGTCGTAGTCGCGCGAGCGGAGCTCGCGCGCGAACTCGCGCAGCGTCGCGAGCGCCACCCAGGGATGTCGCGCGCGCAGCCGGCGGCGCGGCACCTCGACGCGCTGCGAGAGGCCCGGCAGGCCGACCAGCCCCGCCGCCGCGCGGTCCTCGACCAGCCAGTCGATCTGCGCGGCCGGCCACAGCTCGCGCAAGCCCGCGAACGCGAAGCGCGTGCGCACCACGTCGCCCAGCGCGCCCAGGCGAATCACGAGGATGCGCTTGGCGGGGATCGGCTCTAGCATCCTTGCGATGGTCGCCCCTCGCCTGCTGTGGCGCTACATGTTCCGCGACATCCTGCTGCACGCGCTGCTCGGCATGTTCGCGATCATGCTGCTGCTCGTGGTGACGAACCTCTTGCGCTTCATGGAGGATCTCGCGGCGGCGGGCGTCGGGCTGGAGGCGCTGGGGCAGCTGGTCGCGGCCATCCTGCCCGCCTACGCGTCGTACGCGCTGCCCACGGCGCTCTTGTTCGGGATCCTCTTGTCGTTCGGGCGCATGTCGGCGGACGGCGAGATCGTGGCCATGCGGGCGAGCGGCATCAGCGCGTCGCGCTTCCTGCCGCCCGCGCTCGCGCTCGGCGTGATCGCCGCCGCGACCGCCACGTACATGCTGTTCGTCGTGCAGCCGCACGCGGCGACGCGCATTCGCACGCTGCTGCGCGAGATCGCGGGCTCGACGACCGTCATCGAGCCGGGACGGTTCCTGGAATTCGGCGACCGGCTCCTGTTCGTGCACGCGCTGGGCGACAAGAACTGCCCGCTCGAAGGCGTGCTGATCGGCAGCGCACCCGAAGGTGCGCGCAGCTTCTACTCTGCCGCGCACTGCGGCACCGTCGACAACGACAAGGACGCGCACACGCTCTCGTTCGTGCTGCACGACGGCACCGTGCACTTCCGCGATCCCGATCCAGCGCGCTACCGGCGCATCAAGTTCGAGACCATGAAGACGGCGATCGACATCTCGGACTACACCGATCCGAAGCCGACGACGAGCCAGCTCACGTTCGCGCAGCTCATGGCCGCGAACAGCCTGCCCGCGGACGACGCCGAGGTGAAGCGCTTGAACGGCCGCTACGGCACGGCGCTCAAGTGCCAGATCCAGCGCAGGCTGTCGTTCCCGTTCGCGTCGCTCGTGCTCGCGCTCATCGCCGTGCCGCTGGGCATCCGGCCGATGCGCTCGGGCCGCTCGGCGGGCGCGCTCACGGCGATCGCCGTGATGGCGCTCTACTGGCTGATGTTCTCGCTGGGCGACATGGCGGCGTCGCGCGGGGTCGCGCCCGCCTGGCTCGGCCTGTGGGCGCCCAACGCGATCGCGCTCGGGATCGGCATCTACTTCATGCGCCGAATCGGCCAGAGCGACGACTGATGCGCGGCCCGGTGCGCACGGTTCCGCCGGGCTACGTCGTGCACCGCGTGGGCGACGCGTATCTCGTCTTCGACGCGGATTTCGCGCAGGAGCTCGTCGGCCTGCGGCTCGCCGACCCCGAGGCACGGAAGCGCCTGTTCGCGCGCGCACCCAAGCGGGGACGCGGCGCCGCGCCGAGCGTGTCGCTGCGGCGCGACGCGCACGTGGTATTGCGCCGCTACCAGCACGGCGGGCTGTTCCGAGGCGTCACGCGCGCGCTCTACCTGGGCCCGTCGCGCGCGCTCACGGAGCTGCACGTGACCGCGCGTGCCGAGGCGCAGGGCGCGCCGGTCCCGCACGTGATCTGCCTGGCGCTGTGGCCCGCGGCGGGGCCGCTCTGGTCGGCGCTGATCGGCACGCGCGAGGAGCGCGGCGCGCGCGACCTGCTCGAGGCGCTGCTGGGCGCGGCGGACGCGCGTGTGCGCCGGACGCTCTTGCGAGAGGTCGGCGCCGCCGTGCGCAAGCTGCACGACGCCGGCGTGGACCATCGCGACCTGCAGCTCCACAACATCCTGGTCGTCGAGGAAGGCGGGCGCCGGCGCATCGTGGTCGTCGACCTCGACCGCGCCGTCTACCACCCGCGCAGCGCGCTCGCGGCCCGCCTGCGCGCGCGCAACCTGGGCCGGCTCACGCGCTCCGCAGTGAAGGCGGGCCTGTTCCGCGGCTCGATCGGCAAGCGCGAGCTGGCCGCGTTCATCGGCGCCTACACTGGAACGGATCGTCGCCTGCGCGCGGAGCTGCGCAGCTGGATCCGCGGCGAGCAGTGGAAGCTCGCGCTGCACCGGCTCGGCTATCGGCTGTCGGGCGATCGCGGCGCGGCTACAGCGGCCGCGCCTCTTCCACGAGCATGACGGGGATCCCGTCCTCGACGGGATAGGACAGCCGGCACGCGGGACAGTCGAGCGACTGCTCCTCGCCGTCCGTGGCGCGCTGCACGTCGAGCTCGGACTTGCACTTCGGGCAGACGAGGATCTCGAGCAGCTCGGGGTCGATGCGTCCGCTCATGCGTGGCCCTGCTCGCGCATCAGCTCGGCCAGAGCCGTCGCCTGCATCATCAGGTCTTCCAGCTGGTCGAGCGGGAACTGGCTCGCCGCGTCGCACAGCGCTTCGCGCGGGTTCGGGTGCGTCTCGAGAAAGACCCCGTTCGCGCCAGCGGCGACGGCGGCGCGCAGCAACACAGGAATGTGTTGGGGGGTACCGCCGCGCGGGTCGGAGCTGGGAATGCCGTAGCGCCGCACCTGGTGGCCGGCGTCGAACACGACCGGGTAGCCCAGGTCCTTCATCTCCGGCAGCGCCGCCATGTCGGCCACGAGCTGGTTGTAGCCGAACTGCGCGCCGCGCTCCGTGAGCAGGATGCGCGAACAGCCCGCGCGCTCGAGCTTGCCGATCGGGCTCGCCATGCCCGCAGGCGACAGGAACTGGCCCTTCTTCACGTTCACCGGCTTGCCCGACTTCCCCGCGGCGATCAGCAGCGTGGTCTGCTGGCACAGGAACGCGGGGATCTGGATGACGTCGAGCACCTCGCGCGCGGCGGCGATCTCCTCCACGCTGTGTACGTCGGACAGCACGGGCAGCTCGAACTCCTTGCGGATCCACGCGAGCATCTCGAGGCCGTCGTCGAGGCCGGGCCCCTGGTACGAGAGCTCGTCGCCGCGGTTGTCCTTGAGATAGGACGACTTGAAGACGAGGGGCACCGAAAGCTTCTCCGACAGCTTCTTCAGCCGCTCGGCGGTGGCGCCCATGAGCGACTGGCTCTCGATCACGCACGGGCCGCAGATCCACGCCAGCGGCAGGCCGGGGCCGAAGCGCACGCGTGCCGAGCCGGCACCGCCGATCTCCACGGTCTGCATGGGCTTCACGCGCTCCCTCCCCGCGAGTCCGCCGCATGGGCAGGGTGCCCATGCCGCCATCGGACGTCGAGGTTAGCGGAGCTGGGCCAGCACCGCAGGCTTCAAGATCTTCTCGTCGCCCTCGACGCGAAACACCTCGTCCAGGCCGAGCGCCTGCCACGCTAGGACCTCGCCCTCGGGCCCTTCCACCACGAAACCGGCGTCGCGGATCATGCGGTACGTGGCGACGGCGCCCTTGCCCTTCGTGGTCAGGTAGCCCTCGACGAAGAGCGAGTTGGCGGGCCAGAGCGCGAGCGCCTCGAGCGAGCGCAGGTGTCCCTCGCGCCCGGCAGCGACGCGCACCTCGGCGCGCGGGTTCGCGAGCCGCATCATCGCCAGCACCCGCAGCGCGCGCTCGGGCGAAAGGGAGCCGTCGGACTGCAGCGGGTTGCCCTCGATCGGCAAGAGGAAGTTCACGGGGATCGAGGGCACCTCGAGCTCGCGCAGCTGGAGCGCGACGTCGACGAGGTCGCCGTCCGCCTCGCCCATGCCCGCGATCAGCCCGCTGCACGCTTGCAGGCCCGCCGCGCGTGCCGCGCGCAACGTGGCGAGCCGGTCGGCGTACGTGTGGGTGGAGCAGATCTCCGGGTAGTGGCGCTCGCTCGTGTTCAGGTTGTGGTTGAGCCGGTCGACGCCGGCTTCTTTGAGCGCGCGCGCCTTCGGCTCGTCGAGCAGGCCGACCGACACACAAATGCGTACCGGCACCTCGGCGCGGATCGCGCGCACCGCGTCGGCGAGGAACTCGACCTGGCGATCGTTGGGCCCGCGGCCGCTCGCCACCATGCAGTAGCGGAATGCCCCGGCCGCGTGCGCGGCCTTCGCTTCGGCGACGAGCTCTTCCAGCGGCTTCCACGGGTACGGCCGCAGCGGCGCGTTCGTGATCGCCGACTGCGAGCAGTAGCCGCAGTCCTCGGGGCAGCGCGCGTTCTGCGCGTTGTTCAGGATGTGCACGCGCACCCGGTTGCCGAAGCTCGCCTCGCGGGCGACGCGCGCCTCGTGCAGGAGCGGGAGCAACGGCACTTCGGTGCCGAGCAGGCGCACCAGCTCGGCGCGCCCGAGCGGAGGTCCGGCGAGGCTGCGTGCGGCGAGATTCATCGGGGGCGCAGTCTAGCAGAGGGTCGCATCGAGCCCTCCCCGGTGCTCCCTACCGGTTTGACCGCTCCATTCGCGCGTGACAGGCTCGCGCAATGAACATCGCGATTTGGGTCGTGAGTGTGCTCCTCTTCGGCCTCTACGAGTTCGCGGGGCTGCCCAAGCTCATGGGCGCGCAGCAGGTCGTCGACGGCTTCCGGAGCTGGGGCTTCTCCGATGGCTTCCGCCTGTTCATCGGCGCGTGCGAATCGCTCGGCGGGATCGCGCTCCTGGTCCCCCGGCTCGCCTTCTGGTCCGCGTGCGGGCTCGTGGTCATCATGATCGGGGCGATCCATACGGTCGTCACTCACGACATGGTCACTCAAGCGCCGTTCCCGGCGGTCGCGCTCCTGCTGCTGCTCTTCGTGATCTACGTGCGGCGGCGCCAGGCGCTCTTGCTGTCCTGAGTCACACGCGAGAGACGACGAAGTCCACGAGCGGGAGCGCGCTCGCGCGCTCGATCTCCTCTTCGAGCACGAGGAGCTCCACGCCCTCGGCCCACGCGGGCGGGAGCTTCACGGCGTCCTTCGCGGTGGTGACCCAGACGAGCCCCGGGTCGAGACCCGCCAGGTCCGCACGCGAATAGAGGTGGTGGTCCGCGAAGACGCGGCGCGCGCAGAGCTCGGCGCCGAGCTCGGCGAGCTCCGCGGCCAGGCGGTCGGGGCGCGCGATCGCCGCGAGGATGCCGGCGCGCGCGCCGGCGAGCCGGGCGAGCGGCAGGCGCTCGCCGCGGCCGACGGGCCGCAGCCCGAGCTTCACCATGCCGACACTGAACTGTTTCAGGCGCGCGGGGAGGCGCGCGCTGCCGGGCGGCGGCGGACCGCCGGCGCGCGCGCGCGTGAACACCAGCGCGTCCGCGCGCGCGAGAGCAGCGACGGGCTCGCGCAGCGGGCCCCGCGGCAGCACGTGGCCGTTGCCGAGCCCGAGCGCGGCGTCGAGGCACACGAGCTCCACGTCGCGCGCCAGGCGGTGGTGCTGGAAGCCGTCGTCGAGCACGAGCACGTCGGCGCCGAACGCCGCGATGGCGCGAAGGCCGAGCGCGGCGCGCTCGACGCCGGCGAGCACGGGCACGCCCGGCGCGGCCGCGGCGAGCAGGCACGGCTCGTCGCCCACGTCGGCCGGCGCGGCGAGCACTCGGCCGCCGTCCGACACCACCATCACCTCGCCCGCGCGCCTTCCGCCCACGCCGCGCGAGAGCAGCGCGGGGCGCCGGCCGCGCGCGGCGAGCTCGCGCGCGAGGAAGGCGGCGAGCGGCGTCTTCGCCGAGCCGCCGACGGCGAGGTTGCCGACCGAGACGACGCGGGCGTCGAGCCGCGTCCGCTTGCGCAGGCCGGCCTCGTACACCCAACGGTGTAGCCGCGCGCCGGCCGCGTAGAACACCTCGGCCGCCGCCAGCGGCGCGAGCAACGCGCGCCGGGCCGCCGATTCCTCGACCCGCCACAGGTGCTCGGGCAACGATCAGCCCCGCGCCGCGAGCACGAGCGCGAGCACGCGGTCGGTCGCACCGCGGTGCTCTTCCAGGCTCTTGGCCGCTTCGCGCGCGGGGGCGTTCCGCTCGGGGTCGGCCCACAGCTCGCGCATCGCGCGCTCGAGCGCCGCCGCGTTCTCCACGGTGTGCAGCACGCCGAAGGGCTCGAGCAGCGCGACCTGCGTGCGCTGGTTCTGGACGTGCGGGCCGTGTACGACCACGCGGCCCGCCTGTACGGGCTCCACCAGATTGTGTCCCCCGACGGGCGCGAGGCTCCCGCCCACGAACACGAGCTCGGCCAGGTGGTACAGGCTCGCGAGCTCGCCGACGGTGTCGACGATCGCCACCTCCGCATCGGCGGCGCCCGCCGACCGCAACCCGACGCGCGCGCCGTGGCGCCGCGCGGTGCGCGCGACCTCGGGCACGCGCTCCGGGTGCCGCGGCACGAGCACGAGCCGCAGCTCGGGCGCGCGCGTCGCGCGGAGCCGCTGCCATGCCGACAGCAGAGCCTCTTCCTCGCCCGGGTGCGTGCTGCCGCCGACGAGGAGCGGGCCCGGGCCGATCGCCGCGCGCAGCGCGTCGGAAGGCTCGGGCGGCGGCGAGCGATCGAGCTTGAGGTCGCCGACGATCGACGCCCGCTCGTCCGGCGCGCCCAAGGCCACGAAGCGCATGCGGTCGAGCTCCGCACGCGCGCCGAGCGCATGCAGCTTCGCGAGCAGCGGCGCGAAGAACGGGGCGAACAGGCGGTAGCGCGGGAAGCTCCTGTCCGAGATGCGCCCGCCGGCGACGATCACGCGCGCGCCGCGGGACGCCGACGCCGCGATCAGGTTGGGCCAGAGCTCGGTCTCGATCAGCACCACCACCGCCACGCGCGCGCGCGCGAGCGATCCGTGCACGAGGCCCGGGAGATCGAGCGGCGCGAGCCGTGTGCGCACGCGGGGCAGCACCGCGCGCGCGCGTGCGCGGCCAGTGACGGTGAGCGTCGTCGCCACGACCGGCACGCCGCGCTCGACCAGCTTCGCGACGAGCGGCGCCGCGGCCTCGACTTCGCCCACGCTCGCGGCGTGTACCCACACGGTGGCTTCGCTCATGCGCGGCAGCGGACGCAGGCGCTCGACCACCGTGGCGAGCGGCCCGAACGCGCCGAGCAGCGCGAGCACGAGCCAGACCGGCGACAGCAGCACCGCCAGAGTCACGAGCAGAAAGTCGTAGAGCGCGATCAAGCGCGGCCCACGAGGCCGAGCGCCAGGTCGGCCACGCGCTCCGCTGCGCCGGGTGGGCCGAGCTTCGCCACCGCGCGCGCCAGGCCGCGCTGCATCTCGGCGCGCGCGCCCGGGTCGCGCAGCAGGTGCGCCACCAGCGAAGCGAGCGCCGTCGGGCGCGCCTGAGCCTGGATGCGCTCGGGCACGACGCCCTCGCCCGCCACCAGGTTCACCATGCAGCTCGACGGCACCGTGGCGAGGCGGCGCGCGAGCTCGAACGTGAGCGGGCTCGTGCGGTGCGCGACGACGAGCGGCACGCCGAGGATCGCCGCCTCGACCGTCGCCGTGCCCGCCGCGGAGACGAGCGCCGTGGAGACGGCCATCGCCTGGTGCGAGCGGCCGCGCACGACTCGCAGCCAGTTCGGCGCCTCGAAGCGCTCCAGGTCGAGCGTCGGCGCCACCACGAGCTGCACTTGCAGCTCCGGCAGCGCGCCGCGCACGAGCTCGGCGGTCTCGCGCAGGAGCGGCCAGTTCCGCTCCACTTCATTGTGTCGGCTGCCGGGCAGCAGGCCGAGCACCGGCCGCGCGGGGTCGAAGCCGAGCTCGCGCGCGAGGCCCGAGCGGTCGCGCGTCTCCGCGAGCGGCGCGAGCCGGTCGACGAGCGGATGGCCGACGAAGCTCGCGCGCACGCCGTGCTGGCGCAGAAACGCCGCCTCGAACGGGAAGATCACGGCCATCTGGTCGGTGCGGCGGCGCAGCTTGCGTACGCGGCCGGCGCGCCACGCCCACACCTGAGGCGCCACGTAGTACAGCACCGGGATCCCGTGCCGCTTCGCGACCGACGCGAGCGGCAGGTTCAGATCGGGCGAATCGACGAACACGGCGAGATCGGGGCTCGTGGACACCAGCGCCCGACGCAGTCTGGTGTAGGCTGAGAGGACGCCCGGGGCGCGAGACAGCACCTCGACCAGCCCGGCGATCGCCACCTCCGACTGTGCGACCGCGGCCCGGAAGCCCGCGGCCTGCAGCGCGCCCCCGCCGAGCCCGAACACCTCGAGCCCCGGGGCGCGCTTGGCGAGCGCCTCCACGAACGCCGCGGCGTGCAAGTCGCCCGACGCGTCGGCGGTGGACAGGAAGACCTTCACGCGCCCACCTCGATCGGTTCGATCGACTCCTGAATGCGCAGCGCGAGGTCGAGGGCGCGCACCCCGTCGGCGCCGCTCACCTCGGGCTCCGCGCGCGTGCGCACGCACTCGGCGAACGCGCGGTCCTGCGCGAGCAGCGCATCCGCAGCGTCGAACTCGAGCCGCTCGACGGTGATGCGCGGCGCCTCTGCGCCGCCGGGCGCGCCCTCGCGGCGCACGAGCGTGATCTTGTTCTCGCCGAGGTCGAGCGAGACGTACGCGTCGGATTGGAACAGCCGCACCTTGCGCAGCTTCTCGAGCGACACGCGGCTCGCCGTCAGGTTCACTACGCAGCCGCCCGCGAGCCGCAGGCGTGCGTTCGCGATGTCCTCGGTCTTCGACAGCACCGGCACGCCGACGGCCTCGACGCGCTCGGCCTCGGCGCCCGCGAGCTCCGCCACGATGTCGAGGTCATGGATCATCAGGTCGAGCACGACCGACACGTCCGTCGCGCGCGCCGGGTACGGGCCGATGCGGTGCGCCTCGATGAAACGCGGCCGGCCGAGCGCCGGGCGGATCGCGCGGAACGCGCGCGAGAAGCGTTCGATGTGGCCGACCGCGAGCACGCGGCCGCGCGCCTCGGCGAGCTCGACGAGCCGGCGCGCGTCCTCGCGCGTAGTCGCGATCGGCTTCTCGACCAGGCAGTCGAGGCCCGCGTCGAGCAGCCGCTCCGCCACGCGCGCGTGGTCGGACGTGGGCACGGCGACGATCGCCGCGTTCGCGGCGGCGATCACTTCGGCCTCGTCGCGCAGCGCGCGCGTGCCGAGCTTCTGCGCCACCTCTTCGGCGCGGCGCAGGTCGGCGTCGCACACGCCGGCGAGCTCGAGCACGCCCTGCTGCGCCAGCTGCGCCAGCTTCTCGGCGTGGAAGCGGCCCATGTGACCGACGCCGATCACGGCGACGCGCGGCGCGCTCACGCGTCCTCCGGGCCGAGGCCGACGATCGTGACGCCGGCGCGCTCGGCGGCGCGGTACGAACGCTCGGGCTCGAGCACGAGCGTGCGACCGACCTCGAGCCCGATCGCGCGCAGCCGCGCCTCGGCGGCCACCTCGAGCGTGCCCGGGCCGATCACGGGCACGTCGAAGCGCATGTCCTGCTCGCGCTTCGCAGCCTTCACCAGCACCGCGCCCGCGCCGAACTCGGCGGCGCGGCGCACCATGCGGTCGGTGCCTTCGAGCGCCTCGACTGCCAGCACGGTGCCCTGGCGCACCACGCAGGCCTGGCCGACGTCGTGCGCGCCGAGGCTCTCGATCACGCGCAGGCCGAGCGCCAGGTCCTCGCGCACGGCCGGCTCGAGCGGCGGGCCGCAATGTACACCGCGGCGTGTCATGCGCTCGCCGAGATAGCGCGTCGACTCGACGACGGGCAGCCCCTCGGCCTCGAGCTCTTCCGCGACCGCGCGCAGGATGGCGTCGTCACCGCGCGCGGCGAGCCGGCCCAGCAGCGCGAGCGCGCGCGCGTCGGGCCGCAGGCGCTTCGGGTCGGCGAGCAGCGCGCGCTTCGACACTGCACCCGCGAGGATCACCTCGCGCGCGCCGGAGCCGCGCAGGAACTCGACCAGCTTCCCGAGCTCGCCGGCGTTCAGCCACTGGAACGGGCCCGCGACCTCGCGCTCGAGCGCGGGATCGGTGTTGTCCTCGATCGCTGCGACCGCGAGGCCCAGTCCGCGCTCCCGCGCGGCGCGCGCGACCTCGAACGGCAGCGGCCCGCTCCCGGCGATCAGCCCGAGCACCGCCATCGCGGTCACGGCCACCGCTCCGCCGCGCTAGCGGCGGCGCGCGAAACCGTTCTCCGACTTCTCGAGGAACGCGACCATGCGCTCGGCCTCCGGCGAGTCCGGCAGCTCGGCGCGCACGCGGGCGAACGCATCGCGCGCCGAGAGCCCGTCGCGGAAGATGATGCGGAACGCGCGCTCGACCATGTCGACGCGCTCCTTCGGCAGCCCGCGCCGCTCGAGGTTGATCCGGTTCATCTTGATCACGCGCGCGGGCCAGCCGTTCACCATGGTGAACGGCGCGGCGTCCTGCGTGATGCCCGACAGCGCGCCCAGCATCACCGACTCGCCGATGCGCACGCGCTGCTGTACCGCCGCGGCGCCCGCGAGATAGACGAAGTCTTCGATCACGACGTGACCCGCGAGCATGACGTTGTTTGCCATGATCACGTGGCTGCCGACCATGCAGTCGTGCCCGATGTGCGCGTTCACGAGGATCATGTTGTCGTCGCCGACGCGCGTGGTGCCGCCGCCCGCCGCCGTGCCCGGGTGGATCGTGACCTGCTCGCGGATCATGTTGCGCGCGCCGATCTCGAGCCGTGTGTTCTCGCCCTTGTGCTTCACGTCCTGCGGCGGCTCGCCGAGCGCCGCGAACGGGAATACCTGGGTCTCGCGACCGATTTCGGTATAGCCCGACACCACGGCGTGCGAGTGCAGGATCACGCCCTCGCCCAGCTTCACGTGCGGCCCCACGGTGCAGAACGGCCCGATCTCGACGCCGTCCGCGAGCTCCGCGCCCGGATCGACGATCGCCGACGGATGGATTCGCTTCACGGTCTTCCCCCCCTCACTTCGACACGAAGGCGGCGAGCAACACGGCCTCTGCGACCGCATCTCCCCCCACGCTCGCCTTCGCTTGGAACTTGGCCAGCTTCGAGCGCGCGGCCAGCGACCACGCCTCGAGCACGAGCACCTCGCCCGGCACGACCTGGCGCCGGAAGCGCACGTCGTCGACGCCCGCCAGCACGGACAGCTTCTCGCGCAGCGCCGGCGACGACAGCGACGCCCAGATGCCCGCCGCCTGCGCCATCGCCTCGATGATCAGCACGCCCGGGAAGATCGGCCGGCCCGGGAAGTGCCCCGCGAACACGGGCTCCGCCGCCGAAACCAGCTTCTCGCAGCGGATGTAGTTGTCGCCGAGCTCCAGGACGCGATCGATCATGAGCATCGGCGCGCGGTGCGGCAGAAGCTCGAGGATGCGCTCCATCCCGAAGGGCCCCTTTTCCACGGCTTACTTCTCGTTCAACCGCTTGATGACGAGGTCCGTCACGTCGAGCGCGTCCGGCGAGTACAAGACGCCGGGCGTCGAGCGGTCGAGGATCAGGTCGAACGACTTCTCCTTGCCGATCGCGTTCACGACGTCTTCGAGCTTCTTGGCGATGGGCGTGAGCAGCTTCTGCTGTTGCACCACGAGCTCGTCCTTCGCCGCCTGCACGTCGCGTTCGAGGTCGCGGCTGCAGCGCTGGAACTCCATCGCCTTCTCCTGGATGGCCTCGTCCGTCATCACGAACTTCTGCGACTCCGCGTCCTCCTGGATCTTCTTGCACTTCTCGGAGCGGGGCTCGAGCTCCTTCTTCTTCTTGTCCTGCAGCTCGGAGAGCGTTTTCTCCGCCTCTTTGCCCTTGTCGCTCGAGATCAGCGCCTTCTGGCGGTCCACCATGGCGAGCTTGAAATCGGCGGCAGAGGACAGCGCCGGGACGGAGAAAGCGAGCAGCAGGCCGAGCGGCAGCCCGGCGCGGCGGAGGCGGCAAAGCATGGAATCTCCTTTGTGGGGCTACACCGTGCCGTTTCGCGGCGCGGAGGGAAAGGTTGGGAGCGTCTAAGGCTAGTACTGCTGGCCCCCGAGCGAAAACTCGAAGACCGAGGCCTTCTCCGTGGAAAGCCGATCGAGCGGGAAACCCAGGACGACCATGATGGGGCCGAACGGGCTGAACCACTGGATGCCCGCGCCGGTGCCGAAGCGGAAGTCCGCCGGGTTGATGAACTGGTCCTCCGCGAAGGCGTTGCCCATGTCCAGGAACACGACGCCGGACAGCCCCATCTCTTCCGAGATCGGGAAGTCGATCTCCATGTTGATCAACATCATCGAGTTTCCGCCGATGACGTCGGTGGCCTTCAAGTCCGCGAACTGAGAGATCTTCGTATCGTCGAGGTTGTTGCAGACCACCTGGAGGCACTTCCCGACGGGTCCGTTGTTCGGGTCGACGTTGACCCCGAACGGCGCGAACACGAACGTGTTGCCGACCTTGTGCTCCTGCAGGATCGAGCGCCGCGGGCCGAGCGAGCGCAGCTTGAAGCCGCGCACCTGGAACGGCCCGATGCCGCCGAGGAAGTAGCGCTCGGTGAGCGGCAGCTTCAGGTCGGTGTCGATCTGCCCCAGGTAGCGGATCTGGTTGGTCTGCGTGCTGGGCGGCCCGCACAGCGAGATGTCGCCCGCGCCGCAGTCCGGCAGGTTGTAGTCGGCGATCGTGTTGAACGGGAGCACGTAGCCGACGCGCGAGTTGAACACGAACGTCGAGTCGAAGCCCAGCCAGTGCCGCAGCGGAATGAACTGCGTGGTGCGCGCCTCGGCCCGAAGGAACTGCGAGAAGCCGCCGAGCCCGGCGAACTCGATCGCCGCGCCCGAGACGCCGCCCGAGTGCGGGAAGCGGATGTCGTCGCGCGTGTCGCGCCGCGCCGACAGCGTGACGAGCGACGTCGTCGTCTTGCCCTGGAACTCCTCGCGCTCGAGCAGCGAGGCCGCCTGAAACGCCGTGAAGCCGCTCACCGAACGGCCCGTGAAGCCGTAGCCGGTCGAGATCGACGTGTAGGTCTCGTCGAGCGGGTAGCCGATGTTGACGCTGGCGCCTGTGAGCTTCTCGGTGAAGTCGAGATACTGGCTCGACGCGCTCTGCGCCGTGAGCGAGAGACTCGAGATCGTGCCGAACACGTACGGCTCGATGAAGCGGATGTAGAAGCTCCGGTTGATGGTGCCGAGGTCGGCGCCGGCGGACAGCGAGCGGCCGGTGCCGAACAGGTTGTCCTGGCGGACCGAGCCCGAGAGGATGAAGCCGTCGACCGAGCCGAAGCCCGCGCCGAAGCTGAAGCTGCCCGTCGGCTTCTCGACCAGGTCCACGTTCATGGACACGCGGTGCGGCTGGTCGGAAGGCTTCGCCGCGATGTCGACTTCCTCGAAGTAGCCGAGCCGCTGCACGCGGATCTTGCTGCGGCTCACCGCGGCGGCCGAGTACAGGTCGCCCTCCGAGAGCGACAATTCGCGGCGCACCACCGTGTCCTTCGTGCGCGTGTTGCCGTGCAGGTCGATGCCGTCGACGAAGTAGAGCTCCCCTTTCTTCACTTCGAAGTTGCACGACACGGTGAGCTTCTCGGGATCGACCTGCGTGATGGGATTCACGGACGCGTCGTAGAAGCCGCGGTCGCCGTAGAAGCCGCGCAGGTGGTCGACGTCGTTGGTGAGCTTGGTGCGGCTGAACACCTCGCCCGGCTGCTGCTGCAACAGCTGCATGAGCACGTCGTGGTCCATGGTTTCGTCGCCGAGCACGTCGACGGTGCCGACGCGGTACTGCGGACCCTCGACGATGTCGACCGAGACCTTGATGCCCTCGTCGGTGACCTCGACCACGGGCTCGCCGATCTGCACGCGGATGTAGCCCTGGTCCATGTACAGGCGCTGGATCTTGTCGAGGTCCTGGTAGAACAGCGGCTCGGCGTACAGGCCCGAGTTGTCCCAGAGCTGAGAGACCCACGACGTGATGCCCCACGTCTTCGTCTGCATCACCTTGCGCAGCTCGCGGTCCGAGAGCGCCTTGTTGCCGTGGAAGTCGATCTCGCGCAGCTTCAGCTTCTTGCCTTCGGTCACGTCGAAGTTCACGCCGACGGCACCCTCGCCCTGCGGCTCGAGCGTGTACTTCACGTTGACCTGGTAGTAGCCCTTCGCCTGGTACTGGGCCTCGATGCGCGACTTGTTCTCGAGCAGGAGCGGGTAGTCGACGGTCGAGCCGACGGTGACGGTGAGCTTCTGCTTGATGTCGTCCGACGAGATCGCCTCGTTGCCCGAGATGCTGACCTGCCGGATGATCGGGTTCTCTTCGACCACGTAGGTGAGGACGACGTGGCCTGCCGCTGCGCGGTCGACCTGCACGCGCACGTTGTGGAAGAAGCCGAGCGCGTAGATCTTCCTCACGTCGTCCGCGACGCGGGTCTGCGTGAGCGTGTCGCCGATCTTCGTGGTCACTACCGCCTTCACGGCATCGGCCTCGATGCGGCGGTTCCCCGCCACGCGGACGTCGGCCACGGTGCCGCCGAAGCCGGTCTCGTCCTCGGAGGTCGCAGCGGGGGCAGTCGGTGAAGCGCCGAGATCGACCGGCGCGCCGGGCGCCTGTGCGAACGCAGCGCGACCGCCGCTCGAAGCGAACGCGAGCGCAGCCAGCACGAAGAGCGAGGCCCAGGCTACACCACGGCGTGTAGGACCGGGGC
>Ga0335076_10000731_pt1 | contig 30721 bp, 27 predicted proteins | sample Lox_Sample_25_FD_206717 | JGI IMG/M metagenome (GOLD analysis project Ga0335076, IMG submission 206717) | Soil microbial communities from Loxahatchee National Wildlife Refuge, Florida, United States - Lox_Sample_2.5 | ecosystem: Environmental > Terrestrial > Soil > Wetlands | place: USA... | reverse complement strand
GTTTCAAGTTCTTTCAAACTAGGCGCCATAAATTATCCACTCAGAGAGGGTTTGGCCAAGAAAACCTGTGGAAACAGAATTTTCCCGGCTGTACCTGTAGATGGTGGGGTTGGCAGGGGAGGCCCAGCTATAGTACGTGGGTACTACGGCGGAAACAATAGAGGAAAAGTGCCGCAAAGGTTATGCGGTTGCGGGAAAAGCAGATTCGCAAAGCTTTCGCCTGCGGCTATTTCGGATGCGCACTAGCCAAGGGCGGTTGAAAGCGCTGGTCAATGGTGACCTGGTAACCGGAAACGAGTTTGTTGGTTTCGTTGGCCATGCCGATGACCTGTTGAAGTTCCTTGAACATATCTGGAGTCATACCCTTACTGAAGGCCGAAGCGGTGTGGGAATAGATGCAGTATTGGCAATTGTTGGTGACGCTTACGGCGATGTAAATGAGTTCCTTGGTGAGTGGGTCAATAGCGCCAGGACCCATGATGGCTTTCAAATCGTGCCAAGTGCGTCGCAGCAGCGCTGGATCGTGAGCGATGGCTTTCCAGAAATTATTGATGTAATCGGTTTTGCGTGTGGCCATGATGTCGTCGTAGACGGCTTTCACTTCTGGGATGGCGTCCTGGTATTCGATCAGACCGAAAGTGGACATGCGGATGCTCCGAAAAGAGAAATGAGTGCACCAGAATGTTAGCGGGAAGTGAACGGGAGCGGTAGTGAGACGTAAAAGCCGCTTCCGAGGAGGGTTTAAATCGTTATAATAGCGGCGATATGAGGAGGCCCGCGATGAAACCTTCGGCCCTAAAGAACTGGCCGTTCATTGTTTTTCTCCTTACGTGTGGAGTGCCTGTGAGGGCGCAAACCGTACACGTGGATGTGACGCCTTCGAAGGCGATCGCGTTCGATCCGGACAAGGCCATGGGCACGTCGATGGATATTCTGCCGGCCAAGGACTTCGAGAAGGTGTACAGCGAGCCGATTATTAAGGAGGGATTATCGGCGGGCTGGGGACCGATGACGTACCGGCAAAACACGGAATTGACGTACGACGCGTGGCACTGGAATCCGGATGGCAAATGGAGCGACGAGAAACACAAAAGCGGGTACTTCGTGGGAAACGCGGAACCGAAGGAACTTTTGCGCCAGTCATTCGGGTACCGACTTGCGCATCGTGGCACAACCCGCAGCGACTCGGGACAGTTCGAATCGTCGCGCATGACGGATGGCGAGCCGGCGAGCTACTGGAAGAGCAATCCATACCTGACGTCGAAATTCACGGGGCAGCCGGACTCAGCCAATCCGCAATGGGTGGTGATTGATTTCGCGCTGCCGCAAATGATCGACGCGATCCAGATTGCGTGGGCGAATCCGTACGCCACGAAATACGTGGTGGAATACTGGAATGGTCGCGAAGACGCGCTGACGAAACCACTGTCCGGCACATGGGTGAAATTTCCGCAAGGTGAGGTAAGCGGCGGGACCGGCGGCAACAAAGTGCAGCGGTTGGCGGACAAGCCAGTGGACACGCGGTTCGTGCGCATCTGGATGACGGAGTCTTCGAATACCTGCGACACCCACGGGAACGACGATCCACGGAACTGCGTGGGATACGCCATCGCCGAGATTTCGATTGGAAACTTCAATTCGTTGGGGCAGTTTGTAGACTTGGCGAAACACACGCCGGCGCAGGCGCAGACGGTGACGCAAGCGTCTTCGGTAGACCCGTGGCACACCTCAGACAGCATGATTCCGACACGGGTGCAGACGGGCTTCGACCTATTTTTCAAAAGCGGCTACACCAATCATTTGCCGGCGATGATTCCGATCGCGATGATCTATTCGACCCCCGAGGATGCCGCGGCAGAGTTAGCGTACATCGAGAAGCGTAACTACCCAGTGTCGTACGTGGAAATGGGCGAGGAGCCAGACGGGGCCTTTATGCTGCCGGAAGACTACGGGGCGTTATACGTGCAGTTCGCGAAGACACTGCATAAAGTGGACCCAAAATTGAAGCTGGGTGGTCCGGTGTTTACCGGCGCAAATGAGGACATCAAGGTGTGGCCAGACGCGCAAGGCAAAACTTCTTGGCTGGGGAGATTTGTGGATTACTTGAAGGCGCGGGGCGCGATGGAGGATCTGTCATTTGTGTCGTTCGAACACTATCCGCTGAACCCTTGCGAAATCAACTGGTCGGATTTGTATCGCGAGCCGGAACTCGTGGAAGGAATATTGAAGGCGTGGAGAGACGACGGAGTGCCTGCGAGTGTGCCGCTGATGAACACGGAGAGCAACGTGTCCTGGTCGCTAACCGATCCGATGCAGGATTTGTTCGCGGGATTGTGGCTGGCGGACAGCGTGGGAGCGTATCTCCGTAACGGAGGGCCGGGCGCGGTGTATTACCATTCGCCAATTCAGCCGGAGCCGCTGAGGCCGGGGTGTCACGCGTGGAGTACGTACGGCAATTTCGTGGCGGATGAGAAGCTGGAGATCAAGCAACATACGGCACAGTACTTTGCGAGCCAGCTACTGAATCTGGATTGGGTGAAACACGGGGGCGGTAACCATGAACTGTACCCGGCGACAGGGGATTTGTACGACGAGGCGAAACATCAGCTGATTACAGCTTACGCGGTGAAGCGGCCGGATGGGCTTTGGTCACTGCTGATCGTCAACAAGGATCCGAGTAATGCCCATGAGGTGAATGTGGCATTTGAAAAGGACGGTAAAGCGTCGGATGGCGAGTTTAGGGGGACGGTGAAGGCTGTGACCTTTGGAGCGGCCGAGTACGTGTGGCATTCCACGGGTCCGACCAGTCACGCCGATCCGGACGGACCACCGAAGCGGAGCGGTATCGAATGGAAGACGGGGCAAAAGGTAGTGCTGCCGAAAGCATCTGTAACTGTGCTTACAGGGAAGGTTGCTGGCATTTAGATCGGGACTATTGGGCGGCGGCGTACGGTCGAAAAAGCCCAAGAGACACAGGCTGAAGCCTGTGCCACGCGATGGCGTAATTTCAGATAACCTATTGACGCGGGTAGAGTGGGAGAGCGAGAGGAAAGCCGCTGCTACTCGGAGTGTCCTAACGGATGGGAACGAATCAGAACTTGCAAGAGACATGGTACGGGTGCGTGTTGGCGACCTGGCTTTTGCGCGGGCTTTCGTTGCTGATGGTTTGCGTTATTTGGGGAGGGCTTACCTGTGGATCACTGCCGCAAGAGCACGCCGCGCTGACTGGCACGGTGGTGGACGCAACGGAAGCGGCAATCCGGGGAGCACAAATCGAGCTGCGCACGCCAACGGGTACGATCGTGACCAGCAGCGACGAAGAAGGCCACTTTCGCATCACTGGTGCGGAGAATGGCGGGACACTGGTGGTGAATTTTCCCGGATTTGCGACAGTTGCACGGGAGATTCACACACGTGCGTCGGCAGAATCGCTACACATTGTTCTAGCACCAGCTTCCGGATTGCAGCGGGTTGAGGTGCAAGCCACCGCGGGCGACCTGGTTCCGGCGGTGCCGAACAGCCAGTATGTGCTCTCTGCGGAGACCATGAACAACATGGGAAGTTTAGCGGTCGATGACATGCTGCGTCAGGTGCCGGGCTTCAGCACGTTCCGGCGGTCGAGCAGTCTGTTCGCGAATCCCACGTCGCAAGGCGTGTCGCTACGCGGCGTTGGCGCCAGCGCGACCAGCCGGTCCACGGTGCTGCTCGACGGTATTCCCCTGAACGACCCGTTTGGAGGATGGGTGTATTGGGCGCGAGTGCCGCAAGAAGCGATCGCCAGTATGGAAGTGGCGAATGGCGGTGCGTCCGATTTGTATGGAGGCGGCGCGCTGGGTGGAGTGGTGAATCTGCGAACGCGAACGAACGAGAGCGCTTACGGTTCCGCGGAAATGTCGATGGGGAATATGAGCACGCCGGATGTGTCGTTCGCAGCAGGCGCGCCGATTGGCAAATGGGCGATCTCCGGAGCAGGTCAAGCGTATCAGACACAGGGGTATATCTCGGTTCCACCGGATCAGCGCGGCGCCGTGGATACGAGTCTGGGATCAGGGGCGTTGTCGGGTTTTGTGGAAGCATCGCGAAATCTGGGAGAACGTGGACGGATTTTTGTGCGAGGCAGCGACTTCGGCGAGAGCGGACGAAATGGAACGCCGCTGCAGAGAAACGACACGACCATACCCGAAGTGGATTTAGGGGCGGATTGGAGCTCAGCGGAATTGGGAAGTTTCTCCGGCCGGGTCTACGGCTCGCGCGAGGTCTATCATCAGACCTTTTCGTCAATCGCGGCGGATCGGAATAGCGAGTCGCTGACGGATGTGCAGCGTAGCCCATCGCAACAAGTGGGATTTGTGGGCACGTGGTCGCGGTTGTTTATGGAACGGCACAGAGTTTCCGCCGGGTTCGAGGCAGATGACGTTCGGGGTCACAGCGGCGAGACGAATTATCACCTGGGAGCGGAGACGGCGCTGGTCGATGCGGGTGGAAGGCAACATACGTTTGGGTTTTTTGCGCAAGATGCGTATGCGTTCGCGCAGAGCTGGCTGCTGACGTTTGGCGGGCGGGTGGACACGTGGAACAACAATACGGGGTACCAGGCGCGAACGCCGCTGCCCGGTGGCACGCTGAGCACCACAACCTTTCCGGAGCGGACGGAATCGGCATTTAGTCCGCGAGTGTCGTTGCTGAAGAGCTTTTCGCACGGCATGGCACTGAATGCTTCGGTTTACCGCGGATTTCGTGCGCCGACGTTAAATGAGTTGTACCGGAATTTTCGTGTCGGAAATGTACTGACGCTGGCGAACCCTGCGCTGACGGGAGAACACCTGACCGGGGGCGAAGCGGGAATCAGCCAATTGGTTTGGCAGAATCGTGTGACGCTGCGAGGGAATTTTTTCTGGAGCGATATTACCGACCCGGTGGCAAACGTCACACTGACAACCACGCCGTCGCTGATCACGCGGCAAAAAGAGAATCTGGGTGAATCACAAGCGCGCGGTTTCGAACTGGCCGGAGCATGGCAAGTGAACGCCCAGGTACAGGTGAGCGCGGCTTATCTATTTGTGAACAGCATTGTGCTGAGTAATCCGTCCAATCCCGCGCTACAGGGGAATTTTCTGCCGCAGGTGCCACAGAACCAGTTTAGTTTTCAGGCGAGCTATCTGGGTAAACAGTGGACGGCCAGCCTGCAGGGGCGATTCCTGGGCAATCAGTTTGACGATGATCAGAACCTGCTGCCGTTGGGCCGCGCCTTCTCTTTGGACTCGCAAGTGTCGCGCAAATTGGGAAAGGGGACGTCGATTTTCTTCGCAGCGCAGAACCTGACGAACGACCGATTCCGCACCGCGGCCACACCAGTTTTCACGGTGGGGCCGCCGATTTTTGTGCGCGGCGGATTTCGGTTCGAATGGAAGTGAGGAGGAAGTTTACAGTCAACAGTTTACGGTCGACAGATTCGCAAAAGAGATCGTGAGGCCGGGTGTTATTGGGAGGTAGAAATTGGAAGCGCGGAAATTATCCCAAGAGTTTAGCGTGTACGGACTGGAAGAAATTCGTCCACGAGCACACGCGCCAAGCGCGCAGAGTTGTGGCGTAAGACCCCGTGTTCTTCCACGAGATTGCCGGTAATCAGCCGGACTCGCATTTTTTCAACGTGGTGGCGATCGATGACAACGGGCGCAGCGCCTTCGGCGCGATAGCGTCGCGCTACTTCCGGGGAAATCGATTGACGATTGGCAACGACAGCATCGATGGCGCGGCCACGGACGTGTTCTTTAATGGCGCGCAAATGATCGCTCAATTGGTATTGAGTGGTTTCGCCCGGCTGGGTCATGAGATTGGCTATGTAGACTCGTGGCGCTTTGGAACGCGTGACGGCACGGGCGATTTCCGGAATCAGCAGATTGGGAATCACGCTGGTGTACAAGGAACCTGGGCCCATGAAAATGACGTCGGCCTGTTGAATGGCCTCGATGGCAGCGGAGAGAGGGCGGACCCGGCGCGGATTGAGTTCAATTTTACGAATCGGTATTTTGCTGCGAGAAATACGGGTTTCGCCCTGCACGCGACGGCCATCCGCCAGAGTGGCGACCAGGTGCACATTTGAAACCGTAGACGGGAAAATTCGTCCGCGGACCGCCAGCACTTTGCTGGAGACGCGTACGGCTTCGGCGAAATCGCCAGTGACATGCGTGAGGGCTGCGAGGAAAAGATTGCCGAAATTGTGGCCGCGAAGGCCGCGGCCCGCATGGAAGCGATACTGGAACAGACGGCTGAGCAGCGCTTCGTCTTTGGAAAGCGCGACCATGCAGTTTCGAATGTCACCGGGAGGCAAAATGCGGTTCTCGCGGCGAAGACGCCCGGAACTGCCGCCATCGTCAGTGACGGTGACGATGGCGGCCAAATCTGCGATAGGGCGCTTTGTCGTTGGTCGGCGGTCTCTGCGGCGAACGACATGTTCCTTCAAACCACGCAGGAGCGCGGAAAGGCCGGTACCTCCGCCGAGCGCGACCACGCGCAAGCCATCGCCGGGACGCAACTGTGACGCAACCTTCTTCATTTATGACTCGAAGTAGTGAATGCCTGCACGAGAAGGAAGCGCTTCTCGCCTCGGTCGTCCGCGACCGAAGAATCTGTTTTCAAGGGACGGGCTGGAAGCCGGGAAATCCAAGAGGAATCTAGCCCGAATAACCTTCTTTTTCAGGATACAGCAACTCCGTAAAGCGCGGGTCGTCCTGAAGAAAATTGAAGTCTTCATCGTTGCGGGCGTGATACCGATTGGCGGAGCGAAGGTCGATGGCAATCTTGAGATTGGCTAGAGCAGAGTCGGCTTCGCCGGTGAGGCAGTCCAGCGCGGCCAACGCGTAATGAACGTGATCTGCCTTAGGCGCAAGCTTACGAGCTTTTTCCAGACTCTCGCGCGCTTCATCCCAACGGCCCAAATTCATCATGGCCACGCCGCGCTGGTAGTGGTCCTCGGGACTTTTGGGATTTTGATCGGCGGTGGGCTTCATGCGCTGTTCGGTGATGCGCAAATGGGTGCGGGCGCGGTCAGCCAGTTCCTTGCTCGGGCCGGCAATGACGCGCTCAAGTTCCTGTTTAGCGCGTTGAAACTTCTGCTGGTGGAAAAGGCTCATGGCTTCTTCATAAAGCTTCATTTGAGCCTGCACCAAGGGGTCAACCAACTCAACCCCGCCGCGCTGTGGAACAGCGGCAGGTAAGTTATTGTTTTTCTTAGACTTAACCTTCAGCTGGGCCGAGGGCTTGGCCCGGCTGGAAGAAGACTTGTGCACTTTGGCCATGGCGCGAATGCTAGCAAACGCGTGGGCTTCCGTCAACGGAGGCGCGCAGCCTGTGGAAAGTGTTCAGTTGAATAGCCTTTACCGTCCGGCAGCATATGCGAAAATAACTTCACTGGGAATCGCCCTTCTCCAGGAAACTAGAAGCGTACCTACTGACGGATGGCGCGTCGGGAAGATTGGTCTGCCCGAACGCGTGTGTTATAAGTTCAAGACGGAATTCAGGTTGACGACTCGTGCCTTTCATCAATTTTCCTGCGCGCGAAATTAATTGCAAGCTGGTGTACTACGGTCCGGGTCTGGGTGGAAAGACCGCGAACCTGCAATGGATCTACGACCATACGGGGCAAAATCAAAAAGGGAAAATGGTTTCGCTGGCGACAGAAACAGATCGCACGCTCTTTTTCGATTTTTTGCCGTTGGATCTGGGGACGGTTCGCGGGTTCAAGACGCGCTTTCATCTCTATACCGTGCCGGGCCAAGTATTTTATGAAGCAAGCCGGAAACTGATTCTCAAGGGCGCCGACGGCGTGGTGTTTGTTGCGGATTCGCAGGAAGAACGCCTTGATGCGAATTTCGAGACACTGGAAAATCTTCAGGAACACCTGAAAGAACACAACCTGAATTTCGGTACGATTCCGTACGTACTGCAATTGAATAAACGCGACCTGCCCAATGTGCTGACAGTGGAGAATTTGAGCAAACAATTGCAGCAAAAAGGGGAGCCAGTCATTGAGGGAGTGGCCATCAATGGGCAGGGCGTGTTTGAAACGCTGAAAGAATTAGCGAAAATGGTGCTGGCAGAATTGAAAAAGGGCGGGTAAACCTCAATACAATCGAAAGTTCACTTCGAAGACAACCTTAGTCGGCACAGATTTTGATTCCCATTGCCCTGGCGTGCACCGCCAACTCGGTGGCGTGTTCAACGTATTTTCGTTCAAGCCCGCCGGAAGTCCCTTTAAAATTCGGACGTTTCTAACCCGCCCGTCCGAACCAATAATTGCTTCAGCCAGAATTATGCCGGAGATGTGTGCTTCTCTAGCAGCGTTGGTGAACGCCGGGTTTGGCATGTAGGAACAGCGCGGCCAAATGCCGGCGCCAATTGGATAGACTGCTTGCCCATCGATAGCATTTGGAAGAGGAGGAAGTGGGGGCAAGTCTTCTGCTGATGAAAGATCAACCAGCGAGGAATCTATTTGCAGTGTGCCTTTTAGGCTTAGGGTCTTGTTCTTATTCGGACTCGCGCTGAAGAGGCGAGCGGCGATTGCAATCGAGCCGTCTGGGTCCTTTTCGATTTCACCGGCGAGAACAGCGTTTGCGTGTAATTTATCGGCAAGCCACCGGCTAATCGACGGCGATTGCTGCGTGTCGCTGGAGAGCCGTTCTTTGCGGACCAAGGTTCGCAGGTCGTCACGGTCGACGATTGCAAACGACTGGTCCCTAAGAAGATCCGACGTCAGGCCATCTGCGACTTGGATTCCGAATTCGGTGCAAATCTTGTCTGGACTCGTGAAATTCAGTGCCAGAATCCGGCATTTCCCAGGTCGACAGCCGATCTGGTCAGCGTTGTCAGCGATTTGACGAGCAAGAGGAGCGAGAGCGTGAGCGATGGTGGCATCTCTCGAGGGTAGAGGCTGCTGGGAATAAACAGGTAAGGGAATGAGGAACGAAACAAAACTGAGAAGCACAAGTGTCAACTTTTTGGGAAGCGGCATTTGTCGCTCAGTGTAGCAGTAACGTACGTGCTCAGAAAGTGATGGGGCGTTTGAAGTTCGTAATCTACAAAGCTAGAAGCTGGCGGAGGCGGAGGCTTCGTTTTCGAAGGTAGGAATGGCTTCGACCAAGCGCGTGACGGTGAGAGCATCGCGCACACGACCCTGACCGCAGACCAGATGTAACCCGCCGCCCTGGCGGGCGAGTGAAATGGAAAGTTTGACGAGCGCGGAAATGCCAGAGCTATCGATTTGCGGGATGTCGTTGAGGTTGACGACGAGTTTGCGCGCACCACGCTGGACGAGGTTCTGGGTAAACTCATTCAGATGCTCGCTGGGTTCGCCGATGGTCAGTCGACCATGCACTTGCAGGTAATGAATGCCGCCGGCCTCGCGCGCAGAAACTTCCAATGCTGGATGAAGCGTCATAAATTCCCTCAGTTTAATGTAACGGCGGCCGAGTGCCAGAGCTCTAGCGGCGTCCAGTGCCCCTGCATTATACGATGAAGAGCATGGAGAATAAATCCATCGAGGGGCGGAGACATCCGTGGGACGTGTCGACGACCGAGGCACGCTACATTCAGGAACAGTTGCGTGAACTTTGGGAAGGAAAGGACCGGCTGGGGAAAATTCGCACAGTTGCGGGGCTGGACGCGTCTTTTGTGGTGACGGGATCGCAGGCGTTGTCGAAAAGAATAAGCCGGTGGGAGTGGTTACGAGAGGCGAATCGAGCGATTGCGTGCGTGGTGGTGTACCGGTTTCCGGAGATGGTAGAGGTGGCTCGCGAATTTGCAATTGTTCCGCTGAACTTTCCATATGTACCCGGGCTGCTGAGCTTCCGAGAAATACCGGCAATGTTGGCGGCGCTCAAGAAATTAGAGAAGATGCCGGACTTGTTCTTCTGCGACGGGCAGGGATATGCGCATCCCCGGCGGCTTGGGTTGGCATCGCATCTCGGCGTGCTGCTGGATAGACCATCGATAGGGTGCGCGAAAAGCATCCTAATCGGCACACACGGGCGGCTGGCAGAAAAGGCGGGACGGTGGACGGAGTTGATTGATCCTAGGGCAAACGGGGAGCGCATTGGGGCCGCTGTGCGGACCCGTGCTGGGGTTAAGCCGATGTTCATCTCGCAAGGCAACCGGATCAGTCTGGAGAGCGCGATCCGGTTGACGCTGGAGGTGTGCGACGGGTTTCGCATGCCTCGGCCAACGCGGGATGCCGACCATTTTGCCAGTGAGATCAAAAGAAAACTCTTACGGGGGGAGCTATCCGAAAAATAAATCCGGGGCAGAAAAATTTCAAAATACGCTGGAGGCGGTGGGTGCGTATAATCTGCTCGACACAGGGTGTAAGTCCCCAACGATAAAGCGAATGTGCAAGAGCAAATGGACACGCCTGCATTCGCCGCGGAGAGTGAATCTGATGAAGCGCATGGGTATTGCCCATTGTAGTGTACTGGCCCTGGTGCTCCTGGCTATCCCGCTGCGTGCGCAACAATCTCCCGGAACAACGACAAGCACCATACCATCAGCGACCGCTGCCACACCTGAAACTCCCCGGACCGTGAACGACAGATTGAAGGAGTTGGACCAGAAGGTCACCGCGGCACAGTACTCCGCGGACAATGCCTGGATGCTGGTGAGCGCAGCGCTGGTGTTAATGATGACGGGCCCCGGATTGGCCCTGTTTTATGGCGGGTTGGTGCGCCAAAAAAATGTGCTGGCGATCATGATGCAAAGCTTCGGCTTGATGGCATTGATTACGGTGTTATGGGCACTGGTGGGCTACAGCTTATGTTTCGGCGGCGATGGACACTTTATTGGCAACTTCCAGATGGCGCTGTTGCGTGGAGTTGGGGCAGCGCCAAACCCCGATTATGCGGGAACCATCCCACAATCGACGTTTATGGTGTACCAGTTGATGTTCGCGATCATTACGCCGGCACTGATTACCGGGGCGACTGCCGAGCGCATGAAGTTTTCGAGTACGGTCTTGTTCATGACCCTGTGGTTCCTGATCGTGTATGCACCGATGGCACACATGGTGTGGGGCAAAGGGGGCTTCCTGAATGCGGCGATAGGCGGGCGATTCCCTACCCTGGATTTTGCGGGGGGCACCGTGGTGCACATAACGTCGGGAGTGTCCGCATTGATATGCGCGTTGTACTTGGGGAAACGAGTGGGTTACCCAAAGCAGCCAATGCCGCCGCATAACTTGGTGTTGAGTTTTATTGGCGCTTGCCTGTTGTGGGTTGGGTGGTTCGGATTTAATGCGGGCAGCGCGTTGGCTTCCAACGGATTGGCATCGAGCGCATTTGTGGCAACGCATTTCGGAGCGGCGGCGGCAGCACTCGGCTGGGCACTCGCGGAATGGATGAAGAATGGGCGACCCAGCGCGCTGGGAGCGATCTCCGGAGCGGTGGCAGGACTTGTTGCCATCACGCCGGCCGCGGGATTCGTGGGACCGATGCCCGCATTAGCGATCGGATTTATTGCCGGGCTGTTCTGCTTTTGGATGGTGACGAAATTCAAGGCGATATTTGGTTATGACGACGCGCTGGACGCCTTCGGGGTCCACGGCGCGGGTGGAACGATTGGCGCACTGCTGACGGGAGTGTTTGCGCAGGCGGTGATTAATCCGATTTTTGGAGACGGAAGGGCGGTAGGTGGGCTGGACGGTCACTGGGGCCAGGTAGGAAACCAAGTGGTGGGCGTGTTGATCGCGTGGGTCCTAGCGATCCTGGGGACGATTGTCATATTGAAGGTGGTTGATGTGACCACCGGGTTGCGCGTGAGTGAAGAGCAGGAAGTTGAGGGCCTGGACATCACACTGCACGGTGAAGAAGGGTACAACCTGGAAGCTTGAGGAGAGAGCACGGCGATGAAGAAGGCAATGCGGGAGCGCAGATTCGTATGATGAAAATTGAAGCGATCATTCAGCCGTCGAGATTCGAGTCCGTGAAGGACGCGCTGTTGGAAATTGGGGTGGAAGGGATGACGGTAACGGAGGTGCGCGGGCATGGACGGCAAAAAGGGCACACGGAGGTGTACCGCGGCCGCGAGTATACGGTGGATTTGCTGCCCAAGGTGAAGGTGGAGGTGGTGTTGCCGGACGTGTTGGTGAATCGGGCGGTGGACGCGATTCTGAAGAGCGCCAAGACTGGAAAAATCGGAGACGGTAAAATATTCTTGTCGCGGGTCGAAGAAGCGATCCGGATACGAAATGAGGAACGGGGCGAAAGCGCGCTCTGAGAACGGTTATGTCCTCACCTCGGCCAGGTCTGGTGCCTGTTTTTCGCCCAAAAAAGACAATGGAAGAATCGGTGACGCCGCTCTCGGTGCTGGGCCCGCAATGCGAAGCGCAGCGAGAGCGGATACGCAAGCTATTCGAAAGCGGAGCGAGCGCGCAGGAAACGCTGAGGCAGTTGTGTGAGCTTGCGGATGGCGCGATTCGAAAAGTGTTTGGGGAATTGCAAACCGTAAAAGAGACGGAAAACCTAGGGCTGGCGTTGTTAGCGCTTGGCGGATATGGCCGGGAAGTATTGTTCCCGTACTCGGATCTGGACCTGCTATTTCTTTTTGCAAACGAAAAAATCGAAGAGGAATCGCGCCCGTTAATCGCGGAGTTTTCGCGCACGTTGTGGGACTTGGGATTCCGGGTGAGTTCGGCGGGGCGCACGCTGGACGAATGCAAGAAGATTGAGCAAGATAATGCAGAATTTCACCTGGCGCTGCTCGACCGACGTTATCTGGATGGGGACAAGTCGTTGTTTGAGAAGCTGGACTCGAAGGTGCTGTCGGTAGCGGAACGGCAGGCGCGTCCCTTTCTGCTGGTCGAGCTGCAACGACTGACGCGCGATCGCCTCGGCCGATACGGCAACACGATTTTCCACCTTGAACCCAACGTAAAAGACGCGCCGGGAGGATTGCGGGATTTCCATTCCACGTTGTGGATGCGGCAACTAGCGGGAGACCGGCGAGACCCGCGATTCAGTCCGGTAAACGAAGATGAATTGACGCGCAACGCCGTAGAATTTCTGAGCGCGATTCGCTGCTTCCTTCATTACAGCAACGGTCGAAACGACAACACGCTGACTTACGAACTGCAAGCGCAAGCAGCGGAACGCTCGTTGGGGATCGACGACAACCTTCGCCGCAACGCCGCCGAATGGATGCGGCTGTATTTCCGGCACGCGCGCACGCTGAACCGGCAACTGCTTCGCTACGTGGACCAGCGCCCGCCGGTGACACTGTCGTTGCGGCAACGTTTGATGAATGCGACGATGGGGACAAAAAATGAAATCAGCGCCGGGCGACCGTTTTCTGTTCGCGATGGCTTGCTGGAGATTACGAACGAGCAGCTTTTTGCTGACCGTAACGTAACGTACTCGTTATTGAGCGAGTCTGCGAAGACCGGCGTGGCGCTCAGTCGCGATGCTGAGCGCAGCGTTGCTTACATCATGACGCATCCGGAGTTGCCACAGCGAAATTCGCGAGTCAATTGGGCGGTGTTATCCGAGATTCTCGGAGCCGACTATCCGGCATTCGCATTGCGGCCAATGTACCGGCTCGGATTGCTCACCGAAGCGCTGCCGGAATTCCGCGCGATCGATTCTCTTGTGGTGCGGGACTTCTACCATCGTTATACCGTGGACGAACACTCATTGCGGACGATCGAGCACCTGCAGGAATTGGCCGACGCGCAAGACGCTCTTGGCAAGGCCTTCGCACCGCTGTGGCGCACCGTGGATCGCCGGGACTTGTTGATCTTGTCCTTGTTGCTCCATGACGTCGGCAAAGGCATGCCAGTGGAAAATCACGTGACCGGCAGCTTGCAGGCATTGGAAATTGCGTCGGACCGACTGAAACTGACCGCGGAGGAAAAAGCAGAAGTTTATTTTCTGATCGAACACCATCTGGACATGTCCGCGACAGTGCAGCGCCGCGACATCTTCGATCCCGCCACGGTGGCAGGATTTGCGTCGGTCGTAAATACGCACGAGCGGTTGCAGCGGTTATGCCTGCTTACCTACGCGGATATTCATGCCGTGAATCCGGAAGCGCTGACGCCGTGGAAAGCACAAATGTTGTGGCAATTGTTTGTTGCCACTTCCAATTATTTCAGCCGAACGCTGGATCGGGATCGCTTGCACGCCTCCGACGAAGCGCCGTTGCTGGAACAGGTGCGGGCCGCTGCGAATGGCGCGGATAAACGGGAAATTGAACGGTTTCTGGAAGGATTCCCGCGGCGCTACCTTGCGGTACACACCGCGCCAGAAATAGCATCGCATTTCCTGCTGTATCGCAGACTTGGAGCTGAACCGGTCCAGACGGAGATAAAGAAAACGCAGCATGCGTACGTGCTTACGCTGCTTTCAGCGGACCGCCCAGCGTTATTTGCGACGATCGCGGGCGTGCTTGCGGCTTGGGGTATGAATATCGTGAAGGCTGACGCGTTTGCGAACTCCGCGGGCGTTGTGTTGGACACGTTCCACTTCGTGGATTTGCACCGGACACTGGAGTTGAACCCCAGTGAAGTGGCGCGCTTCCAGCAGAGCGTGGCGGATGTTCTAAACGGGAAGCAGTCTCTGGAGCCACTGCTGAAGGGCCGGCTGGCCGCCTCGTTGGCGCGTCCTCCAAAGGTAATGGTTCCCACAACGATTAGTTTTGACGACGAATCGTCGGATCACAGCACGCTGCTGGAAGTCGTGACGCAGGATCGTCCGGGACTTTTGTATGGTATCGGGTCGGCACTGGCGCGCTTGGCATGCAACATCGATGTAGCGCTGATCGATACGGAAGGACAGAAGGCGATCGACGTGTTTTATCTGACGGCTCAGGGAACGAAACTAAGCGCGCAAAAAAAAGAACTTTTGCGGGAAGTTCTGACTGCCACCCTCACCTGAGCATCTTGGAAAACTGGAATGGACGAGATGCACGATTCCGGATGACGGCAATCGTGGGAATTGCGATGCTCGCTGTGGCGCAGCGAGAAATGAGGAGGAAGGCGTGTGAGTGTCGTACTAGATTATCAAGCAATGGTGGCCGTGGCGCTGGCGGAAGCGCGCGCCGGATTGCGCGAAGGCGGGATCCCGATTGGCGCTGCTATTTTTGATCAGAATGGGAATTTGCTCGGAGCAGGGCACAACCGGCGTGTACAGCAAAATGATCCATCGATCCACGGCGAAACGGATGCGTTCCGGAATGCGGGCCGGCAAAAGAGCTATCGAAAGCTGATTATGGTGACTACGTTGGCGCCCTGCTGGTATTGCAGCGGGTTGGTTCGCCAGTTTGGATTTGGAAAAGTTGTGGTGGGCGAGAGCCGGAATTTCCAAGGGGCAATCGAATGGCTCCGCTCGCTGGGAATCGACGTGATCGACCTGGATTCGCAGGAATGCGTGAGGCTGCTGGCAGACTACATCCGCGAGCATCCGGAGGTGTGGAACGAGGACATCGGCAAGGAGTAGAACCTACGTTTCTCCGCGCCGAGAACAGATAATGATGTTGAGCTGCCCGCGATATGCCTGCACCTTCAGCAACGATCAGCGGGTCGAACTCCCGGCAAACTTAGGATGAGGGATTGACCAATAGGCCGCCCTCCGATATACGGTGTGACCTGCGCTGATGCGGCCAACTCGCGAAACCCGCCAAAGCATGGCGAGTGAGCCAAGCAGGCAAGAACGCTGAGGATCAAGCAAAAGCCATGGTGTTAGCACACTGGTCGTGGAGTTCAATGACAATTCTGACTTGGCGGGCAACTTTGCTCGTTTTTTTGCTTTATGCCAGCCGGACCTTTCCCCAGAGCGCGCCTGGAACGCCAGACCATCCCTGGCATGCGCCAGGGGAGCTAACACTCGAGGTAGAGGCGAAAGGTGCTGGCGGGCCCACGTTCACTTGGGATACGGCGAAGACGTACTCATTAGCCGAGCTTATCGATTTGGCAGAACTGCACAATCCCGAGACGCGCTATGCGTGGGAACGTGCGCGAGCGCAAGCAGCTGCTTTGGGGATTGCTCGGAGCGAGTTATACCCCACGTTAGCGGCCGCAGCATTGTCGCAGACCGCGCGTGAAGAAATTTACGTGAACACGCGCTTTTATCGCCAGACCATCCAGGACTTTGAGGTCGCGTTGGACCTCAACTATACGGTTTTTGATTTTGGTGCGAGAGCTGGACGGATCGATGCCGCAAAGGCAGGAGTTCTGGCCAGCAATTTTGCATTCAACGATACACACCGGGGCGTGATCTTCGCGGTCGAGGAAGCATACTACCAGCTGCTAAATGCGGCAGGTCAGGAGGATGCCGCTCAGGCGAGCCTCGCCAATGCCAAGGCAGTACAACAAGCTGCGGAAGAACGCCTAAACAATGGATTGGCAACCTTGCCGGACGTGCTGGAAGCACGCAGCGCGACCGCGCAAGCCGAGTATGAGTTGCAGGCCGTGTTGGGTGCTGAGGAGATCGCGCATGGAAATCTGGCGACGGCGCTGGGAATGTCGCCAACCACGACCATTCACGTACAGGCGCTAAAGGAACTGCCGATTCCCGCGTCGGTCAGCAACAGCATCAACTCCACGATTGATCGAGCACTGGCACAGCGGCCTGACCTGTTGGGGCAACTGGCCGAAGTACGATCGGCGAACGCGAGAGTGAAGGAAGCGCGGGCCGCGTTCTATCCGTCGATGAGTGTCAGCGCCAGCCCCGCAGCGCAATCTTTGTATGGAATGCAACAACAATATCCGTGGGGGCACACGGCGGGACTGGGGGGGGCATTGGACCTGCGTCTGAACTGGACGGTATTCGACGGTGGTGCGAGGAAAAGCAGGCTTGCACAAACACAAGCCGATACCCGCACGGCTGAAGCGCAGGTTGATATTACGCGCGATCAAATCGCGAACCAGGTCTGGACGGCTTACTCCAACTTGAACACCGCGTTTCGGCAGCGTCAGGCAGCGATCGCGCTACTGGAAGCCGCCAGCAAGTCGTATGATGCCGCGCTGGAGTCTTACAATTACGGTCTTCGAAATCTATTGGACGTGACGGCTGCCCAGCGGACCCTCGCCGAAGCCCGCTCGACAGATGTACTTGCCCGTACCCAGGTGCTCACCGCAATCGCAGATCTAGCGTTCCGGACCGGAGACGCTGTCCAGCCCCCCGGCGTGGGACCTCGGCCATGAGTGGAACAACGAAAAGGCAGAGTCTGAGCGGGGGGGTGACGTTGATCTCGTTGACGCTCGCGGGTTGTTCGCGGGCTCCCTCCGTGGACATCCTGGGCTCTTTTTTTCCCGCCTGGCTAGTTTGTTTTGCGTTCGCCATTTTGCTCACTGCTCTCAGCCGGTTCGTGCTTTTGCGCTTACACACAAAGTTTGAGCTACCAGTGCTGGCGTACCTGAGTCTCACCGCGATTTTCACCTTCGTCTTGTGGCTGATCTTGTTTTATTAGTGAGGAGAGTTTTATGTGTGCGTCTATAACTACCAAACCAGAAGAGAGGCTACTTGGCCGCCGGTTTACGACGGGTGTTGTTCTAGTGGCGGTCGTGCTTGGATTGATCGTGCTGTATCACAGCCAGCACGCTCCGCGAACGGATGATGCCGAGATCTTTGCGAACTTCATCGGAATCGCCCCACAAGTGGAGGGACCAATCATCCATTTGAATGTGCACGACAATCAGTTCGTGAAGCAGGGTGAACTCTTATATGAAATCGATGAGCGGCCGTACGAGTACGCGCTGGAACGAGCGATTTCCGATCAGGCGGCGCTTGAAGGACAAATTGCAGACGAACAACGGAGAATCAATGCACTGGTAAGCGCTGTCTCCGTGGCCCAAGCGAATATCCACAGCTCGCAGGCCGACGTAGCCAGATGGGCGGCGGCGGTCGAGCAGGCACGCGCTGACGTCGCCAATGCGGAACAGGGCGTGCAGCGAGCGAAGGCGGAGTGGACGTACGCGAACAACAACCTGCATCGCCTGGAACCGCTGCTCCCAAAACAATTTGTGACCGTGGATCAGGTGGACCGAGCCAGAACCTCAGAAATGGCCGAGTCAGAGGCCCTGAAGCAGGCGGAGTCGCAATTGCTACTTTCGCAAGCCGCGCTGAAATCCGCCCAGGCACAATACGAGCAGTCTGGGGCCGGCCTGGACCAGAGCAAGGCGCAGCACCAGCAAGCCCAGCATGCCGTGACCACCCTGGAGCCACTGATCAATCAGAGAGGCGCGCGCGACGCGGCGGTGCGGGATGCCCACTACAATCTGAACAACTGCCGGGTCTATGCGCCGTTCGACGCCCGCGTGACGAACCTGAACATTTCGGAAGGCGCCTACGCGCATGTCGGCCAGCAAGTGTTTACGTTGATCGATGCGCGGACGTGGTGGGCCATCGCCAATTTTCGCGAGGGGCTGCTTCAGCACATTACGCCGGGCATGCGAGCCGATGTGTACGTGTTGTCGAAACCCGACGTGCGGTTCGCCGGAGTGGTGGATAGCGTCGGTTTTGGGGTAACTCCTGACCCGGATGTGATCGGCAAATTGGAACAAGGGCTTCCGGACGTACAACGAACCCTCAATTGGGTGCATTTAGCGGCGAGGTATCCGGTTCGGGTTCGCGTGGAAAATCCGCGGGCGGAGTTGTTTCGGATCGGCGGATCAGCAGTGGTCACGATTCGTGGAAATTGAGGATGGCTAGCTCTGCCCAAACACTGTTCGCCCGATCCAGCGCGCTGTCCTGGCTGTGGGAATTTCTGCGGAATGAATTAAGCCCTTACCCGGGGAGGGCTGGGATCGTGTCGCGCATGGTGCTGGCCGCGACCGTGGTCATGATTATCTGCATGACGTTTCGTATTCCTTACGCGTTCCAGGGAGCCATTTATGCGCTGCTGATTTCTCGTGACAGTCCGCGATCGACGTTGCGGTCGGGGGGAACGGTATTACTGGTTACGGTCATAGGTGCAACTTATGTGGTGGTCTCGGCGTGGTTCGTCGTCAGCCTCCCAACTCTGCATTTTGTATGGATTATTGGTTCTTTTTTCCTGGCGTTTTATGTAATCAGCACGATGACCAATTACGCTGCGACCTCGACGTTCGCAATCATGATTTCCGTTGGAGTTCCCTTGTGGGACCGCCACGTCTCTGCTGCGAGCAATGTGGAAGATACACTTTGGCTCACGTTGGTGACACTCATCGGAGTAGTGATTACTGCGGCAGTCGAGCTGGGTTTTGCGACCCTGAAACCCGGAGATGATATCGTGCTGCCGACCGCGGACCGGTTAGCTGCGGTAGAGGATGTGCTAAACGCCTGCGCACAGGATCAACCGTTGACCGACGTGACCAAGAAGGCAGTCATCAGGTTCGAATTGTTGGGAACTTCCAGGCTGCGGCGGATTCTGTGGCGCTCCAACTACTCGTCTCAATACAAATCACAGATGGGCGGCGTGGTCGCTCTGGTTGGAAGGTTAGTGAATATTGGCGCGGTTCTCTCGCAGATCAGAGTCGCGCCGACAGGTAACACCGATGAGGAGGAGCGCTTTCGGACGCTGGCTCAGGCAGTGGGAGCCATTCGCACAGACTTAATCAAACGCCGCATACCGCAGCCAATCCAGTTTCATGCAACTGAAAAAACCTCCCAGCATCGTCCGTTGCTGGAGCAAATAGAACATCTCGTTGGCCTGATCCCTCAGGCGTTCGCAGATTCCCGTTCGATGGACGAATATGTGCCGTTTTCCGATGACACACCGCGAACGAGGCTTTTCTCGCCGGACGCACTGGTCAACCCTGACCACGTTAAGTTCGCAGTTAAAGGCTGCCTCGCTGCCAGCGCGTGTTACGTCATCTATAACGCGATAGCATGGCCAGGGATCAGCACGGCGGTTACGACATGCTTGCTGACGGCGCTTTCAACGATCGGCTCATCTCGCCAAAAGCAGGTGTTGCGTTTCGCGGGCGCGATAGTGGGAGGTTTTGTAATCGGGATGGGCTCTCAGATTTTTATTCTGCCCTACCTGGATTCCATCGCTGGATTCACTGTTCTCTTCATATTGGTGACCGCTGCGGCGGCTTGGATCATGACCTCGAGTCCGCGGTTGTCCTACTTCGGATTGCAGGTGGCCCTGGCGTTTTACCTGATCAACCTGCAGGAGTTCGCGATGCAGACGTCCCTGTCGATTGCGAGGGACCGTGTGGTTGGAATCTTGCTAGGACTGTTTCTGATGTGGCTGGTCTTTGACCAGTTGTGGGGTACGCCCGCAGCAATTGAAATGAAGAAAACCTTCATTGCGAATTTGCGGCTCCTGGCGCAGCTCGCGAGGGAACCGCTGCCCGGGAGAGAGCAAGGCTGGCGGAGTCACTCTATCCGCGAGACGATCAATGCAAATTTTGACAAGGTGAGGAGTCTGTCCGACGGCGTTGTATTCGAACTGGGCCCATCGAGGCAAGAAGACCTAGCATTGCGGGATCGGATCCGGAGTTGGCAAGCGCCATTGCATACGTTTCTGGTGACGCGCCTGGCGTTGGTGAAATACCGGCTGCAATTCCCGGGTTTCGAATTGCCAGAAGCGGTTCGTGGAGCACAGCAGAAATTTGACGATCACCTGGCCAATGCTGTCGACGACATGGCTGATCGGATGGAAGGCAAAGCTTCGGCACGAAGGAACGAGGTTGAGGACGCATTCAGAGAATTAGAGAGCAGCACGATCTCGCAAAAGGTGCTTCTGCCACAGGTGCAAACGTTTCTTGCTCTGTCTCGCAATCTTAAGAATGTGGCCTTATCGCTGGATCGGGAGATCTGAGGAGCGTCAGGCGTGTGGGTGGGATTTGTCATAAATCTCCATGAGCTGGCGCATCGAAGCGTGGGTGTATTTCTGAGTGGTGGACAGTGACTGGTGACCGAGAAGCTCCTGGATCGCGCGCAAATCAGCGCCATCGGCCAGCAGGTGAGTGGCAAAAGCATGCCGTAAAGAGTGTGGATGCAGATCCCAGTTGATATTCACCAGGCGGACATACTTTTTCACGATACGGCCCACGCTGCGTTGTGTGAGGCGCCGGCCATTGTAATTTAAAAAGACCGCCTCGGGGTGAGTTCCACCCGGTTGATGGTGATTTTCGCGCAACAGTTTTTCGCGCTGCGGCCAGTAGAGCGCCAGCGCTTGTCCGGCTTTTTCGCCATAAGGCACAATTCGTTCCTTGCGCCCTTTTCCGATGACCCGGACCACACGATTTTTCAGTTCAATGTCGACGAGGTTCAATCCAGTCAATTCGCTGACGCGCAGACCGGCAGCGTAGAGGAGTTCGAGGATGGCGCGATCGCGGCGCAACAATAGACTGTCTTCCAGTTTGATGACCGAGTTGCCTGATGGGCGCGTGGCAGGCGCTGTTTTGGATGTTCTCATCCTGCGTGGGGGCAATCTCGTACCGGCCAACTGATCCAAGAAGCCACTCATTTCTTCAGCCGAGAGAATCGAGGGAATGCGTTTGGGCAACTTAGGGGTCGGCACCAGACGCGCCGGATTTTCCTTGAGCATGCCTTCGCGAATGCAATATTTGAAAAAGGAGCGAAGCGCGGCGAGTTTACGGGCGATCGAGCTCTTCTCCAGGCCGGTGTCATGAAGATGAGCGAGGTACTCCCGGATCATGTGGTGGTCGATGAGGCCGACCGCCGGTGTGCTTGTACCCGGGGGCGTCAGAAACCTTTCAAACTGTTCCAGGTCTTTGCCGTAGTTACAGATGGTGTGCGGCGATGAGTTGCGAACTGACGAGAGATATTCAAGAAACTTAGCAGTAGCCGCTTTCATAATGCCCTTAGGACTTCCATTATAGGCGCGCCACAAGAATGCAAATTGAAAATGAGCAGGAGGTTTCCTCAAACCGCGACAGGGTGTTGGTGCGCGGGAATCAGAATTTCACTGCGACCGGAGCTTCCTCGGGTTGAGGAGCGGAGGCTGGTTTCTCCTCTGGTGCGAGCTTCTCCCAATCGCATCCTTCTTTTATGCACGCATGTACCGTACCGATCTTGGATTTTTTCTCCACGATGAAGGGAGCGCCGCATTTCGGGCAAGGCTCCGCAATGGGCATGTACGGCGTGGTGAAATCGCAGTCCGGATAACGTGAGCAGCCATAGAACACGCGGAATCTGCCGCGGCCACCTTTGCCCATGCTGCCACGTTTCACGAATTCGCCTTCATGGCACTTGGGACACTTGATCCCCATGGTGATCGGGCGCGTGTATTTGCACTTGGGATAGCCGGAACAGCCGATGAATTCGCCAAATCGTCCGTGTTTTTTTACCAGGCCGTTGCCATCCAGCGGACATTTCTCATCGAGAGGCTCGTCGGGCTGGTGAGCGATGCGGGTACCAGCCACGAGGCGACGGGTGGTCTTGCAATCGGGATAGCCGGTGCAGGCAAGAAAGGCCCCAAACCTTCCGCGCTTCAGAGTCATTTCCTTCCCGCAATTCTCGCAGTACTCGACCTTATTTTCGGCGTCTTCCGGAATTTCCTCGGAAATGTCCTGAATGAAATCGCAGTCCGGATAACGGGAGCAACCAAGGAAAAAGCCGTGACGGCTGATGCGTTCGAGCAGTTCGCCTTCCCCGCACTTTTCACATTTCTTGCCAGTGGGGATTCCGGCTTTGTAGGAGATCATCTCATCGCCCGCTTTTTCCAAGTCGATGATGAATTTCTCCCAGAACTCCTTGACGGATTCGCGCCAAGGCAGCTTGCCTTCTTCAATCTCGTCGAGTTCGTCTTCGAGGCGAGCGGTGAACTTTACGTCGAACACATCTTCGAAGCTCTTGATCAAAAGCATGCACACACGCTCCCCCAACATTGTCGGCGTGAAGCGCCCCTGGTCCTTCTTGACGTATTCGCGTTCGACAATCGTCGAAATGATAGAAGCGTAAGTCGAAGGCCGACCGATGCCGTCTTCTTCCAACTTTTTGACGAGGGTCGCTTCGGTGTATCGAGGCGGCGGCTCTGTGAAATGTTGATCGGGCCGGATCGACTCTAATTTCAAGATTTGGCCTTCGGTGACGCGCGGCAGGGCCTTACCTTCGCCTTCGTCGTCTTTTTCGTCATCCTCGCGGTCAGTGTTCAACGCAGGAATCTGGTACACCTTCAGATAGCCGTCGAACTTCAGGATCGAACCGGTGGCGCGGAAGGTGTAATCCGCGGCGGAGATGTCGATGGTGGTCTGATCGTAGACCGCCGGCAGCATCTGCGAAGCAACGAAGCGCTGCCAGATGAGTTGGTAGAGCTTGAACACATCGTCATCCAAATACTTGCGAACATCTTCCGGGGCGCGGGAAACGTCGGTCGGGCGAATCGCTTCGTGGGCTCCCTGCGCGTCCTTTTTGGATTTGTAGAAGTTAGGCTTCTCCGGCAAATAATTGCTGCCGAAGCGTTCTGGAATCAGTTCGCGAACCTGCTGCAACGCGTCATTGGAAACGTGGACCGAGTCCGTACGCATATAAGTAATGAGGGCGACGGAGCCTTCCTCGCCGAGCTCGACGCCTTCATACAGCCGCTGCGCCAGGGCCATGGTGCGCTTCGCGGTGTAGCGCAGCCGGTTATAGGCGGCTTGCTGAAGTTTGGAAGTGGTGAACGGAGGCGGCGGATTGCGGCGCTTCTCCTTGAGCGCGACACTCTCCACTTGCCATTTTGCTTTATTAACCGCGGCAACGATTTTATCGGCGGTGGTCTGGTCGTTGACCTCGATATCTTCGCCCTTGTACTTGCTCAGTTTCGCTTCGAACGCCGGCGGCTCGCCGGCTTCGAGCATGGCGTGAATGGTCCAATACTCCTGTGGAACAAAGGCGCGAATCTCCTGCTCACGTTCGACGATCAGACGGAGCGCAACCGTTTGCACGCGTCCGGCGCTCAGCCCGCGGCGGACCTTGTCCCAAAGTAATGGGGAGATTTTGTAGCCGACGATGCGGTCCAAAACGCGACGCGCTTGCTGCGCGTCCACGAGTTGCGTATCCAATTGCCGTGGCTTCTCAAATGCGGCTCGTATCGCCTTTGGCGTAATTTCGTTGAAGGATACGCGGAAAATTTTCTTAGGGTCGATCGGCTCGATTTGAATGCGGTCGCGATCGGATTTCTTTATGAATTTGCCTTTTGCTGATTTTTGAGGCGCCTGTTCAGCCGCCTTGTCCCCGTTTGTATTGTTCCCGTCCTTTTTGCCGTTGTTTCCGTTAAGTTCTTCTTCCGGGATCAGGAATTTCGTGGGTTTTGACAACACCATCGCCAGGTGAGCAGAAATGGCTTCCCCTTCGCGGTCCGGGTCGCCGGCGAGGTAGACGTTCTGGGCCGAGGTGGCCGCCTTGCGGAGGTCATTGATGACTTTGCCCTTGCCGGGGATTACCTGGAGGGTTGGCTCGAAGATCTTGGGATCATCGAGGGAAACCGGTTTGAGGAGCGGCTTGGGAGCAGCTTTCGCACCTTTTCTGGTTTTCTTCTTTTTGGCCTTCTTGATCTCGTCTTCTTCGATGGGCAGACGGATGCCGATGGTCTTCGTCGGCAAGTCAAGGACATGGCCAATGGAAGCCTTGACCGTATAGTTCTTGCCCAGATATTTGTTTATCGTCTTCGCCTTCGCGGGCGACTCGACGATCACTAGTGATCGTGCCATGAGTTCCTTTGTACCTTAGTTGCTTCCGCCGGAAGGGTCTACAGAGCGGAGTGTGTCCTTCTCGCTACCTTTTTTATAAACCAGGCCGTCGGGCGGCTCGCGACAACGTCTGATGCCCGCCGGGCGATTTCCGATGCATCGCTAGGCATTTGCAGTGGCCTGCCCCCCTACAATAAGACCTTAGCGAACTGCTTACCCGGCAATTGCCGAATAATACCCTTCATCTCCAATTCAAAAAGGGTAGCGAGAACTTCGCTGGAATTCAATCCAGTCGTTTCGACAAGGTCGTCGATGTGGCGAGGAGCTTCCATGCTAAGAAGCTCATAAATTCTTTTAGCTGTTGGAGTTAGACCATCCGCGGCCATGAAGTTCAGCTGCTCTGATTGCACCTCTTCCGCCTGCACCAGAGCCGCCCGAACGGGGGTCGGAAGCTCCTCGATCACATCTTCAGCGCTGGTTGCGAGCTTTGCTCCTTGCTTGATTAGCTGGTTCGGAGCGAAGCTCACTTCCTGGGTGATGTTACCCGGAATGCCGAATACCTCGCGGCCAAACTCCATCGCCAATCGCGCTGTGATCAGGGATCCGCTATATTGCTTTCCTTCCACGATTAGAACGCCTAACGGCATACCGGCAATAATCCTGTTGCGCACAGGAAAGTTCTCCGGAGCCGGGTGCGATCCGGTCGGTAATTCGCTAATGATGGCGCCGGTTTCCAGGACCTTGTCGAACAGCTTTCTATTCTCCTTCGGATAACAAACATCGATCCCCGTTCCCAACACTCCGATCGCCCGTCCACCGGCGGCGGTCGCACCGGTATGCGCCAGCGCGTCTACTCCACGGGCCAAGCCGCTGACAATGAGCAATCCCCGCCGTGCCAAATCGCGGCCCATGCGCTCGGCGATCTGAGTCCCGTAAATGGTCGGACGGCGAGTGCCAACGATGCTTATGCTTGGTGCGTTCAGCAGCTTCGTGTCGCCCCGGACGTACAGGAGTGCCGGAGGATCATAAATCTGAAGCAGCGCCTCCGGATAGTCCGGCTCGGTACAATTCACGACGCGGCAGCCGATGCGGCGAATGGCGTCGGCTTCCTTCTCGGCGCGCTAGAATGTCTGCTTTCTGAAGATGGCCTGTGCGGCAGGAGCGGGCAGGTTGCAGGCTTCGAGAGCGGTGAGGCTGGCCCTGAAGACATTGTCGGGGGTGCCAAACTCGCGGAGTAAGCGGGCGGTGAGACGGGCAGCGATGCCGGGCGTCAGCGTGAGCGCCAGCCAAGAGAGAGAGACTTCGTGCTCCATAGCTGGCTTCAGCCTGGCGTTCAGTAACTTATATTGTAAGTATATAGAGATTTATAATGGATGTGGCACATATTTATACCTGTAAAATAAATCCTCGTACTGAGTGGCTGCCAGAAGTTCCGTGTGCGCGCATTGCGCAAGGGCTAACCGCGTGGAGAAAAACAATTGACCTTACCGGCTTGTTACCGGCTTGTGAAATTCGCCTGATGGTATGTGTTAAGATTTTTGTTCTGCCGAATTCCTTCCCGCTCTCAACCCTATCGCTGGAGGCACAGATGAAAAAAGTCGGTGGCTTTTCACTTATAGTGGCACTGCTATTGGGGTTTGTGGGAATACTCCGAGCGCAGGATGCCGGTGGGCTTCCAAAACCCGGGCCCGAGCACGAAAAAATGGCTTATTTCGTTGGCAAGTGGACGTCGGACGGGGATTTAAAACCGAGTCCCTATGGGCCTGGCGGCAAGTTCACGTTCACCGAAACCTGCGAATGGCTTGACGGGAAGTTCGCGATCCTCTGTCGGTCCGAGGGACAGATGGTGGGTATGACCGTAAAAGGTCTGAGCGTCATGAGCTATGACTCAGGGGAACGTAATTACATCTATTTCGAGTCCAACAGCATGGGCGAAAATACGTTTTCGCACGGTACGGTGGACGGGGACACATGGACCTGGACTAGCGAAAGCAAAATGAATGGCCAGATGATGCATTCTCGATTCACCCTGAAGCGTCTGACGGACGACTCGGCTTCCTATAAGTTCGAAATGGCTTCCGGCTCGGAGCCGTTCGCCGTCCTGATGGAGGGCAAACAAAGCCGCCAAAAATAAAAGAAGGCATGCAGACCTGCGAGAAATGAGTCTTTGGGTTACTTCGTTTGCGGCAGGCTTGCGTTGTAGGCAGCATCCAACAAATCCTGGGTTGTGCCGTCGTAATCTGCGTCTATTTCCCAGATGAACGTGCCGCCGAGCCCACGGGCCCAATCGGTGTACCAGACGCGATAAAACGTCGAGGACGCGTCATCATAAGTAATGAACCCGTCGCTCCCGTCGGCCTTTAACATATAGGGAACCATGGCATAGGGATCGTAGTAGGTTCTCCAGCCCATGGCATTGATGCGCTGCTTGAAAAACGTGCCGTAGTTCTCGTAATCCACGGAGCCGCCGCAGTCTTGAGCCTTGTTTTGATCCGGACAGTAGCCCCACAAGCCGTTCGTCTGGTGATACACGTACCCGTAAAACGGTGTGCCGATGTTCAATTGTGAGGGCGCAATCATCAACTGCCGCGTGTAGATATCGATGGCTTCCTTGACACTGCCGCCCGGCTCGCAGTTGTAGGATTCCGGATCATTCGGGTCTGGAAAAATGGCGGAATTGAGTTGCGCCGAATCGGTCCAGGGTCCCGCACAGTCATAGGTCATCACGTTAAAGTAGTCCACGATGAACTTGGTGTCCGGGAAGTCGTAACCAGTGCCGCCCCACGGCGGGACATCGGCGGAAATCAGATACTGCGGACTAGGTAGTATGCCGCGCAAACCAAGCATCAGGTTATGAAAGAACGCCGCGTCCCCGCTGGACTCCGGATATTCCCAGTCGATATCAATCCCGTCGTATCCGTTTTCGGTAATGAACGTCTTCAGATTGTTCAGTAGGTTTGTCAACGCACCGGTCGCGGACTCAACGCCGGTAAAATCGCCGCCAAGCAAGAGCATGACTTTAACACCATGACTGTGTCCCTTGGTCAGCAACGCTTTTTCCAAAAACCCCGAGGGAACAATCAGATTGCCGCTAGCGTCGAAGCCAACGCCCGCGTGATTGATGTGAGTGAGCATCTTGAACGGAATCTGGTCCGAACTGTACGGAGGAGTCTGTGTACGGCTCCAGTAGCCGTAATCGGCAATGAGTCGCTTGGACAGAGTCGAATTGGCCGGCTCGGTTTGTGCGTTGGCCGGCGAAGCAAGTCCCGCCAGCAAAATGAAAATCGCCACTGGTACCCCGACAGAGAGAAACACTCTCACACACTTCATGAGGCCCCCGAACTGTTGAAACGAATGTACCTGACACCTGAATCCGGCTGCGAGGACACAACGGTTCAGGGCAAGGAAACTATGGCCTGAGCCTACCACCTTTTAAATCGTTTTACTCTTGCAATTCGCGGCGGAAGAGGATGGCAGGCCGCGATACTCCGGAACAGGCTGTAAGCGATCTCTCGCACTGTACAATGAAGTTGGTGGACGTGAGGGGATTCGAACCCCTGACCCCCTGCTTGCAAAGCAGGTGCTCTCCCAGCTGAGCTACACGCCCGCCGCTTTGGTTATCCTCTTGACTAGTATACCAGTTGCAGGAACTTTTCGACCAACCACAAACAGCCCTTTTCTTGGAACATTTGGAACAACTTCCGTGGGTAACACGAGTCCGTAGCCCACTCGCTCTGCTTCAGCGAGCCTAGTTGGCAGGTCTTCTTTAAGCGCCGAATACAGTTCACCCATCTCCTTCGGCTTGTGTGCGAGCCAGAACTTCCGCAGGTCTTCTTGGCACCTCTGGGCTGGTGCCCGCAGCCAAGAATTGCGAAACCGCTTGAAGCTGTGCCAGCCCATTCCTGCCTCGTACAGCCCGAGCTTTGCGAGTCTCTGGTCAAGCCAATCATCAGCGAGATTACCCTAGAGGTAGGGAGTGCCGTTCTTGGTGCGGAGGATTAGTCCAGATTTACCGCTAATATATTTATTAAGATAGTTAGCAATGTCGGGATGCAGGTCGATTTCCCGATACGATGCGTCGGTCTTTAGCTTCTTCTTAATACAGGGGCAGTCCTTAAGTACCTGCTGTTCGACCACGATGGTGCGACCGCCGTTGATAAAGTGGCGGGTCTCAAAGCGGACATTTCTACTTTGCACAAACAGGACATTCTCACTTTGCAGCGACAGTAACCTTCTCTGGCCTTCTCTGGCTTGACACCTGAACAGGGTTTAGAGTAGGATGCGAAACGAATTAGAAAGTCAGTAAATATCCGCTCATCTGTCACATAGAAAGTAAAGTAACTCCGCGTCAGGCCATCTTAAAATCGACTGAGGGACGCATGGGGGAAGACGTTGTCCGCGTTTTCATTATGTGCCGTAACGGTCTGTTACGGGAGTCTCTGGCGCGCGTCTTGTCGAAAAAGTCCGATATTCGTGTTGTTGGAGCGCAATCGTCGGAAAGTATTGCCAGTAGTGATTTTGCTCAACTAGGTGTCGACGTAGTCGTGCTCGATTCCCTCCACCGTTTGATTGATCAAGGGGCGTGTTTTTATTCGTCTGGCCACGAAAGCGGCTCGGCGAAGTGCTTGGTTATCGCAATGGAAGAGGATCCCAAGCAATTTCTGGCGGCCGTTCAGCAGGGCGCAGCAGGGTTTGTGCCGCAGGAAGCTTCCACGATGGAGGTGATTACTGCCATACGAGCTGTCGCCCGCGGTCAGGCAGTCTGTCCTCCCAAGATGGTCAAGCTATTGTTTGATTTCGTCGTTTCTCGCGCTCCCGGGCGACCGAACAGCCAAAGCAAAGGCGAACTGGGGCTTACAAACAGAGAACAACAGTTGATCCCTCTACTTGGCCGTGGCCTGACCAACAAGGAGATTGCGGCAGAACTTCAGCTATCAGAACAGACGGTAAAGAACCATGTCCATCGGATCCTGCGAAAAGTCGGGGCCGAAGACCGTATTGGAGTTTTCGAAGCTTATCAGATGAGGTCGCTTGGGCTTTAGTACCCAATTGACCAAGTACCAAATCGCTGCTGTTGTAGTACCCATCTCCCCTTCTCTTGGACTCCGGTACCGCTCACGTAGGTCGGGCTTGTGGACCCGTTTTGAATCTTTCTTTCGATGAAATACTCCCGGACACTTGAATTCAAGATAAACCCCAGCCTAATGAAGACCACGAGAGTTATCGTCGCAAACCATCCTCGGCTGTTGCGAGAGTTGTTGCTCAATACTTTTTCCGAGGAAGGTGACATAGAAGTTGTGGCCGAAGTCCAGGATGAATCGCAAATCGCTGGTGCAGTTGGCAAAACCCATCCAGATTGCATCATTGTCGGTCTGGAGAATGCCCAGGATCCGCCGACCGCTTGCCTTTCTCTTTTGAGCGATTATCCCAACCTAAGAGTCATTGCCATCGCCGACGACGGCAACAGCTTGAAGGTTTATTGGAGCGAACCGCGCATCCGGTCCAAGCAAATTGAAGCGTCTGAGGCGGCCATCCTCAGCGCCCTGCGCGCTGCAACAGAGCCAACTGGGAGGCCACAATGATTTCGAAAGGAAGGTCTTGGGAAAATAGATCTGTTACCAAGTCGAAGTCAGCGTGGAAGCGAGCAGGGGTTGTGCTGGGCTTCATCACCTCTTGCCTTTGTTTTACTCCTGCTTTGGCGCAGGCGCAGGCTCCTCTCCAACCGGTCGCGTCCGAACTCGGGCGCGAGAATCTCAGCCGGGTTGCCGCGTCGGCTGCAGAGATTAGAGTAGTGCTTCGTAAAGATCCGGGGCTGATGCTGGAATTGAAGCGTTGGGCAGCGAAGGATGCTACGGACCATGGTCAGGTAGTGAGCGATTCTGAGCTGACTGATGATGCGATTTTTCGTCGCCTAGAATCTGATGTTCCTTTTCGTTCGATTGCAACGAGCATTCTGCAGAAATACGGTTACTTGCTTCCCGCGTTGAATCCCGATTCACTTCTCGGCAAAGAACAAGAGCTCCTGCTCCAGGAGCGGACGAAGTGGCTGGCACAGAGCCAAGAGGAAGAGCGGACTCAAGCAAGGCAGCGAGGCTCCCAGAACTATCAGACAGCCCG
>Ga0335076_10000730_pt1 | contig 30735 bp, 27 predicted proteins | sample Lox_Sample_25_FD_206717 | JGI IMG/M metagenome (GOLD analysis project Ga0335076, IMG submission 206717) | Soil microbial communities from Loxahatchee National Wildlife Refuge, Florida, United States - Lox_Sample_2.5 | ecosystem: Environmental > Terrestrial > Soil > Wetlands | place: USA... | reverse complement strand
TGTCCGTTGGCAGACCTGCTCCGGTTTGACGGCGTCGACACTCATTCCGGCTGCTCGCCACGAGCATCCAGCCACTCGCGCCAGCGACGGTCGAGAAACTCGTAAACCTTCGCTCGCGTCGAGACGGAGTCGGCCACGGCGTACCGATGGGCGCGCTGATCGAACGCGAAACTCCAGTCAACCAGGTATTGGGGATCTGAACCCGCGTAGTAGGCCTCCGTGAAATCGCGTCCAGCGGCTGACAAGTGTTCGGGGCCGAGGCGCCCCTTCGCAGCCGCCCGCAAGGCCGCCATTGACGCCGGCCCTGGCCGCTTGTTGACGTGCAAGGCCGCAATGTCCCCGCTCGCCAGGTGACGATCGATCGCCCAGGCCAGGAAGACGCCGATGGGCACGAAAGCCGCCGCTGCCGGACGGCCAGACCTCCGAAAACTGCCCGAGGCCAGGTGTCGTTCTTCGCTGTCGTAGCAGCCGGACTCATTTAGGCCAGCTACGGACGGACCGCGCTGGATCCACCCTGGACGTCGTGGTCCCGTTGGCACGACCGGGACACGACGCCCGTCGACCTCCACGATGGCTATGTCCTTCCACGGCGGCACGTAAGGACCTCGTCCGTAGCTCAAACGACGTCCTGTTGGGCCGTGGCTCTCATCCCACTCAACGGCACGCCGTTCGCGATCTGCGCCGGTCACGTAGGCCCAGACGGCCGAAGGCGACGGTATCTCCCCTCGGGGCAGTTCGACCGCGAGATCGTCGAGCCACACGGTCAACCCCAGGCTTGCCGCCGTCACCTCCACATAGGGGCCCAGTTCCGCGAGATCGTCATCGTCGATGCGCAGACGAACCGCACTGGGCTCACGGCGGATTTCGAGGGCGTGGATGTAGGCCGACGCCGGGAGTTCAGCGGCCGGCCCTGCCGGGACGATCGGGCCCAGTGTTCGAGCCCCATACGGCCGCGCCTCCGGACGATCGTAGAGGCGACGCTCGAACTCATCGAGCGAGGTCATATCGCCGCCCTCAGGGAGTCGCACTGAAATCTTCATAGTGACTGCGCCCATTCTGAAGCCATGAGCAACGGGCGTTCAAGGAGTGTCGGGCCACGAATAGGACGGCGGCGGCGCGCTGCTGGTCCGAGCTGGCAACTCCGCCAAGTGGTAGAGCAGGGTGGCCAGTCTGCCCTCCAGCCCGCAGGCGCGATCAGGGCGTCGCTGGTAGTGGGCCCTCCAACACGTGACTACGCCAGCGCCGCACACTCATCACATCGAATCGGTCTCCGTCGAACTCGATCTGACAGCCGTCAGCCCAAGCGCTATCCACCCGAGCTGAGAGAGCGTGCCGTGCGGATGGTCTTCGAGACCATCGAGCAGCGCGGCGAGCGCCAGGGAGCCGTCGCCCGGGTGGCCCAGAACCTCGGCATCGGCGTCGAGCCGCTCCGCAACTGGTTCCACCAGGCCGAGATCGACCGCGGCCAGCGAGCCGGCCTCACGACCGAGGAGCGTCGCCGCATCGTCGAGCTCGAGCGTGAGAACCGGGAGCTGCGCCGAGCCAACGAGATCTTGAAGAGCGCTGCGGCTTTCTTCGGGGCGGAGCTCGACCGCCGCTCGCAGAAGTGACCCGCTACATCGACGAACACGCCACCACCTACGGGGTCGAGCCGATCTGCCGGACGCTGGCGATCGCCCCCTCCTCCTACTACGCCGCCCGCAGCCGGCCCCCATCGGCCCGGGCACGCAACGACACGATCCTCAAAGACGTGATCGTCAGAGTCCATCGGGCCAACTTCGGGGTCTATGGCGTGCGGAAGGTCTGGCGAGCGCTGCACCGCCTGGGCATGGACGCCGGACGGGACCAGGTGGCCCGGCTAATGAAGGCCGTGCAGCTGTATGGCATCACCCGCGAGCGTTCGGTGCGGACGACCAGGCCTGCCGAGACCGCGGCTCGACCGGCCGACCTCGTTGGCAAGAACCTTGACCGTCCTCAGTTAACAGCTGCGAGGGCTGCGGCGGCAGCGGGCAAGTTCGACATCCTTCTCTTCTATCGGATCGATCGTCTGTCGCGAGTTCTCGGCGATCTGATAGCCGTCGTCGGTGAGCTTCAGGGCAAGGGAGTCGGCCTTCGGAGTGCGACCGAGACGTTCGACACCTCGAACCCCGCCGGCTGGCTGCTCGTGCAAGTCCTCGGGTCGGTCGCTGAGTTCGAACGGTCGACGATGCTCGACCGGATCAGGGCGGGAATGGAGCGGAAGGCTGCGCGAGGAGAATGGAGCGGCGGCGTGCCGCCCTATGGGTATCGAAAGGAACGCGGGGAGTCACTCCTGCTACCCGACCCTGAAACCGCTCCTATCGTGCGATCGATCTTCACCCGCTATGTACAGACGCGCGATGGCGCCCGCTCGATCGCTAATTGGCTGAACGGCCAGGGGGTGTCGACTCGTTCAGGCGTGCCGTGGTTGACTTCGGGCGTGCTGGCTCTGCTGAAGAACAGGGCCTACATCGGCGAGGTCAGCTTCCGCGGAGTCTGGAGTCCGAGCAAGCACGAGCCGATAGTCGAGTTGGACCTCTTCGACGCCGCCCAATCGATCCTCGATCAGCGGGCCGGGTCGCCTGGCATTCGCCGCACCAACCCGACCGACTTCTTGCTGAGCACCCTGAGGATCGTGTGCGATCGATGTGGCCACCCCATGGTTGGCGCCAGCGCTCGCGGCCGTGGCGGCAAGCTGTACTCCTACTACACCTGTTCGACTCGCGTCCGACGTGGACGGCAGGCCTGTGGACAGGAACGCCTGCCCAAGGACGAGCTGGAGCAGGCAGTCCTGAAACAGATGACCGAGGTCTATGCAGATACGGGCCTGGTCTCGACCGCGCTCAACGACGCACAGGCGGAGACTCGCGCCCATGACGCTGAGCGCCAAGCGGAGCACGATCGGCTGCAAGCCCACGTTGCTGAGCTTCGCCGCAAGATCGATCGCTACGTCGCGGCGTTCGAGGCCGGCGAGCTGCAGGCTTCCATCCTCCAGAGCCGACTCGGGGAACTGCAATCCGAGCTTTCTGCGGCGGAGAGTGCGCTTGCCCAACAGCCAGCCGCAGGTTCGACGGCCGTGAATATCGACACAGGCCTTGCGTCCTACGGTCTCAGCAAGGCTCTCGGCGAAGTTCTGGCGGGGACATCGCCGCGCCTCACCAAAGCGCTACTCCGGGTTCTCATCGGAGAGATCCGGGTCGTCTCGCCGATGGACATCCGGCCGACATACCGGGTACCGCCGGACGAGGTTCGCATACTGGAGGGGCTGGTAGGGGAGGGAGGATTCGAACCTCCAACCGGGGCTGTATAAGAGCCATGCTCTAACCGTTGAGCTACTCCCCCGCCGGGCCACGATCGTACACCAGACGGCCGTCCGGGCGGCCATATGCGACTGAATCGGCAGGTGGACCGGAAGATCCGCCGTCGAGCGGCTGCGCCACGCCACTCCCCGGCGCCACTCCCCGGCGCCACTCCCCGGCGCCGTGTCCTCAGTCCACGCCGCCCCGGAGGACCTCGATGCGGGCCCGGTGCGGGATCGTCTGGGGCGTGTGGGCCGCCACTAGCGCCACGCCGTCGCGGAAGCGGCTCAGCTCCCCGCCGGTGTTGAAGAACCCGACGCTGATCCGGATCGCGTCCAGCGGCGGGATCGTGCGAGCGATGCAGAGAGTCCGCTGCGACAGCTCACGAAGGGCTTCGGTCGATCCCCAGCCGGCGATCCTGAACGTGACGAGCCCGGCCATGTTGCCGCGGGGAGTCAGGACCTCGACGCCGGGCACGTCGGCCAGCATGTCGGCGGCCGTGCCGGCCAGGGTGGCGATGCGATCGTGAACCCAGGGCAGCCCCACGAACATCGACAGCCAGGCCGCGCTGCGGGCCAGCCCCTGGACGGACGGCCCATGGAAGCCGGCGGCATCGAACCGGCGGGCGTCGGGCCAGAGCGCACCCTGAGCCTCGAGATCGATCGACTCGAAGCTCCAGTAGCTGCCGAACGTGAGTCTCGGCCGATCCATGACGGATCGGGCGCAATAGACGGCGCCGGTGCCCTCGGGACCGAGCAGCCACTTCTGACCGGGCACGGCGTAGAAGTCGACGCCCAGCTCGTCGACCGAGACTGGCATCGCCCCGACCGACTGAGCCCCGTCGACCGCTACCAGCGCCCCACGCGAGTGGGCCAGCTCCGCGATCCGGCGGATCGGCAGCACGGCGCCGGTGGCCCAGGTCACGTGGGAGAGCGACACCAGCCGCGTGCCCGGGGCGATGGCCCGTTCGAAGGCCGCGAGGATGGCCTCGGGATCCTCGCCGCGGCCGATATCGGCCACGACCAGCTCCACTCCGAGCCGCTCGCGGATCGCCCACAGCGGCCCGAGCCCGCCCGCGTGCTCGAGGCTCGAGGTCACGACTCGATCGCCGGGCTTCCAGTCGATCGCCCAGGTCGCGATATCCATGCCTTCGGTGGCCGCGTGCGTCAGGGCTACGCGATCGGGGTCGGCAGCAAGGATGGCCGCCACCGCCGCCCGAGCTTCGGCCCGCCTTTCGAGCGAGTCCTTGTAGAAGTTGTAGTCGGCCCGACCGGTCCGCAGCTCCCAGGCCTCCGCCTCGGCCATGGCCCTGGCTGTCTCGCGCGGCAACGGCCCCGCGGTGCCCGTGTTCAGGTAGATGCCCGCGGCGGTGGACGGAAGCGCCTCGCGGATCGCGGGGATCTTCTCGTCGTCGGGCAGGAACGGGGTGACCACGCTTCGTATGATAGGCGGCAGTTGCCCGAACCTCCGCGAGTTGCGGTTTCCGTCGCTTCGCGGCTCCGCGCCCGACGAACGGCCGGACGTCTGATCACTCAAGGGGCGAACCCGTGAGCGGATACGCCAGACCGGAGCTCCTCGCCACCCCGGAGTGGCTGGCCGAGAACCTCGACCGGCCGGGCTTCGGCGTCCTCGACCTGCGCTGGCGACCCGACGGTTCGGGTCGCCGTCTCTACGCCACCGGCCACGTACCAGGCGCGACCTACATCGACTGGCGCGCGGACCTGACCGAGCAGGAAGAGGCCAGCGACATCCTTCTCCTGCCCGGCCCCCAGCAGCTGGTGGAGACGCTGGCCCGGGCCGGGGTCGGCAACGGCATGGTCGCGGTTCTGTACGACGACTCGGGCGCGGGCTACGCCGCCCGGGTCTGGTGGACCCTGCGAGCGTACGGCCTCGAGTCAGCCCGCATCCTGGTGGGCGGCCTCGAAGCCTGGCGGGACTTCGGCGGGCCGATCTCGACAGCCGTCGAGCTGCGCCCGCCGATCATCTTCACGCCGCGGCTGCAGCCGCGGTCGCGTCTGACCGCCAGCGAGGTCAAGCAGCTGCTCGGCAGCGCCGGCGTCCAGCTGCTCGACGCCCGCCCCCCGGCAGAGTTCGCCGGTCATTCGGGCGGCACCCGACGTCTGGGCCACATCCCGGGCGCGCTCAACGTGCCTGCGGCGGCCACGGCGGATCCTCGTTCGGGCGCCTTCCTGGACTCGGACGAGCTCCGGTCGCTTCTCCGCCGCGCGGGAGTGAACGCTCGCGGCCGCCTGATCTGCTACGACTGGGCCGGGCTCGGGGCCTGCAAGCTGGCCTTTGCCCTGACCCTCATCGGCTTCGACGACGTCGCCGTCTACGAGGGTGGCTGGGTGGAATGGGGCGATCGGCTCGACCTCCCCGTCGAGACCGGCCATCGCGATTAGGTCGGGCGCCTACCAGGGGTTCGGAGTCTCGGAGCTATCTTCCCGAGGAGCTTCGGCGCGCCACGTTGCGCCGGCGGGGACCGCGACGTGGGCCCGGGTGTGGTTCAGGGCCAGCATGTCCACGTAGTTGGGCGACTCGGCGACGCTGTAGGCCCAGTAGCGGGCCTTGGTGACGGGCACGAAGCGCCCGGCAAAGGCGTCGAGGGCCTGGCTCAGCTCGTTCTCGTAGGGCAGGTGGATCTCGCCTTCGATCGTGAAAGGGGGCGCCAGGAGCATCGATCGGACGGGCTGCTTCGGCATCCGCATCGTCGAGGCCGACTCGGTTTCGGCGTTGGTGTGGATGAACAGCGCGTCGGCGAGCTGGACCTGGGCCGTGGTCGTACCGGCCAGCACGCGCCTCGACCCGACCTCCATGAACGTCGCGTCGAACAGGATCAGATGATCCGTCGAGGGCTCGTTGAGCACGTCCGTAAGCCGCCGAAGCCGGGTGCGGAGGTTGCCCTGGATGATGAGGTGCGGCGTGACCACGGTCAGCGGCAGCGCCTGGACGGGGTTGAATGAGCCGAACATTGCCGCAGGATAGCCGGGCCGCGGCGCCCCGGGATGGACCATCCGGCTCTTTGTTCGGTCCGCCGCCGCTTCGAGACAGGAGGCTAGCCGGCCGCCTTCGGCCGCCCGGCGCCTCGGGCGTCAGCGGTCACCAGATACTCGGCGCCGAACTGGAAGTCGCGATGGAGGCGCTCGACGTTGGCCAGGGAGTCGATCTCGGTCGGGCTCTTGTCGATCCGCAGCCGGACGATCCGGGGAAAGCGCAGGGCGAAGCCCGATTGGTGGCGGTTCGACCGCTGGATGACGTCGAAGGCGACCTCGACCACGACCACGGGGTCGACCTGGCGGTAGCGGCCCATTCGCCTGACGGTGTGGGCCTCGAACCAGCGAGTCATGTCGGCCAGCTCGGAATCGGTCAGGCCTGTGTAGGCCTTGCCGATCGTGACCAGACGTTCGCTGGCCTCGTCCCTGACGGCGAACGTGTAGTCGGACAGGACGCCGTGGCGCTTGCCGTTGCCGGCCTCCACTCCGACCACGACGCAGTCGAGAGTCGCCAGGGCGCGCTTCATCTTGAGCCAGCCAAGGCCTCGACGCCCCGGCGTGTAGCCGCTCTGGGGATCCTTGACCATCAGTCCCTCGTTGCGGCGGGCCCGAGCCTCGTCGAAGACCCGGTCGAGAGCCTCGACCGAATCGGCCGTCACCAGGTGCGAGAGGGCGAACCGACCGCCGTCGGCGACCGTGGGCAGCCCCAGGCTCTCGAGCCGGCCCCGTCTCTCGCCCAGGGGCACGGCCAGGAGCGGCTCAACCGCCGCCGAGTACAGACCGTCGTGGGCAGGGTCGGCCGGATGGCCACGGCGCCCGTCCGTCGCGGCCCCAGCCACGGACCGCGGTCCGACTGCCAGCAGGTCGAAAGCCACGTAGGCTACCGGCACCTCGGCCTGTAGCTCCGCGGTCGGCCCCTTGCGACCGAGCCGCGCCTGGAGGGTCAGGAAGGGCAGCACATGCCCGTCGGAGAAGGCCAGGATCTCGCCGTCGAGGATCCCGTCCCACTCGAGCGGCCGGGCCGCCTCGACGATCTCGGGGAACTGGCCGCTGATGTCGTGGAGGTCGCGACTGTACAGCCGGACTTCGGCGCCGCGGCGATGGAGCTGGGCGCGAATGCCGTCGTACTTGTCCTCGACCCAGACGATCGGGCCGAGTCGCGACAGCACGTCGGCGGCGTCTTCGGCCGGCGAGGCGAGCATGAACTTGATGGGATGGAGCAGCCGGAGGCGGGCCTCGTCGAGGCGGTCCTCACGGGCCAGCACGGCCGTCTCGCCCGTGTCCCCGGTCAGCATCAAGGCCATCGCCACGGCGGCCGGCGGTCGGTCGAACGCCGCCGCGATGGCGGCTTCGAGCAGCCCCTCACGAAGCCCGATGCGCAACTCGCCGGTCAGGACCTTGACCACGTACTTGGCCGTCAGGGAATCGCAGCGGTCGAGGAGCGCGGTGAAAACCGCCGCCTTGGCCGCCGGGCCCTGTGCCGCCCCGATCGCGGCGAAGCCCTCGGCCACCTCCACCAGGCTCGGCGAGCCGGCCGGGTCGGGCGGCTCGGCTCGGAGCGCCAGGACCTCGGCCACGGCCGCGCCCAGATCCGACGAGTTGTCGTAGGCCGCGCCCAGAGCGCCGGCGGGGGCCCCGGCGAGGCGGCTCACCACGGCGGCGATCGTCGACCAGCCAAGCCCGACCGTTCGGGGATCGGCCTCTGGAAAAGGCCGCCCGGACAGGAACGTCGCCGCAGCCCGCAGTTGGTCGGACGTCAGCGTCGCCAGGTAGCGAGCGAGCAGCGAGGTCTTCTCCGAGGTTCGAGTCGTCGCCGCGACGCGTTCGGCCAAATCGCTCCAGCCACGCATGGCCGCGATGGTATACCTTCGTTTCGTGAAGGCTGCTCGTAGCCAATCGACCGACCCACTCTGGCGAACCGGAGGCCGGGATGGCCGCCGTATCTGAACGCGAGGCGTTCCGCCCGGAGACGATTCTGGGCGGTCTGGTCGTCCTGCGCCGTCATAGGGTCGAGAACCTGCGGACCTTCCTGCGCTGGTACCAGGATCCCGAGGTCGCCGGTCTGACCCGCTACCAGCAGACACCCCTCTCCAACGAGGAGATACAGCGCTTCTTCTACTCGAGGATCATGGGCACCGACTTCCTGTCGATGGCCATCCATCTGCGCGAGACCAATCGCCTGATCGGGACCTGCGCTTTCAGCCAGCTCGACGGCGACAACGGTTCGACCCTCTACCACATCACGATCGGCGAGCACGATGCCTGGGGCAAAGGCTACGGCACCGAGGCCACCCAGCTCATGCTCCACCACGCCTTCACTCGCCTGGCCTTGCACCGCGTGGCCCTGACCGTCTTCGAGTTCAACACTCGGGCGATCCGGTCATACGAGAAATGCGGCTTCGTCATCGAGGGTCGGGCGCGCCAGGCGATCTTCCGCGACGGCCGCTTCTGGGACGAGATCCACATGAGCATCCTGGTCGACGAGTGGGAGGCGCGAACTCGCGGTCCGCACTGATCGCGGAGGCGCCGGGGCGGGTATTCGCCGGAAGGTGGGCTAGCGGACGACGCTGAGAGGCATCTTGGCGCCGGTCGGCGTCTTGACCTGCTTGGCCTCGTAGGCATCGCAGATGCCCTGGAGAGTCGCCTTGTTGAGCTGTTCCAGGATGGCGTGCTCGGCCGCATAGAAGACGTCGTGGACGCCGCACTCGCCGTCGTGTCCGCAGGCCGTTCCCCGCATGACGCAGATCTGCCGGTGCGGGTCGCCTTCGACGGCCTCGATGACCTTCAGGATCGTGACCGAACCGCCCCTCTCGCCGAGCTGATACCCGCCGGCCCGGCCGGGATGGGCGACGACGAGGCCCGCCCGGGTGAGGTCACCCATGATCTGGGGCAGGAACCGAGGCGGGATCTTCATCTCCTCGGCGATCTTGCGGCTGCTCAGGAGACCGTCGGGAGCCATGGTCAGAGCCAGCATCGCCCTGATCGCGTAGTCGCTCCGCTTGGTCAGATCCAGCCTCATGATCGAAACAGTATCGCCCCAGCCGGCCGCGTACCCCTGCCGTTAGTCCCTCCGTGGCATGACGCCCGGCAGAATGATGACCGATCTAGATAGCTTTTGGCGGTCCGTCAGCCGCGGGGGCCGAGATCGGCCCGGCGGCCCGCTGGGGCCGGGTCAACCGATCAGGTAGCTGACCGTGACCTGGACGACGATGTCGGTTGTGCCGGTCTGGATCGGCGTCGAGGCCGCGAGCGCCTGGGCGTCGAACGAGGTGCCGGAGTAGATCGGCGTCGGTTGGCTGGTGGTCTCGGTTATCGTCGCCACGCCCGTGACCGAGGTGCCCGCCGCGGCGGTCAGAGCGTCGGCCTTGCTCCTGGCATCCGCCATGGCCAGCTGGCGGGCCTGGGTCTCGGCCTGCTTCGGATTGTCCAGCCGGAACGTGATGCCGTTTACGGTGGTGGCCCCGGCGGCGATCGAGTCGTCGACGACACTCGCCAGTGAGCTGAGGTTGCGGACGGTCACCTTGACGGTGTTGATGAACTGCTGACCGACGAGCTTCGGGGTTGAGCCGCCGGAGTAGTCGTAGACGGGGGTGAGGCTGACGTCTGTGGTCGTGATGTCGGCGGCGGCGACGCCATCCTTCTTGATGGCCGCGATCACTGCCGTCATCGAGGCCGCGGCGGAGGACTGCGCCGCGGCGACGGTCGGCTTCTGAACGGTGACGCCGATGATGATGTCGGCCACGTCCGGGGCCACGCTCACGTCGCCCGTCCCCGTGACGGTCACGGTGTGGTCGGGCGAGGTCGTGGCGTCTGCCGCGACGACGCCGCGGCCGGCGAGCATCGGCCCGAAGACGACGCCGAGGACGAGGCCGGCCGCGACCAGGACCGCGGCGCCGGCCCAGAGGCCACCGCCGGCACCTCGCGTCGCTCCATCGCCGAGCGCTGGGCTGGACGAGTTGGCGTTCATGTCGATCTCCTTGTCCCTCTGCCGGCGACGCGATGTCCCGGACACGCCAGTAGACGCCCGGTCGACCGGCGCGGTTCCCCGAACTCGGGTCGCCAGCCCGGATGGCCGCCGCGGTTCCCCGGACCCGGTGCGGCGCCCCCGCTAACATGCGGACATGAGCGCGAGCGAGCCGAACCCCTGGCGGAGAGTCTCCCGTCGGACGGCCTACGAGAACCCCTGGATCGAGATCCTCCACGACGAGGTCGTCCGGCCCGACGGCCGGCCCGGGATCTACGGAGTGGTCCACTTCCGCAACCGGGCCATCGGCGTGGTCCCGATCGACGGCGACGATCGCGTCCTGCTGGTCGGCCAGTTCCGCTACACGCTGGACCATTATTCCTGGGAGATCCCCGAGGGCGGCGGGCCTTTCGACGAGGAGCCCGAGGCGGCGGCCCGGCGCGAGCTGGCCGAAGAGACCGGCTTCCACGGCGGCGAGTGGCGCGAGCTCTGCCGCGCCGAGCTCTCGAACTCCGTCACCGACGAGGTCACGATCCTGTTCGTGGCCACCGGCCTCGAGGCGGGTCCGTCGTCACCCGAAGGCACGGAGCAGCTCCGGCTCCGCTGGGTGCCGTTCCCGGAGGTGCTGGCCATGATCGGCAGCGGCGAGATCACCGATGCGATGACGATCCTCGCCGTCCAGACGCTGGCCCTGGAGCGAGCGGCCGCGGAGGTCTGACGCCGGCCCGGCCCGCCAGGTGGACCGGAGCGCCACCCCGTGTGAGGACCGCGGCGGCGCCGATCGGGCGATGTATCATGGCCAGAGCATCCAGAGTGCATAGCGTTTATGCGTGGCTGCCCGGAGGCGCGTCATGGTCCAGACGAATTCGGGGGACGGGGTCGCAGGCGCTGCGGGCCCCCACGCGATGGTTCACTCCGGCGGCCACGCCGTCGAGGAGACGCCCTTCGTCAACCTCCGGGACCCGGCCCAGGCTCTCGGCCCCGACGGCAAGCCGGCCGTCAGCCGCCGCGCTCCGATCTGGGAGGACGTGCCCGACGAGCGCTGGAACGACTGGCGCTGGCAGCTGTCGAACCGGGTCAGCACCGTCGAGGAGATCGGCCGCGTCCTGCGTTTGACCGACGACGAGAAGGCCGGCCTCAGCTCGACGGACAAGTTCCGGGTCGACATCACCCCCTACTTCCTGAGCCTGATCGACCCCGACGACCCCAACGACCCGATCCGGCGCCAGGTCATCCCGACCGACTGCGAGCACGAGGCCTTCACGGCCATGATGGAGGACTCGCTGGCCGAGGATCGCCACTCGCCGGTGCCGGGGCTCGTGCACCGCTACCCGGATCGAGTCCTGATGCTCGTCACCACGCAGTGCGCCAGCTACTGCCGCTACTGCACCCGCTCGCGCATCGTCGGCGACCCGGCGGCCAACTTCAACCGGGCCGAGCACGAGGCCCAGCTGGAGTACCTGCGCCGGACGCCCCAGGTCCGCGACGTCCTGATCTCGGGCGGGGACGGACTCACCCTCGCGCCCAAGCTCCTCGAATCGATCATCCGCGGCATCCGCGAGATCCCCCACATCGAGATCATCCGGATCGGGTCGCGAGTGCCGGTCTTCCTGCCCCAGCGGATCGACGACGAGCTATGCGAGATGCTCGCGAAGTACCACCCGCTGTGGATGAATCTCCACTTCAACCACCCCAACGAGATCACCCCGGAGGTGTCCCGGGCAGCCGACAAGCTGACCCGGGCGGGCATCCCGCTGGGCAATCAGTCGGTCCTCCTGGCCGGCGTCAACGACTGCGTCCACATCATGCGCTCGCTGGTCCATCGGCTGGTCGAGAACCGCATCCGGCCCTACTACATCTACCAGTGCGACCTGGTCCAGGGCTCGGGCCACTTCCGCACCCCGGTCGGCAAGGGCATCGAGATCATGGAGGGCTTGCGGGGCCACACCTCGGGCTACGCCGTGCCGACCTACGTCGTCGACGCCCCCGGCGGCGGGGGCAAGATCCCGGTCATGCCCAACTACCTGATCAGCTACTCGGATCACAAGGTCGTGCTGCGCAACTACGAGGGCTACATCACGACCTACGAGGAGCCCGCCGAGTACACGCCCCACGACCGGTCGAAATGCTGGTACTGCCAGCATCCGCGTTCGGAGCCGGGTCAGGGCGGCATCGAGGGCCTCCTCGACGGCAACCAGATGTGGATCGAGCCGACCGGCTTCGAGCAGGCTCATCTGCGTGGCCGGACCGAGCCGCACCGGCTCCAGGATCCGGCCAAGTGGGTGCCCTACGGGGTCGGACCGATAGAAGGGACGGCCGGCAGGCCGCTGGAGGCCCTGGAGCCCGGAGCTTCCCCGTCGGCCTCGGCGGACGCCCCCAGCCACCCGCGTAAACCGGATTTCACCTACGGACCCGGCGAGGAGCCACGTCCCCAGGAAGGTGAGCCAACCGGGTGGCACAAGGGCGACCTGCTCTAGCCCCACATCCGGCGGGTCAGTAGCGCGAGTCAGTAGGCCGTACGACCGGGCGAGTACGAAGCCGGCCCCAGAATCAGACCTGCGGAGGACGCCACAATCGGTCCGCGGCCTGAGCCCGGCCGCGGTCGTTCCGGCGATCATCCTGGCAATCCAGGAACGAACGCCGCCGTGACGACCGGAGCCAGAATGCCCCGCCCCAACCGCACCACCACAGAGTCCAGCCTCCCCTCCTCCAGGCGAGGCCGATCGGCCCGACCCGCCCTCGGCCTCGCTGCCCTCCTGGCGGTCGCGGCCGTATCCCTGGCCGGCTGCGGCCTCGGGTTCGATTGGTCGGACAGGACGATCGGGTCGGGGCCGTACACGACGGGCTCCGGCCACGTCGTGACCGCGACTCGCCAGCTCGCGTCCTTCCACGCGATCTCCGTTTCCGACGGGATGACCGTCTCGATCAGCGCCGGGGATGCTCCGGCGGTCGACGTGACCGCCGACGACAACCTGGTCCCGTTGATCTCGACGACGGTCCGAGACGGCGCCCTGACCATCCGGGTCGACGGCAGCCTGACCACCCGCGACCCGATCCGCCTGACGGTCACGGCCGCGACCGCCGTCGACTCGATCGTCGCGGACAGCGGCTCGACCGTCGACGCCGAGGACCTCGGCGCTCCCGCGCTGTCGGTCTCGATCTCGGGCGGCTCGACGCTCCACGCCGGCGGCAGCGCCGCCACGCTGGAGGCGACGGTCCGGGAGGGCTCGACCGCCGACATGCGCAACCTCAGAGCGGCCACCGTCCGGGTCTCGGTTAGCACGGGCTCCACGGCCCACGTCGACGCCAGCGACTCGATCGCCGGCGAGTGCAACCTCGGCTCGACGCTTCGGGTGTCCGGCTCGGCCTCGACGGCCGGCGTCTCGGTCGACACCGGCAGCACCCTGACCCGGGAGTAGGGTCAGCCTCGAGGTCTAGGACGGCCGCGCGCCCTGACCCGCGCGAGCGCATCCTCGAGCCCCGCCGTCCACGGTTGTCCGTGGCCCGGCAGAGCGTAGCGGGCGTCGATGCCGTCGAGCCGGCGCAGCGAATCGAAGGCCTGGCTGAGATCGGCGCCGAACGGCGCCAGCCTGGGGCCGATTCCCCCGCTGAGGACGTCTCGGGTGGCGAAGGCGTCACCGACGAACACCGCGTCCCGCGAGCCCACGACCAGCGCGGCGCTCCCGGCCGTGTGACCGGGAGTCAGGACGACCCGCGGAGTGCCCGGCACGTCGAGCGTGGCTCCGTCGCCGAATGTGGCCACCTCGAGGATCGGCGGGGCGCTCATTCCGTGGCGCAGGCCGTACCAGAGGAAGCCGAGCAATGCGGGCCGCATTGACAGGAGCCGCATGCCAGCTGGATCGCGCCCCGGCTTGACCTCGCCGCGGGCGAGGGCGGCATCGTCGGCATGAACATGGACTGGCAGCCTCCGCTCCCGCCGTAGCCGCTCGGCGAACCCGATGTGGTCGGAATGGGCGTGGGTCAGCACCAAAGCTCTGACGTCCTGCAAGGAGCGACCCATCGCGGCCAGCTCGGCGGGCAGCTCCCGGTCGTAGTAGCCGGGCAGACCGGCGTCGACGATGGTGACCGCTCCGCCTTCCTCGAGCAGGTAGACGTTTACCAGGCCGCTGCCGACCCGGCGGATCCCGGGGGCAATCTCCATCTCGGTCCTCCTCGCACTCCACGCTCGCTCCACGCGGATGCTGCCGCCACGCCGACGAACGTGCCGGGATCGATGATCGCGTGTGCGCGCGCCGGGACTGGCGCGGGGGGCTGGAGCTACGCGGCCCGACGAGACGTCGCCGGCTGGGCGGCCGGGACCGCGGCCCGCTCGCCCGGGTCGACCGGCGCGACCGTGTCGGGCAGGCGGAACGCACCCGTCGAGGTCGACAGGACGTTCGACGTCGCGACAAGCTGCTCCGCGGACTCGGCCAGCCTTCGGGCATGGGCGTTGAGCGCCTCGGCGGCGGCGCGGACCTCTTCGACGCTGCCGGCGGTCGAAACGGTGACTGACTCGATGGCGTCCAGCTCGCCGATCACCGCGGAGGCGTGGGTGAGCATCGCCTCGGCACTTGCCCCGTTGGCCTGAGCGATCCGATCGATCTCGCGGATCGCCTCCACGACGCCATCGGACGCCGAGACCATCGTCAGGATGCGTTCGCCGATCTGCTGGGCCGCGGCTCTGGTGGCCGCGACGGCTCCCGCCAGATCGTCGATGGCCTGACCGCTGCTCGCGGCCAGCTCCGAGCCCTGGCCTACCTCGGCCGCCCCGATCTCCATCGCGGCGACGGCCTCCTCGGTGCCGGACTGGACCTCGCCGATCAGAGAGGCGATCTCCTTGGTGGCGCGGCTGGAACGTTCGGCGAGCTTGCGAACCTCGTCGGCGACCACGGCGAAGCCCTTGCCCTGCTCGCCGGCCCGGGCTGCCTCGATGGCGGCGTTGAGTGCCAGCAGATTCGTCTGCTCGGCGATGTCGTCGATCGTCGCGACGATGGCCCCGATCTGCTCGCCCTTGGCCCCCAGCTCGGTGACCTTGGCAGCTGCCTTCTGGACGACCTCCCGGATGCGGGTCATCCCGGCGACGGTCTCACGTACGGCGCCGGCGCCCTTCGACGCGGCCTGGGCCGCCGAGGCCGCCACCTGCTCGACCTGTGACGACGCCGCGGTTGCGCCCTCGATGGCGCCGAGCATGTCCTTCAGTGCCTGGTCGGCGGCCTCGATCCGTGAATCGATCTGCTGCCCGCCAACTCTGACTTCCGCGACCCGGTCGCCCAGCTCGACGAGGGACTGCAGGATTTCGCTCACCTGGGCACCCTGCTCGCGAGTGCCGTCGCTCACACGGGCGACGCTCTGGGACACGTTGCCGGTCATCCGGCTCAGTTCTACCGCGCTCGAGGCGACCGTGCCCGAGACGCCGTCGACCTGACCGGCGGCCTTCATCACCTCGCCGACCAGGCGCCGCAGGCTGAAGGTCATCAGCTGCAGGGCGGCGCTCAGGGCGTCTCGATCGGAGACTGGCTCGACGTCGATGGTCAGATCGCCCTCCGAGACTCGGTCGGCGGCCGCGGCCCGATCGCGCAGGTAGCTCACGATCCGGTCGAAAGCCGTCGCCACTTCGCCGATCTCGTCACGGCGGTCCGTTGCCGGCGCGATCACAGTGACGTCACCCCTGGCCACGTCCGTGGCGACGCCGGTGAGACGGTCGAGGTCGCGGATGACCAGCCGGTCGATCATCAGGAAGACGAGCGCGACCATCAGGAGGCCGAGGAGCGGCAGGGCGAGCATAAGCATGCCCAGGATCCCCTGGCCCTGGGCGTATATGTCTCGGGGCATGTCCACCCGAATAACGATGGCGGGCTGGCCGTCGATGTCGGGGACCATCGCGTAGCCCTCGATCCTCTGCCCGCTGAGCGGCACCGCCAGCGCCGCGCCGCCCGTGAGCTCCGGCGCGACGGACTTGACGTCGGACGGGGCGCCGGCCGCGACCGTCCCGCCGGAGAAGGGCACGATCGAGAGCGACAGGTGCGTCAGGCTGCCCAGGGTGGCGACTTCGTCCGCATTCAGGTAGCGGCCCATGATCATCGTGCCGTGGCTGGGGCCGTCGCCGTTGCTCGTCAGGATCGCGCGCGAGTCGACCATGATCGGTCCGCCCGGGAGATCGAGCAGCCCGGTTACCGGCGCCGAGACGTCGGGATGGCTCAGGAGCGTGGAGCCCGCAGCCTCGTAGGCGGCCAGGCCGTCCGGCATCGCGACGCTGACCGCGCCGGTGGCAAGGTCAGCCGTCCTGGCCCAGACCACCTCGTTGCTGTCATTGATGAAGACCATCAGGTTTATGTCGAGCTGGGAGAAGACGGCGTCGCCCAGGTTCGAGTCGACGTAGTCGGAGTTCTGGTCGTCGATCCAGGCGTAGGTGTCGTCCCAGCTCGACCAGTTGAGCATCGTCACGTCGAGGGCCTGGAGCTGCTGATCGAGGGCATCCTGAACTCGCCCGACGTTGTCGGTGGCGTCGCGCTGCTCGAGCTTGCTGAAGCCGGCCGTGACCCAGCCGCTGCCCAGGAGGTAGATCAGCCCGATGCAGGCGGTCATCGCGGCAGCCACGATCCCGAGGATGCGCATGCGGAGGCTGAGGCTGGAGCGGCGGAAGGCGCGTCGATGGCCCAACCGTCGCGCGGGCTGAGGCACGGTGCACTCCTGCTTCTTCTGTTCAGCACCACTGCTGAGGTGGGCCGGCGACGCCTCGGGGGCATCGGCGAACGTCCGCCCGTGGTCCCTCAGTGAGGTAGTCGGCCGGAGCTACGAAAACCCAACGCCGCCGGGGAATCGCGGGATTCCGAGCCGGGGCGGCTTCATCCCAGCGGCGCAGCCGCCATCGTGCGGGGGAGGGATGCAAACCGGTTGCGTCCGGGCGTACCGTGCGCCTATGCAGCACGCGACCACGGCCCTCCGGAACGGGCCGAAAGCCATCGGCTGGAACCAGGACTACGCCGACGTCGCCCTGGCGCTGGCGATCGCGATCTTCGCCTTCGCCTCGGCCGGTCAGGCCCATGTTCAGATCGACTTCGTGAGCGTGCCGCTGCTGCTGCTGCAGACCCTTCCGGTTGCCGTTCGCCGCCGCGACCCGATGAAGGTCCTGTACGTGACCGGCTCGGCGATCACCATCTACAGCCTGCTCGGGTACAGCGATTCGAGCGCCGGGCTCGGCATCTTCATCGCCTTCTACACCGTCGCCGCCCACATGTCGCGTCGTCGCGCGATCGTGGCCGCGGCCCTTACGGCTCTTGGGATATTCATCAGCTTCGCCTCCTACTCCCTCGAGAACCACCTGACCGGCTGGACCTTGAGCATGACCTCGACCTACGTATCCTTCGGCGTCGCCTGGCTGATCGGCGACAACCTGCGGGTCCGCCGGGCGTACACCCGAGAGCTCGAGGAACGCGCCGCCGACCTGGAGCGCGAGCGTGGCGAGAAGGCGGCCCAGGCCGTCGCCGAGGAGCGCTCCCGCATCGCCCGCGAGCTCCACGACGTCGTCGCCCACTACGTCAGCGTCATGGTCGTCCAGGCCGCCGGGGCGAGGCGGGTCGTGGACAAGAACCCCCTCGCGGCCAAGGACGCCCTGGAGGCGGTCGAGGTGGCCGGCCGTACCGCCCTGACAGAGATGCGCCGCATGCTCGAAGTCCTGCGGGCCGACGATCCGGGCCTCGGTCCGCAGCCCGGCCTGGGTGAGATAGACAGGCTGATCGACAACGTCCGCGAGGCCGGCCTGCCGGTCGAGCTGACCGTCGAGGGATCGGCCTGCTGTCTGCCCGTCGGCATGGATCTGGCGGCCTACCGGATCGTCCAGGAGGCCCTGACCAACTCGGTCAAGCATGGCGGCAAGGCCAGCGCCCACGTCCTGGTCCGCTACGCCCAGGACTTCGTCGAGATCGAGGTCGTGGACGACGGTCGCGGCGCGGCGGCGCAGCTGATCTCCTCGGGCGAGGCCGGTGGCCACGGGCTGATCGGCATGAAGGAGCGGGTCGGGTTGTTCGGCGGCGTGCTCGAGGCGGGGCCAGTTCTCACCGGCGGCTATCGCGTCTACGCCCGGATGCCGCTCGAGCCCGACGACGCCGCCAACGCCCGCTCGGAGCGGGAGAAGACGGCCGCGGCCGTGGAATGGTCCGAGCCGGCGCCGAAGCGGCCCACCTCCGATCGCCGGGCCGCGGCCGAGAACAGGTCCGAGAACCAATGGTCGCTGCCCCCGCTGATGGTTCGAGTCGTCCCGCCGCACGTCCGGGATCAGGGCCAGTCGCGACGACGAGACCGAGGTGAGTTGTGACTACTCGCGTGCTGCTGGTCGACGACCAGCCCCTGCTGCGGACCGGCTTCCGGATGATCCTGTCGGCCGAACCGGATCTGGCTGTGGTCGGCGAGGCCGGCGACGGGGCGACCGCCGTCGAGCTGGCCCGGCGGCTCAAGCCGGACGTGGTCCTTATGGACATCCGCATGCCGGTCATGGACGGCATCCAGGCCACGCGGGCCCTGGCCGGCCCGGGCGTCGAGGACCCGATCAAGGTCCTGATGCTCACGACCTTTGGCCTCGACGAGTACGTCGTCGAGTCGCTGCGGGCCGGCGCGAGCGGCTTCCTCCTCAAGGACGCCCCGCCCGAGGACCTGGTCGAGGCGATCCGGATCGTCGCCGCGGGAGACGCCCTCCTGGCTCCGTCGGTGACCCGCCGGCTGCTCGATCGAGTCGCCAGCCGCCTGCCGCCGGCCAACGAGAACGCCATTCCGGCCCTGGCGGAGCTGACCGATCGGGAGATGGAGGTCCTCAAGCTGCTGGCTCGGGGTCTCTCGAACGCCGAGATCGCCGAGAAGCTGGTCGTCTCGGAGACGACAGTCAAGACGCACGTCTCGCGCGTCCTGGCCAAGCTCGAGCTGCGCGACCGCGTCCAGGCCGTGATCCTGGCCTACGAGACTGGTCTGGTGTAGGCCTCCGGGGATCGAGTCGGGATCCCCTACTCCTCGCGGTCGGCCCCGGCCAACGCCGTCATCCGTTGGGATGACGGCGTTTTCACTCCCCTGAACGAGGGTCATACAGCCGTCCCGGACGACGGCGTCGCGAGCCAGGCTTCTTACCTTTGGGCACGTCGGGGAGCGCGGGCGCAGCGCCCTCGACTCAGCCGCCCCAAGCCTCAGAGGAGAGAACCCGTCATGCGACTCGTCCGCGACCTCGGTCGCCGCAAGCTCCGGTCAACGCTGACGATCACCGGAATCATGATCGGCATCATGGCCCTGGTCGTCTTCGGCTCCATGGCCAACAAGATCGACGCCCTGGTGAAGGGCGGCAGCACCTACTACAAGGACAAGCTGACCGTCTCCGCAAAGGGCGGCGAGATGGGCCTGGGCGGTCCGATGGCCCTCTCGATGGGCGGCGAGCTGGCCGGGATGCCCGGCGTCGACGTGGTCGTGCCGAGCGTTGCGCTGCTGCTCACCGACGACACCACCAGCGTCAGCATGGGCGTGCCGCCCATGATCGAGGGCTCGGTCGCCGGAGCGGATAATGGCCGCGAGCACTTCCAGACGTACCTGGCATCCGGCCGCAAGCTCACCGGCCAGGACGAAGGCCAGAACGTGGTCGTCCTCGGATCCGACCTGGCCAAGAAGGACAGGGCCCAGGTCGGCGACTCTTACACGATCCGGGGCGAGAAGTTCAGCGTGGTCGGGATCCTGCAACCGACCCTGACCGCTCCCGACGACGCGGCGATGGTGCCGCTCGCCGCCGCGCAACAGCTCTACGTCGCCAGCCTGCCGACGCTCGTCTCGGCCCGGCTCCAGCCAGCCGAGGTGGCCACCGGCTTCACCATCTACCCCAAGGACGGCGTCTCCCCCGAAACGCTCAAGGCCGAGATCATGGCCGCCGATCCCGACGTGTCGGTGATGACCGGCCAGGACTTCGACCAGGAGATCGGCTCGGCCACGTCCGTGCTCAACGCCATCCTGATCGGGATCGGCCTGATCAGCCTCCTCGTCGGCGGGCTTTCGGTCGTCAACACGATGGCTATGGCTGTGGCGGAGCGCACCCGTGAGATCGGCATCAAGCGGGCCATCGGCGCCTCGCGCTGGCGGATCCGCCGCGAGATCGTGCTCGAGTCGGCCTTCATGGGCCTCGTCGGCGGCCTGCTCGGTCTGGGCCTCGGCGGTCTTATCACCTACCTCGGCAACGAGGCCGGCCGCGACTCGGCCACGATCCTGTTCGATCTGACCCTCGGCACGGCGCTCAGCTCAGTGGCCTTCGCCACGATCCTGGGGGCCCTGGCGGGCCTGGTCCCGGCCTGGCACGCCTCGAGCCTGGACCCCGTGACCGCCCTCCGGTACGAGTAGATCGGCCGGCCATCCACCGCACACATCGCGGGCCGCCCGGTGCGGCCCGCCAGGGGAGAATGAAATGGCGATCCTCGAAGGGCGGAACCTCCGCAAGACCTACCGCCTCAGCAAGCGCAGCAGCGTCTCGGCTCTCAAGGGCGTCGACATCGACATCGACCAGGGCGAGATGGTCGCGATCATGGGCCCGTCCGGCTCTGGCAAGAGCACGCTCATGCACATCCTCGGCCTGCTCCACGCTCCCGATCCGAACCACGGCCCGGCGCCCGAGCTCCGGCTCGGGGGCGAGGAAGTGGCCAGTCTGTCCGACACCGCCCGGACTCGTATCCGGGCCCGCCGGATGGGCTTCGTCTTCCAGGACTTCAACCTCGTGCCCACTCTGACTGCCATCGAGAACGTGGCCCTGGCCTGCGACTATGCCGGGGTCTCCGGCAAGTCGGCTCGAGAGGCTTCGCTCGAGGCCCTGGGTCTGGTCGGTCTGGCCGATCGCGCCGGTCACAAGCCGGCCGAGCTGTCGGGCGGCGAGCAGCAGCGCGTGGCCATCGCCCGCGCCCTGGTCAACAAGCCCGAGATCATCCTGGCCGACGAGCCGACGGGCAACCTCGACTCGGAGCGCAGCGCCGAGGTTCTGGCCTTGCTGCGCCAGTTCAACCGCGAGCACGGTCAGACGATCGTCCTCGTGACCCACGACGCCGAAGTCGGTGGGGCCTGCGACCGGGTCGTCCGGATGCGCGACGGCCTCATCCGCGACGACGGCCGCCACTCGGCGACGCCGGTGATGGCGGCTCAGCCAGTCCCCCTCACGGCCTGACGGGCCGGTCCGATACGGCGGCGCCGCGAACCGCGGCGCCGCGGAGGAGTCACCAGTGGAACGAGACATCGCTAGCGGCGAGCAGATCCTGAGCCGCGAACCATGGACGGTCAGGATCGCCGTCTGGAGCGCCCGCCATCGCTGGGCGGTTCTGGCCGGCTGGTTCGTCCTGACGCTCGGCCTCATGCTGGGCAGCGCCGCCATCGGCGGCCAGCGGTCCCAGTCGATCATGGACAAGGGCCAGACCATCGGCGACTCCCAGACCGGCATGGACGTCTTCAACGACGCCGGCACGAAGGGCGTCGACACCGAGACCTTCTACCTGGTCGTGTCGAACCCGACCGGCAAGCTCGACACCCCGGCCAACCTTAAGGCCATCGCCGACATGACGGCCCGGCTGACGGCCCTGACCGCCAAGGTCGACGGCCAGACGACGCCGGTCTTCTACCTGGAACCGGGCAGCCAGCTGCCCGCGGTCGTCGATCCGTACGCGCTTGCCGCCGCGGCCCCCGACCAGGCCGGCAGCGTCCTGTCCCCGGACGGCACCACGGCCATCATCACCGCCAGGATCGCCGGCGACGCCACCGAGACCGGCATCAAGGCCGACGCGATCAGGCCCCTCGACGATCAGTTCCGCGCCGACTACCCGAGCCTGACCATCCTGGCCCTCGACAACACCCTGATCAACGCCGACTTCGGCACCTACGTCAACGACTCGCTCGACGGCCTGCTGGTCCCGACCCTGCTCATCACCTTCCTGATCCTGCTGATCGCCTCGCGGTCGGCGGTCGCGGCGGTGGTGCCGATCGTGATGGCCCTCAGCGCCATCATCGGGGCAATGGGTCTGGTGGGCATCTACAGCCAGGCCATCGCCCCGGTCAGCCAGTATGTGGCCCAGATCGTGGTCCTCATCGGGCTCGCCGTCGCGGTCGACTACTCGCTCTTCGTCATCTCACGCTTCCGCACCGAGCGGACGGCCGGACGCGACAAGATCGCCGCGATCGAGGTCGCCAGCTCCACCGCCGGCCGGGCGGTCTTCTTCAGCGGCCTGGCGGTGATGATCTCGCTCGGCGGCCTGCTGCTGATCAACGACGACGTCTTCAAGTCCATCGCCATTGGCTCGATCGCCGTGGTGCTCATCTCGGTCACCGGCAGCCTGACGTTCCTGCCGGCCACGCTCTCGATCCTCGACCGCAAGGTCATGCGCTTCGGCATCCCGTATCTTTCCCGCGATCGCGGCGAGGGCCGCGGCATCTGGGGCGGCGTCGTCCGCTTCGCGACCAACCGCGCCGTCGTGGCCGCTGCCGCCGCCGGCGCGATCCTGATCCTGATCGCCGTCCCGGTGTCCCGGCTGCAGCTCGGCTCGACCACCAGCGACGCCTCGACGCTGCCCCACAGCATCGAAGGCATCCGCGCCTGGGATCTGATCTCCACCAGCTGGCCGGCCGGGCGCGAGGTGACGATGGACGTCATCGTCACCAACGCCAGGCAGCCCCAGACCGCGGCGGCGATCCAGACCTTCGAAACCGCGATGCAGAACGGCAAGGTCGCCGGCGTCAACGGAGCCACCACCGGCATCGACTACTCGGGCGACGGCACCGTGGTCGACATCCACGCCGGCATTCCCGGGACGGCCAACGACACCGCCAACTGGGACCTGACTCGGACCTTCCGGACGTCGGTGGTGCCTGCCTACTTCGGGTCGCTGACCGGGACGCATGTGTACGTCTCGGGCGGTGCCGCCTACACGATGGACTACGCCAACTGGTACGGCGGCCAGATGCCGCTGGTCATCGTCTTCGTCCTGGGCATGAGCTTCCTGCTCCTGCTCGTGGCCTTCCATTCGATCATCATTCCTCTCAAGGCGATCATCCTGAACCTGCTCTCGGCCGGCGCCGCGTTCGGCGTCCTGGTCCTGCTCTTCCAGGAGGGCTGGTTCAAGGACCTGACCGGGATACGGCCGAACGTCATCGAAGCTTGGGCCCCGGCGATGATCTTCACCATCCTCTTCGGGCTCTCGATGGACTACCACGTTTTCATCTTGACCCGGGTCAAGGAGGCTCGCGACCGCGGTCTGGTCTCGACCGACGCCGTGGTCAAGGGCATCACCATCACCGCAGGTACGGTGACCAGCGCGGCCGCGATCATGGTTTGCGTCTTCGGGGCCTTCTTCACCATCCAGCTGGCGATCATGCAGGAGCTGGGCGTCGGGCTGGCGGTCGCGATCCTCGTCGACGCGACGCTGGTGCGCAGCCTGCTGCTGCCGGCGCTGATGAAGCTGCTCGGTGAGTGGAACTGGTGGATGCCGGGGTTCCTGCGCTGGATCCCGCGGATCACCATCGAAGGTGAGCCGGAGGTCCGGCTCGGCGGCGACCTGGGCACCGCCGGAGCTTGATCTCAGTCCCAAACCGGCCCCGGCCCGCCTCGGCGGGTCGGGGCCTTTCAGGTATCGGGGATGGGCCGGCCCCTATCATCCGGTGCGGATGTTGCGGGCCCTCGAAAAGACAGACCGATCGTGGACCTTGGAGTCTGGACGGCGTCCCGTCGCCGCCCACCCGCACCGATCCACCTCCTGGGGCGCCCTGCTTCCCCCTCGGCCGGGCGCCCCACCTGAGCTGAGCCACCCCGCCGGCGCCGTTCGCCGAGCCGCCGGTACGCGGTCGAGTTGCACGTCACGCTGCCGGGTTACCCCACCGGACGCGGGCCGCTACCATTCGCCTCGGGCGCGCAAGTCGAGCGGTCTCGAGTGGGTCGCGACGCGTCCGGAGGAGCATGGACCTGAGTAACCGGGCTTCGTCGGCGACTGACCGGGGCGGCGTCCCGGAACCCGATCCCATCGCTCGCGACTACCTGCTCCTGGCTCTCCGGCTGGGCTCGCTCATGCCGGGTCTGGTCGACGCCTACTTCGGGCCGGCCGAGCTCAAGACCGGCGTGGACGAGGAACCGGCCTGCACGCCGGCCAGGCTTCGCGAGGACGCCTCGGCGCTGGAGGCGAGGCTGCAGCGCGAGGTCCGCGACGAGGAGCGACGCGGCTGGCTGCACGCCCAGCTGGTCGCGATCGAGGCCCAGGCGCTCATGCTGGCCGGCGATCCGCTGCCGTATCCGGACTACATAACCTGCCTCTTCGACCTCGTGCCGGAGCTGACGCCCGAGTTGGTCTTCGATTCCGCGGCCGACGACCTGATCCGGCTGCTGCCCTCGGGCGAGCTTCGCACCGAGACGGTCGCGGATCGGCTGGCGGCCTGGAACGCGCGCTTCCGGGTCGCGCCCGAGCGCGTCCCGACCGTCGTCGAGTGGCTCGTCGGCCGGATCCGCGAGCGAGCCGATCGGATGGTCGGCCTGCCGACGGGCGAGAGGATCGAGTTCGAGTACGTCTCGGGTGGGCCGTGGAGCGCCTTCAGCAAGTATCAGGGTGGGCTGCGTTCGCTGATCGAGGTGAACACCGACCAGGTCTGCCACCCGGCCGACCTGGTTCGCATGGCCGCCCACGAGTGCTACCCGGGCCGCCACACTGAGCGCGCCTGGAAGGAGCGGCGGCTCATCGGCGACATGGGCCGCCTCGAGACGTCGGTGAGCCTGCTGAACACGCCGGAGGCGGTCGTTCGCGAAGGCATGGCCTTCATGGGCGAAAGGACCCTCGCTTCGGACGAGGTCATGGTCGACATCCTTGTCGACGTGTTCGGTCACGCCGGCCTGGCCATCGCCGCCGATCGGGTGGCCGCGCGCGAGGCCGCCGAGAAGCAGATCCGGATCGACCGGGCGCTGGCCAGCCTCCGGGCCGTAGTGGCCAACGCCTCGGTCCTGCTCCACGGCCATGGAGCGACCCGCGACGACGTCCTCGCCTATCTGCGCCGCTACCTGGTGACCGGACCTGGCCGGGCAGAAAAGCAGCTGGCCCTCCTCGAGGATTCGATCAGTCGCGCCGAGGTGGTCGTCGCCCGCGAAGGGGAGCGTCTTTTCGGCCGCTGGTTCGACGCCGGCTCGCCGAACGAGCAGGTCGAGCGCTTCGGGCGGCTGCTGCGCCTGCAGCTGACCCCCGGCGCCGTCGCGGCCGACCTCGCCTCGGCCCAGGACCCCAAGGAGGGCTGGTAGCCGGCGCGCCGCGCGAGCCGATCTGCGGCTCCCGATCGGTGCGGCTAGACTTCGAGGCGTGACAGACGCCCGGGCAACGAACCCCATACACCCCGCCGAGCCAGCCGCGAAGCCGGAGCAGGGCCCCCCCCCCCCCCCCCGCCCCCGGGCGCCCGCCCCCCCCCCCGCGGGGGGGGGGCCCGGCCCCCCCCGCACGAAGCGTGCCTCGACCGCAGCCAGGGCGTCGAGGGCGCCGTCCCCGGCCGGATCGGGCGCTCGCCGGTCTGCCGCGACGGTGCCGGCGACCGCGCCGGCGTCTCCCGCCCGGCTCGCGCACCACCCGGCGCTGGGTCTCGCCCCGTTCGACGTGTCCGCGGCACATCCGGCGGCCGCGGCGCTGTTGCGCCGCGAAGCGGATCGATTCTCGGCCGGAGCGCTCAAGGCGGCCATCGAGGCCGATCCAACGCTGCGCTCTCGCTACGACCGGGCCGCGCTCGAGCTCCTTCTCCACGACGCCGAGCTGCTCGTCGAGCGCCTGGCCATCTGCCTTGGCGCAGGCGACGACCGGATGCTTACCGACTACGCCGAATGGATCGGCCCGATCGAGCGCCGCCGCGGCATCGTCCTGAGCGACGTCGCGACGCTCTGCGCCGGTCTGGCCACCGCCCTCGAGTCCCACCTCGACGGCGATTCTCTCGAGGCCGCCAGGCACGCCCTGGGCGCCGCCGCGACCGTATTGCGGCGCAACGGCCGCCTTGCCGGCGACCGCCACGGGCGCCGGGCGTTCTTCAAGTGGCTGTATCGGGGCGTCTGACGCGGGCGACTCCCCGTGCGCCGCGCGGCAGCGAGCGATATCGCAATCGGAGGCAGACATGACGATCAAGTGGGTGAAGGTCGATCCGCTCGTCATGCGCGGCGAGCCCTTCTGCTACAACACCCGCCTCACTGTCCGCCAGCTCCTCGAGCTGCGCCGCGACGGGTACGACGTGGCCCGCCTGACCCGCGAGCATCCCGAGCTTCGAGTCGTGGGCATCGCCCACGCCTATCGCTACGCCGCCGAGCACCGTGACGTGTACGCCGAGTTCTTCGACCGCAACGGCGCCCTGCTCGGGCCCGGGCTGACCGCCGACGAGGCCGCGATCGTCCCTGAGGCTCTTCGCATACCCGGCGTCGTCATCGCCGCGACCGGCGGGCGCTCCCGCGCCGGCTCGGCCGGCACCGCCGGCACGGCCTGACGAGTCGGGCCCGGCCCGATCCGTGCCTTCACCGGGCCGGCCGCGATTCCACTATTCCGACGAAACTGCTAGGATATGGGCGTCATGACAGATCCAATCGCGGCCGGAGAGGCCGCTCCGGCGGAAGCCGCAGCCCCCTTCGATCCGACCCGTCGAGCCACCGAGCTGGCCATCCTGGACGCTCTCCGTTCCGTGGTCGACCCAGAGCTCGGCATGGACGTCGTTGAGCTGGCCCTGATCCGGCAGATAATCATCGGCAGCCAGTCGTCCGAGATTCGGATGGTCCTGACCACGCCCTTCTGCCCGTACGCGGGGGCGATGGTCCAGCAGATCCAGGATCAGGCCGAGTCGGTGCTCGAGCATCCAGTCAAGGTCACGCTGCTGGCCGAACGCTGGGACCCCCGAGACGCTGGCCTGATGTGGTGAGTCGATAGCTCGATCGAGGGGGAGATGCCCGCCAAGCCCGAACGAAAGTCAGCCGTCGCCACACGCCGTGGCGATGACGGCACCACCGGCCTGCTGTTCGGTGGCGCGCGCGTCTACAAGGACGAACGCCGGACGGAGGCTTACGGGGCAATAGACGAGGCCATAGCCGCCCTGGGACTGGCCCGAGCCGAGCTGGGGCTGAAGGCCCAGGACGGCACGCTGCCCAGGACGATGGCGCTGCTCCCGGACGTGATCCTGCGGATCCAGCGCGAGCTGTTCGTCGTCGGGGCCGATCTGGCCACCGCCCCGGAGGCCGCCGACCGCCAGAAGCCGGGCGAGACGAAAGTCAGCGCGGCCATGGTCGAAGGCCTCGACTCCGTCCTGGCCGACACGGAGGCCGCCGTAGAGCTGCCCCACGAGTTCGTCGTCCCGGGCGAGACCCGACTTTCGGCGTCGCTCGAGCTGGCCCGGACAGTGGTCCGGCGCGCCGAGCGACGGGCGCTCACGGTCAGACGCGCCGAGCCGGTCCCGGACGACCAGCTCCTGCCCTACCTGAATCGCCTCGCCGACCTGCTCTGGATTCTGGCCAGGGCCGCCGAGCAGGGCGAATCGAGAGTCGCGACGCCCTCGAGATCGGGGCCACAGCGGCGTCGCGACGCCTGAGCGGACACCGGATCAAGCGGAGGTTTCCTCATGAACGACTATCCATTCGGCTCCCGGGGCGGCTATGCGTCCGACGACGTCGGCCTTCGGCCGGCGGCGGTGACCTCTGTCGGCTTCCTGTCCCAGGCGTTCCTGTGGATGTTCCTGGGCCTGCTTCTCAGCGCCTTCGTGGCCTTCCTGGTCGAGCACAACCTCGGCTTGGGCCAGACGGTCTTGAACCTCTGGCTGCCGCTGATAATCGCCGAGATGGTCATCGGCGTGGGCCTCCAGATCGCCATCCGCCGGATCAACGCCACCACCGCCCTGGCTCTCTTCCTGATCTACGCCGGCCTCAACGGACTCACGTTCGGCGTGATCCTGCTGGCCTACACGGCCGAGCAGGGCGGCGCCGCGACCGTGGTCGAGGCCTTCCTGAGCGCCGCCGCGATGTTCGGCGGAGCGGCCCTCTACGGCGCGGTGACCCGCCGATCGCTGACCAACATGTTCGGCTACCTGGCGATGGCGACGTGGGGCCTTCTGGTCGCCATCCTGCTGAACCTGCTGCTCAACAACAGCACCCTGGACATGCTGATCTCCATCGTGGGCGTGCTCATCTTCACCGCCCTGACGGCTTCGACGGTCCAGCGCATCTCGAGGGGCCAGTTCGCGGCGATCACAGGCTCCACCGAGAAGGCCGCCGTCCTCGGCGCCCTACTTCTCTATCTGGAGTTCGTCAACATCTTCCTGTTCCTGCTCCGGCTCTTCGGCGGCGGCCGCCGCTAGCCTCGCCGGCCGCTCGTCGGGGCAACCTGTCGGTAGAGCCGCCCCGGTCAGGCCGCGCCATCCGGCGGGAGCCGCGATCGGCTGCGACCGCCACCGATGAGTGGCATCATTCCCAGGCATGCTTGCTCCCAGCGGCACCTCCCGGCGAGGCCGCCTCCCACTGATCGCTCTGGCCGCGGTCGTCGTCGCGATCGTGACGGCCTGCGGCTCCACGGCCACGCCTGCGCCCGGACCCACGCCGACGCCTTCGCCCACCGTCACGCCCACCGTCGCGCCCCTCAGCTCGATGGTGGCGGTGCCGACGACCCGGCTCGACGCCCCGGCCAACCTCCAGGTCGGGACCGCCTCGGCAGCCGCGCTCCAGAAGGCCCTGACGAACATCGCCGCGGGCGTCCCCGGGGTCCAGGCCGCGGTGGTCTATCCCGACGGCTCGACCTGGGCAGGCAGCGCCGGCAAGGCGGTGATCGCCACCGGTCAGGCCATGACCGGCGACACGCTCCTGGCCATCGGCAGCGTCACCAAGACGTTCACCGGCGCGGTGGTCATGAAGCTGGTCGAGCAGGGAACGCTCAGCCTGGCCGATCCGCTGTCGAAGTACCTGCCCAGCTTCCCGAACGCCGCCAACATCACCCTGCTCGAGCTCCTGAACCACACCAGCGGCATCAGCGACATCTTCGAGCCCCACGCCTACTACTACATCCAGGCGCGCAAGTCGGTGCGCTGGACTCCCGACCGAACGCTGACCCAGATCGGCGCGCCCTACTTCGCCCCCGGTCAGGGCTATCACTACTCCAGCACCAACTACATCATCCTGGGCATGGTCGTCGAGGCAGCGACCGGGCAGACCCTCGCCTCGCTGATCAGGTCCGACTTCCTCACTCCGCTCGGCCTCGACCACACTTTCCTCCAGAGCGAGGAGACGCCGGTCGGGCCGCTGGCCCACGGCTACCTCGGCAGCGTCAAGTCGCCCAAGGACGTCTCGGCCGGCCAGACCCTGATCCCGTACGTGTCCGCCGCCACGGCCGTGGGCGCGGCCGGTGGAATGGCCTCGACCGCCACCGACGTCGCCCGCTGGGCCAGCGCCTTGTATAGCGGTCGGGTGTTCGGGCCGGCCACGCTGGCCTCGATCCTGGACACGACCGCGACCGTGCCCTACAAGCTCTACTACCCGTACGGGCTCGGGGTCGAGGAGTACGTGCTCAACGGCCACCTGGCCTGGGGTCATCGAGGGCACGTCGACGGGTTCTGGTCGATGGTCGTGTACGTGCCCGATTCGGGGATCGCGGTCGCTCTCCTGGCCAACGCCGACTGGGTCAACCCAGTGACCCAGATGAACAAGCTCCTCACCGCCGCGATCCCAGCCGCCTGAGGGACGCCGGCCGGCCACGCCGCCCCCGGTCGAGCAGCGCCGGCCGAGCTCGGGGCAAGGGCGGCCTTCTCGGTGCATCATTCGAGGGTGACGTCCAGCAATCGCCCACCGAGAGGGGTCCACGAGGGCGCCGGCGCGGCCGCCGCCCTTCTGCTCTCGCTCGCCCTGGCCGGCTGCGGCAGCGCCCCGCCGAGCCGCTCGCCGACCTCTTCGCCCACCCTCCCGCCGACCCCGATGGACAGCCCAACGTCCACCCCCGAGCCGGCGATCACCGCCAGTCCGACGGCTTCGATCGTGACCGTTCCGACCTCGCGGTTCGTCGCGGAAGGAGGCGCCGCCGCCACCCTCGATCCGGGGGTCGATCAGGCTCTACAAGCCGTGCTCGCGGCCACCAGGATCAACCACGGCTACCCCGGGATCTCGGCCGCGGTCATGACGGCCGACGGGACCATGTGGACCGGGACGGTCGGCTCGGCGGTCCTGTCGGCGAAATCGGCCGTGACGCCGGCGACTCTCTTCTCGGTCGGCAGCATCAGCAAGACCTTCGTGGCGGCGCTCATCGGCCGGCTGCTGCAGGCCGGCAAACTCCGCCTGGACGACCCGCTGTCGAAATACGTGCCCACATTTCCGGACGCCGCTCACATAACGATCCGCGAGCTACTGGATCACACCAGCGGCATCCGCGATCTCTTCGACATCGTGAACGGCGAACTGCTGGCCGACCCAACCAAATCGTGGACGCCCGCTGAGGTGCTCGCGGCCGTC
>Ga0335076_10000729_pt1 | contig 30774 bp, 26 predicted proteins | sample Lox_Sample_25_FD_206717 | JGI IMG/M metagenome (GOLD analysis project Ga0335076, IMG submission 206717) | Soil microbial communities from Loxahatchee National Wildlife Refuge, Florida, United States - Lox_Sample_2.5 | ecosystem: Environmental > Terrestrial > Soil > Wetlands | place: USA... | reverse complement strand
GTACTCCTTCTCCACGGGAACCCACGGCAGGCGATGGCGCTGCTCGGTGACCCGCTCGCCGAGCGAGGCGTACTCGGCCTCGAGCTTGGCGAGTTCGGCGCGGGCGGCCTGCCATTCCTCGCGAGTCGCAGTCGTGTGATCGGGCATCGTGACCTCCTCTGTTTTTCGCCGATGGGCTTCGGCAGCGGTCGCCGTCGACGGCGCGGATCGCTTGCCAAACCTTACGACCGGCTGATCACCGCGAACTCATCGCTGCGCTACTCGAACAGCCGGCGCGCATACCAGTCGGCGGAGTTGCGGACGCCGGGCAGTGCGAAGAAGAAGCCACCGCCGATCGGCGAGACGTAGTCGACCATCGGCTCGCCGATCAGCCTGGTCTGATTGGCGACGAACTGGCGCACGAGGTTCTGCTGGAAGCAGTTGAAGATCAATCCCATATCGAGGTTGCCCGCCAGGTCGACCCCGTTGTCGTAGTTGTAGCCACGGCGGAAGATGCGGCTGTCCTCCGAAGCCTTGGTCCGCGGGTTCGACAGTCGTATATGGGCGTTCAGCGGGATCGTCTTGCCTTGCGGGTCGGCGGCGAAGTCGGGCAGCGCGGTCAGGCTGCCGGTCCCGAGCACGTTCCCGCTGGCGCGGTAGCGGCCGATCATCCCCTGCTGCTCGTTCAGCGACACCCGATCCCAGAACTCGATGAACATGCGGATGATCCTGCAGACGTGGTAGCTGCCGCCGACCGCCCACTTGGGCTCGCCGATCCCCGGGGTCACCCATAACAACCGGTTCGCCACCGCGGGATCGGCGACGTTCGGGTTGGCGATCCCGTCCATGAAGCCGAAGTGGTTCCGGGGTACGCCGGTGGGCCGTGCCGGCGAGACGAAGCCGTCCATCCGCCACAGGATCTGCATACCGCCGCGAGTGTGCTTGGCGATGTCCCTGAGCGCATGAATCGCCGTGTCGGGACTCCCGGCGCAGATCTGCAACAGCAGGTCCCCGCCGACCAGGCTCGGTTTGAGGTCGTCGTTGGGAAACGAGGTCATCGGGGTCAAGTGCTTCGGCTTGCGGTCAGCGATCCCGAACCGCTCGTCGAACAGGGTCGAGCCGAAACCGACCGTGACCGTCAGCCCGTCAGCCGGGACCTCCGGCCCCAGCGTGCCGCTGTCCGAGGGCGGGGCGACAGGTCCCTGATCGGCAGGGACGCCGCCGCGGGTCAGGAACCATGCGCGTCCGGTCAGCGTCCGCAGCAGGTCGATCAGCTCGGCCCGCTTAGCCGCGGTGACGTTGAACGACACGAAGCACGCGGCGGGCGGCGGCGGGTTGATGATCCCCGCTTGCCAGAGGCCGTGGAAGGGAATCGCCGGCAGCCGCGCGGCTGGGTCGGCGGCGACCGCGTACTGGAGCCGGCCGTCGGCCTGAAGCGAATCGCGCGGGGCAGGCTGTCCCTCTGCCGCGTCGACCTCGGACAGCTTGGCCGCGCCGAGCGCGCCGGCCGCGAACGCGGCGGCGCCGGAGCGGCTCAGGAACTGGCGGCGATCGATCATCACACCCCAGCGTAGAAGGACCGCCCGTCACTTACGGCGATAGCGGCTGCCAGACTCGATGTCGTGCGGGCGTCCAAACGTGCAGCCTCGGTAGCGGCAGGTGCACTGGCGCTCGCCGTCGTCCTCGTCGCGGCGCTCGTCGTGTTCGGGCCGCTCGGCACCTCCAGTGGAGACCCATCGTGCTCGTCGTACCCGGCCCCGGGCAAGCTCGCGGCGGGCGGCACCAAGGTTCCCGCCGCCCTCGCCGCCACCTACTCGGTGCTGACCCAACCTCAGCGTGCCGCGGACAAACTGACCCCCGGGCAGGTCGCGTCACTCGGCGCGTCCGGCGTGATCATGTCCGGAACGCGGCTGCTCGGCGAGGCCGCGTCCGGCGGCCGGATCTATCTCGTGCCGGCCGAGCACCTCCTGGCCACGAGCCTCGCGCCGCCGCGATGCTTGTCGTCGGTCCAGCGCGTGATTCAGCAGGAGTCGCTGGCGCTACTGCGGAGCGAGTACCGCCAGGTTGCGCTGTGCATCGTTGTCCTGTACGGAAAGACCGGCACGCACGACTGCGCGCCCGCGGCCGGAACTCCCTACCCATTGCTGTCCGAGATCGGAACCCCCGGGTTCGGTCTCGTTCCGAACGGCGTCAGCGCGGTCACCGTGACCTACCAGATCGCCCCGCCGCAGACCGTCGCGGTACGTCGGAACTTCTTCGTGACCGGGACGGCGTCGCGGACCGCTCCGCCGTGCGGCGTGCAGTGGCTCGACCCGACGGGCAATGTGAAGAAGATCGCCGTCGGATGCTCGTTCCTAACCGAGGACAAACACGAGCTGGGCGAGTACCGCGCGTACGCCGCGCGCAAGCTTTCCGAGATCCAAGGCCAGGTTGCGGCGATGGCTGCGGCCACCGCGTCCGGCGACCTCGCGAAGGCGAAGTCGGCATGGTTGAGCGCGCACGTGACGTGGCTCGAGATCGGCCAGGACGACGGCGCCTACGGCGCCTTCGGCCCGCTCGGCGGCGAGATCGACGGTCTCGCCGCCGGCCATCCGCTGGGAACGTCGGATCCCGGGTTCACGGGCTTCCACAGGGTCGAGTTCGATCTGTGGACCAAGCACGATCTGTCCGGCGCGGCGGCAGACACCGCCACCCTGCGGCGGCTGCTGACCCAGCTCACGAAAGTCCCGCTCTCGACCTACCTTCCGGCCACCCCGACCGGCATCGCCAACTGGCTGGTGCGGCCGCACGAAGTGCTCGAGGACGCGCTTCGCGACTCGCTGACCGCCGACGACGACTACGGAAGCGGCACCGATCTCGCCTCGACAACCGCAGACGTGGCCGCCGTGCGGGCGCTGCTCGGCGAACTGAAGCCGGCGATCGATCCGGTCGCGCCTCATCTCGTCGGTAACGCGGGCGCCGAACTCGACGGGCTGACGAGTGCGATTGATGCGACCCGCGCCGACGGCGCCTCGAATTCCCTTCAGGACCTGCCGGCCAGGCAGCGCGAGCAGATCGATGCCGATGTGGGTGCCGCCCTCGAGACACTCGCGCCGATCCCGGACCTCCTGACGAGCACCGGATCGAACTCACCCAATACCTGACGCGCCTTAACGGTTCATCTACGGGCGATGCGGGAAGATCACTGCGTTCATGTCGGATGACCATGTCGGAGGGGCGTTGAATCGAGCCAGGCGCTCGAAGGTCCTGCGCGGGCTGGCGACCGCGGCTGTCGGCGCGGTCGCGATCGGGGTACTCGTTTGGGTCGCGGCGCCGGCGAAGGTGCTCGATGAGCTCGGCGACATGAACGCGGGGTGGGCGCTGGCCGCCGTCGCGTTGGAGGTCGGATCGTGCCTGTGTTACGTGATCCTCTTTCGCTTCTTCTTCCCGGAGCCGCCGGCAGCGACCAGCCGCCGCGTGTCGTGGATCGCGATGGGGGCCGGGGCTGTTCTCCCCGGCGGGAACATCACTTCGGCGGCAGCAACCGGTGTGCTGATGCGTGACGCCGGGCTTCAGACCCGTCAGCTGATCGGGCGATGCGCGGCGCTGCTGTGCCTGCTCACCGCGTTCGGGTTCGCCGTGAACGGTGCGGCCGGTGCGCTCCTGCTCGCCGGTGTGCCGGACGGTCCTCTCGACCTGCCCCACACCGGGATCCCGATCGTCGTGTCGGTCGTCGTCCTGTCGGGGGCGGCGATCGTGGTGCTCGCGACTCGCCGCTTTGGCGAGCGGACGCCCAAGGCCGTCCGCGGCGTCGCCGCCGGTCTCGAGGGCGCCTGGGCGGCGGTCAGGGATCCGGGCTGGCGGCTGTTCGGCGCGGCCGGCTTTTTCTGCCTGGACGTTGCGGCGCTCTGGGCCGCGTGTGCCGCGACGGGTCATCGGTTGGGCTTCCTCGCGGTGCTGATCGCTTACTGCATCGGCTATCTGGCAACGGCCGTTCCGATGCCCGCCGGTCTCGGCGTGCTCGATGCCGGTCTTGCCGGCGCGCTCGTGCTCTATGGGCTTCCAGCGACGGCCTCTGTCGGCGCCGTGCTCGTGTATCACGCGATCTCGGTCTGGGTGCCTGGACTGGGCGGGCTGATCGCGTGGTGCTCGACGCGGGGAGCGCGAGCGATCAGGCGCGCGGAGATCAGCCCGTCACCGCTCGCCGGGCTGCGGCTCGCGGAGGCGGCCGAGACCGAGGCCTGATCGCTCTACACAGCTAGAAGAGAGCTCGAGCGTCAACGACGGGCCCATATCTGCCAATCTCGCGTGTGATGCAAGCTGCGACTCTCGATCCGCGACTAAAACCGCGGCTCCGTGGCGTCCTCCACCAGTGGGCCTTCGCGGTGTCGTTGCTCACCGGCGTCGCCTTGGTGCTGGAAGCCGGATCGGCGCGTGCCCGGGTGGCGGTGGCGGTGTACGCGTTGAGCGTCGCCGCGCTGTTCGGCACGAGTGCCCTGTATCACCGGGTCAACTGGCGCACGCTGAACGCTCGCCGCTGGGTGCGGCGGCTCGACCACACGATGATCTTCGTGCTGATCGCGGGCACCTACACGCCGTTCGGGCTGCTCGTCCTGCAGGGAACGCTGGGCACGGCGATCTTGATCGCGGTGTGGTGTGCGGCGCTCGCGGGCGCGGTGTTCAAGCTCGTCTGGATCGACGCCCCCGGCTGGTTAGGGGCGGCCACGTATGTTTCGATCGGCTGGATCGCGCTCGTCGCAGCCCCCGAGTTGCTCGAACGCCTCGGCATCGCCGCCGTCGGTGCGTTGGCGCTGGGCGGCGTTCTCTACAGCGTCGGCGCGGTGATCTACGCGCACAAGCGACCCGATCCGGTGCCGACCGTGTTCGGCTACCACGAGCTGTTCCACCTGCTGGTGATCGTCGCCGCTGCGCTCCAGTACGCGGTCGTGGCGTTCTGGGTGCTGTAGTCGACGTTCGCTAAGCACATCCGGCTGCTACGTTGGTATGCGCGGTCGGCGTCCGCCGCCCGCGAGGCAGCTCGCTTGGGATGCCGCTCTGAGCGGTTCGGGTCAGCCATCGCCTCCCGAATCGTCCGCGGCCCGCTCGCGCCGCTAAGGAGTTGTGCATGTCAACAGAGTCGTTTGCTGGTCTCGGCGTGTCGCGCGCCGTGATCGGCTCCCTAGCCTCGGCCGGCATCACCGAGCCGTTCGCGATCCAGCGCGCGGTGATCGGCGACGCGATCGCCGGGCGAGACGTGATCGCGAAGTCGCCCACCGGGTCCGGCAAGACGATCGCGTTTGGGATCCCGCTCGTTGAGCGGATCAATGCCGAAGACCCGAGACCGGCCGGACTGGTGCTCGCACCGACCCGCGAGCTCGCCACGCAGATCGTCGATGAGATCCGCGGGATCGCGCATTCGCGCGCATTGCGCGTCACGGCCGTCTACGGCGGCGTCGGTCTCGTCAAGCAGGCCAGGGACGCCGCCGCCTCGCATCTGCTGGTCGCGACCCCCGGCCGCCTCGAGGACCTGATCGCGCGGGGCGCGTTCACCCTCGACAACGTCAGGATGCTGATCCTCGACGAGGCCGACCGGATGCTCGACATGGGCTTCCGTCCGGCGATCGACCGGATTGTCGGCGCCTGTCCGGCGGCGCGTCAGACGCTGTTCTTCTCGGCGACCCTCGACGGCGAAGCGGGGCGGATCGCCCAGCGCTATGCACGCGACCCGGTGATCCGTCAGCACGGGCCGACGGCGCGGCGCGCCGGCGGCGAGATCGAGCACAAGTTCGTCCACGTCGCGCACGAGCACCGAGTCGACGCGCTGGTCAAGGAGCTCGGTCGCGATCGTGACCTCACGCTCGTGTTCGTTCGAACCAAGCGCGGGGCCGACCGGTTGGTCAAGCGGCTCGGAGCGTATGGCGTCAAGGCGGCGGCGATGCACGGTGACAAGTCGCAGCGCCAGCGCGAGCAGGCATTGGCCCGCTTCGAGTCGGGCGCGGTTGACGTCCTTGTCGCGACGGACGTCGCGGCGCGCGGCATCGACGTTGAGCGGATCTCGCACGTGATCAACTTCGACCCGCCTCAGGACACCGAAACCTACGTCCACCGTATGGGGCGCACCGGGCGCGCCGGCCGCTCGGGCGTCGGGATCACGCTCCTCACTCCCGACCAGCGCCGCGAGGTGACCCAACTGGTCGGCCAACTCGGTCTTGCCGACCGTCTCAGCTCCGGGCCACGAAGCCCCAAGGCCAACTCGGCACCTCATGCCAACGCTCGTAGCGGCCGGACCCGGCACCGCCGGCCGCGTCGCGGTCGAGCGGGCACCCGACCCTGACCCGCCCCTCACCGGGCGCGCGGGTAGGAGGATCTGCGGAGCGGTGAAGATCAAGACGTTCGGCGCGGTCGACCAGCGCAGCCTCGAGCAGCTGCGACGGTGCATGCAGGCGGGCGACGCCGAGTACGGGGTGCTGTGCGCCGACCACCACCCGGGGTACAGCCAGCCGATCGGCGGCGCCGTCGCGTACGAGGGCCACGTGTCGCCGTCCGGCGTCGGCTACGACATCGGCTGCGGCAACAAGGCCGTGTGCACCGAGCTCACTCGCCAGGACCTCGACGCGCTCGGCGGCGTCGAGCGCCTTATGCGCGAGATCACGCAGCGAGTCTCGTTCGGCATGGGGGTGCCGGCGCGCGAGCGGGTCGGGCATCCGGTCCTCGAGAAGATCCGGACCGCCGAGTTCGGGCCGCAGCGCAAGCTCGCGGGCCTGGCGGAGGCGCAGCTGGGCACGGTCGGGTCGGGCAATCACTACGTGAACCTGATGGAGGACGAGCTGGGTCGGGTGTGGGTCGGCGTGCACTTCGGCTCGCGCGGCTTTGGCCACAAGACCGCGTCCGGGTTCCTCGCGCTCGCGCAGGGCCTGCCGTTCGACGCCCACGCGACCGATGGCGAGATGGACTCGCCGCCGGTGCTGCTCGCGCTCGATTCAGAGCTTGGCGCCGCGTACATCATCGCGATGAAGCTCGGGGGCGAGTACGCGTATGCGGGCCGCGACGCGGTCGTCGGCAAGGTGCTCGAGATCCTGTCGGCCGACACGGTTCACGAGGTGCACAACCACCACAACTTTGCCTGGGAGGAGGAGCAGCTGGGGCGCACCTACTGGGTGATCCGCAAGGGCTGCACGCCGGCGCGACCGGGCCAGGAGGGCTTCGTCGGCGGGTCGATGGGCGACGAGTCCGTGATCCTCGAGGGAGTCGAGTCCAGGGAGGCGCAGGAGTCGCTGTTCTCGACCGTGCATGGTGCGGGCCGGATCATGAGCCGGACCGAGGCGGCCGGACGGACTCGGCGCCGCAAGCGGTGGGAGTGCGCGTCGCGGGACTGCCGGCGGCTGTTCGAGTCGCCCGAGGCCCGCTGCCCGGACCACCCGGACGCGCGCCTGCGGAAAGTGTGGATCGCCGAGCAGCTCAGGCCGGGCAAGGTTGACTGGCCCGCCGTCCAGAACCGTCTGCGCGCGCAAGGGATCGTCGTCGTCGGCGGCGCCGCCGACGAGGCGCCCGAGGTGTACAAGCGTCTGCCGGACGTCCTGGAGGCGCACGCCGATTCGATCCGCGTCAAGCACACGTTGCGTCCGCTCGGAGTCGCGATGGCGGGCCGCGACGTTCACGATCCGTACAAGGACTGAGGGTCGCCTGCGGGTGCCCTCGGCCTATGGGATCCTTGCCGCATGCCGTGGATTCCCGAGCTGTTCTCGGCGCCCGTCCTCGAGCACCTACAGGAGAAGTGGGAGCGCGAGCTCGTCACCGTGCCGTTCTTCGACGGCCTGATGACCGGCGAGGTCGATGCGCTGATCGAGTCGTTCGCCGGCGAGCCCGAGCTGCACCACCCCGTCCGCGGGCGCATCAAGGGCGTGCGGGCGTTCAGCAGGTTCGTCGAAGAAACGAAGGCGAGGCTCAGCCGGCCGGGCGCATCCATCGAGGATCTCGAGCACGTCATCCGTGCCGGGACGCTCGGGTGTGGAGAGGTGATTCTCCACTTCGACGGTGTGAATCTTCCGGTGGCGATCGTCGCCGACAAGGAGCACGGCGGTCAGATCGACGAGCTGCGGATGTACTACAGCAGCTGGCCGCTGACCGGCCTCCACGAGAACCGCCCACCGCTCCTGCAGCCCGATCCGGAGTTGAACGAGTCAGACGCGGTGGCCGAATACCAGCGGGCACTGTCGGCGGGCGATGTCGACGCGATCGTGGCGGCGTTCGAACCTGACGGGTACGCCCGCGAGCCCGCGGGCGGGGAGCACGTCTATCGCGGCCACGACGATCTGCGCGCCTTCTACGAGCGGCTGTTCGCAAACGGCGGCGGCATTGAGCTCGAGCACTGTGCGTTCGTCGAGGACGAGCATGCGTGCGCCCTCGAGTACAACGTCGTGCGGTGGGGCAGGACCGAGCTGCCGCCCCAGGCGGGCGTTGCCGTCTACGTCCGCGGGCAGACCGGCAAGCTCGCGGCGGCCCGCATCTACGACGACGTCGACCCGCCTCTCTCCTCGAGCGCGTAGACGGCATCGACCCGGCCCGTGCCGCCGGGGTGGCACGTGGGTTCTCTGGCAGACTGCTGGCTCGCGGCCCCGCCGGTGGCCGGGGGACAACGACTTCGAAGGAGTGTCGGGGGATGGCGCGTTTTTATGAACGGACGGTGTTGGTCACCGGGGCTTCGAGGGGTATCGGCCTGGCGACCGCCCAGCGCTTTCATCGGGAGGGGGCGCGCGTCGGTCTCGTCGCCCGGGACGCGGACCGGCTGGCGTCGGTGGCGGCCGAGTTGGGGGGTTCCTGCCACGCGGTCGCGGCGGATTTGCCCGAGCGAGACGAATGTGTGCGCGCCGTCGACGAGATCGACGCCGAGCTTGGGCCCGTCGACATCCTCGTCAGCAACGCGGGCGTCCTCCGTCGTGACTTCGTCAAGGACGTGAGCGTCCAGGATTTCGAAGACAGCTATCGACTGAACGTGGGCGCCGCGCTGTGGCTGACGCAGCGGGTGCTCCCGGGAATGCTCGAGCGCGAGTACGGAAGGATCGTGCTCGTCGCGTCGGAGCTCGGCTTGTTCGGGGGGCCGTCCTATGCCTCGTACTGCACCAGCAAGTTCGCGCTGGTCGGGCTTGCCGAGGTCCTCTGGCACGAACTGGCCGGGAGCGGCGTCCGCGCCTGCGCGGTCTGCCCAGGTGACGTGCGCACCGATCAGCTCGATCAAGAGCACGAGTGGGGACCGACCGGTGGTGTTCCGCCGGAGAAGGCGATGTCGCCCGACTACCTGGCACAGGCGATCGTCGGGGCGCTTGACTCGCGTAACCCCGTCGTGATCGTCGACAAGCCCCACCTGCGGGCTGTTTTCACGTTGTGGGGCGGCTCGCGTCGGCTCCGCCTCGCGGCGGTGCACGGGGCCTACAAGGACCTGTTGAAGACGTGAGGAGACGAAAGCGCGGACGGTGCCGAGCAAACTCGTCAGTGGCGCGGAATCAGCTGATAGATCGTCGAGTACCCGATCAGGAACAAGACTTTTCCGTCGGTGATCACCGGAGTGAACTCGCCGTCCGGGAACGAGAACACCTGGCGGCCGGTGCGCCAGTCCAGGCCGGTGGTGGTGTTGGATCCAAGGCTCGAGTAGTAGACGACGTTGCCCACCACGGTGGCGGAACCGTCGATCCGCCCCCCGCCGCCATGGCTCCACCGTACGCCCCCGGTGTCGGCGCTGAAGGCGTACTCGTTGCCGTCGTAGGAGCCGATGTAAACGGTGGGCCCTAGGCCTGGAACATCGGCAACCGCAGGCGACGCGTACACGTATGCCCCGGTCGACGCTCTCCACGCGGTTGCTCCCGAGGCCACCCAGAACGCGTACACCGACCCGCTCGTGCTGCCGATGTACACGCGGCCGTAGGCGACCGCGGGCGTCGAATAGAAGCTATCGCCGCCGGCGGTCGACCATACCTCGCCGCCGTCGGCGGCATTTACCGCATACACGTGAGCACCGTAGTCGCCGAAATAGATCGTGTTGTGGGCAAACGCGGCGCCGCCCTTGACGGCCCCGCTGGCCTGGAAGGTCCAGTTGAGGTGGCCGTCGTAGGTCCGGTACGAGTGCACGCCGCCACTCTGGTCACCGAGGAACACGCTCAGGCCGTGGACGAGCGGTGAGGACTCGCTGCCGGCGGGGAGCGGGTGAGACCACGCGACCTTTCCCGTCTTCATCGACAGCGCGACCACCGCGCCGTTGCCCGGCGTGCGGGCCCCGGGGCTCGTCGAGAGCAGCGTGAAGAACACGAGCCCGTGGCGGATGTCGAGCGCGGGGGAGGCCGCGGCCAGGGTTCCGATCCTGCGGTGCCAGATCAAACGGCCGTTGGTCGAGCTCAGCGCGCTCGCCCAACCGTTTGCGTCCTCGAAGTAAAGGGTGTTGTCGTAGATCACGGGCGGAAACTCGAGCAGAGCGCCGTCGCCGAATCTCCAGCCGACGTGGAGCGGCGGGTCGAGCTTCGCGGCCCCCGGGAAGAACCGGGTGCGGGCCAGGTCGTAGCCATACAGCGGCCACGGATCGTCGGTCGGGCGCGGCTTGGGCCGCGGTCGCGGTCGCGAGGGCGGTGGGGGAGGGGGAGGTGCCGGAGGCGTCGCCGCGCGCACCGTGACCTCGCGGTGAGGCTGGGTGGTTCCAGAACTGACGAGGACGAGGACCACCACCGCGACCCCTATCGCTAGTAGCAGGCCCGCCACGGCGACGAGTCCCCGACGCACAGCGGGGCCCGACATGGTGGCGCATGCTAGCCAGCCCCGCCGACGGTCGGGATCACGGGCAGCCGATCAGGCCGCTCGGCTGGGAACCGCGCGCGTCTGACCCGAGCACTCGGCCGCCGAAGCGTCAAAGCGCGATTCGCGGGTATCCCTCGCTCACACACACAACCCGGGAGGGTCAGTGATAACGCTCGGAGTGATACTCCTGATCATCGGCTTCATCGCCAAGATCGCGATCTTGTGGACGATCGGGATCATCCTGGTGGTGGTAGGCCTGGTGCTCTTCCTGCTCGGCAGGATGGGCCGCGCCGTCGGCGGGCGCGCGCACTACTACTAACGCTCGGTGAGGTCGCCGTCCTTCCCCGGATACCGGGGTAGGACGTACGAGGTTGCAAACAGACCGTTCTGTCTGCTACTGTTCAACAGACAGAACGGTCTGTTCAAGTGCGAAAGGACCCCGACGTGACCTCGACCTCCGCAACCGCCACCGTCAGTCCCAGCGCCGGCGCCCGCCCGCTCGACGGAGCGCGCGCCCTGGTCACGGGCGCCACCGGTTTGAAGTCAGGCGCCACGTTCGGGCTGCTCACCTCGATTCTCGTAACCCTGCTGGCCAGCTCGAGCGCACCGACGCCTCTTTACGCGACCTACCAGGCTCGTTGGGGGTTCTCGCCGGTGGCGGTCACCGTTGTGTTCGGTGTCTATGCCGTCGCCGTGCTCGTGTCGCTGCTCGTGCTCGGTGGGCTGTCCGATCACATCGGGCGCCGCCCGGTACTGACGGCAGCCCTTATCGCACAGGCCGGCGTGATGCTGCTGTTCGCGACGGCGAGTGGGCTTGACGTCCTACTCCTCGCTCGCGTCCTACAGGGCCTCGCGACCGGCGCGGCGGTCGCGGCGATCGGCGCCGCGCTCGTCGATCTGCATCCGGGACGCGGGCCGGTGGCCAACGCCGCCGGCGCCATGGCCGGAACCGCGAGCGGAGCACTGGTCTCGGCGCTGCTGGTGCAGCTGCTCCCCGCTCCGACCCAGCTCGTGTACTTCGTCCTGTTCGGGCTGTTCCTGCTCCAGGCGGCCGGCGTACGCAGGATCGCTGAGACATCCTCCCTTGTGCCCGGCGCGATGCGGTCGCTCCGCCCGACGCTCGCTCTACCCGGCCCGGTCCGTGGCGCGCTCGTCGTAGCGGCGCCGTCGCTGATCGCGATCTGGGCGCTGGCCGGTTTCTACGCTTCGCTCGGTCCCTCGCTCGCCGCGCTCGTCGACGGCTCCAGCTCCACGATCCTCGGCGGCAGCACGCTGTTCGTCCTCGCCGGCAGCGGCGCGCTGACGGTCCTGGCCTTCCACCGCACCGAGGCGCGGACGTTCGCGCTCGCGGGAGTCGGCCTCGTGATCCTTGGGGTCGCGCTCATCCTCGCCGCGATGCCCATCCGCTCGCCCGTTCTGTTCTTCGGCGGCACCGCGATCGCCGGTGCCGGCTTCGGCGGCGGGTTCCAGGGCGGCCTGCGGACGATCGTGCCCCTCGCCCGGCCGCACGAGCGCGCCGGTGTGATCGCCGTCATCTACGTAATCAGTTATCTGGCCCTGGGCCTGCCCGCGATCGGCGCCGGCGTGCTGGTGGTGCACACCACCGTCACTCACACCGCCCTGCTGTTCGGCATCGGGGTCATCGCCCTGGCCGCGAGCACCGCCGCCGCGATCATCCTGAGCGCCCGTCGCAGCCGCGCCCGGGACGCGAGCGCGACGATGACGAGTTGCCTCGCTACCCAATAATCCCAACAGACTCTGATAGGAGACCCGCAATGACACGTGAGATGAAGATCCCCGGTCCCGACCATCCGATCACGATCGAGCCGAGTGCCGACCGCGTGATCGTCCGGGCCGGCGGCGCAACCCTCGCCGATAGCACGGCCACGCTCGTGCTCCGGGAGGCCAACTACCCGCCGGTTCGCTACATCCCGCTCGCCGACATCGACCAGGCGCTGCTCGCCCCGAGCGACACGTCGACGTACTGCCCTTACAAGGGCGACGCGTCCTACCGGTCGATAACGACCGACCCCGATCGGGGCACGGACGCGGTGTGGTTTTACGATGAGCCGTATGCCGCCGTCGAGCCGATCCGCGACCACGTCGCCTTCTACGCCAACCGCGTCGAGATCACGGTCGAGGCGGACTGAGGTGTCCGCCACGACGAGCACCGATCCCGGCGTCGGCCGCCGCTCGCCGCGCGAGCGACTGCTCGAGGCGGCAGGCGAGCTGTTCTACGCCGAGGGCGTGCAGTCGGTCGGGATCGACCGCGTGATCGAGCGGGCCGGCGTCGCGAAGGCCTCGCTCTACAGCACGTTCGGCAGCAAGGAAGAGCTCGTACGCGCCTACCTCGACGAGCGGCACGCACGCGTCGTCGCACGGCTTAGGGCGGCGGTCGACGCGGTCGATCCAGCGGACCCCGTGGCGCGGATCCTCGCGGTGTTCGATGCGCAGGCCGAGATCTTCCGCGGTCCCCACTTCCACGGCTGCGCGTTCACGGCAGCAGCCGCGGAAGCGCCCCGCGATGGGCGGATCAACGAGGCTGCCCGCGCTTACCGACGGGAGATCCGCGAGCTGTTCACCGAGCTAGCGACCGAGGCCGGCGCGCCGGATCCACCACTGCTCGGGAGCCAGCTGCAGCTCCTGTACGACGGAGGTGCGGCCTCGGCGAACCTGGACCGCGACCCATCGATCGCCGGTCCGGTTCGCGACGCCGCGAGAGTACTCATCGCGGCGTCGCTCGGCCGCTGAGTCGCCGAACCGGATCTACCTCGCCCTCTTATCAGCTCGCCTTGCACTTGAGATTGGTCGAGATCGACCCGCCGCCGAACTTCGGCACCGAGTCGTTGACGTGGGCGATGGTCTCGATGTTCGTGCCGGCGTTGTCGTAGGCGTCGAGCGCGAACGACAGCGGATCGAACAGCGGTGCCGTCTGGTAGGGGTCGTCGCTGGGCGCCTTGAACATCAGCCCAAGCAGCTTGGCCGTCGGCAACTGTCCCCTGTGGTCCTTGTCCTGCAGAAAGCGGTCGTCGGTGGTGGCGTAGGCCCACTGCTCCGCGGTGCCGTTGCCCGAGACGATCACGCCCACGTTGCCGAACGGCGCCACCGACGCGAACGGACGCCACGTCTTGGCTCCGGTGTAGACCCAGTTGCCGGTGTTGGGGTCGGCGTAGCCGTCGAAATACGCGCAGCTGTAAGGCGTGACGTCCTGCGGGTTGACGCTGCCCGCGGCGGCGCCGGCCTGCAGGCGGTACAGGCGGTACCGGACCGGGAACAGCGTCGTGTAGGCCAGCTGTCGCGTGGCTACCAGCAGTTGATCGGTGGCCTTCTTCACCCGGGCGGTGCTGAAGGTCCAGTCCGCGGCCGCATTCGTGAAGTTCGCCGCGTTCTGATCGCTGAGCCGCAGCTTCGTCCAGTCGCTGACGAGGATGTCTCCGGTCCTGTCCAGCCCGAGGATTTCCGCGGTGTACTTGCGTGCCAGGCTGGCTCCGAGGTCGGCGGCGGTCGTGCGCACGTTCTCCTCGGCGTCGCTTCCGTCGCTGTTCTGGCTGATGCCCGAGGCCAGGTCGAGCCCTGCGGACAGGAACTCGAGCGGAGCCGCCACCTCGTCGACCTCCGGCAAGCTGGCCGCGATCAACAGCAGGTTGCTGATGATCGACACGGGGTCGTACTCCACCGATTGCGAGCCTGTGCCGACGTCTTCGTTGACCTCGGCGGCGATCGATCCGATCTCCGCGGCGTTGCTCTGTGAGTCCAGCAGCGGCTTCTGGAGATTGCTGATCAGGAGCCAAACCCGCGAGACGGCGTCCCACTCACTCTGCAGCTGACCTACTACGTCATTGAAATCGGTGCGGGTGAACGAGCCGCAGTCCCTGTAGCCCGACAGCGTGTCGTAGTAGCCGGCGCCGCCGATCCTTGATGCCCACGACGACCAGCTGCCGGCTAGGTTCTGGTTGGTGTAGTTGCTCTCGATCGGGGTGCGCAGGGCTCCGTTCCCTTCGACGTGCGCGGCGATGCAGTTCAGGACGGCCTGATCGCCCGCGGTGGCGCGGTCCGGCCACGCTGTCGTGGGAAGCGACATGATCCCGGCCAGGCTTCCGGCCAGCGGCCGCCCCGGGTCGTTGAGGCCCGTGGGATACGCATCGTTCAGGTAGAACTGGCTCGAGTTGTTGCGCGCGAGTAGGCCCGAGAGCCGTCCCGTCCCGGTGTGCTCGTGGCTCGCAACCTGCGTCCAGGGGCTCGGGTATCCGGGCCAGCCCGAGGGCCCGACCTGGGCGAATTGACTGCTCGTCTTGCCGTCCAGAGCGTCGAAGAAGTACTGGCTGCCACCGAGCCGCTGCAGTCGGGTGGCCGCATAGTCCCAATTCCCGTTCGGATCGCTTCCCGAGGGCAGCCTGCTCACGGCACCGATCGAGCGGACGATCACCAGCGCCGTGGAGTTGGATGCGCCACCCGCGCTCAGGTACAGACCGAGGCCGTACAGGCCTTGCGCGGTGTCCGGGAAGGTGCCCTGATACTCGGGCTTCAGGTCGCCCGCGTTCAGGATCAGGACGTAGAACCCGGGTCCCGACAGCTTCTGCGAGGTGTAGGTGGTTTTGGGCAGCTCACTGCCGGGCTCGTCGCTGCCGATCGTCACGACCGCGGGGTTGGCGCCCGGGGCGCCCGTGTCGAGCGGCACCCGTTCGACGTTGACGAACGCGAAATCGTTGCCGGCCAGATCCTCGCGCAGGTAACCGTGCAGATCGCCGGGAGCGATGGAAGAGGCCGGCGTCGCGAAACCCGGGTTAACGGTGCCCTGGCCCACCGGGATACCCGGTACTCCGATGGCCGAGAATGAGCTGCACGGTCCGTTCTCCACTTGGTCGTTCGGGTCCACGTGGCAGCCGGTCTCCGTCGCGACAGTGCTTGACACCGACGAAACCCCGATCGCGTTCAGCGCCTGATTGATCGTCGCGGTGGCCGTCGCGTCGCCATGGAGTGGGTCAGCGACGTTGGTCACCTGGACATCGGGCTTGGTGATGATCACCAGGTCGCTGCTGGACAGCCGCTTGACCGCGCTCAGCAGTGCGGAGGCGCCCGCAGGGTCGTTGCCATAGGAGACGTTCTGCTCTTCGGCCAGCGTGCTCCGATCGAGCACCACGAGCTGGAGCGCCTTCGATCGGTCGGGAACGGGATAGAACTGCCAGCCGACGATGCTCGAGTCCCCGACGCGCACGCCCAAGCTGCCGTTCAGGGTGTCGATCGTGTCGAGCGGGACGCCGATCGGGCCGGCCGAAAGCGCCGCCGACACCGTGGTCGTCGCCGTCGATTCACTGCCGGCGGCGCACAACAGTTCGTCGCTGCTGACATGGCCCGAGGCCGGGCCCGAAACCTCGAAGATCGTCACGCGCACTACGTAGCGTCCGGCTCGATCCGGGCGCAGCAGAGGGTGCGCGCTGGTGGCGCCCTGGAGCCGAGCCCGCGAGCCGCGCGGACGGCTGACGACCGCCCACCGGTACACGAGACGCTGCCCCGGGCCGGTCTTGACCGAGGAGGCGGCGCTGAACTGAGTCACGCGGCCGGCCTTGGCACGCCGCGAAATCCCGGCCGCGGCGACCGGAATCGCCGAGGGCATCGAGATCCTGAGCGTGCGCTGCTGATAGACCCCGCGACCGGCGTCGAGCGCGCGGACGGTAATCACGTTGCGGCCGGGGTGAAGCCCGCTGTTGGCGTAGAGATTGATCGACCGGTTGAGTCCGCCCCGGATCGCACGCGGTTGACCGCCGTCGACCCGCACCGTCACGGCGAGCCCTGCGCGCGCCAGGTCGACGCGGACGTCGGCGCCGGTGCCGCAGCCGGCCGCCGCAGTCACGTGGTTGAAGAGGCCGCCGGTGGGACGAGCCAGGACAAACGAGCGCTGGGTGAACCAACGCCCGCTCCCGTTCGACGTCCGCACGTACAGCGTGTTACGGCCGAAGCGCAGGCCGGGCGCCGATCCGTCGCGCAGGGTCGCCACGCGCATGCTGCCTGCGCTCGTGGTGCCGAATGCGCGCGTGACCGGCCGGGCGCCGAGCCACGCCTGGAAAGACCGAACTCCCGATCCGGTCCGCACTGCGACCTGGACGGAATGGCCGAGGATGACCGCGTCCGAGGACGGATGAATGATCTGGGACGCCCACGGTTGACGACCCGCGTGTCCCGCGACGCGTCGCGTGGCCGCCACCGCAGCCCCGCAGAACGCCAATAGCCCGCACACGACGATGGTCCGTGCAACGACTGCACGCGAGCGCTTGAGCCTCATCAATCCAGCATCGATACGCGACACGGTGCACCTCTCTCGATCGTCCGGCCTGGAGGACCGCGGCGTGCCCGGGGTCCTCGTCGACTTTGTTCGTGGCGCACAGGCTCTCGCCGGCCGGCACACGCGTCGTCAGTGTTCGATTACTGCAATTCGTGCCGGGGGCGGCTTAAGTAAGTACTGAGACGCAACGGCGCCGAATTGCAGTAGCCGAGTACTGAGGATCTTGCGCGCCGCGGGAGGCAGGGTTCCGGTCCGCAACCTACGTCCCAGCCACGGGAAAGGACCGAACGGTGAAGCGAATCATCAGCCTTCCGGACGCTGACGTGGCGGCAATCTCGATCCGCCCGTCCTCGCGCTGGCGCCGTCTGCTAAGCCGGGTTGCGGGTTGGCAAGCGCCGCCGCGCAATCTCTTGCTCAGCGCGGTCGTGCTGCTCGTGTTTCCGTGGGACGACATCCTCATCGACGCGTTGTACGGCGGCAACCCGACGCTGCCGACGCTGGTCGTGTACGGCGTCTGGAGCCTGTTCGACTTTTGGGTGATCTGGGTTCTGCTGGCGAGCGGTCGCCTCGTCCGGCCGGCGTTCGTGTACGGGGCGATCACCGTCGGGCTCGACGCGATGCTGGCGGTCGTGTACCTGCGACTGACCCAATACACGACGGCGTACATCGTGTCCACCGCGGTCCTGAGGGCGGCGTATCTGGTCCTGATCGCGACCGTGATGTGGGTGCGCTTGAGCAACGCCCGCAGCTCGACGAGCTGGTCCGGAAGATGGCTTGGCCTGGGCGGGCGAGCTCGGACCGCGGAGGCTCCCGCGGGTGACCGCGCGCAAGCCGAGGCGGGCGAGCCAAGCCCACCGCTGTTCATGTTCGTCGCTCCCCTGCTGGTGTCGATTGCGGTCGCCTACGCCGCCACGTTCTTCGCCGCGCTCACCTGCGCCGCGCACGCCGGGCAACACGCCTGCGGCGCGTACGGCCCGCCGATCGGCCACGCGTTCTTCGCCGAGGCAGCTCACATCGTGGTGATCCTGCTGGTCGCACTGGCGATCGAGGCTCGGCTGCTCGTCGATCGATCCGGCGCCGAGGAACGCGCGCTGGTCGGCGTCACGATGCTCGGCCTCGCGGTCGGCGTCGCGACCTCGCTGACCGCGGCAGCCGCCGATTCGCAAACGCTTCCGCTCGTGTTCCCGCTCACCGTCCAGGCGCTGGCGATCGGCGTCGCGACCACGCTGATGCTCCCGTTCCTGCGGTTCTCGCCCCGATCGGAGCAGCGGCCGTGACGATCTCACCGGAGCCGTTTCTGGCGATCGTCGCGGCGTCGGCGCTTGCGGGGATCATCGCTGCGACCGTCAGGATCAAATCGGTTGCGATACCGACGGTGGTGCTCGAGCTCGTGCTCGGGATCGTGATCGGCCCGCAACTGCTCGGCGTCGAGGTGACGCCGCCGATCTCGTTCTTTGCCAGTCTGGGCCTGGGATTGCTGTTCTTCTTCGCGGGCTACGAGCTCGACCTGCAGCGGATCGCGGGGCGGCCTCTCCGCCTCGCGCTCGCGGGTTGGGCGATGTCGCTCGCGATCGCCTACACGATCGGTGGCGCGCTCGCCGCGGCCGGAGTGGTCCTGTCGCTGCTCTTCACCGGATCGGCGCTCGTGACCACAGCGATCGGCACGCTGCTTCCGATCCTCTCCGACGCCGGCGAGCTTCGCACCCGTCTGGGCGCCCATCTTCTGGCCGCCGGGGCCGTCGGCGAGCTTGGCCCGGTCCTGCTGCTCACGCTGCTGCTGACGGCACAGAGCACCGTCCACAAAGCGCTGATCCTGGTGGCGTTTGTGCTGGCCGCCGTCGCGGTGGCGGCGTTCACGCTGCGCGCATCGCGGCGGACGCTGCCGGTGCTGGAGCGAACGCTCGAGCACTCCTCCCAGCTCGCGGTGCGCTGTGCGCTGGTGCTGATCTTCGCGCTGGCGTTGCTGGCCTACCGACTCGGGCTCGACCTTCTCCTCGGTGGGTTCGCGGCGGGGATGATCACCCGGCGGCTGCTGCGCGACCACCAGCTTCCGGCGTTCGAGTCCAAGCTGACGGCCGTCGCATTCGGAGTGTTCGTGCCGTTCTTCTTCGTCGTCAGCGGCATGAGGTTGGACGTCTCAGCGTTGTTCGCCAGCCCCGGGGGTGTGGCGAAGATTGCTCTGTTCTTCGTTCTGTTCCTGGTCGTCCGCGGCGCGCCGGCGCTGCTCCTCTATCGCGGGGTACTCAGCCGGGGGGAGCGACGCGCCCTGGCGCTGCTCAGCTCGACGCAGCTCCCACTGGTGGTCGCAATTACGGAGCTGGCGACCGCCGGCGGCCACATGCGCGCCTCGACCGCGGCAGCGCTGGTGAGCGCCGCCGTACTGTCCACGCTTGTATTCCCGATCCTCGGCCTGCTGGCCGCCAAGCGTGCCCACGTCGAGATCCCTGCGGGGGAGCGGCGGCCGGATCGAGGCGGCGTCGCCACGGTACCCGTCTAGGCCGGCGCTGTCGGGAGCGCCGGCTGAGCCGATGATCGCGGTACCCGAGAGGTCAAGGAGTTCCTTAGACTCCGCTGTACTCGTGCTCGACTCGAGCTCGCATCGGCTTTTGCTTGCGGAGCGGTCTGGGCCGCTCATCGGTCGTGAAAAGGAGCTGGGGCTAATCGCTCGGGCGCGCGCTGACGGCATGACCGGAGTAGTCGTGCGTGCGCCCGCCGGGGTGGGGAAGTCCCGACTCGCGCGTGCCGCCCTCTCTCAGGCTGAGCTGGACGGGGCCAGGGTCGCGTGGGTGCAGGCGACGCTTGCCGCCGCAAGCGTCCCGCTCGGCCCGTTCGCGGGCCTGATTCCGCCGGAGGTCCGGTCGGACGACCCGTTCGAGCTGTTCCGAGGTAGCGTCGAGGCGCTGCACGACCTGGCCGATGGGCGGTCCCTGGTCGTTGCCGTCGACGACGCGCACCTCCTCGACGCGACCTCGGCCGCGCTCGTGCTCCAGCTCGCACAGAGCGCCGCCGCGTTCGTGCTCGCGACCGTTCGCACCGGGGAGTCCTTCCCCGACGCGATCGCTTCGCTGTGGAAGGACGCGGGCGCGGGGCGCCTGGAGCTCTCGGCGCTCACCGAACAGGAGACACATCAGCTCGTCGAGAGCGTCGTCGGTGGCCCGGTTGAGGAACGCGCCCACAGCTGGATATGGGCCACGAGCAAGGGCAACGCGCTGTACGCCCACGAGCTCGTCGTCGGCGTGATCGAGAACGGGACGCTGAAGCAGGTCAGTGGTCTTTGGCGCCTGCCGAGGCGCCCGCCGATCAGCGCCTCGCTCGTCGAGCTCGTCTCCGCGCGGATGGCGGGAGTTCCGCCGAACGAGCATCGGTTACTCGAGCTGCTCGCGCTGGGCGAGCCGCTGCGGTTGGCCGAGTTGCTCGAACTGATCGGCGGGGAGACTCTGGACGCCGCCGAAGCGCGAGAACTGATCAGCGTCGGCGGGCCCGAGCCGCATGCCGAAGTCAGGCTGGCGCATCCACTCTACGGCGAGGTGATCGGCTCCGCGCTCCGATCGCTGCGGGCGCGTGAGATCCGGCTGCAGCTGGCGGAGGTGGTGCAGGCGCGAGGGCAACTGACGCCGCAGGAGTGCCTGCGGATGTGCGTCTGGCTGATAGATGCGGGCGAATCACCTCCCGCCAAGATGCTGGTCGATGCGGCGCGCGTCGCGAACCTGAGCGGCGCACCGGATCTTGGCGCCGACCTGGCGGGGCGCGCGGTCCAGGCGGGCGCCGGCGTCGATGCGGCGCTCGTGCTCGCTCGCTCCCATTCGATCGCCAAGCGTTTCGAGGCGGCGGAGTCGGTGCTCGAGGGCCTCGAGGGCGAGCTCCACTCGCAGGATGTCGCACTCGACTTCCTCAAGCAGCGGATTCGGGTCCTGTATTGGGGGCTCAGACGCCCGGACGAGGCCAGCGCACTATTCGAGCGGGCGCAGCGATGGTGGCCGGACCGGGCCTGGCGCCGGCGCCTCGACGCGGTGGGGGTCGAGCTGGTGGCGCTGCTTCAGGGATTCTCCGGGGAGGCCCGCACGATCGAACGATCCGCCGCGTTGCTCGCCGATGAGTCACTGGAAGAAGACGTCCGGCGGGAGATCCAGCTCGTCCACGCGATGAACCTGTTCTACAGCGGCCGCGTGCCCGAGGCCTGGGACTTGGTCGACTCATTGCGTACGGTGATCCCGCTCCGAAGTCACCACGATGAGCGCGTGTTGATCGCGAGGTGCATGATCTCGTTCGAGAGCGGGCAGGCGGTGGCACAGCTCGAGCGGGACATGGTTGCGACGCTTCAGGCCGGGGTCCGGGCCGGCGACGATGCCGCCTGCGGTCTCGGCGCGCTGACCCTCGGCGGCCTGGCGCTCGTGGCCGGGAGGTATCGAGACGCGGCTCGCTGGCTGGCTGAGGCGGAGGTGCATTTCGAGCACCGCGACACATTCGGGGCGATGATGATCACCCATGCGTTCCAGGTCGGCGTTGCCTGCTTCACCGGCGACGCGCGGATCGACGAGGCGATGCAGCAGTGCAACGACGCCCTGCAGGGACACGAACCGCTTCCCAATCAGCTTGCGTATCTCGCTCGTGCCCAAGGCTGGGCGGCGCTCGCGCGAGGGGATCGCGTTGGTGCGCAACGGCTCCTGCTGCGCACCGCGGCCGAGCTCGAGTACATGCCGCTGCCGGCCGCGCAGCTGTACTACGAGGCGTTGCGCGCCGGCGCGCCCGCGGCCGGCGTCGCACGCTCGATCTCCACGTTGGCCGAGCGATGCAACGCACGGCTGATGACCGCGTACGCCCTGCACAGCGCCGCGCGCGCCGCTGCGGACGGACCGGGGTTGCTTGCGGTCGCCGATGAGTTCGAGCGGATTGGGACGCGTCGCTACGCGACCGAGGCGGCCGCCGATGCGGCGAGGGCGTTCCTGGAGGCCGGCCGCCACGACTCGGCTCGGCGGGCTGCTGCGCGGAGTCGCGAGTTGTTCATCGAAGGCCAGGGTGGAATCCGGCCGGTGATCGATGGCCTCGCAGGCCCTGCGGTGGAGCTGTCGCCGAGGGAGGCGCAGCTCGTCGAGCTGGCAAAGCAGGGGCTCACGAACGTGCAGATCGCCGAGAGGCTTGTGCTGTCCACGCGCACGGTCGAGTCGCACCTTTACCGGGCGATGCAGAAGCTCGGGGTCAGCGACCGACGGAACCTCTGACCGAGACTCTCCACGGGACTACTTAGGCGGTTCGCCGCCAAATTGCAGTAGTGCACCACTGACGATGCGGGCGGGCGGTTGCGCGACGCTCACGGGGTAAGCCACGCCACCGTGAAGGAGCCACGCAGTCATGAGCGCAACCACCGTCGAACCCGCACGAGCCTCAGGCCAGTCTCGTCCGCCCACTGTCGCCCCGGAAGTCGGGGTCCTGGTGATGGAAAACGACGCGTGGTTGCGCTCTCGCGTTTGCCAGCTGCTCGAGACGGAGCCCTCGCTTCGGTTGGCGTGGGTGGCCGAGACCGCCGAGGAGGCGCAGTGGATGGCAGAGCACGAGCCGGTCGACGTGGCCGTAGTGGGTCACCGACCCCGATCGCTGAGCGGCCTGTGGGTTTGCCGCGAGCTCAAACGCGCCGCCAGCCCGCCCGGCGTGGTGATCTGCTCTGTGTATCCGGACGCGGTGCTTACGGCCTGCTGTGTGGTGGCCGAAGCCGACGCGCTCGTGAGCATGTACGACTGCGACGCCGAACTGTCCGCGGTGCTGCGGCGGGTGGGACTTGGGGCGCGTTTCCTGCCGACGGTTCCTCCGCGGCTCGGAGCAATGCTTCACGAGCTTCTGCAGCCGGCCGAGAACGCGATGTTCAGCCTGCTGCTCGCCGGTATCCCGGCGACGGACGTTGCGGCGGCGCTGAGGATGTCGGACGCCGAGTTCGAATCGCGCCGTTCGGCGTTGCTCGGCAAGCTCGAGGCGCTGCCTCCCGTCGGCGGGATGCGGTACTGACCGCTCGGTCGGACGCGTCGGTAACGGAGGACCGAGATGCTTGTCTTCAACGACGGGGAGTTTCAGTTCGCGTTCGAGCGGGCGCTCGGCGCGAGCTATCGCCAGGGCGCGGACGTCGGCGAGGTGCTGACCACGGCCGGGCGGATCACGGACGGCGACGCCGACTCGTGGCTGCATGAGTGGACGGCCACGGCCGGCGCCGTGTGGGCATCCGCGGTGCGCGCGCGCCGGAACGGTCACTTCGTCAGCGCGCTCGCGCACTTCAGGCGCGCCGCCACCTACTATGCCACGGCGCTCTACCTGATCTCCCACTCGAGCGAGCCGGACCGCCGGCTTGACATCTGGCGGCGTCAGCGGGATTGCTGGGAGCAGGTCCTCGAGCTGAGCCCGGTGCCCGGTGAGCGGATATCGATCGCTTACGAGGACACCGCGCTGCCCGGCTTCTTCTTTCCCGCGCCAGGTGCGGCGGGTGAGTCGCGTCCGCTCGTGGTGGTCAATAACGGCTCCTACCAGGCGACCTCCGAGATGTGGGCGCAGGCGGGCGCCGCGGCATCCGAGCGCGGCTACCACTGGCTGACGTTCGACGGGCCCGGGCAGCAGGCGACGCTGTTCGAGCGCGGGATTCCCTTTCGCCCTGACTGGGAGGCGGTCCTCACGCCCGTGCTCGACGCGACGCTGGCTCGCGCCGACGTCGACCGGGACCGCGTCGCCGTGGTCGGCATCGGACAGGGCGGCTATCGAGCATCGCTTTGCCGCGGCCGTCGTCGATCCCGGGATCGTCGACGTGGTGACCGCCTGGACCGATCGGCTGCCGGCCGACATGCGCCGGCAGCTGAACGAGCGCCGCCAGTCAGCATTCGACCGGGAGATGCATCTGGCGGAGCTGTTCACGCCGGCCACCACCGAGGCGATCCGATTCCACGGCGAGCCGTACGGCCAGAACGGGGGATCCACCTTCCGACTGTTTCTCGCGATCGCCGGATATCACCTCGGCGACGAGGTCCGGCGGATCGACACACCGCTGCTCATTACCGAGTCCGAAAACGAGCAGCTATGGCCGGGGCAGTCGCGGCAGCTCTACGACCGGCTCGAGAGCCCGAAGGAGATAGTCACCTTCACCGAAGACGAGGGCGCCGGCGGGCACTGCGAACCACTGGCTCAGGCGCTGCGCGAAACCCGAATCTTCGACTGGCTCGAACGCCATCTGTCCTGACGACAAGCACGTCCGAGCCCCCTACTGAAGGCCGGCGCGGACCGAGGTGATCCGCTGGGTGTTGAAGCCAAACCAGTGCATCCGGCCCATGTACCGCGCATGCTCCACCTTGAGGCAGCGATCCATGATGACCGTGACGCCGCCCTCTTCGGCGATCCGTGCTCCCTCCTCGTTGATCACGCCGAACTGGCACCAGAGGGCGCCGGCACCGATCGCGACGGCGTCGCGTGCGATCCCCGGCAGCGCGTCCGGCGCGCGGAAGACGTTGACGATGTCCACGGGCACGTCCACATCCAGCAGGCTCGCGTGGCTCGCTGTTCCGAGGACGTCGGTTTCGCGCGGATTTACCGGGATCACGCGGTACCCGTGGCGCTTGAGGTAGAAGCCGACAAAGTGACTGGCCCGTAGCTCGTTGCCGGACAGGCCGACGACCGCGATGGTGGTGGCCGTGTGGAGCACGCGCTGGATCGTCGCCGGGTCCTGGTATCGCTCGAGTTCGGTCATTTCACGCGCGCGAATCCTTGCTCCAAGTCCCAGATCAGATCGTCGACGGACTCGGTGCCCACCGACAGTCTGACGGTCCCTGGACTTACTCCCGCCGCCTCCAGTTCCGCGTCGCTCAGCTGGCGATGGGTCGTGCTCGCGGGATGGATGATCAGGCTCTTGGCGTCGCCGACGTTGGCCAGGTGCGACCAGAGCGTGACTCCGCGGATCAGCTGCTGACCACCGACTCGGCCGCCGGCACAGTCGAACGAGAACACCGCGCCCGCGCCGCGCGGCAGGTATTTCTCGACCAGCGGCCTGTATCGGCTGCCCGGCAGGCCAGGGTAGGTGACGTTCGAGGCGAGATCGTGCGATTCGAGGAATGCCGCGACCGCCAGCGCGTTGTCGACGTGGCGTTCCATCCGCAGCGACAGCGTCTCCAGCCCCTGCAGGAACAGGAACGCATTGAAGGGCGCGAGCGCCGCACCGAGATCGCGCAGCGTCTCGGCGCGGAGCTTCATCAGATAGCCGTAGGTCCCGAACGTCTCGTGGAACTCCAGGCCGTGGTAGGCGGGCGACGGGTCCGCGATCACCGGGAACCGTCCGTTTGACCAGTTGAACGTGCCGGATTCGACGACCACGCCGCCGATGCTCGTCCCGTGGCCGCCGATGAACTTGGTCGCCGAGTGGATCACGATGTCGGCTCCCCATTCGATCGGGCGGCACAGGTACGGCGTGGCGAACGTGTTGTCCACGATCAGAGGCAGGTCGTGGTCATGCGCGATCGCGGCCAGAGTCTCGATGTCGAGCACGTTGCCCGCCGGGTTGCCGATCGTCTCGCCGAACAACGCCTTGGTGTTCGGACGGACCGCATCGCTCCACGCTTCGGGATCATCGGGATCGACCCATGTCAGCTCGACTTGCATCTTTCGGAGCCAGTGCTTGAACTGGTTCACGGTCCCGCCGTACAGCGCCGAGGACGAGACGACGTGGTCCCCCGGCTCCAGCAGCGTGAATAGCGCGGCTGCCTGGGCGGAGATCCCGCTGGCGAACGCAACCGCGCCGCATCCGCCCTCGAGGCTCGCCACGCGCTCTTCGAAGACGGCGACCGTCGGGTTCATGATGCGCGAGTACGTGTTTCCGTACTCCTGGAGGTTGAAGTACGCCGCCGCCGATTCCGGATCCTCGAACACGTAGCTGGTCGTTTGGAAGATCGGCACCGCGCGCGCTCCCGTGTTCGGGTCGGGCCGCTGGCCGGCGTGGAGCTGCCGGGTTTCGAATCCGAACTCGCGGGCCTCTTCGAGTTGATCGCGCCGTTCGGTCACGGGCCCCGATCCAGGAAGCGACGAATGATGGGCGTCTGACGGGCCTCTTCGAGCAGGAAGCAATCGTGGCCGTACGGTGCGTCGATCACTTCGAGCTCGACCGGCTTGTCGAGCGCGCGGAGCGCTGACTCGATATCTCGCGATCCAGACGGCGGATACAGCCAGTCGGAGCTGAACGCGATCAGCAGCGTTCGCGCCGAAACGTGCTCGAACGCCCGTTCCAGCGACCCGCCGCCGTACTGCCGCGCGAGATCAAAGTACGTCAAGGCCCTGGAGGTGTAGAGGTACGTGTTGGCGTCGAACCGCTTGACGAATGAGTCGGCCTGGTGGCGGAGGTAGCTCTCGACCTCGAACTCCGGCTCGCTGATCGTGTACCGGATGTCGTCGGCGAACTGAAGGCGCCGGCCGAACTTGGCACTCAGCCCCGGCGCGGACAGGTAGGTGATGTGGCCGATCATTCGCGCAATTCCCATTCCCGCGCTCGGCGCATCCGTAGTGCCGTGGTAGTGGCCTCCCTGCCACGCGGGGTCGCGCATTATGGCGTCCCGGGCGATCGCGTTCCACGCCAGTCCCTGCGGGTGGATCGCGTGAGTGCTCGCGATCGCCACGACGGACTCGACCTGATCTGGAAACAGGATCGCCCACTCGAACGCCTGCATTCCCCCGAGCGAACCACCGGCGACCGCCGCGAGCCGCTCGATCCCGAGCTCGTCCAGGAACGCGCGCTCCGTTCTCACCATGTCCGCGACGGTGATCACGGGGAAGTCCGAGCCGTACGGCCTGCCGGTCGCCGGGTCGAGCGATGACGGTCCCGTGCTTCCGCGGCAGCCGCCGAGCAGGTTGGTGGAGATGACGAAGTACCGGTCGGTGTCGAACGCCTTGCCGGGCCCGATCATCCCGTCCCACCAGCCGAGTCCCTTGCCGGCGGCGCCGTCGCGATCGTCGGCTCCGAATCCATCGCGGGTACTCTGGTTCGGCGCCGTTTCCGAGTAGCCGGCGGCGTGGGCGTCGCCGCTGAGCGCGTGGCAGACCAGGATCGCGTTGTCGCGTCGGGGTGTGAGCGCCCCGTAGGTCTCGTAGGCCACGCGGACCGGGTGCAGGTCCCGTCCGCAGTCGAGCCGGACGGGATCTGGCAAGTCGAGGTATTGGGTCGCGACGGTTCCTATCGACCCGCCCGCGAGTGTCGACGCCGTCGCAGTCATCTTTCTGTCCCGTCGCATCTTGATATTGTCAACCGGCCTTATCGGGAATCTAGATTACGTAGGAAAGGGGCACGAGGCGACATGGCGACTATCGACAACGGAGTTAACGTCCAGGCGCTGCTCGATGCGCGTGCGGCGCTGGCGGAGACCCCGGCAGCAGCCCAGTTCACGTGGCGGGCATCCTCCAGGTGGACGAGCGGGGTCCACAGCACGATCACGGTCCAGGATTTCTTCGGGCTCGGGGAGGAGCAGAGCCACAAGGTCGAGAACGAATTCGACTCCGATCATCCCGAGATCTTCGCTGCCGAGGACAACGGAATCACCCCGATCGAGTACCTCCTCGTGGGCCTGGCGGGGTGCCTGAGCGCCGGTGTGGCAGCGATCGCGCAGAACCGCGGCATTCAGTTGCGCTCCGTCGAATCGACCGTCGAGGGCACCCACGATCTCCGCGGGTTCCTCGGCGTCGACAGCGACGTTCGGAACGGCTTCAACGACATCAAGGTGACGTTCACGATCGACGCGGACGCGTCCAGGGAAGAGATCGAGGCGCTGGTCGCCCAGTCCCAGAAGCGCTCCGCGGTGTTCGACGCGCTCTCGAACCCGACTGAGGTCACGGTCACGGTCGCGTGAAAGACGTCGCGACTGAGCGCTGAGGGCCTCGCCATCGAGCGTATTACGGCGGTTGTCATCGGGGCGGGGCACGCCGGCCTCGCCGCGAGCCACTTCCTGGGCGACCGCTCGATCGAGCACGTGGTGCTCGAGCGCGGCGAGGTGGCGAACTCCTGGCGGCATGAACGCTGGGACTCCCTCCGGCTGCTAACTCCGAACTGGCAGTGCCGCCTACCGGGCGTCAGTTATGACGGGCCGGACCCGGACGGCTACATGACGATGGCCGAGGTGGTTGGCCTGATCGAGCGATTCGCTGTCCCTGCTCGCGATCGCGTCCGGACCGGCACGAACGTCAAATCGGTCCGGCGCACCGATGATGGATACCAGGTGATCACTACTCGCGGCGAGATCCGGTGTCGGGCCCTCGTTCTGGCCAGCGGGGCCTGCAACCGGCCGGCGGTGCCGGATCTTGCGCATGCGGTGCCGCCGACCATCGAGCAGCTGACGCCGTTCGGCTACCGCGACCCAAGCCAACTCCCGGACGGCGGGGTGCTCGTCGTCGGGGCGTCGGCGACCGGCGTGCAACTGGCGGCCGAGCTGAGCAGATCGGGTCGGCCGGTGATCCTGTCGGTCGGCGAGCACGTGCGCTTGCCGCGGACGTATCGCGGCCGCGATGTCCTGTGGTGGATGGACGCCTCGGGCGTGTGGGACCAGCGCTACGACGAGCTCGAGGATCTCACCCGAGCGCGGCGGCTGCCGTCGCCTCAGCTCGTCGGGACGTCCGAGCGTGCGACGCTCGATCTGAACGCACTGTCGGCGATGGGGGTCGAGCTCGTGGGCCGCTGGGCGGCCGTCCGTGACGGCCGCGCTCTGTTCTCCGGCGGTCTGCGCAACGTCTGCTCGCTCGCCGACCTGAAGATGGACCGGTTGCTCGGCGTCTTCGACGAATGGGCCGCGACCGACGGACCAGGGGCTGAGTTCGACCCGCCCGAACGCTTCGCGCCGACTCGGATACCCGGCTCGCCGCGGCTGCAACTTGACCTCCAGGGCGGCGAGATCCGCGCGATCGTTTGGGCGACGGGGTTTCGGCCCGACTACCGGTGGCTCGAGGTGCCCGTAGTCGACGCGAAGGGGCAGCTCCGCCACGACGGCGGCGTCGTCGTCGACAGCCCGGGTCTGTACGCCCTCGGGCTGCCGGTGTTGAGGCGGCGCAATTCCACGTTCATCCTCGGTATCGAGGATGACGCCCGCGAAGTCGTCGACCACCTTTCAAGGTCGCTGGCGAAGGGCTCCTGGGGACCGAGCGCGGCGGCGGCCGCGCCGCCAGGGGCCGCTCGAATGCCATCCAATTTCTGAATCGGGGCACTAGTTCGGGGCGCTAAGCGCGCCGGAGACCAGCTCACCGCGCGCGGCGCCCTAGCGGGTGACCCATGCTTCGGGATCGTTCGCCAGCCGGTCGATCTTCGCGGGCAGCTTCCCGCTCGCCACGTCCGCGAGCGTCACGTTCTCCACCACGCTACGGAGGCTCTTGCGCACCGCGATCCACACCCGGGGCATCGTCTCCGCCGCGCCGCCGTAGGCGCAGTCCTCGGGCGGTCCTCCACGAACGGTCGCGAGCGGCCCCTCGACCGCACGGATCACGTCCGCCACCGTGACCTCGTCCGCGGGTCTCGCCAGCCGGAACCCGCCGTCCGCACCGCGTTGACTGCGAACAATCCCAGCATGGCGCAACTCACCCAGGATGTTCTCCAGGAAGTTCAACGGAATCTCCTGACTGGTCGCGATCCGCTCGGCCTTGACCGGCCTGTCGTCCGCGGCAGCCGCAAGTTCAACGGCAGCGCGGACCGCGTAGTCCGCCTTGGCTGAGATTCGCATGTCTGGTTCTGTCCGTTGCGGTGGGCAGGAATTCGTGGGGCACGAAGGACGTGCCAACTCCGATCGTGCCGGAAAAAACCCTCCGGCACCGGGTCGCGCCACGGTATCACCGGCGAACCCGGCGGCTCTTAACCCAGGTCACAGCCGAACTTAAGCCGCCGGCAGTCACGGCGCCCGCGCCGAGCTCCGACACCGATCTAAACCCAGCGGCCTGAAAGGCCGGGCCGTCAGCAGCGATGCGGCGTCAATCCCCCAGACCAATTCAGACGAGAGAGGACCAGATGGCAACCCCAAACACATACCGCGCGCGAGCGCACGCCGTGACCGACGCGCCCACCGACCCGGTGATCGGGTCCCGGGCGAGCATTCCCGATCGCTGGCGACGGCATCGCGCCCAGCGCCAACGCCGCGTGATCGCGCAGTGGCTGCGGCGCACAGCTAACCGCGGGCACGACACTGACCCGATTCGTCGTCGCCGGGAGGTGCTGCTTCACGATCGCGCCGTCGCGGTCGACCGCGACCTGCTCGAGATCGCCTCCATACTCGAGTGCACACCGTCCGCCGACCGGAGCGTGATCACGATGCTGCACGCGCTGCTCGCAGACGGCTGCGACAGCCCGCTCTACAACGCCGACATCCATATCTCCGAGCTCCGCGCGACCCTGTACCACGTCCGCGCCAGACTCACGACACAACCCTGAGCCCACGACCTGGGAAGCCAGGGTCACGAACCAGACCGCGTCCGAGTGCCTCGAGAACCCGATCTGCGGGTTCCAAAGCCCTCGCCGGCGGGCAACTTCACAGGCATCGCGAGGTCGTCGTGCGAGGCAAGCGCCGGTCGCGTCCTATTCAGCGGTACCACCGGCAGTCGAGACTGTCGGCGCGGAGCGCGATTCGGCGGAGCCTGGCTGAGAAATGTTGTCTCTTGAGGCTGTCGCAATTTCCCCGGTGGTGTGGGCGGGTCTCCGGAAATGTGGACCGGTCCGGAGGGGCGGGGTTCTGTCCGGTGCGACTGGTAAAAGTGCCTCCTGAGCAGGGCTGTAACGGCTGAGT
>Ga0335076_10000728_pt1 | contig 30801 bp, 30 predicted proteins | sample Lox_Sample_25_FD_206717 | JGI IMG/M metagenome (GOLD analysis project Ga0335076, IMG submission 206717) | Soil microbial communities from Loxahatchee National Wildlife Refuge, Florida, United States - Lox_Sample_2.5 | ecosystem: Environmental > Terrestrial > Soil > Wetlands | place: USA... | reverse complement strand
CAGTTTCCGTTCGGTGTGGTGAGGACGTTGCTCGAGTCACCGCTGCGCGAGCTGCCAACGAGCGACCGCGAGTCGATGCTCGCCGGCCCGGCGGCTCCCGCCGGCGCGCTTCTACTGGACGGAGCGCGGACGGAGACCGACACCGCGATCGCCCATGGCGTCTTGTGGCTATGTGCCGGCCTCGCTCGCACCCGGCCGCTCGTGCTGATCGTCGACGACGCGCAATGGTCCGACCGCGCCTCGCTCCAGGCCGTCACGTACCTGGCTCACCGGACCGGTGACCTCCCTCTGCTCATCCTGGTGGCGGCACGTTTGGGCGACCCTCGTGCGGCCAACGACCTCCTTGCGCTGCTCGGAGGTGCCCGGTCGGCGTCCGTGCTCCCTCTTCGGCCCCTTACTTCGATGGGCGCGACCCGCCTGATCCGTGGGCTTGCGCCCGAGGCCTCGATTCACGCATGCATCGATTGCCATCGCGCCACCGCGGGCAATCCTTGGCTGCTCATCGAGCTTGCCCGCCAACTCGATCGTCGGGGCCCGATCGATCCGCGCGCCACCAACGCCGCGCGCTCGGTAGTCCGCCGCCGCCTGGCCGAGCTCGAGCCTCGTGAGCGCGCGGTCGCGGCCGCACGGACGGTGATCGGCGAAGGCGCTCCGCCACACGCGATCGCTCGGGTCGCCAGGGTCGACGTGACCGAGCTCGCGCTCGCCGATGACGCGCTGATGGCCGCCGGACTCTTGGGCCCGGACGGCGATGGCATCGCCCACGAGTTGATCGCAACCATGATCCGAGACGAACTGGCGCCGGCGGAACGCGAGCGGCTCCACCGGGAGTCGGCGCGGGCCCTGATCGAGGTGGGCGCGACGAGCGAGGTCGTGGCACGCCACCTGCTCCACTCGCGACCCCGGGGCGATTCGAAGATCAGCGACTGGCTCGGGTGCGCCGGCGCCGACGCGGTGCAGCGAGGCGCGCCCGATGTCGCGATCACGTACCTCGAGCGAGCGCTCGAGGAGCGCGCTCCCGCGGCCGATCGCGGTCGGCTTCTCGCCAACCTGGCGACGGCCGCCTTCGACGCGGGGACGCCCGACCCGCGAGATCGCCTGCGCGACGCGCTCGGCCAGACGCGCGAGCCTGCCGCCCGGCTGGATCTGCTCACGCGCCTTGTCGCGTACGGGGTCGTCTTCGGAGGCGAGGAGCGAGACGTGCAACTGCTCACTGGCGAACTGGCCGAGGCCGGAACGGACGCTGACGGCCGGCTGCGCCTCGAGGCCGCGCTGCTCGACGCACTTCTGGCTCTCCCCGAGCGCCATGCCGAGCGAGCGCGCCGTGCGGCCGCGATCGATCTCGGGGCCGTCCGGGATCCCGTTCTCCGCCGCGTGGTGGTCGCCCATCGAGCGTGGCTGGCCACCGAGCTCGGCACCGCCCCAGCGGAGGCATGCGCGGGAATGGCGCTCGACGCTCTTGACGGCGGGTTCCTGCTCCGCGACGCCCGGTGCCGTGCGGCCTACCATCTATGCGTCGCCGTCCTTCTGATGACCGACCGTGGCGTGGAGGCGCGGCGCGCGATCGCCGCTCTTCGCGACGAAGCGCTCGTTCGAGGATCGATGCCGCTGCGAGCGGCCGCGGCCGCGTATGAGGCGGAGCTTTCCCTGCGGACGGGTCGCGTGGACGAAGCCGAGACGCAGGCCCGTGGCGCGCTCGAGCTCTGCGGCGGAAACTCGAGCGTGTTCGCGACGACCGCCGCGCGAGTGCTCGCGGTCGCACTCGCCGAACGAGGCGCGGTCGCCGAGGCCCGCGAGTGTCTCCGGGCCGGGCCGTACACGGACGCGCGGCTCGCGCTGGCCGAGGGCGACTTCGAGCGGGCCTATGCGGCCGCTCGCGACGCCGGCGCGCGCTACGAACAGTGGGGCCGGCCGAACCCGTCCCGCGCCGGCTGGCGCTCGGTCGCCTCGCTCGCACTCGCGCACCTCGGCCGTCGCGAGGAGGCCGCCGAGCTCGCCGAGGCCGAGCTGGCACTGGCTGGGCGGTTCGGGGCCCCGGTGGCGATCGCCAGAGCCATGGTGGCGCGTGCGGTGTCCGAGCCAGACGATTCAGAACGGATCGCGATCTGCCGGCGGGCGCTGGCGTCCCTCGAGGCGAGCCGAGCCGGCGCCGAGCTCGAATCCGTCCGTCTGCGGCTCGAGCTCGGAAGCACGCTGGCGCGGCTAGGCCGGCGGATCGAGGCACGAGAGCTCCTGCGCCCGGCGCTTGCCGACGCCGACGCCGTCGGCGCGTCCCGGCTCGCCGAGCGCGCCCGGCGCGAGTTGGTCGCCACCGGCCTCCGTCCACGCCGCGCCGCGCTCGAGGGCGCCTCCGCGCTCACTCCCCGCCAGCGCCAGATCGTCGAGCTGGCGGCCGCCGGGAAGGCCAACCGGGCGATCGCTCAGCAATTGTTCCTCAGCATCAAGACCGTCGAGACCCATCTGGCCGCCGGCTATCGCAAGCTCGGCGTGAACACGCGGACGGATCTGAGCGCGGCCGTCGCGGGGGCGGGGCACTAGAAGTCTTCTGGAAGGATCGGGGGCCGGCCCGCGTCACACACCCGATGGCGTACGTCGTCGGCATCGATGTCGGCTCGCAGAGCGTGAAAGCGGTGCTGGTCGACGAGGACGGCGATACGCGCGCCACCGCGAGCGTCCCCTGCGACACTCACTACCCGGCGAGCGGCTGGGCCGAACAGGATGCCCGCCGCTGGGAAGAGGCGATCACCCAATCCATCCGCGAGCTGCGGAGGACAGCCGGGATCGGCCGGGAAGAGGTCACGATGCTCGCGCTCGCCTGCCAGGTCGACGGACTGGTCGCGCTCGATCGCGAGCTGCGCCCGCTGCGCCCCGCGATCATCTGGCTCGACCGCCGCGCCACCGCGCAGTCGGCACGGCTGTCCGACGCGGTCGGGGAGGCGGCGCTGATCGAGCGGACCGGGCTCAACCCGGATGCCTCGCACACCGCCCCGAAGGCGATGTGGCTCCGCGACGAGGAGCCTCACCACTTCCGCGCCGCGCGCTGGCTCGTCTCGACCGTCGGGCATCTGAACGGTTGGCTCACCGGCGAGGTCGTCCAGGACCACGCCGACGCATCCTCGTCGCTGCTCTACAACCTCGCCACGCGCGATTGGTGCGGCGAGTTGGTCGGTCTCGCGGGCCTCGACCCAGACAAGCTGCCGGCGATCCGTCCAGCGCACGACGTGATCGGGCCGCTCCGGGCCGCGGTCGCCGACCAGCTCGGGCTGTCGACGCGTTGCCACGTCGCGGTCGGGACCGGCGACGACCACGGGGCCGCGCTCGGCGCCGGCGCGGTCGCGCCGGGGATCGTGGTCGACGTGACCGGCACCGCCGAGCCTGTCGCCGTCCCTTCGCGGGAGCTCGTGCTCGACGAGCTTCGCCTGGTCGAGACCCACGCCCACGCCGTCGACGGGATGCTGCTGATCGAGAACCCCGGCTTCGTCTCGGGCGGAAGCACGAGCTGGTGGGCCCGGGCGCAGGGCATTCCCCAGGGCGAGGTGTTCGCGCAGGCCGCGCTCGCTCCGCCCGGGAGCGACGGCGCGCTGTTCCTGCCGACCTTGTCGGGGTCGACCGCGCCGCGCTGGAACGACCGGATGCGCGGGTGCTTCGCCGGTATCGGGCTCCACCACGAGCTCGCGCACATGTCCCGGGCGATCCTCGAGGGCTGCTCGTTCGCGCTGCGCGACATCGTCGATCGGTTTGCGCAGATGGGACTCGGCGGCGAGGAGATCCGGGTCGTAGGCGGCGGCAGCCGCTCGCCCTTGTGGCTCCAGATCAAGGCCGACGTCACCGGCCGGACGGTCCGCGTCGTGCGCGGCGAGACGACCAGCGCTGGCGCGGCAATGCTCGCCGGCGTCGCCTCGGGGTTGTTCACCGACCTCCCGGAGGCAGCTTCTCGGATGGTGCGGATCGCGCCGGAGCCGGTGGTGCCGCGACCCGAGACCCGCGAGCGCTATGAGGACGCCTACCGCGCCTACCGCCGGCTGTACGACGGCGTCGAGCAGGCGCTGGCCGTCGGCGGGGCGTAAACGGCGGGCACCCGAGGCGGGCCCGCGCTGATCCCGCGGCACCCCGGGCATGCATGATCTGCCACTCGGCGCCAACCCGCCCCACCGTGGCATCCCGCGTATGCCCCAACGCTGTCGTACAGACCCGGCGAGTGTGAGATCCGTTGTGTCGAGGTCATAACGCACCGGGCGCGTCACGGAGGCGCTCGGCGAACGAATGGCGATTTACCCCTCATTTTTGAGGGGTAAATCGCCATTCCCCGGGGGGTCACACCATGCGGGGTCGGTCACAGCCCCTCACGACCTTGTGAGCCGACCACAACGCCAATCGGTGACGCGGCAGCCACCCCACATGCGAGTTCGATTGGCAGATGCTGCAGGTTCTCCAGGGTCGATGGCTGACCCCCCAGAGGCAAGGTTCAGGGACGCCAACCCCTAGAACCAGGGAATCTCCCCATACCGCAATTGCGGGATGTTCGGCAAGCTGAGGACATGCCGAAGTACGTCCTCACACACCGCCACCAACCCGAGGAATGCGCGATCGCGATCGCCTCGTGGAAGGGGTTCGTGAGCCCCCTGCGCCACGGGCGGCCGTTCGGCTCCTGCGCCCGGGGCGGTCACCGGATCTGGTGGACGGTCGAGGCCGAGGACCAGCAGGCGGCGCTGTCGATGCTGCCCCACTACGTCGCGCGGCGAACCGTGGCGGAGGAGGTGCAGGAGGTGCCGCTGCCGTGATGCTCGATCCCAACCGGCTGGGCGACTACATGGGGCCGATGTACCGCGCGGCATGGGCGCTGTGCGGCACCCGCCACGACGCCGAGGACCTCGTCCAGGAGACATTCGTGAACGTGCTCAAGCGCCCCCGGTTCGTTCGCGACGGCAGCGAGATCGGCTACCTGCTCCGCGCGCTGCGGAACACCTATTCGAGCGGATACCGGACCGCCGCGCGCAGGCCCGCCGAGCGGCAGCTGTTCGAGGACGACGATCCGGCCGCACCGTTCACCGACGATGGCATCAGCTCCCGCGAGTTGATGGAGGCGGTCGCGAGCGCGCCCGCGCCGTACCGCGATGCCGTGATCGCCGTCGATCTGGTCGGCCTCTCCTATCGCGAGGCGGCCCGGTCGCTGCACACCCGGGAGGCGACGATCACGAGCCGCCTACACCGCGGGCGCCAGCACATCGCCCGAGTCTTGACCGAGGCCACGGCGCCCGTCGCCTGACCGGCTACCCCCCGCGCCACCGCGCTCAGCGAAGCGCGGGCGCCGGCGGCCGCACCGCCGCCGATTGCTCGCCGGCGATGATCGCCGCTAGCGCCGCCCGGGAGCGCACGCCGAGCTTGTCGTAGATCCGGGCGAGGTGACTCTCGACGGTCTTCTCGCTCACGAATAGCGCCGCCGCGACGTCACGGTTGCGTTTGCCGGCCGCGACCAGCGTCGCGACCTCCCGCTCGCGTGCGCTCAGCGCCGCGACTCCCGAAGCGCCGCCGCGAGCGTCGCGAATCCGCCGCGAACCGCGCCGACCGAGCCGGCGCAGCTCGTGCGCGGCGGCATCGGCCTCGCGCAGCGCTCCGGCCCCGTACAGCGTGCGCTCGGCCTGCTCGAGCTCGGCGATCGCCTGCTCAGTTGAACCGACTCGCCCGAGGGCGGTGCCGATCAACGCATGCGCGCGGGCGCCGAGCACCGGATTGCCGGCGGACTCCGCCAGCGGCAGCGCCTCTCGGGCCGTGTCGATCGCCGCCGCCGGATCGCCACGCGCGAGCAGAACCGCCGCCCGAGCGCAGACGGCGTTCGCGGTGCGCTGCGGAAGCAGGCTCGTCCGCGCGCGAGCATCGGCCGTCGCCGCGGTCTCGGCGGCCGCATCGAGCTCCCCGAGGGCGAGCAGCGTGCGGGTCAGAAGCTCCCAGCCGTTTCCGCCGCGCAGGTCGAGCAGCCGCTGGCCGGGGCCGGTCTCGACCGCGGCGAGCTCGCCTCGGGCGCCCGCCGGGTCGCCCGCGGCGTTCAGCGCCGCCGCGAGATGCAGGCGCGAAAGGCTCGAGAAGAACGTCTCGGTCAAGCGATCCGAGCGCGCCACGGCCTCCCGCGCGCTGGCCAGCGCCCTCGTCGTGTCCCCCACCAGCGAGCACACCATGGCATCCGCCCACAGTGCCCAGACGGCGACCTGGTCGTTGCCGGTCAGCACGGCGGCATCGGTGGCGCTCTCCGCGACCGCCATCGCCTCGGCGATCCGCCCCTTCATGACCAGGCCATTGGCTTCGATCACGAGCAGGCCCGGGATCAGGGGGCTCTGGCCGGTCTCCTCCGCGAGCTCCAGGACCCGCCGCACATACGCGAGCGCGTTGTCGGCGCGCTCGAGCGCGGCGGCCGCCTGCGCGATGTACCCGCCGACGTCGAGGTGCTCGGCCAGCTGCTCGTCCGGCAGCGCGTCGTACGCCACTTCGGCCTCGCGAAGCTCGACCAGCGCGACGCCGGGCCGGCTGAGTGAGCTGCTGGCGAGGCTGCACAGCGCCGCACCCCACGCCCAGTAGAGCGTCTGCGCGCCGCTGCGAGCCCGGTCCGCGACATCGCGTGCGATGTCGTACATCGGTCCGAACTCGCCCCGCCAGTAGTGCTCGAGCGCGAGCTCGAGCGTCAGACCGAGCGCGCCGCCGGTGTCCGGCTCGAGCGTCTCGAGCGTGGCCTCGACGAGCGAACGCGACTGGAACGGATGGCCGTTCATCCGTCTCGCGAACGCGATCCGCGCCACCAGCTCGGCCCGCTCCTCGACGCGCTCGGCCGGCAGCAGGCCGCTGACGGTGTCGAGCACGCCGAGCGCCTCTTCGTAGGCGCCGGCATAGGTGAGCGCGGTCGCCGCCTCTCCGAGGAGCCGAAGGCGGCGCTCGTCGCCATCGGCGGGAGGCAGCAGCCGCGCGGCGGCGAGCAGCCACCGTCCGGCCGTCTCGGGCGCGCGCGGGGCAGCGTCGCGGCCTGCCTGCACGAGCAGCGAGATTGCCTGCTCGTCGCCGACCGCCGCGGAGCTCTCGACGTGGTGAGCGCGCGTGCTCGCGGGAGCGTGGGCCGCCTCCAGCGCCGCCGCCGCCCGCGCGTGGGCGCCGATCTGCCACCCCTGCGGTATCGCGTCGTATACCGCCCGGCGCACGATCGGGTGCCGGAAGCGGAACCGCCGGGGCATCTCGGTCGGCCGGATGAAGTCCGATTCCAGCAACTCGTCGAGCGCCGCGAACACCGACGGTTCGGTCTGCTCTGCGATCGCCGCCACCAGCTCGGGCTCGAACGACTCGCCGGCGACGGCGGCCGCCTCGAGTGCGCAGCGCGAGGCGTCCGAGACCGCAAACACTTCCTCCTGGATGGCCGCGAGCACGGCGCGCGGAACCGCCTCGCGCGAGCGCCCGGCGGGCCTCCGCGCGCGGATCCGCCGGGGATGGCCCGCCCTGACCAGCTGCTCGATGTAGAACGGATTGCCGCCGCTCTCCCGGTAGAGCATCGACCGGGTGGTGTCGTCGATGTCGGACCCGATCAGGTGCCCGGCCTCCTCGGGAGTGAGCAGCGCAGGCTCGAGGCGGCTGCCGCGCCCGGCGCGGGCGGCGCCCTCGAGCGCCGCGAGCAGCCGCGACGGCGCCTGGCGGTAGGCGACCGCCATCAACGCCGGTCCCCGGAACCGCCTGAGCAGATGCGCCAGCATCTCCACCGAGGCGGCGTCCGCCCAGTGGACGTCGTCGAGCGCGAGCAGCAACGGCTGGCGACGCGCCAGTTGCTCGAGCACGCTCCGGACCGCGTAGTGCAGCCGGTAGCGCTCGGCGCCCTCGCCACGGCTGGCCGGGCTGTCGGGATCGCGTGGAAGCGCCGGGAAGATCGCGGCCAGCTCGCGCGGGACGTCGTCGTCCAGGGCGCGGAGCACGGCGGGCTCGAGCGAGCCGAAGTAGTCGTTCAGCGCATCGACCATCAGTCCGAACGGGATGTCTCGCTCGAACTCGGCCGCGCGGCCGTTCAGGACCAGATAGCCCCGGTCCTCGCCACGCCGGCACAGCTCGGAGAGCAGACGCGACTTGCCGATCCCGGGCTCGCCGACGATCTGCACGCACCAAGGGTCGCCGGCGGCGAGCTGATCGAGCGCTGCCTCGAGTTCAGCAAGCTCGCGAGCACGACCTACAAGCGCGCGCACATGCTCTGACTCCATTAGACCCCCCGGGGATCTTTAGGAGCGTACTCGGTGCGCCGGCCCGGCGCGCGAATTCAAGGTGTATTCGGAGAAGGCGCGAGCGCCAGCTCGAGCTCGAGCTCGCCCCGGCGACTCGTGCGTGCGCGGAAACGGAGTCGCCTGAGGAGCGCCCGCGCCGGCCGGTTCTCCCACAACGTGGCGGCGGTGAGCAGCCTGAATCCGTTCTCGCGGGCCCGCTCGATCACCTCCGCCGCGAGCGCGGTGCCGATACCTCGGTTCTGAAGCTCGTCGATAACCTCGACGGCGACGTCGGCCACCCCCGGGCGGCCGGCCTCCTGCACGTACCGCGCGGTCCCGACGATCGATCCGTCGCGCCGATCGACCGCGGCGACGGCCACGTGCCGGAAGTGATCGACATCGGTGAGGAACGCGAGCTCCCGGGACGTGAGCCGTGGCTTGGGCGTGTGGAACCGCATCAGCCGCGACTCGAAGCTCATCCGGTCAAACATCGAAGCCACGCGATCGCGATCGTCGGGCCCGACAGGGCGGAGCTCGAGTTCGGGCAACGGCCACCGGCCATCACGGTCTGACGTCTGATGACTTTCTATGCTCATCGAGAGAGCAAGACGATCCGCTTGCGGCGATCCTTCCAATGTGAGCGATCCCACCCTGAGCGGCCTCGAGTCAGAGGAGGGCTGGCTGTTCGCGTCGAGCCTGCTGGTCGCGGCTACCCCGGGCGGTTTTCACGCCCCGTTCGTCCGTGACTCCCTGATCACCTCGCCTAACACCGCGGATCGAGCTGGCCGTTCGACTCGTGGCTGGGTGGAGCGGTCAGCCGAACTCGAGGCGGTCGCGTTTCACATCACCGGCAGCCATGGACGGTGGGCGCGCGCTGGGCGCTCGTCAACGACTGGGACCGGGATCAGCCTAGGCCGCGTAGCGCTGCGCGGACCGCGCTCGCGCCTTGGCCGCCTCTTCCTCGCGGTTCTTGGCCGGCGCGGCCGTCGACAGATCGTGCAGCAGGTGCGCAGAAGCGTGCGCGACGGCGTCGATCGCTCGCCCGAATGCCTCCTCGTTGGCGCGCGAGGGCTTGGTGAACCCGCTGATCTTGCGCACGTACTGAAGCGCGGCGGCGCGGATCTCCTCTTCGGTGGCGGGCGGGTCGAAGTTGTAGAGCGTTCTGATGTTTCGGCACATGCTCCAAGCGTAAACGGCTCGGGTCCTCGGCTCATCCGTGACCAACAGAGCCGAATTCCTTGATCCTCCGCGCCAAATACTGCAAACGGCGCTGGAGCGGCGTCTGGGCACACCCTACGATCGCGCCCTCATCGTCCACCGAGCTCATCGTCCAAGAGGGAGGATGTATGCGTTCAACCAAGTCTCGGCTCGCCGCCGCCGTAGTCGTGGCTGCCGCCTCGATCGGCGCCTACGCCGCGATCGCAGCCGCCACCGCGACCGCCGGTCCCGGTCATACGGCGAAGGCCGCGCCCAGCATCAAGCGGTTCAACCTCAGCGGCTACGTGCTCGACACGGCCTACAGCCTCGGGCGCAACACCGGCAACACGTTCCAGCAGACGTACAAGAACGGAACGGTTCACGGCGTCCCGATCAAGGGGCCATTCGTCGGCACGAAGTTCCCCGTCGAGGACTACGTGGCGATGCCGATCGGCAACCACGAGCTCTACGTCACCTGGCTCGATCCCAAGACGCACGCCATCGTTGATGTGTTCGTCATGAACTTCAAGACCGGGATCGTGTACGACTACGCGCCCGCCGGCAAGCCGGAGAGCTCCGGCACGGTCACGGTCGTGAGGAAGGGCAAGCACCCGCTCCCATAGGCGCTCGCGACCAGCGCGCGGCGTATCGTCGGCCGCGTTTATCGGCAGGCTGAGCGGATGCGCCGTCGCGCTGGTTCGCGCGCTCGGCGGCTGTGGGGCTGGCAACACTCCAAGCCGACGACGCCCACGACCGGTCGCGGCGCCGGGCAGCGCCCGACCGTCCGCTTCAGCGGCGGAAGCCTGCCGCCAGCTCGACCCAGCTCGTCGCGGAGGGCTGCCCCGCACGGCGGATCAGCGGCCGTCTGCACGAATTCAGCCACCCCTGGTTCAAAAGCCGCCCGAGCGGGCAGAAATGACCTGCTTCCGACCCGCCGGCCCGTCCAATGAGTGACCGACACATCCGCGCCATGCTCCGCGGCGCCACCGCGGCAAAGCTGCTCGACGGATGGCAGGGACCGCATCTGGCGGAGCGCACGTACTGCATCGCGCCCCGGCACGCGGCTGCGATGGAGCGGCCCCTGGACTACGTGATCGGGTATTGCGAGCTGCTCGCGGCGGCCGGCGTCGAGCCGCTGTATCGCGAATCCGAGCCGCTGTTCTAGGCATCGGCCGACGTTCGCGTGGCAATCAAGCGGCAGCCGACCGCCGGCACGAGCCCACTCGCGATTGCATCGACCTCGGCGTCGTACAGGCTCGGGCGCAACTCCCATCGGTGCAGGTATGGACCGCGGACCGGCTGCCCGAACACAAAGTACGGCGCCAAAGCGGTGAGCATCCGTTCGAGCGGGTGAATATGCGCGCGGAGGTGCTCGAGGATCCCGGCCGAGTCGTGGTCGTGTTCGGAGAAGCCGAGCGCCTGCCGCTGCGAGCTCCACCAGCCCATCGCACGGTCGTCGTAGCGCTCGATGTCCAGCTCGTCGATCACCAAATGCGCTCCGGGCGGAAGCAAGGTCGCCAGGTGCGCGCAGGACTCCTCGAGCGGATCGATGTGGTGCAGCGCGACAACCGAGACTGCCACGTCGAACGAGCCTCGCACCTCGAGCAGCGAGCACGGCTGAACGATGCCGCCCGCTTCGGCCGCGGGATCGACCGCAGTGATCGCGTAGCCGGCCTTCTTCAGGGCGACGGCGAGCTCACCCCGCCCGGCACCGATCTCGAGGACACGCGCGGGCGGCGCCGGCAGCGCTGCCATCACGAACGCCTCGAGCTCGCGCGTCACCATCTCTGTTCAACCCTGCCGAGCACTTGGCGTCACGATATCGCCGTGAACGCTGCAAGCGACTACCGCGAAAGGCTGCGCGCGTTCGGCCTCGGAGAAGACGACCTCGCAGCATGGACGCACAGCGGCCTCGGCGACGACGCTTTCCACGACTGGCTGACCGATCGCGTTGCGCGCCGCCCGGCAGGCCCGCGAGCCCGTGCCGTGTACGGCGCCGACGACGTGCATGCGTTCGCACGCCGGGCGATCCTCGACGCCCTGATGCTCGCGCCGGACGATCACGTGCTCGAAGTCGGCTGCGGGGGCGGGTTGTTGCTGCGCGACGCGCTCGCGAGCGGCGCCCGCGCGACGGGACTCGACCATAGCGAGGACATGGTGAAGCTCGCCCGCGAACGGGCACCGGGGGCTGAGCTCGTGCTCGCCGGCGCGACCGCGCTGCCGTTTGACGCAGACACGTTCACCGCGGTCGCGATGTCAGTCGTGTTCTTGTTCCTCGACGAGCCGCTGGTCGCGTTGCGCGAGTGTCGCCGGGTTCTCCGCCCCGACGGGCGTCTGGCCGTGTACACCACCGGCCCCGAACTGAAGGGGACCCCGGCGGCGCCCGAGCCGATCGCGAGCCGCGGCCATTTCTACGACGATGGCGAGCTCGCCGGTCTCGCGCGCGGTGCAGGTCTGCGCGCGGTGTCGGTGGACAACGACGACGGCGGGCAACTGCTGACCGCGCGCAAGTAGATGAAGGTCGAGACGTACACGTTCGAAGACGACGGCGGGATCCCGAACTCTCCGCTCCCCGTCGTTCTCTACCGCGGCGCGCTCGACCGCGACGCCGGCGCGGGCACGTACGAAGACCTGTTCGCCGACCACCGCTGGCTCGGCGCGTGGCGCGACGGGATCTTCCCGTTTCACCACTTTCACTCGACCGCCCACGAGGTGCTCGGGATCGCGGAGGGCAACGCCGACGTGATGCTCGGCGGTCCGGAGGGCCGCCGTCTCGGGCTGGGCGCCGGCGACGTGGTCGTCCTGCCCGCCGGAACCGGCCATTGCAACGCCGGGTCGAGCGCCGATCTGCTGGTGGTGGGCGCCTATCCGAACGGAATGCGGTGGGACCTCCGCCGCGGCGATCCCGGCGAGCACGATGAGGTCCTGGCCAACATCGCCCGGGTCCCGCAACCCGACTACGACCCCGTGCGCGGACCAGACGGACCGCTGATTGAGCTCTGGGCCTCAAGCCCCTGAGTTGCCCCCTTCAACAAATGCGGCGGGACCATCCTGGGGCGTCCCTCGTTCTCGCACGACCGCGGACTAAGGATTTCGCCCGAAACCACCGCGGACTGCAGCCGCTCTCGGGCCAAGCATCCCCGCCGTCAGCTTCCGTCCGCGCAGGCAGTGATCAGCCCACCGCCGCCGGGCGCGCGGTTTCCGAGGCCGCTCCCTTGGGAAGTTCATCTACGTCCTGAGGTCGCTGGGAGGTGGGTTGATGGGTCATCGACAAATCGCAACTGTCGTCACGGGGCTCTGCGCCGCTGCCTTGGTCGCCGCGCCCGCCGGTGCGTCCGGCCGCGCCTCGGGCGCCCGACGCACGGCGCGCTACCCGGACGAGCCGCTGGCCGTCGGAACCGGGGGCGCCGTCGCCTCGATGGATGTCGGAGCCAGCCGGGCCGGCATCGACGTACTCCGGCGGGGCGGCAACGCCGTCGACGCCGCTGTCGCAACGGCGAGCGCACTCGGGGTCACCGTTCCGTTCGTCGCGGGCCCCGGCGGCGGCGGGTTCATGGTCATCTACAACGCGCGCACGCATACGGTCACGACGATCGACGGCCGCGAGACGTGCCCCTCCGCGTGCACGACCAACCTGTTCATCGACCCGGCGACCGGCGAGCCGATGAACTACACCGCAGCCTCCGATCAGCCGCTGTCGACCGGCGTGCCGGGGAACGTCGCGACGTGGGCCACGGCGGTACGAAAGCTCGGCCGGCTCTCGCTCAGCGCCGACCTTCAGCCCGCCATCGGTCTCGCCAAGCGTGGTTTCGCGGTCAACTTCGACTTCAACCAGCTCGAGCAGTCCGGACTGTCGACGCTGCAGGCGTATCCGGCGAGCCGGTCGCTGCTGCTCACGCCGGCCGGTGATCCGCTTCCGGTCGGGACGTGGCTTCGCGACCCGGACCTCGCGCACACCTACGAGCTGATCGCGCGCCGCGGTCCGGCGGCGCTGTACAACGGACCGATCGGACAGGCGATCGTGCAGGCAGACGATCACCCGGTGCTCCAGCCGGGGCAGACGATCGTCACGAACCCGGGCATCATGACGACTCAGGATCTGCAGTCCTACCGGACCCGGATTCTCGCCCCAACCCGGGTCAAGTACCGCCGGCTCGACATCTATGGAATGGCGCCGCCGTCGAGCGGCGGCTCGACAGAGGGCGAGATCCTCAACATCCTGAACGGGTACCCGCTCGGCTCCGAGTCGCGCGTCACCGCCCTGTTCCACTACCTCGAGGCGTCGCGGCTCGCCTACGCGGACCGCAACGCCTTCATCGGCGATCCCGACTTCGTCCACGTCCCTCTCGCCGGCCTGCTCGACCCGGCGTTCGCGGCGACGCGCCGGTGCCTCATCGGCAGTACCGCGTCGATGTCGCCGGTCGCACCCGGCTCGCCGTTCGCGCCGTTCCCGGGCTGCGGCGGCACGTCCGGGTCCACCCAGTCGTCGGCGGCGTCGCCGGAGGCGCATCACACGAACAACATCGTCACCGAGGACAGGTGGGGCGACATCGTCGCCTACACGAACACCATCAACTTCTTTGGCGGCAGCGGCGAGGTCGTGCCCGGCTACGGCTTCCTGCTCAACGACGAGCTGACCGACTTCGACTTCGCCCCGTCCTCGCCCAACGCGAATGACCCGAATCTCCCGGCGGCGGGCAAGGAGCCGCGGTCGAGCATGGGACCGGTCATCGCGCTCCGCGATGGCAAGCCTCAGTTCGCGATTGGCGCCGCCGGCGGGTCGACGATCATCACGACCGTCGTCCAGATCCTCATGAATCACGTCGACTTCGGCATGAGCCTGCCGGCCGCGCTCGCGGCGCCCCGTGTCAGCCAGACGAACTCGTCCACGAACACCTCGCTGGCGGAACCCGATTTCTACGACAGCTCACTCGCAAAGCAGCTCACGAGTCAGTACGGCGAAAAGTTCTCGCTCGCCACCGGCTCAATCCTGCCACTCGATAACTATCCGGGCGACGCCACCGCGCTGCAGACACTCGGCCACGGGCAGGCGGAGGCGATCGCCGAGCCGGTGCGTCTCGGTGGCGGAAGCGCGCTCGCGGTCAAACCGAGTCACAGGTGACGCCCGAGGTCACCGTCTGGAAGTAGGAGATCGTCCCGCCCCCTGGCGCGATGAAGTGCACCACAAACCCCGGCGGTTCGTCGGTCGGATCGAGTCTGGATGCTTGCATTCCTATAGGGAACTGAAGGTAGGTGCTCGGTCCGATCAGCAGCGGGCGCGAGGCAAACTGTGTGAGCACCGGCCGGTGCAGATGGGCACTGAGTATTTGAGTCACCTGTGGGTGGCGCTCGAGTACTTCGGCCAGTCCGGTTCGTGACGTCTCGCTCAGTGCGTACCGGTCCCAGGCGGGCGATCCGGTCAGTAGCGGCGGGTGGTGCATCGCCAACAGCGTCCCCTGTTCAGGGTGATCGGCGAGTTCGCGCTTGAGCCAATCCAGGCTGACCGGATCGAGCTTGCCCGCATCCTCATCCTCGCCGGGCACCGTTGTGTCGATGACGACCAGACGCGCCGGCCCGAGGTCGGTCGCGTAGTCAAGTGGCGCTCCGTCCGACGGTTCGAGCCCGAACTGTCGGCGCAGCACCTCGCGGTCATCACGGTTGCCCATCACGACATACAGCGGCGCTTCGAGGCGTTCCAGTTCGGCGCGCGTCCGTGCGTACTCCTCGTCGGATCCGTGTTCGGCGAGGTCGCCGAGCGCCAACACGCCGTCGACCGCGACATCGAGCCGGCGCACCGAGTCGATCGTCGCAGCCAACGTCCGCAGAGGATCGGTCGCCACCCAGCCGGCGCCGATGTGCAGATCCGCGAGCTGGACGAGAACCACCGTGCCGGTACCGTAGCGCCGGCGATGTTGCTGGCGCCCCGTCTAGGGCGCGCGATCGCGCGCCCTAGCCCCCCTGGCGACCGGCTAGCTGCCGCCACCCGCCGGCGCCAGGCCGAAGGCGACCTGATCGCCTTCCCGGCGCGCGTGAAGCTCTGCGTCGTCGAGCATCGGGGCAGCCTCGGAATCGACGAATACGCGCGCACCGCCCTCCTCGATGACCTCGTCGCCCGGCGCGGGCTCCGAGACGATCTCGATTGTGAAACGGGACTCACCGCCGGTGTCGATGCGCAGTCCGGCGTCGTCGGGTACCTCGGGGTTATGCAGCAGCGTGTCGACCGCCTCGACGGCTGACTGAGCAAGCGTGAGCATGGTGCTCCCTTCCGTTTGGGACCGAACGAACGCGTTTACCCTGCTGACCACTTCGCAAACGGATGCGGGCGCCTCAACCGAACCCGGCGTGGAAATGGTCTGCGCCCTCCGCCGTGCGACAGTGCCGTCGGCGAGGAACGCGGTCAGCACCACATGAGGAGTCACGAGCGGCTCTCCGTTCCAGTAGTCGCCGCGAGCGCGTACGCCACAGGCCCGTGGCGCAAGGCGGTGCGTCGCGGGGTGGTCGGGACAGCCGCGCCGCGAGTTGCCGATCGGGATCAGGACTCGCCGCCCGGTGTGGCCCGGAGGCGCACGGAGCCGACGACGGCGAACGCGACGACATCGCTCGGCCGGCGGGCATCAACGCATCCCGCGAGCAAGAGAACCGTCAAGGCGCTGAGCGAGCTGCGCATCGCTTCTCGATACGGCCGCGCGCCTCGACGGAGTCCCTGGTGGTCTCGCACCCAGGATCTTCAGACCTCTTGTCCAACCTCCGGCCGCAGCGCAAGCTATCGGCATGACCAAGACATCTTTCCTCGGCGACAAGCCCATCAACCGCATCGGCTTCGGCGCGATGCAACTCGCTGGTCCCGGCGTGTTCGGCCCGCCGCGCGACCCGGACGCGGTCCGGGCCGTGCTGCGCCGCGCGATCGAACTCGGCGTCGACCACATCGACACAGCGCAGTACTACGGCCCGGACGTCGTGAACGACCTCATCCGCGAGGCGCTGTATCCGTACCCGGAGAGCCTGAAGCTCGTGACCAAGGTCGGCGGCCGCCGCGACGATCAGGGCGCCTGGCTCCCGGCCCAGAGTCCCGCCGAGCTCCGCGCCGGCGTCGAGGACAACCTCCGGTCACTGCGGGTGGAGCGGATTGACCTCGTCAACCTGCGTCTGATGACCGCCGAGACGGCCGGCGACCTCCTCGCCGAGCAGCTCGGCACGCTCGAAGATCTGCGTGCCGAAGGCAAGCTCGACCTGATCGGCATCAGCGAAGCCGGTATCGATGCCGTCGGGCGCGCACTAGACCTCGTCGACATCGCCGAGGTGCAGAACGCCTACAGCGTCGTCAACCGCTCCGGCGAGCAGGTGCTCGAGCTGTGCATCGAGCGAGAGATCGCATTCGTGCCCTACTTCCCGCTCGGTTCGGCGTTCAGCGGCGGCCCCAGGCAGCTGGCGCAGGATCCGGCTGTCGCCGAAGTCGCGAAGCGGCGAGGGATCACCGTCACGCAGGTCGCGCTCGCCTGGCTGCTCTCCCGTTACGAGCGGATCCTGCTGATTCCCGGTACCAGCTCCGTGCAGCACCTCGAGGAGAACATGGCCGCGGCGGACGTCGAGCTCGACGACCAAGATCTGGCTGAGCTCGAGACCGTGAGCCAGCTGGGCGACCCCCTGGCCGCCGCGCACGAATGACTCACGTGCGGGCCTGTCTTACCGCCCACGAATGACTCACGTGCGGGCCTGTCTTACCGCCCACGAATGACTCACGTGCAGGCCCGTCTTAAAGAGTCGCGAGCGCCGTGCGAGTGACCTCGTCGGCGGGCGCGTACACGGCCATTCGCAGCTCCGGCTGGCCCGTCGGAACCGTCTGCGCGTGATGGAGCCGCAGCGTGCCGAGCCGCGGGTGCTTGATGACCTTGGTTCCGCGCTGGGCCTCGATCACCTCGTGCTCGTCCCACCACTCGCGAACCCGCCCGCTGTGCTCACGGATCTCGGCCACGAACTCCTCGTACTCCGGCTCGCCCGCGTGTCGCGCGTACTCGGCGCGAAACCGCGCCAGGGTGTTGCGGGCGGTTGTCTCGCGTTGGGCCGTCATCCCGCCTTCGCCGGGGTCGACCATCAGCCACCAGAGCAGATAGCGTCGGTCTGGAGGCAGATGGCCCGGCGAGCCGAGCACGACCGAGGCCGCTCGGTTCCAGGCGAGGATTCTGGTCATCGGCCCGAGCAGATAGGCCGGGTTCGGGTGCATCGCGTCGACTAGCGCGACCAACTGGCCGATGTCCCCGCCGACCTGATCAGGATCGGTGCCGGCCACGTCATCGGCAAGCGGAAGCTCCGTTCGCGCGAGCGCGAACAGCGTCCGGCGCTCGGCTGGGTCGAGCCGCAACGCGCGGGCGAGCGCATCGAGCACCTCCGGCGAAGGGTTGATGTCCCGCCCCTGCTCGAGCCACGTGTACCAGGACACCCCGACCCCCGCCAACGCGGCGAGCTCCTCGCGCCTGAGGCCGGGCGTCCGGCGGCGCCCGCCGTCGTCGGGTAGTCCGACGTCCGCCGGGGACAGCCGCCCTCGGCGTGAGCGCAGAAATGCCCGCAACTCGTCCCGCCGGGAAGTTGATGAAGCGACGGCCATCGTTCGACCCGCCTGACTCTAGCTCGTCCCTGCAAAATGGTCCGGCGCTCGCCACGGAGTGAGAGCCGTGATCGCGTGTATCAGTGTCCGGCGACCTGGCCACCGTCGATGTGAAGAGTCTCGCCGGTGACGAACGCGGCTCGTTCCAGATACAGGATTCCGTCGACGACGTCGCTGATCTCACCCACCCGCCCGAGCGGCTGGACATCGGCAAGGCCGATGTATGACGCCGGATCGTGAACCGGTGTCTTGATCACGCCAAGTGAGACCGCGTTCACCCGAACCCCGCGGGAGGCGTATTCGATCGCCAGGGAACGTGCGGCGGCGGCGAGCCCGCCCTTCGTCAGCGACGCGAGGGCGGCCGGCCGCGTGCTGTCGGCATTGTCGACAAGGCTGGTGCTGATGACTACCACATGGCCGCTTCCCTGTGTGACCATCTGCCGGATGGCGCGCTGGGTGATGTGAAAGAACCCCGCCAGGTTCACCGCGGTCACCTCGGCGTAGTCGTCTAGCGTGTAGTCAGTGAACGGCTTGCCGATGTAAATCCCGGCGTTGTTGATCACACTGTCGATCCGTCCGAAACGGTCGAGCGCGAGCCGGACGACGCGCTCTGCGGTCGCGGCCTCGGCGATGTCGCCTTCGATGGTCGCGAGCTGTGGATCGTCAGACGGCGCGATCGAGCGAGCGGTCGCGACGACGGCATAGCCGGCGGCCCGGAACGCAGACGTCAAGCCCGCGCCGATCCCCTTGGACGCGCCGGTGACGATCGCGACCTTGGACACGGAGCTCACGCGACGAGGTACGTCTCGTAGATGACGCCTGCCGGTTGCCGGCCGGCGACGGCGACGAACACACCTTTGTTCAGCCAGTCGAGATCGGCAGCGGCCGTCTCGATCTGGGTCGAGGTCCGGAACGTGTACTCGGTCGGGTCGACGTCCTCCCCGCGCGCGATGCGCGCCAGCACCTCGGCACTGCCGTGGCGCACACCACGTGACCGAACGTCGAGTATGACGCCGGCGTCGGTCTGCAGGGTGTAACGGACGTCTACGATCGCGGTTCCATCGGGCATGATCGTCTGCCAGTCGGCACTCGCGCCCGGGACCAGTTTGCCGCTGAGCTCCGGACCGGCGAAGGTGCCGCCCGTCAGCGGCACGATGCGCCGATGACCGTGGACGGTGTCGCCAAGATCGAGCGGGTGGCCGAGCGCGGCCTCCAGCCGATACACCGGGATGAGGTGCGGGGTAGAGAGATGAAACCCGTGCTCGGCGGCACGGTTCTGGTCGACTGGGAATTCCATCGCCTTGCTCCTTCCGGCCTCGCCGGCGCAGTGACTACCTGCCAGTTCGCTCCCGGTGCTTGCATCCCGGCCAGCAGCAGGGCCTGCGCTGGCCGTCCTCCAGCTCCTCCTGGGTCCGTCGGATGCGGCGTTCTCTGGTGGTGTCGTGCTTGGCATCCTCGACCCAGCAGATGAATTCGTTGCGGGCCAAGGGCGTGATGTCCTTCCAGGCATCGAGCGCCGTGCCGCTTGCGATCAGCGCCTCACGCAGGTCGGCGGGCAATTTGTGCGCCACCCCGCCGGGCACTCTCGGTCCGCTCACATCTCCCATCGTAATGAGCCGGGTCAACGGGCGTCACCCGCCGCTCGCCGGACTCAGTGCGGTTCGCACATGAGCTTGACAGTCGCCTCACCTCCCGTGGCGTCAGTTCGTGGAGTCGCGCCAGGCTCAGCGACCCGGTTGATTCATGCGCCGCCGAGCGGCCCAGGTTTCCTTGTCCATGCACCACCGCCACTCGATCCCGATCTCGGCCGGCGCCACCCGCTCATCCGGCGACTCGCCGATCCATTCGAACCCCAGCCCGCGGGGGACGCCGGCGCTCGCGTGATTGGCCTTGTCGTGGTGAATCTCGACCCGCACGATCCCCGGCACCGAAAACGCGGCGTCGGTCAGAACGTGCGCGACCCGCGTGGCCACGCCGCGACGGACAAACCCAGGGTGCGTCCAGTATCCGATTTCAAGCCCATCCGCGCCAATGCGACGGTGCAGCCCACCGCCGCCGGCGATGCGACCCTCGACGAACGAGCCGAGGATCACGTCGCCTCCCTGAGCCCAATCGCGCTCCCACTCGTCGATCATCGCTATGCGACGCTCGAGCGATAGCGGCTCCTCGGCTATCCACGCCATCCAAGGCCGCAGATGGTCGGCACTCTCGAGGATCGCCTGGCTCAGCGCGGCGGCGTCGGACGCCAGCCATCTCCGAACCACCAGCCCGCCCGGTCCGGTCAAACGCTCCGGAAGCACAGCGCTTCTCGTCACGAGCCAACGATACGTAAAGTCGCGGCAATCTCGTCACCGGCGTCGCCGGGCGGTGATCAACCACGAGCGCGAATCGAGGATCACGCCCCGCTCGTCGCTGCAGTGCGCCGCCAGCATCCTGTGCAGGCGCTCGACGGTCCGCCGCGCCTCGTCGTCGCTGATCGTCGCGAACGCATCGCTCGTGCTCTGAAGGCCTCGATCGCCTGCGCCCAGTCGTTGTCCTCGTATCGCTGCCAGACGAGCAGCACCAAGCACGCCTCGGGTCGCAGGGCAGCGGCGATGTTGGCGAACGCGGCGCCGGATCGGAGAAGAACATCGTCCCGAAGCGGCTGATCGCGCGCCGACGCCGACAACGAGGCCCGGGGCCGCAGCGCGCGCCGCCTCGCGAGTCGTCAGCCCAGTCCCGCGGCACGACGTGGTGGTCGTCGGAGGAGGGCCGGCCGGGATGATGCTTGCCGCCGAGCTGGCGGTGGCGAAGGTCGACGTCGCGGTCGTCGAGCGCCGTGCCAATCACGTGCTCGTGGGCCCGCGGGCCGGCGGGATTCACGCGCGTACGATCGAGGTGCTGGATCAGCGCGGGGTCGCTGATCGGTTCCTACCAGAGGGTCAGGTGGCTCAAGTCGCGACGTTCGGGACGACCGTGTTGGACATGAGCGACCTCCCGACGCGTCATCCGTATTCACTCGGGATCTGGCAGAACAAGATTGAGCTGATCATGGCCGCATGGCTAGCCGAGCTGACGGTGCGGATCTATTACGGACGCGAGGTGACGGGATTCGCGCAGGATGACACTGGCGTCGACGTTCAGGTGTCCGACGGCGAGCCACTACGAGCCGGGTACACGGTCGGGTGCGACGGGGGCCGGAGTGTGATCCGTAAAGCCGCCGGCATCGAGTTCGCGGGATGGGACCCCACGAGGAGTAACCTGATAGCCGAAGTCGAGCTGACCGAGGAAGCGCCACAGGGCATCCGGCGCGACGCCACCGGCGTGCATGGGCTCCACAGGCTGGAGGACGGGAGGACCGTCCGGGTGGTCGTGACCGAGCAGCAAATCGGGCCCAGCGACGAGCCCACCCTGCGAGATCTGAGCGATGCGCTCATCGCCGTGTACGGCACCGACTTCGGGATCCGCAGTCCGACATGGATCTCGCGGTTCACCGACATGACCCGCCAGGCCGACGCCTACCGCGTCGGACGTGTGTTGCTCGCGGGTGACGCGGCGCATGTGCATTACCCGGCAGGCGGCCAGGGTGTCAGCCTCGGTGTACAGGACGCGGGTGAATCTCGGGTGGAAGCTGGCTCTGGCTGCGGACTCGCTCCTAGCGAGTGCCGAGGTGTGCATGAGACCGAGCTCAACGGGGCATGGTAAAGCTCGACAGCGGCCTGCCGCGGAGCTCCGCCTCCGGGATGTCGCTGAACCTCCCACTGCCTCGGAGCGAGCGAAGTCGCATCTCGAGCGTCTTGGCAGCCGCCTGCGCGAATCGCTGCTGCATCTCGATGGCCTTGTCCGCGTCCACGTAAGACGCGATCGCCTCATCGATGCGGTCGTTGATCTCGCGCCCGGCTGACGCGAACAGGTAGGCCTCCGCGTAGACCAGGCTCGTGATGGGAAGGTCAAGCGCCTGCACCCGCTCGTCCATGCCCTTCTGGAGCTGCCTGCGCCGCCCCTTGAGCTCGTCGATCGAGCCCTCGATCGACGACCGCGCTTTGAACAGGTCGCTTTCGATCCATACAAACTCGCTCTGGACCTGGAAAAGGGTGTACTCGATGTCCCAGTCCACGCTAGCCGTCTCCTTCGAAGGCATCGAGGCCCTCAGGTCGAGCGCGTTGTACTGGCGCTGCACGTCGGCCGCCCGGTCGGCCACGCGGCGCGCCTCGTCGATTGCCTGCCGGTACGGCGTTCCCTCGGCGAGCGTCGCCGCCGCCATGTTCTGAGCCTGCGCGACGAGCACCACCAGGTCGTAGATCTTCCACGCTTCAAGGCCCCAGTGGACGAGGTCGGTCAGCGTTGTCATCCGCCGGCTGAACGTGACCTTGTCCGAAAGCTCGGCGGCGAGGTCGTGTGCCGTGCTTCCGGCGCTGGAGGGAACTGCGGCCGGGCGGGGCGGGCTGACCTCGACAGCCGGAGCCGGAGCTGGAGCCGGCGCCGGCTCCGGCTCCGGGTCGGCGGACGCGGAGCGCGGTGCGCGGTAGTCGCGCTCAAGGTCGTTCAAGCGCGGAGGGCCGGGTCCCACCTTGCCAGGCTCGCCAGGACTGTGGGGGCGCGTCGCCGGCTGCTCGACCGGAAGTTGGGGTCCTTTCTCTCCGGACGGCCGAGGTCGCTTCATGCTGTCGGGGTGGCGGTCGAACGCCTCCTTGTCAAGACCGGCGTCGATCGCCGCTGTGCGAAATGGCTCGGCCGGGTCCGCCGCGGCCGGTCGGAAGTGGCCCGAGCCATCATTCCAGGCCTTGAGCGTTCCTGCCTCGAACGTGACCTGCCCGGCGAACGCCACGCGGTTACCTTGGGCCGCTTCGGTGTGACCAGCCCCACCAAACCTGCGCTTCGCTTTGACCGCCCATAGCCGACCATCTCTGACTACAAAGTCGTACGTGCCACGGGCGGTCCGATTGAATTTGCGGCCGATCTCCTTCCATTTCCCGGCGACCTTCTCGAGCCGCACAACCTCAGCACCGGGAATGGGCTCGTCGCCAGGGAAAAGATTGCCGAACGTGGGCTGACGTTGGAGGACCGCGAGCGCGCGCGCGGTGGCGCGATTACCGGCCGTTCTCTGCAGCGCTAGGAGCGAATTCGCAGGCGTCCGCTCCACGATGGTCGACTCATCCCGTGGCCTGGCGCGAGCAGGCTCAGCTCTTGAAGGGAAGGCAGGCCTCGCCATCTCGTAACGGAGACGTCCCCGCACGCGAAAACCTTTCGCAACGTGCTGGGCCAGAGGTAGCCGCCGTCGTCGGGTCGGAACGGCGCTCGATCGAGCGCAGTCCCGCGCCAGCCGGCCCAGATGAGCATCGGCGGCGGTTCCAGCGCGCATCGGACATCGACTCCACGTGGCCTCGCGCTGCACTGCAGCCGGCGACAAGCAGGCCTCCTCTCCCGCGGCGACGGGGCGGACGACCGCTTGGCTGCGCTCGACGCGCGCCACGACATCGGGACGTCTCGTCAGGCGCTTGTTGTTCACGAGGTTGTCTGCAAGACCCGCGAGCTTGACCGAGCGCGCGATCGCGTTGCCCGCGACCTGCGCGATGTACTGCTCCTACGTCTGGCCCGACCTCCGCGTCAGGGCGGTCACGGCATCCAACACTTCGCACGACAGGTTCGCTTCCCGCAGCTCCTCGGCGGTGACCGCGGTGTCCTCCAAGACTTCGTGTAACACAGCAAGTGCCCGCGCGCGGACGCCGCTCACGCCGAGCATCACACGACGAGGATGCAGGATGTAGGGCTCCGTTCCGGGGGATGGAGAGCGCTGTCCGTGATGCGGACGCACAGCCAGCGCGATCGCCAGCTCCAACTCCTCAGCCGGATCCACAACCCGTCCATTTCCATCTCACCGACCCTGAGTGACATTGAGCGGCGGGCGCCCCCATTCGACGGGCTTTATTGATGGGAGATCAACGACGCCAATGTCTGCGGGCACCCTTCCCGAGTCACGAACGGCCGTCCAGGGTGCTGCTTAACGTCGGCGCCTCGGCGGGACCAGCACTCCGCAGCTGGGTCCCGCGTCGGCGACGCAGCGGCCGCCGGTGATTGGTGGCGCCTGCCAGGGGTCGGCTCCCCGGCGGCAGACGGGTGTCTCTGCGTTGGTGCAGGCGGTTTGGTGGGTGGTTGGCGCACGGAGCGGCCCCGCTGCCTGACCGCTCACTCACTGGTCGCGCGTGCTTGATTGTGGTCCACGCGTTACCGATCGGATAGGTCTGGGGTGACAGGCAGGCTCAACTCCTCGTGAGCATCGTCACCGAATAGGGTCTCGAGGGTTGAGCGCACCTCGGCCCAGCGGTCGGCGCCGACCTTGGCGGCGTAGTCGCGCTCGAGCGCGAGCATCCGCTTGCGAGCGATAGCTACGCCGGCGCGTCCGCGGTCGGTGTATCTGACGATCACGCCGCGCCCGTCGTCCGGGTCTGGGTCGCGGCGCACGAGATCGAGCCGCTCGAGCTCGTCGACGAGCTTGGTGACGGCTTGGCGCGTGACGCCGGCGTGTGCGGCGAGCTCGCTGGGGCGAGCACCGTCGTCGCCGACGTCGCGCAATAGCGCTGAGTGCGCGGGCGTGACATCGCCAAAGCCGTTCTGTGCGAGATCGGCGCGGACGGCGGCCTCGATCGCGGCGCGAGCGTCGCGGAAGAGGATCTGGAGGCTCTTCGGCATGTCCACGGCATTGTAGTTCACCTCGGTTGACAAACACCACCCGGTGTGCGAAGGTTCCCGTAAGTTGTCAACCAAGGTGAACTACTAAGCGTCGTTATGAGCGCCGATGCCGCGCCGTCCCCGGCGCTGCAGCACATCAAATCTCAGGACGACCGGTCGCAAGGGTTGCAGCCAATCAAGAACCAACGACGTAATGGAGCCCCCTGTGAATATTGCTTCCCTTGACCCTGCAAACCGTCCTACCGCGACCCGGCGCATCGACTTTCGCCCGGGCCAGGACATGTATTGGGAGATCGTGCGCAACGGCCAGGACACCGATGGTGAAGTCCTCGAGGTAAATAGCTGGCTCGGTCCCCACAGCCCCAGCCCGCCTGTGCACGTGCACGACAACGCTGAGGACAGCTTTGAGATCGTCGAGGGCCGCCTTGACGTGAAGCTCGACGGCACCTGGCGTACCTATGGTCCGGGAGAGCGCGCCGCGGCGGCTCCCGGTGTCCGGCATACCCTGCGAAACACGCACGATGAGCCGGTGAGGTTCATCAATTGCCACCGCCCCGCCGCCGACTACGAGGCGTTCTTTCGCGACATGGCGTCGCTGACATCGACCGGGAAGATGGGCGCCGGAACACCTCACAGTCCGCGTCAGGCGATCTACGCAGCGATGCTGTTCAAGGCCCACCCGACCGCGATCCGAACCTCGCGCCTGCAGCGATTCGCATTCGCGTCGCTGTCGGGCTTGGGCCGGATGCTGGGGATGAGCCTGTGATCGCGCACACGCCCCGCTCCAAGAATCTCGCGCTCGCGCTGCTGGCGATGACGCAGTTCGTGATCGTGATCGACGCTTCGATCGTCAACGTCGCGCTGCCGTCGATCGGCGCCCACCTGCACTTCTCCCGCGACGACCTCACCTGGGTCGTGAACGCTTACACGCTGACGTTCGGCGGCTTTTTGCTGCTGGGCGGGCGGATGGCCGACCTGCTGGGGCGACGCCGCATGTTCATGCTCGGTCTGGTCGTGTTCTCGCTCGCGTCGCTGGCCGGCGGCCTCGCGCATTCCGAGACCTGGCTGATCGCTGCCCGCGCGGTCCAGGGCCTGGGCGCCGCGATCGTCTCCCCCGCCGCGCTGTCGATCATCACCACCACGTTCGCCGACGGGGCCGAGCGCAACCGCGCGCTCGGCATCTGGGGCGCGGTGGCGGGCGCGGGCGGCGCCGCCGGGGTGCTGCTGGGCGGGATCCTGACCAGCGGGCTGAACTGGCGCTGGGTGCTGTTCGTCAACGTCCCGATCGGGCTCATCGCCGCCGTGCTCGCGCCCAGCACGCTCGGCGAGAGCCGCCGCGAAGACGCCGGCGACTCCTTCGACATCCCCGGCGCGGTGGCCGTCACCGCCGGGCTGGCGCTGCTCGTGTACGCCGTCGTCGACGCGGTCAACGTCGGCTGGGGGGCGACCCGGACGATCGTCTGCCTGGCCGCGGCCGTGGTGCTGCTGATCGCGTTCGTGGCGATTGAGCTGCGCCAGCGTGATCCGCTGATGCCGTTTCAGATCTTCCGGCTGCGGACCCTGCGCGGCGCCAACATCGTCGGCCTGCTGATCGGCATGTCGCTGTTCTCGATGTTCTTCTTCATCTCGCTCTACCTCCAGGACGTGATGGGCTACTCGCCGATCAAAACCGGCCTCGCCTACCTCCCGCTGGCGGTAGGGATCATCCTCTCGGCCGGCGGTGCCTCCCAGCTCGTCACGCGCGTCGGCTTCAAGGCACCCCTGATCGCCGGCCTGCTGCTGGTCGCCGGCGGGCTGCTCTGGTTCTCACAGGTGCCCGGGACAGGCGGCTCGTTCGCCGCGGACGTCCTCGGCCCCTCCCTCCTGGCAGCCGTCGGATTCGGACTGACGTTCGTGCCCGTGACGATCGCCGCCGTCACCGGAACCGAGCCACACGAGGCGGGCCTGGCCTCCGGTCTGATCAACACCTCCCAGCAGATCGGCGGCGCGCTCGGGCTCGCGATCCTCGCGACCGTTGCCAACAGCCGCACCCAAAGCCTGTTCCACGCCGGCGTCCACAGCTCGGCCGTGACACTGACCAAAGGCTTTGACCGGGCGTTCCTCGTCGGCGCCGGCCTCGCCGTCGCCGGAGCGATCCTCGCCGCCGTGCTGATCTCCTCGCGCGACAGCCACGAACACTCAAACGCGGCCCGCACCGGCGAGGCCGCCGGCGCCGATGCCGCAGCCGTTCCCGTTGCCGCGGGCTGAGCGCTTCAGTCGATCTGGCGCTCGCAGACGCACCACGAGGTCAGCTGGCCCACCGGGCCCTCGGCGACTCTATATCGGCGTGAGCCCGATGGATGTGGGCGGGCCGGCCATTGAGCAGTTCGGTCGGCCGCGAGCAGCGCCGTCGTTGGCCCTGTGTGAGCTCACAGGGTGAGGGGCGTACGTTCGAGCTGAGGTTGTCCGATCCCGAGCCGCGCGGCCTCGACGCTTGCCTCGCGTCGGCCGCGTACGCCGAGCTTGCGGAGGACGGCCGAGACGTGGTGATCGACGGTCTTCTCAGCGATGACGAGGGGCCAGGAGCGCAACCGCTCAAGGATCCCAGGCGGGGCGCCGGCGGCTCGCCTGGCGGTTTGCCGCCGCCGGGATCATCGCCGACAGCTTTCCCAGCCATTGCGTTGACTGCCAAACGGCGCAAATTCAAAGACGAGAGCAGTCTGGGCCGATCCAGCGGCGGCCGACCCAACACCAAGCCACCCAACAATTAGATAGGGGTAGACATGCGCCGTTCACCAGGGTTGAAACCACGCTTGGCAGTAGGAGCAGCTGCGCTAAGTCTTCTAGCAGCGGGTTCCGTTTCAGCCACGTCTCGCGCGGGAGCCGCTGTCAGAGCAAGGACAATGCGTGCAGCGCAGTCCTCCGGTCGCTGCGCCCACGCAACCGACACTACGTCGTCACGATCATGTCAATGACATACACGCAGCTGGCTGCAGCGTTTGGAACCACGCAGTACAGGTAACCACCAGGCCGATTGACTCATGCAGGAGCGCCAGGTAAGACCGGGTGTGGACGGCCGCCGGTCAACCCGACATCTAGTTGTCGAGGGGCAATCCGAGCGTCTGAGCTGCGGTCAAGACAAATGCTTCGGGCGATGCGACAACCCCATGAACGCCGGATCAGCGCATTCGACGTGCTCGGTGACGACGACGAGGGACGAAACCGGCCATGGGATTCGCCCGCCCCTCCGGTTCGAGCCCGCAGAGCAGCATCCCACCTTGGGCTGGGATTCGATCGAGCGGGCGCGGCAGGCCGTTGACCGCACTGCTGTTCGGCGGCGAAAGGAGCCATGCCGTACAAGCTGCCAATTTTCTGAGGACGACCCGGAATCGGACACGGCCGGTGACGTCGGACTCGCCGGCGACGATCTCGACCCTCGGCTCGACCGAGCCGCCGCGGTAGGGCTACCCCCGATGCGCCTAGTGCAGCAGTCTGGAGCCCGTGGCTGCTTGGGCGGGACGCTGTCGCGTAACGATTGGCGTTGTGGTCGGCTCACAAGGTCGCGAGGAGCTGTGCCCAACCCCCATGGCGTGACCCCCGGTCACTGGCGATTTACCCCTCAAAAATGAGGGGTAAAACGCCAAACTTCGGCGAGCGCGTCCATGACGCGGCCGGTGCGTTATGACCTCGACACAACGGATCCCACACTCGCCGGATTTGTGCGACCGCCTCGCGACGAAGCAGCAGCCGACGCACCCCGCGTCATCGACGAGGCCCTGCAGACGATCGGCGAGCTGGAACTCCGCCGTCGCTTCCGAATCTATCCCGCCGACGGCCTCGCGATCGACCTCCAGGAGGAGGGTTTCAACCTCAACGAGGGCTTGGCCTTCCTCGTTGCACGCGTGAGCTCCCGCAGGCCTCCGGGCAAAAAGTCCTTTCCCGGAGCGTTGACAAGCGCGGAACGCGCCGTTTAGTGTGCGCTGTACGGAAAGTCGTCAGCGCACCGCATATGTTTCGGCGGCGCGGGCGAGGGGCTCCCTCCAGATTGGAGATTACGGTGATCGGGTTTCGCTGTCGGACTGCGCGCGTCCATCGACTGGTACTGGGGGTGGTCACCGCCGCGGTGCTGACTCTGGCCTCCGGCGGGGCCGCCCTGGCCTCGGACCACGGCCACCACGGCGACGGCCACCACGGCGACGGCCACCACGGCGACGGCCGCCACCGCCACGGCGGCGCCGTATTCGTCTCGCCCAGCGGAACCGCGGGGAGCGACGACCGGTCGTGTGACAGCGCCGCTTACTCCACGATCCAGTCCGCTGTCAATGCCGCACCGTCAGGCGGCACCGTCGTGGTCTGTCCGGGGACCTACACCGAGGATGTCGTCATCTCCCAGCCGCTGAGGCTGACCGGCCTCCACGGCGCCACCATCCAGGGCGCGCCGACGAACACCATCATGTGCGACCAGCTCGGTCCGGCGGGTCCGGGGAGCGCGGCCTGCCTCGCCGCCGTCACCATCAAATCGAGCTCGGTGAAGGTCAGCGGCTTCACCGTCACCGGCGCGATAGGCGAGGGCATCTTGGCCACCGGATCGCTGGCGGGCGGGTCCATCAGCGACGTCTCGATCACCGGAAACCGCGTGGTCGGCAACGATACCGGGGGCGCCCAGTCGCCGAACTCGGCCTATCCGCAGTGCAACCCGGCGGGTCCGGTGCCAGGCGACTGTGGCGAGGGGATCCACCTCATGGGCGTGTACGACTCGGTGGTGACCGGCAACTACGACAGCGGCAACAGTGGCGGTGTCCTCCTCACCGACGAGTTCGGGCCCACCCATGACAACCTCATCGCCAAGAACGTCATCAAGAACAACCTCTTCGACTGCGGCGTGACCGTGCCGGGACACAACCCGTTCGCCCTCGACGCCAACGGCCATCGCCAGCCAAGTGTGGCCGGCGACTACAACAACGTCATCGCCGGCAACCTGATCACCGGAAACGGCGTCAAGGGCGAGGGCGCCGGCGTGATCTTCGCCAACGCGTCGGCCGGCAGCGCCTCGTACGACAACCTGGTCATCCACAACTACATCGCCGGCAACGGCCTGGGCGGAGTGACGTTGCACGCACATCCCATCGCGCCTGGAACGTTCGAGGATCTGAATGGGAACAACGTCATCGGCAACGTGATCGGTCAGAACAACCTCGCCCCGGACACCGACCCGGGGCCGAACGCCCCCATGAGCACGGTCGGCGTTCTGGTCTATGGGGCGGTTCCGGTGTCGATCAAGATCACCGGCAATCGGATCTTCAATAACAGCATCGGGATCTGGCTGGGCACGAACGGCAACATCGCCGCCACGCTCCGCCACAACCGGTTCTTCAGAGTGGGCACACCGGTCCTCATTCAGCCGTAGCTAGTAGCCCACCGGTCCCGGCGGTGCGCCCCGGCGCGCCGCCGGGCGGCGGGCCTACGTGACCCGGGGAGAGCCCCGGGATCCAGTTCGTCCTCCCCGGGCTTAGCGCGCGCCCGTCGATCCAACCGGTGAACCGCAGCCGGTCGGTGCCGACGTTGTCGTGGTGCTTGCACGAGCCGACGAGCATCAGGCGGGTGCATGGCTTGCCGTTGCTTCGGTGCTTAGGCTTAGGTCCGGGCGGCGCCACGAATTTGCGTCCGCGCTTGACTCCGCGCACCTCGTGATACACGCGGAGGGCGGTGTGGGCGGCGAGCGTGTCGCGGTAGGTAATCGTCGTGCCGTTCTCGATCCGGTCGACGATGGCCCTGCCTTTGGTCGCGGCCTGGAAGAAGCGGGGCTTGACCTGCAGGCGCGAGAGGCGCGGGATCCGCGTAGTGACCGTGTAGGTCAGGGCCACGCTGCCGGTCAGCCCGTCCGTGCTGGTGACGTGACCGTGAACATGTGCTGACCGGTTGTCGAGGTGTCGATCGCGGCGCCCGACCCGCGGCTGCCAGTACTTAACTAGCGACCAGCGCGTCTGGCAGCTGGTCGCGGGAGTGGACGTCGAGCTTCACGTGGGCGCGGCGGAGGTGGGTCTCGACGGTGTTGACGGTGACGAACAGCTGCTGGGCGATCTCGGGGCTACTGAGACCGTCGGCGGCGAGTCGGGCGACGCGCCGCTCGCTCGG